>JAESFN010000655.1_pt1 | contig 25883 bp, 47 predicted proteins | sample 9269411 | NCBI WGS metagenome assembly JAESFN01 (sample SAMN14505399, study PRJNA617100) | algae metagenome | isolation source: Iphinoe sp. HA4291-MV1 and co-occurring heterotrophs from trail next to... | place: USA: Maunawili Falls, Hawaii | collected 2009-07-25
GCCTAAGACCTTGGCGCTTGGTCTGAAACTCGTTGAATTGCCGCATCAGTTCGTCGTACTGGTGCAGGCGCCCTTGCTGATAGGCGAGGTCCGCGAGACGCTTAATCTCGTCAGCGTGCTGCTGCTCGCGTTCGAGCATCACTTGTGCGTAGGCATGGCGTGAAGCGTTGAGCATCTCCTCTCCCTCGCGTTTCGCGTCCTCGATCAATTTCTCATGCGCGATGTAAGCGCCCCCTGCAACCATCGCCACGACCTTAATTGCCAGGATCACTGGTACATGAATCATCTCAGGCTCCTTGCTTAAAAACGGATGCGGGAACGAACCAATTAGTCATCACAGCGGGGACTATCGGACTCAGCCCGCCATGCGCCGAGCTTCTCACGCAACAGGTTCGTGCGTGATTCGTCGACGACCGGCACTTCGCGCCGGGGCGGCGGGACGAATTGCGGCGTTGGGGGCAACGGCCGCCTCGGCGGCATCGAGGCTTTGCGCTTCAGCGGCCCGGTGAGGATCACCCAGCAGGTGTGAGCGGTAATCACCCAAAAGAGCAGCAACAGCAACTTCGCCGTCGGGTCGCGGACAGCGATTACGAACGCCTCCCAATCCGTGGTCGGCGGGGCGTGCATCTCAAACTGCCAGGTCATTGCGATACCTCCGGTACTCGAGAGCTGCCCGGATGCAGACTGCCAGGGCAATCGGGCCGAGCGTGGTCATAAGAAAGATCTTGATCGCCGGGTCCATCTACATCTCCATTTGCTTCTGAGGCCCCTGCTGCTTTTGCTCCGCCGCACGTTGCGCGGCGCGTTCCAGAGTGCGGTCGAGGAACGACTGCTTCGGAGGCTCCGCCGTTGCGGTCTGTTGCGTTGCCTGGACAGTTTGGCTGTTGTCATTGGCCACCACGCCATAGACCGCACCGCGTTCTTTCGCCACTTCGTAGGTCGTCGGGTTCATTGGGGTTCCGGGCTCGGGATTGCCCGGCATCGTCCCTTGAACGGTCCCGAATGCCTGTTGCAGATCCTTCATTGAGCCTCGGTTAACTGCCTTGATGGTGTTCCACACCTCGCTCACCATGCGTTGAACATCCTGCATGAATGTCGGTCGCTGCGCCATGATTACTCCTCGTCGGTATAGCCTCGGGAATACTCTTCCCACTGCCGCTGCATGGCGACCGCGTCGCCAATTTCCCTGCGTCGCAACCTGTCCCGCGCCTCGATGTGCAGTTGGCCGAGCGGAGCCAGAATGCAACCCGCGAAACCAAACCACAGGCTCAGGTTCTTGATGTCCATGTGCCATAAGGTGACTGCAATCGCCGCGGAGATCAGGGCATCGCTGATCGCGCCGCATGTCCACCACGAGGCGTTCGGCATCAGCGGTCGCAACCAAGGTGTCCCACAATTGTAGGAATACACGTGATTAAATCGCGTCAGCGATGCGATAACATGCACCACGCTTGCACCGACTGCGATGCGGACGTATTGAAACGGCGCGAGCGACGTTGACACTTCGGGCGGAACGACGAGTCCGCAGAAGAGCAACATGCACACGAGGCCGATCCAAAGCTGAAAGAACATCATGCCGACGCCCATCGTCCCAGGCACTCGTGTGAAGAGCTGCACGGTGAGCGCCGAGTCATGCACGGCGTTGACCGCGTGGAGGAATAGATTGCGGGCATCCTGAAAGGGATTGGGATTCTGCTGTTGGTTCATGGCCTAAAGCTCCTGCTCGAAGGTCAGCTTGCTGTAGCACCGTCCGTTGGCGAACCGGCGCCCGCCCTGGTGGATGTAGCAGTCGATGAGAAAGTTGTTGTCCGGGCCGCCCTTTCGCAGGTACTCGAAGGCATGCGGCGGAACATTGCAGTGCCACTGCTGATGCATACCGACGCCCATACCGCCGCCAAGGCCCATGGCATCCTTGAAGAGGCCCTGCTTAGGCTGCTGTTGCTGGTTCATGTTGAAGAAAGATTTGCGGCTGTGGCCGAACAGCTCGGAGAAATACTCGTTCGTGCCCTTGCAGTTGTTGGCCATCACGAACTTTGTGCCGTGACATGCGACGAGCGCGTCGACTTCGGCCTGTGCTTTATCCCGGCCGCCAAGTGCCGCGAGGAGCACAGGGATCGTTTGGAATGCTGCGAGCGAAATCCACTTTTGCGACCGGCTGACGGTCTGCGCCAGCACGTCGTAGCTCGCATCGCAAAGAAGCTGATACTCGTCTTTTACTGAGAGTACCGGCAGGCTGTTAGGGGTGAGTACCCTACGCAGGCAGGCATCCTGGCAAAGGCCGGAGAAGACAAGCTGGAACAAAAGTCCCATCTGCCCCCAGATGAGCGCTGGCATGTCAAGAACCACGCAGGCTCCATCCAACACGTCATCGGGCGTGATCGTCGATTCCGTCTCGCAGCAAAGTTCGCGAAGCGGTGAAAGTGTGAAAGGGTTTAAAATCGCCGAAGCATAGGCGGAAATCGCCCCAAACACGCGATCACCCGCTGAGGGAAGTCTCTCGGTGAAGAAAGCGATCGCCTGTTCGGCGCGGTGCTTTTCGCCAGCGGTCTCGGCAAACTGCTCGGCCGCTCGAAGAGTTTGACAGGCTGTGCTACTTCTGAATTGGGCCGACGAAGCACGCTCCATCGTGGGTGGCGATCCCGACACCAGCATGGCAACGTCTTTGAGCGTTGCGGAGGGGCCCAAAGCAAGCCATACGGCAGAGAGGGCCATATTTGCGGCCTCCGCGTGAAGCGAGGCCCAGAATTGTTCGTGCGATGATGAGGTCGATTGAGACTGCTGAAGGAGCGCATTCCATCGCGTCAGGTGAGCAGCGAACATCTCCGGGGTCCCGCCCTCCTTCTTGAGGACGTAGGAAAGTGGGTTGAAAGTGTGGCCGTGACCCGGGCCGAAGACGACGAGGTCTTTCGCGCGGCCCGCCTTGGTAATGATGTCGACGGCGTGCTGAGTTTCGTCCGGCTTAACGGTGCACCAGCAACAGGCAGCGCCCTGTTCGATGATCGAACGCGCGAGGATTGAGATTAGCGAGGTCTTGCCCGCACCGATCTGTCCCGTCGCCAAAATCCCGCTGGCCGCTTGATTGAGAGAAATCCCGAACGTTTCCAACGACTGCCGCTTCTTCTTTCGCGGCCACATTGTCGAAAGCCAGCCCATGACAGGCTCCTTTGGAGCGAGAAGAAAGGGGGCCCGGCCGAAGCCGGAACCCCCAGAGAGAAACTGCCTACGCAGGGACGAGGGCGCCAGCCGCTCCGGGCGGCTCGTCGTCATCGTTGAAAAGTCGCCGCAGGTACGCGTCCAGCTCGTTCAGCGGCAGGGCTTTTCTCTCGAACGCGCGGAGAGCCTTGCCAAGTCGTTGGAGCCGCTCCATGAGTGCCTCGAACGGCCGCTCCGGATTCAGCTTGGCCGAGCTGACGTAGCGAACGACCGCTCGGAGCATGGCCGAGGCTGGGATGGTTTTGTTGCGCAGCTTTGCCACCTCGTTCCCGAGGCGGTCAGCCGTCCATCCCTCTGCAACATGGCTTGCGAAGGTCTCACGCTGCTGGGCCTCGGTCAGCTTGGCGTAGAGATCAACGATTCTCGCGCCCCAACCAAGCTCAGCCATAGGCTCTTGCAGGTCAGGGGCGATGCGGGCACGAGCGCCCAAGAGTTTCGAGCAGAGGCTCTGACTGATGCCGAATCGCTGCGCCACTTTACTGAGCGTCAAGCCTTCCAAGGCCGCCATCTCGTCGATGACATCGGCCTGCATATGCCAAGGCAGCGGTTCGCGCAGGCAGTTCTCGATAACTCCATGCCCAAGGCACTGAGTCCGAGAATCATTGCCTGAGAAAACCAAGGCCGGGATGAACTCGCGGCCAAGGCTGACCTGGCAATCCAGACGACCGAATCCTGCGATTAACGGGAACGAGTCGGCGTCGGGAGCGGGCTCTTGAACCCAGATAGGTGTCAGCACGCCGTGCTGCTGAATGCTGGCGTGCAGGGCAGCGAGGGCCGCTGGATTGCGTTGCGTGCGGGTGCGGTACTGAGTGACGTCGATGAGGCGGCACGGTAGCGCTGGCTCATAGCGCAGCGCGATGCGTGGAGCGTCCATTGAGGACTCCTGTTTGCAGAGGGCTTTGGAAAGGACCGATCGTGGCGCGAGCGGCGAAGGAGGCTTTCCGTCGCGCAGGAGAGCGGGTCGTCAAGCGAAAGAGGAAGGCGGGCTAGATGCCTGCGTTTAGTGACGCCTTCTTGGCGATCGTTGTCGGTCTAACGCATCAAGAGGGCCATGACTCGCACAACAGCGAGCCGACCACGAATGCGTTGAGATAGGCGTTTGGGAGACGCAAGGAGAGGAGGGGGAAGAAGCGAGGTCAATGTTGAGGTTGCGGATCGAAAGCATTTCCTGATGTCTTTCTAGCCGGTATGGCAGATGAAGGAGGCGCAGACTCCGACTGGGTTTCCATTCCGCAGTCCGGCAGCGAGGGACCGTCTTGGCATGCTCACTGAGGAGTTCAGCAACGTGACGACGAAAAGCAGCAGGCCGATCATTCTGATTGCCGCTGCAATGACAGAGACGCGTTCGAACATCGGGAGTTGGCTCCGGGGTTAACAAGTGCATTCCGTCGCGGGAGTTCGGCACGTCGCCGCTCTTCCCTCCATCGATCGCGGATGCGTTGAGCGCAAGTCCTTGCGGTCAGCTTCGCGGCCGTTAAGCAATTCTCGATAGCGCCATGGCAGGGTCTAGGAAGAACAAACCAAAAACGCGCGGCGCCGTCGAGGGCCATTAGCAAGGCTAATGATATTGGCGTGCATCAGTGAGCCGTCAGATGTTGCGTTCATAAGCATTTACGTCACAGATTCGAAGTTTCTAATTAGGTCACTCAGGGCCGACGCACTCGTGGGCGATGCTAGCTAGGGGACACTTAGTCCTCCGTCCAACGCGTCCCAATTACGACGTCGTCTCTCCTAAAGACTGATGGGCCTTTGAGATGAGCGTGCCGAGCGAACTCGATTATTCACCGCCGAAGCACGGCAGGATGGATAAAGTCAATGCCCGGTTCGGAGCTAAGTGGCAGCCGGCTACTAGGCGGTTTCCGGATCGCGATTCGCCTGAATCGTGACGTGCGTGACATAGCATTTCTCGCCTTTGGCCTCGGCCTGCAGCTCGTCCCGCTCGTGGATGAGGTCCGCCACCTTCCGGCGCATGCGCTCGAACAGCTGCCCCATGTCCTTCCCGCGCAGCCGGACGGTGTGGGTCATGAAATTCGCGACGATCTCGCCGTTCACGAAGTCGAGGGGGTGTAGGAATCCATAGCTGAAGGCATGGTGGTCGCCGTTCTTCATGCAAACGGTAAACATCTCGACAGCCTTGCCCTGCCGATTGCGGCGATCTTCCTCGTCTGCCTGCGGCGGGCAGTCCCCGTGCTGATTGGCCTCAGCCAGCTTAGGCTGCTGGGGCTGCCTCATGCGTTCGGCGAACTCCCTGCGTTTCTGGTCTTGGTCCATGCATCGTCTCCTTCGATTGGAACATTACTCCTGCCGCGCGCAAGCGGGCAAGGAATTTCTGAAGCCGACTCGGTCGGTTGATCGGCGGAAACATCGATAGAGCGGCTGGCTTGAACTCGGCTTCCTCGATCAGCTTCCGAGCCAGTTGCTTTTCTTGCGCATAGATCCGCATTTCCTTACCGCGGGTAAGCCCCACATATAGGCTCGTGGCATTTGCAGCCTGCCCGCTCGCGGCCGTGATGCTGAGCATGGAAACGTCGGCCGTCGCCGACTGCGACCCCGGCGAGGTCTGCGTATATGCGTAAGCCCAGTGAGCATGACCACGAGGCAAAACTTGGCCGTTGTCAAGCTTCACTCCGGCGTCGGTGAACCCGGCGACCCGGTGGATGCTGCCGGCTTCGAGACGACGCACCGGCACATCACGGGCATGGGCGGCGGCGTATCCTCCCTTGGTAAGACGGATGCGATCTCCAACGGCAAGTGAGCCAGTCTCCGGTCGATAGATTCGGAAAGTTCCGGGGGAAACACCCACGAGGGAAACCGTTGCCTCCACCCGCTGGCCGATTCGATACGGACCAACATTGCGCTCAAACTGGGCGACAAGTCCGGGCTGACTATAGGTGGCCGGGTCTTGTCGGTCAGCTTCAGTAGTCTGCAGATCAATGAGTCGATCCAGCTCCTGCTCTTCATACGCGATTCTTCCTTTCGCTTTGAGTTCTTCCCTGATGGCTTGAGTAAGGGCTTCCCCTTCAGCCCGGCTTGGCGCGACCAAACTGACAGTCTTGCCCTCCCCGATCGCCTCGACATAGTCCTGAGCGAGTTGGTCAACGGGAAACACCTGCTCCATACGATCCAACTTGTCGAAGGCCTCCACCGACCGGCCTCGCGCGAGTAAGTCAGCCACCTTTCTGAAGTCCCCAGACTGGCGAACGATGTCGGTAAGCCGCACGGTCTCCACGCCGCCGAGGTGCTGCATGACCCAGAGAACGTTCCCTCTGGAAACGCTTTTGTGCTGCATCGGGTCGCCAAAAAGGACGACTCGGGCATCAAGTTTCTCCGCGAGTCGGGCCAGATTCAGAAGGTCTTTGGTCGAAGCAAGTGAGGCCTCGTCGAGAAAGATCGCTTCGCCGCGTGCGGCATCCTGCATCGCCTCATTCGCCAGAAACTTCTGAAGGGTGTCGGCGCCCTCCACTCCGTCGGCTCGGAGCGTGCCGCGTGATGCTGGGACGGTAGGAGCGAGGACCGTCACCTTGCCGCCGCCCGCCTCGATGCCCGCTTTGATCGCCTTCAACGTCGTTGTCTTCCCGACACCGGCGTAGCCTTGGAGCGAAATGTACTTGCCCTTGCTGTCCAAAATCTTGATCACCGCGCGACGTTGGCCTTTGCTGAGGTTCGCGTCCTTGACCGTGTAGTAGTCTCGTCCGAGCCGTCGATACTTCCCCCGCCCGGCCTTCGTCAGGTCGGTGAGCTGCATCTCCTCGAGAATGATGTCCCGCGAAGTCATAAGGCGGCGGAGCCCGATGCGGGTCCGCATGAACTCGGGCCGGGCAATCTCCTGCCGTAGCCCGTCGACGGTCACGCTGCCCACGCCACGCTTCAGGGCCTGGGTGAGCACGTCGACCTCCGCCACCACACTCTGCCGCTCGGTGAGATGCTTCCACGCCGCGTCGAATGCCCGGCGGTTGTCGATCACGGGCTCCTTCTTTGGGCCGAGGCTCTCGCGGTACACTCGATCGAGCGTCTCCCGCTCGTGCGGAGTCATGCGATCCAGCCAGATCGATCGAAGCTCTTCCATCGACAGGCCCGAGGTCTTTCGCTCGCGGGTCGTGGCGCCGAGCTTCGCTTTGGTCTCCGGGCGGGTAACGCCGATACGCTCTGCCACCTCTTCGATCTTCTGAGTGCGGCGCGAAAACTCGCGGATGACACGCTCGGGCACGCCATCGATTTCGAACGCGTGCTTCGTGACGCGAATGGAGTAGCCGAGATCCTGCAGCTGCTCGGCGAGCTTCTGGTTGTAGAAGGCTGAAAAGTATTCGCCCATCGACTTGATGTCGCCAAGCTGAAGAGCCTTCCATTTTCCCTCGACCTTGTCCCACGTAGCTGAGGCGACCACTACATGGTGATGCCCCTGAGGATCAGGGTGCGATGGCAGCCCGCCGGACTTCATCGGCCGGGAGAAGCGATGGGGGATGGCCGCGTAGCAAAGATTCCCCGTGAAACGATCGTGGTCAGCGCCGCCTTTCCGTACTCGGGCCGCGGCATGCCGCTCGATCTCATCCATCATTGCTTGGAGTGCTCGGTCGCGCGCGCCCGCGATCCTGGTATCGCCAGCGACCAATTCCATCACGCTGACACTCTTAGGGTCGGACACCGTAATCTCGTAGCCCGCTCGACGCTTGCCCTTGCCTGGCGTAATCGGCTTGCCGGTCAGCGGATGGCGGTTCTCCAGCAGCGCAGCCAGGCCATCGACCGAAACCTTGCGACCCTCAATGCCGAGCATCCCGGCAGCCTGGCCCCGGTAGAAAACATCATGGGCCGCTTCGTCCAGCAGGTAGTCGGCGCCATCGGTCAGATACTGAGCCGCTTGCCGCGCGTTGGTGATGCTTCGAAACGTGACGGTCATAGCTTGCCTCGGTTGGCGATCGCCTCTGCCGGTATTCCCCACACGACAGAGGCGATCATGGTGACAGCGGGCCGCACAATGCGGCTGTCCGTAGGTCTATAGGACTTGGTTGCATGGCCTTACGACCCTATCCATGCAGATGCTGGATCACGCCAGCGCGCCGCTGCCAAAGCAGGGGGCCACGGGAGCAGCCCCCTTTAGCCACACAACAACGCCCGCAGAGCAGTCGTCGCCATCGTGACAAACACACTCGTTTCCAAGTGCGGTGAATCGATCAGTGCCACAGAACTCTATGCATGTCAACACTCCCGTGTAAGGGAGGGGAGACGTCTGTAGACATATCGATTCACCGCACCTTTCACCCCCTCCTCTCATTCACCGTGAAACCCGGTCTCTCTCCTCTCGCATCTCGTCGCTTCCCGGTCTCTCAGTCGGGCAACTGACTTGCTTGCATGACCATGTTCCTGAGGCCGGGAAAATGGTCGGCTTCCTGCTCTGACCTTTTCGTTGGTGCCACCGATATGGTCAGCCTCTCGCTCGCGTCCGAGGTGGTGCGTTTCGCTCGCAACAACACCACTTCAAAACCAAAACACACCACTGCCCTTCTGTTCGCTGTGGTCAAGTCTGGGGAACGCGCAGCGTTATCCGACTTGTCCATCAGCTTTGCCGGTGGGTATGTGCGGGTTCTTGCGAAGCAAGAAATCCACATATCCAGGGGCAACAACTCTCCGCGCGGGTGGCTTCTGTTGCTCTCGCGCCACCGTCGCCAAGTAGTTTGCCTGCCCTGCATCTTTTCGCTTGCGCACGCGGCATTACGCCGCTATGGTCGCCAGACACGGGCAATGAAGCCCGGTAACGAAAGGGACAGACTATGACCAACTTGCAGCAGATCGCGTCCGATAGAAAAGCACTGATCCGGGACAATGCCATTCCGCGCGTAGGATTCTGCACTAAGCTCCGCTTCAAGGAATCGCTGGCAAACGGAACTTCGATGGAGAGGAACGCGTACGCGTCCTGGCGACAATTGTTAGAGAGCAAAGAGTGGTTCATTATTCAGATGTGCGAGAGTGCGTTCGCTATTGTAAGTGAGTTAGGCGAGTATCACGACTGCCACTACATCAGCGGCGATCCGCTGTTCTTGTTCGAGATCGCCAGTGACTCGAATCCCTTGGAGCACGCGAGGGCTGCCATCGCCAAAGCGAAAGGCGGTGCAGCATGACCGCAACTCTCGCCAACGCTGGCCAAGGCTCACGCCGCCGCGAGTTGGACTTCTACCCAACGCCTGCGAACGTGACCGAGGCCCTTCTCCTGTTCCTCGCTCTCACTCCGTGCATCGTCTGGGAGCCTGCCTGCGGTGACGGGGCTATGGCCGAGGTCATCAAGCAACATGGGCACGAGGTGATCGCCACCGACATCCGGCACACCGGATACGGCACGGGCGGCCTCGACTTCTTCAGGTGCGTTCCGCGGGTGTGCGATGCGATCATCACCAACCCGCCCTTCACACAGTCGGAGGACTTCATCCGCGAGGCTCTCGAAAACGCAACGATAGTCGCCATGCTTCTGAAGTCGCAGTACTGGCATGCGGCCAAGCGTCGGGCGCTGTTCGAGGCGAAGCCGCCGACCTGGGTGTTGCCCTTGTCGTGGCGCCCTGACTTTATGAACGGTGAAAGAGGCGGGGCTCCGACGATGGAATGCCTCTGGACGGTCTGGATAGAAGGGCAAACGGACACTCGTTATCGAGTGCTTCCGAAGCCCCTGGAGGCAGCATGACCACCTACCGTATCCTCGATCTCTTCTCCGGTATTGGCGGCTTCTCTCTCGGCCTCGAAAGGGCAGGAATGCAGACCGCGGCCTTCTGCGAGGTCGACGCCTACTGCCAGCAGGTTCTTCGCAAACACTGGCCGGACACACCGATTCATTCAGATATACGAACACTAAACGTTGACACTCTTGCCAACCTAATGTACTCCTCGCTTACGCCACAGGAGAAAGAGGGGTTCGAGGTGGGGGCAAAACGGAAAGACTACGATCACGCCGTGGTCATGTATAACGCAGGTCTGTCGGTCGCAGATGTTGCGGACTACTACGGCATCACGCGGCAAGCTATGTGGGCGGTGCTGAAGAGACGTGGGTGCGAGTTCCGCCCGAATCTGCGGTTCGGCGACGACAACCACTTCTATAGGGGCACAAGCGACGATGATCGCGCCCAGGGCATTGTCGAAAAGGCGATTGCCAAGGGCATTCTGGTTCGGCAGCCGTGCGAGGTGTGCGGCGAGAGTCCGGTTGGCAGTGATGGCCGGAGCCTCGTTCATGCTCATCACTGCGACTATAACAAGCCCTTAGAGGTCATGTGGCTCTGTCAGCCACATCACTATGAATGGCACCAACGGAACAAGGCTGTTCCAAGAAAGGAGGTTTCCCATGGTATCCACGCAGAACGATTTGCAATTGACGTTGTTTGCGGAGGATACCCGTGACCGTGCCAGCCGTTCTCAACCGCCGGGAAGCAACTCGGAGAAGAAGACCCGCGTCACCTCTGGCCGGAAATGCGTCGAGTCATTCGAGAAGCACGCCCCCGTTGGGTCGTTTGCGAGAATGTTCGCGGACACGTTCGACTTGGCTTCGACACCGTTGCCTCACAACTGGAAGATGACGGCTTCACCGTCTGGCCGTTTATTGTTCCAGCTTGCGCTGTCGGTGCCCCGCATAGACGCGACCGGCTCTGGATTGTGGCAAACGCCGGTAGCGGACGACTCGATCGCACGGTCTCGCGGGAAATGGAACGGCCGCGGCGAGCCGAAGCTCAGTGCCCAGGTGAAGCTCTGGCCCACTCCGTCCGCGAGTCTCCCGAACGATGGCGAAGCCCCGAACACTTGGCTCGAGAGACGCGAGCGAGTGAGGGAGAAACACAACAACGGCAATGGCATGGGCATGCCTCTCGCGATTGCAGCAAAGGTGTGGCCCACCCCAGCTGCACGAGACTACCGCAGCCCGAACAAGCTGAGCTATGCGGAACGGGGCGGCGGGAAGAAGGGGGAGCAACTCCCGAACGCGGTAGGCGGTCAACTCAATCCGTCGTGGGTCGAGGCGTTGATGGGCTACGCCTCGGACTGGACTTCGCTGAGCGATGGGCCGACGGAAGCTGGGAAGCAGGATTGCCCCGCGTTGCCGTTGGCGTCCCCGATCGAGTGAATCGACTGAAGGCTCTTGGCAATTCTGTCGTGCCCGAGATTCCCTACCGCATCGGCAAGGCTATCCGCGCGTACGATGAAGCCAACGCATGGGGGCTGGCAGCATGACCACAATTCTCGGAACGGGCTATGCCCTCATCCATAACCACTGCGCTGACGCCCCGACGATCTGCAGCTATTGCAACGACGCGGGCGAGATCGAGACGGACAACAACGGGCCGATAGTGCCTTGCCCTGTCTGTTCGGAAACCAGTCAACCACCTAACTCAAAGGAAGCAACATGACGCCAATAGAGACAAAGCACACCGCCACGATTCTCGGTGCCCCAGCCAACTGGAACGCCGAACGGCTCGGCCCATGCCGAAGGCTCCCTGTGGCAGTCGGAGATGGATTCACCTGCTCGTATTGGCGAGCAAGCTGGAAGGAGCGGGTTGCCATTCTTCTCGGTCGGCCGGTCAGGCTCTGCGTCGCTGGTCCGATCCAGCCCCCGGTCTGGGTAGACACGGAGCTGGTATGACGCCCCAAGAACTGAAAGCCCTCTGCGACTCGCTGAACAACGCCCACGGCAAAGGCGGGATAGCCAGGCTCGCTCGCCTCGTGCCTCGTCATCCCCGAACCATTGGCAAGATGATCGGGGGCAAGATGCCGATACCGCCGCTGGTTGCTGCCCGTATCAGGCTGGTGGTGGCGAGGGAGCTAAAAAAACGCAAACAGAAAGGAAGCACTTTATGAGCTACTTCAAATTCAGCGGCGGCGAAGTGCATGCCAGGCCAGCTGAGCAACCCTTTATCCGAATGCGAGACTATTCGATGGACGGGTTCATGGCTCTCTGCCAGCAGAACGAGATCCTTCGCCGGAGCGGAGCGCGTGCGACTGTCGAATACCGTTACCTGCCCTACGCGCGGCAGGATCGCGTTATGGTCGATGAGCCGTTCAGCCTGAAAACGTTCTGTGAGTTGGTGAATCTTCAAGACTTTGCCGAGGTCATCGTTCATGACCCGCATAGCGATGTCGGCCCAGCTCTCCTGAACAATTGCCGCGTTGTCCCTCAGTGGGAGCTGGCGCGGCAAGTCATTCCGGAAGAGTGGTTTCAGTCCGCTCTATTCGTCTCTCCTGATGCCGGGGCCTACAAGAAAGTCAGTCAGCTAGTCGACGGCCCTGTGGCCATCGGGCTCAAGGTTCGCGAACGGGGAAAGATCGTACGAAGCGAGGTCTTATCACCCATAAGCCTTGAAGGACGCGACTGCATGATCGTCGACGATATTTGCGACGGTGGCAGGACGTTCGTGGCGCTCGCTGCGAAGCTGAAGGAGCGAGGGGTGGCGAAGGTCGGCCTCTACGTCACGCACGGCATATTTGCGAATGGCTTCGATGAGCTAGGCAAGAACATCGACGCAATTTTTACTACCGACTCATTCCAGCACAATGAAGTGCCGGATTTTGTAACCGTCAAGGAGGTTCCATGATTAACCCGCTCAACTGCATAGACTTCTATAAAGCCGATCACCGCCGCCAATATCCCGACGGAACAAGCCTCGTCGTATCGAATCTAACCCCGCGATCTGGGCGATACGCGAACGTGTCGGACAAGACGCACATCGTGTTTTTCGGGCTTCAGTATTTCTTGAAGCAGTTCCTGACCGAAACCTGGCAGCTAGGTTTCTTCGGCTTGCCGAAAGAGGCAGTGCTTGCCGCGTATAAGAGACGCATGGACACGTCGCTTGGCCCCGATAGCATTTCTTGCGAGCACATTGCGGCGCTTCATGACCTGGGATACCTGCCCATCGAAATACGCGCGGTGGACGAGGGATCGCGGGTTCTGATAGGCGTGCCGTGCCTCACGATTCACAACACGCTTCCGGAATTCTTCTGGCTGACAAACTACTTCGAGACGGTGTTGTCCGCCTATCTCTGGCTTCCCTGCACGAGCGCGACAACAGCGTACAATTATCGCCGGTTGATCGACCGGTACTCGGAGCTAACAGGCTCACCGGCCTGGTTCAGCGACTTCCAGGCACACGACTTCTCGTTCCGGGGAATGGGGTCTTTGCAATCCGCGATGCTTTCCGGCGCAGCACACCTAGCGTGCTTCAAGGGGACAGATACGGTCGCTGCGATTGATCTGCTGGAGCAATACTATGGCGCCGATGCCGACAAGGAGATGGTCGGCGGCTCTGTCCCCGCGACCGAACATTCGGTGATGTGCATGGGTGGCGACGAGGATGAACTTGGCACGTTCAGAAGGCTCATCGTTGCCACCTACCCGAAGGGAATCGTGTCCATCGTATCGGACACATGGGACTTTTGGCGGGTGATAACCGAGCACGCTGTAACGCTTCACCAAGAGATTATGGGCAGGGACGGCAAAGTCGTTTTCCGTCCGGACAGTGGCGATCCCGTCAAGATTCTGGTTGGCGATCCAGACGCGGAGTTAGGCTCGCCCGAATTCAAGGGCGCGGTTGAGTGTCTCTGGGAGATTTTCGGGGGAACGGAAACTGAGGCGGGTTACAAGCTGCTCGATTCTCACGTCGGCCTGATCTACGGTGATTCGATCACCTATGATCGCGCGGAGCGAATCCTCCAAGCCCTTGCGGAAAAGGGTTTCGCCTCGGCGAACGTTGTTTTCGGTGTTGGCTCTTACACCTACCAGTTCGTGACCAGAGACACCTGGGGCTGGGCGGTGAAGGCGACGTATGGCATTGTCAACGGCGAGGGTCGCGAAATTTTCAAATCCCCCAAAACCGACGACGGCATTAAGAAGTCGGCGCGCGGCCTGGTGCTGGTCAACGACCAAATGAAATTGGTTCAAGGAGTTGAATGGGCCGACTTCACCGATGATTCGAAGAATCGAATGCGACGCGTCTTCTACAACGGCAAGATCGTGGTGGAGACGACGCTCAACGAAATAAGGGAGCGGGTCAAGACTGCCTAGCGGGAGTTACCTCGGTGGCTTTGGTCGCCGCGGTCATCCCCTCGCAAGCGGCCTACTCCGGCGATTCAGGAGCGGTGGCGACGGAAGGCAAAGGCGGCTCTTGTGGCGGCAGCTCCTACTTTGTGACCTCGCGGTCTGCGGGGAGTGCTGCAGCGGACAACGCTTCCATTTGTCGTTTGTGCTGTCGCTCCTTCGAAATTGAGCCGGTAATTGCCGTCCCAAAGAGCAAGGCCATTAGACCAAGAAGTGGGATCGAGATTAGGCCTACGAACATCACGATCATTACGAGAAGGTACATGGCTGCCCCTTACTGAGTTACAGGTCACAATACAAGCTAGACGGACAAAGCCACTGACGCGTCGAGATGTTTGACCACATCCCGAGCGATAGTGACGGCGGCCTTGGCCTGAGCCTCGTTCGGCGGATGCCCAGTATGCACCGTGTGATTTCGAACATCAGCGAACGCGCGGAAACGATCGACAATATCGGCCGGCAGTTTCGTGCCTGTGAGCCCTTCATAGAGGCGAAGAATGTTTTTGTTGTTGATGTTGCAGTTCCAGATCAGATCGAGGACTGCCTCACTGAGTGGTGGTCTCAACTGAGATCGCATCGCGGCCGTAAGCCATCGATCAGTGGCAACTTCGCTAGCAGTATGGGCAACAATTACGGCCAGTGCATACTCACCCGCCGCGTACAGCTCCTCAGCTTTGCTGAGCAAGTTGTCGTGATGCCGAACAAGCTGGACAGTAACAGACTGGGTGATTGTTAGATGCTCACTCACGGTCTGGTCCATCGGAATGCCCCTTCACACGAACTATTGTGCGCGTCCGTTCCGAACAAGGTAATCCGTTCGTCGCAAGACCTTCGCAAGTTCTACGTCGACGGTGTGGCGGCCAAGTTCGGGCGGGTAGAACCCCCCTGGCCCAGCCACCGCTTCAGGTTCGACGCGTACTCCCGCGCGGCCTCGTAGTCCGAGTCAAGCATAGCCTGCTTCATTGCTTGATAGGTTACGGTCGGGTCGATTCTGCCTCCTCGGACGGCGTCCATGCCGTCGGCCTGGTCGGAGGATAGCGAGCGTGCGGCGAATGGCAACAACATTCGCTCCGCATTGAGGCGTGCCGTTATTGCGGTCAGCCCGAATGCTCAGAATACGAACAGATCGTCTTCGTTGCTGGGAGACTCGGGGACGGCGCCACGAGGCAGCGGCAGGCTGGTCACGACATAGAGGTTGAGAAGGTCGTCGCGATCCATGAACATAATCTGGCTCCGCTTCGACGCGTCCAGTTGGCCGCCTAGCCAGTTTCGGGCCGCCTTGGTGATCTCGCCACCAGCTACGATAAAAGCGTGATCGACGAGAACGCGCTTCCCAGTATCGTGGTCGAAAACTTCATGGCCCAGCATCATTCTGACTTGGTTCAGAATCTCGGCGACGTTCTCGCTCCCGCTCTTGCTAACGCCTGCTGAATCGATCTTCCCCTTCTTGGCCTGAATGCCGAAGTAGAGCACGTGCATGGTGGGCAGCGTGAACTTCATCCACAGGTCCTTGCCGTACTCAAGGGCTTTATCCTTGTGGCCAGCGACGGTCACGCGGTGGAAGCCAAGCTGCCGGAATAGCGGCACAAGCACATCCGCGATCAGCTCGTCCTCAGACGCCTCTTCGAGGTACGCGGTGAGCTGCTCCCGCCGAAGAAGTTCCGCCGCCGACAGAGCGCGGTGCGGATTAATCGCTGGAGTGCTGACAGTGTTGGTCGCTGTGTGCTTGAGGTAGCATTTTTTGTCGGGAGCATAGAACGCCTCGAAACCATCGCGTGCGAGCGAGGTGTTGAGTTGCGCGAGCGCCTTCGGTCGGCCCTCCTCCGACTCGTTTCTTGCCAGGCTCAAGTCCATGAGCGCCTGAATGACGCGAGCGAAAGCATCGGGCGGCGTTTGGGGATTCGGCCAACGCTCGAAAAGGATCTCGCGTAAGACTCCCATAACCCAGGCATCGCGGGTTGTGCCGTCGTGCTCGAAATCGGTTTCGCAGTCCTCCTGAAAAAACTGCGTGAGAGCGCTGCTGGTTCGATAGACGAAGACAGTATCCTCGCTGCTGCCGTTGCCACAGATCATTGTCGCGAGATCGCGGATGGTTCGCTTTTTTAGCTCCATGGGAGACGCTTAAGGCGACGCGATAGAGGAAGGGCGGTTCGGTGGCGGACTCCTTTGGCGAACATTCTACAGGAGGGTCGGGGGCTTCGGCAGACGGCGGCACGGACGCCGCCGCGACCCTGGCAGGGACGCCCGACCTCAATGTGCGTTGTGCGTGGCGAAGACCTTGTGCCCGCTATTCTCATGGAATTGGATAAAGGCTGTGTCGTCCGGGCGTGCCCAAATATCTGGAAGAACGCTCGGAGGATCAGGGTCCGCATAGCGTTCGGGCCGAATGCGCGTATAGCGGCCCTGTAAAATAGTTGCCGCTTCTTCCGATAGGGGGCCGTGGATGGTGATGCGCCTTACATAGTTGCCATTGCACAATGCCCTTGCGGAAGCAAGTGAGACGTGGCCGGAAAAATCGAAGTAGGCATTCTTGTCGCGGTCTCGAGAAAGCGTTGTCTTGCCCTCAGACGACAGCATTTTCTCGCATTGCTGAACCATCTCTTGCTGTCGTCTGTCTTCAAGCCAGCGGCTGCCGAGGGTTCCAAAGATTGCGCAAGACAACGAAAAAAGCACCATTAAGGTACGCAGGCCGAACCGCAAGCCCATTGCCAACCCCCTTTGCGTGATTAGTGGGTCGATCATCGGCCCACGGTAATACTGCGGGCCCATAATTCTCGCGTCAAGCCTCGGCGTGGCGCGACCATCGCCCCGGCATCCTTGCCAGGGCTCTGGAGGCAGACCGCCTACTCCGCGGCCACCTTCTGGCAAGAAGGGCAAACGCCAAGCCAGTTGGCCATGGGGAGGTCGGGGGCAAAAATGATGTCGGCCCAGCCAGCCGCATTTGCCTGCTCGCGAGACGCGATCTCGGTTCCGGCGTCGCACTCTTGGCAAACGAGGGAAAAGGGCAGAGAGTCTGCCTCTGACGAAGAAAACCCCTTGCGCTTTTCGGGCGAAGGGGTAATCTCTCCGGTGTCTGAAATCGGAGGGTTCATGGTAGACGTTTCTCCTGAAGGGTCAAGAATTATCGCAGGCTCGGTTGAGCCAGCGGAAGAGTGGCGGGCAGTTGTCGGGTATGAGGGGTGGTATGAGGTTTCCAGCCTCGGCAGACTTCGAAGATCGAGGCGCGGCATTGCGACCCAGGCGGGCCGCATTCTTTCAAATTGTCTTGCCCCGAACGGATATGTCCGCAATGTTCTTCTCAAAGGCGGCAACGCGACCCGAAGATCGATGAGCCGGCACCGCATGATAGCGGCAGCCTTTCTCGGTGATTGCCCGCCGGGGCACCATGTAAACCATATCAATCACGACAAGACCGATAATCGTCTTGCCAATCTTGAATACACATCGCCTAGCGGCAATAAGATTCACGCACTGAAGGAGCAGAGAGTAAGCAATACGCTTTCTCCTGAGATAGTGAGATGGATACGTGGTATCGGGGATTCCCGTCCACGAGCAGCTATTGCTCGCGAACTGGGCATTGATCCATCGACGGTGTCACGGATTCTGCTGGGCGAGACTTACCAGTGGATCGAGTGACGGTGTCCGGCTGAAGCGACCACAGGTAGTCAACCGCCCTGCTCGCATAAGAAGCCGCCCGAAAGATACTGCGGCTGTCGTCTTTCAGGGCCTTGAGCCAGTTTCCGATATAAGCTGCATGTTGCTCGGCAGGCTCAGCTTCAATCTGCAAGTCAGCGGCAAGGTAGCAACTCGCCAACTCACAGACCAACTCCTCGAGGGCGTAGGCTGGATCGCCGAAACCCTTTTGGCCGAAGTCTCGATTTAATCGGGATGGATGGCGGGTCCAATGCCCGAGTTCGTGGAACGCGGTGACGGCATACGCTTCCCCCGAATGGAAGCTGGCGAAGTTCGGAAGCTGCACGTGGTCGGTCGCCTGGCTGTAGAACGCCCGGCTCCCGCCGTGGCGGATGTCGGCCTTGGTCTGGGCAACAAACTCTTCGGCCCGGGCGATGCGTGCCGACTCCGGCAGCGGCTCACCTTCCTCGGCGTAGAAGTGACTCGGCAAGCCTTCCGTCTGTTCGACGCTGAAAACCGTATAGGTCTTGAGAAAGGGAATCTCCCGCTCGACGGCCTCGCCGTTCTCGCCCTCCTCGGTCTTCTTGAAACGCGAGGCATAGACCACGCGGGAACCGTGCTCACCCTTCTTCACGTGCCCGCCAAGCTCCTGGCACTGGCGAAACGTCACCCACAGCGGCGAGCTGTAACCCTTCGCCTCTGCCTCCAACCACAAAACCAAAACGTTGATCCCAGAGTAGGGCTCATAATTGGACCGCAGCGGCCTGCTCACGCTCCCGGCAGGGTGCGTGCCATTCCACGGACGGAACCACGGTCGAACTCCCTGCTCCAGCAACGCGACAATCCGAGCGGTGACACTTTCATAAACGTTCGTTCGATCCGACATGGCTTTTTCTCCCTTGAGTAATAAGGGCACCCCGCGCCCTTAAACCAAGGCGTGGGGTGGCGAAAGCCACAGCCTTCAGCGGTGAATCCGTCAAGGGCGGACAGCCGCGTCTGCACAAAGAGGCATGGATGCCTCGCGGAAGATGCGGTGGCCGCTTGCGAAGCCCTTGACGGAGAGGCGGCAGCCTCAGCGAGAAAGACTGCGCGTAGCGTCCCTGGCCTGCTCTTGTGTCAGGCCTGTCGCTTGCTCAAGAGCACAGCGTGAGAAGACGTGCTGGAACGAGAAGGTCTCGCCGGAGCTGGAAGTTTGCAGCCCTTGGTAGGCACCGGGAGCCTCGGCGGCAAGGCGGTCAAGAAAGCGGGGATCGATGCGCAGCACGCGGAGGTCGGCAGGACTGAGGGCGTGAAGGTCTGAGCTTTCCCACGGCGCCGAAGCATCGACCGGCTGCATGCTCGCCAGGATGGCGATGAGCCTGCGTCGATCCTCGGGGTGCCGCATCCAGCTCAACGCGAGGGGCCCATCTTGTGGCAGAGATACAAGGAGCCGATCAAGCCCACGATCAGCGTGACGTAGACGATGGTGCTGGGCGTTTCGGGCGGGGTTTCGGGGCGGCTCATGCGTTGACACTCGCTTTGCGCCAATGGTCGATGTCGGCGTAGCCCCCTAGACGAAACACATTGCCCTTGCCATCCTCGGCAATCCATCGACCGTGACGACGAGAGCCTTTCGGCGGGCGACCTTTATAAGGGACCCACCAGGCAATCGACCGCCATTCGCCAAGGGTATCGTAACCGCGAACCTGCACACGTTCGCCGGCTGACGGCAATTCGTTTTCGACGCTTATCCAGACTTGTGTCATTGAGCCTCTCTCTCAGCCTGATTCTCCGGCCAATGGCTCGGCATCATCGCACAGGGCTTGATGCTGCAGCCAAGGGTCTCGGCCTTGCCGTGCTCGAACTTCCTGCCGCACTGGCCGCAGGAGGTGGTGGGAGCGGACTCAGGAATACTCGCATCACCCTCCTGTGCGGGGCAAAAAACCGAAGAGTCCGAGGGCTCTCCAGAATGCGTTTCTGCTTCCGCTTGGGCGGAGCCGCTCCCATAAGGGGATGCTTGGGTGGTGAGGTGGAGATATGGGAATACATACTCTCCCAGCATAATCATGACCCCATCTGCTCGGCTTTCCACATCCTCCTTAAACTGTGTGCTGTAGCCGTAGCTGCGAATTGCACTCATAACTCTGCGGCGAATGTCTTTCATATCCACCACAGGCGGGGAGGATACTAGCTTGGCGAGGTGTTCGCCTACATCAGGTGAGCCGGGAGCGCCAAACAGGGGCTTGGCGGAGATGGTGGGCTGATGCTTTGCGACGAGGGCGATTGCTTCGTCGACCGCTTCATTTCGAGCGGCTACACGCAAATACCCATGCGTGCCGATCACTTTGTCGCCGTCTTCCTTCATGGCTTTCAGTTCTTCGATGAGGGTCATACAAACCTCACCTAAAAGCGTTTTCCGCCAGCTTTCAGGCGGTTTTCAGGTTTGTGGTCGGCACGCGAATCGTTGTAGCGCAACTTCTCCATCAAGGCCGCCACGTCGTCCGGGAAATACATGCCAATCGTGTCGAAGATCCGAATGGCCGCATCGAAGAGTTCGACGGGAACCATCTTGCGGTGCGGCAGCTTATCGTCCATCAGGTCTTTGCGGTGGCCTTCAAGGGCCTCGGACACCTCGCTGTGGATCAGGGCCAGAATTTCACCCATGTTGCGGTCTATTTGGTCGCCCGTCGCGGGGTCGTGATACCAGCCCACATTCCAGGCCCGGCCGTGGCACGCTCGCACTAGCACGTGCGTTGCATCAAGGACTTCGGCGTCTGTCGGTATAGGCATGTCGGTCATAGTCAATCTCCATTGGTTTGAAAGTGGCGGCGCGGACCCCAGGGAGCAGGGTCCGCTCCATAGTCGTTAGCGGGAGTAGCCTTCGTCGGTCTCCTGCTTGCGAGAGCGGCGACGCTTGGTCTCCTTCTCGGCGTGGCCGCCTCGGGCAGGCTCCTCTTCCTGCTTCGGCTCGCGGTCACGCTTGCGGTCGTTCTCATATACATCTACGTAGACGTACTTCGACGGCTCCTTGTCGTTCTCCGCCTCATACTTCCGGCGGTCGTCGATGGCGCGGCCCACGGCCTCGATATTCAGCTTTAGCTTCACGTGACCGGCATCGTCGCGCTCTATGTATCCGAGCGTGTCATATTTATTCTTGCCGTCTTCCTTGCCCAAATAGCGGGTGACTTTCAGATCAGGGATGTCCATGTTGGTCTCCTTGGTGGTTGGTGGGTTGGTAAAACGCTCCCTCGGGTTCATTCGGGAGCGGTAGAGCCACGCCCAGGGCAGCAGCCCAGGCGCGGATAGCGGTGAGGTAATCCTCGAACTCGATGGTGGAGAGCGAGGTCGACGACTGAATGATTCGCTGGCGGACGCCGGACGGATCTTCCACGATCCTGGTCAGCCTGCCGACGTGCTCCCGCAGGAAGTCGTGCGTCTCTTCGGGCGTGAGGCGCGTGCCGTTCTCCAAGAACAGGTCCTGGATGCGTGGCACAATCTGCGACCAGTAGAAGGCGTTTTGGCGGCTAGAGCGAGCTTTCTTGGCAAGGGCGAGGCTCAGCACAACTCGCTTGCCATCGAACCCGCGGATGGCCCGCCCGATCTGCTCAGCAACCTCACGTGGCAGCTTGCCGTCAGTGACCAGGCCGGTGAATTGTAGAGCTTGCTTCATGCAGCCTCGCACTCCGGCCAGAAGAATAGCTTACCGTTTCGCCGCAGAACGATCGTCGTTGCGGGCGGCGTCCACGCGAGATTTATCCATGGCCCCACGTCGTCGTCGAACCCCTCGCGGCTATCGATGAGATCGCCCGGACACGGCTCCAGCAGGTGGAGACTATCGGGATGGACAAGGAACGGGCCATCATGCTCAACGATCGTATGGATGAAGTCACCGATATGCTCGAACACGTTCTCCAGATCGATAAATTGCATCCCGTGGTGCTTCGCCATGTAGGCCGCTTCGAGCGGGTCTCGGTAGAAATACCTCATGCGACCTCACTCTTGCCCGACTTCTTGACCGAAGTCCACTGGAGCTTCGGCGTGCCCTTCTCGAAGCCGGCCCAGTTCGGGAGTGCCTGTCCCGCCTGACGCAGTGCCTTCATATACTCGCCGATCTTCTTTAGCTCAGGCTTCCGCTCGATCTTGCAGTAGTGATCGGGCACGGCCTCCGCATCGACCTTCACCGACTCGCGGGGAGTCGAGTAGCCGATCTTGTAATCGGTGACTTTCCCCGGCAGGATGACCTCGACTTCGCCGGTTTCGGTCATGAGTTGCTCCAGGGCAGCTCTCGCTTGGCACACTTTGGCCTCGGCCTCGTTGGCAACAAGCTGGGCTCGCGTTTTCTCGCGTTCGAGGTCTTTCATGGCCGAACGTGCGACATCCTCTGCTACGAGCAAAGCATTGAACGCCTGGGTGAGTGCCTGTTGGTATTCAGCTATTGGATCAGTATTGCATTCCATCGGAGCCTCCTTGCTCGGTTTGCGGGGTGTCGTCGATCGTCGCTGCGGCCTTCGTCAGCTCATGTTTACGGGCCTCGAAGCGGTGCTTGATTGTTGCGAAGACCGCTTTGTCGTCTGCATCGCCCTCGCGGAGCGCCACCAGCTTCTTGCCGTTCAGGGCTTTCAGTTCGTCCAGAGCGGTAAACGTGACCGCCTGGCGGATCGACGCGATGACGTTGGTGGCAAATGCCGTTCGCTCTTCCGGAGTCGCGAAGACGGGGCCGGAGACTTCAGGCTGGGCGTCTGGCGGCGACGTTGGCGCGACAGCATTCGGGATCGTTTCGATCTCCGTTTCGTCGAGCAGACCTAACCCGCAGAGCGAGAGAGTCGCTCGGCGTTTCGCCTTGGTCTCGGCCTTCATCATGGCGTTGGCCAGAGCCTCGCCCTTGAGCCCCGCAATGGTGACGGCACCCTTGGACATGTCGGTGCGACCGTCCCGGTTCCTAACCTTGGCCGTCACGATGTAGACGCCCTCGCGTTCGCTCTCGGCGAGTTCTTCGACCGAGACACCGTGGACAGTGCGAAGCTGGTCGGTCGCGTCTCGTTTGGCGTAGAGGGTCAGCTTTCCGTTCAACGTGATGTAGTCGAACGGACGGGTGAGTGGGTTCAGACCGACGCTCTCGCACGTCTTCATATAGAAAATGGTGCGTTCCTGCGGCGTTAGCTTGGAAAGATCGCCCTTCATCAGGACGTTCTCCATTATGTTGGCGGTGTTTTGGGTAGCTACTTCGTTGGTCATGGTGGTCTCCCTGGTTGTGATCTAAGCCGCATCCCCACTCGGCACGTCGGCGCCGAGGGTAAGGGCAGGTGGTTGGTTGGCTGCTTTCAGGTTGAAGGCCGCTGCACTGAACTCGCACAACACGTCGAGAATCTGCTCGAGTGCGTCGTCGCCAGAGAATCGCTTCATGTCGCGAATGCGATCCACTCGGGCGGCGAGCAGTGCCTCGGGAGGCAGCATCGCGATCCGGTCAGCGATAGCGGCGAATTGAACCAAGAGTCCCTCGGCAAGCACGATGGTTGCTGGGTGAACGGCGATTTTCATTTCTTCCTCCAAAGCACGACCTTCTTTCCTTCGTCACCGAGAAGGACGAATGGGGTCACGATGATTACAAGCCCCCACAAGAGCGGCCAGAAAAGGAGCATGAGCATTGCGTCGTGAGCTGTAATCGCATCTTCTTTGATCGCTTCGAGCGAAAGAGCAATCCAGAACCCGAGGGACCAAATTAGAACGAGAGTCATATCCCCTCCTTCGCGACCAGCTTCTCCAGCGTCGCTGCTGCATACTCCAGGTGATCCGCCTCACGGTCCAGACGCTCTTCGTTGCTCTTGGCGAACGAATGTCGGCGTGCGACCCCTCGGATAGATACCGCGTGCTGAGTGATAAGCACGATGGCGTGAGAGAGGGCTTCGCGGTTGAGGGTGTCGGTCGGCGACGGCTCGCCGACGATCCAAGGCTCTAGCAGATCCCACCCGCAATCGGGGTCGATTCGGCTGCATTTACCATCACGTGCCCAATAAGCGGTAAGTATCAGGCGATCTCCAGAATAAACGCCACCTCTGAGCGCCCACATGCTCTGGACCGGCGACTCCCAATCGATGAAGGCTTCATGGCCATTAGCGGTAAGATAGCGGCCCAGCCCAAACTGCTTCATAGGCCCTCACGATCGAGCTCTGCGACGATCACCTTGATCAGTTCGTCGACCTCGTTCATGGCAACGCGGTAGGTATCGCCGTCGATTGGGTAGGCTTCCCAGTACGAAGAGTTGCAGTACCCGAGTACGTTGGCGGTGTCGAGATACACGCTGATAGACCGCTCGGGATTGTCAGGGCGACGTATCCGGAAACGAGCAGCCGCACCCCCAAAGGGGAACATGACCTGTATTTGGCAGTCATCCGGAAAGGACAGCCAGGGGTAGCTGTCGATTGGAATATCTCCGAGGGCAGACTGTAGTTCGGACGCGAGATTCATTGGGTTTATTGGCATTCGGCCTCGCAAGTGTGTGAGAGTTGGTCAGTAGCGAGCAGCGTCGCCGGGTTCGTGGCGACATGCGGTTTCTGAACGGACTTGAACCATTCGGCCCGCGCGATATCGACCTGCCGTTTGGAGTGATCGTCCAGCAGCGGCGAAGCGAGCAGGAACTTGAAGGCGTTGAACCAGCCTTCGTGTTCGTCGTAATCGAGCCTCGTGGTCATGCGGACCTCCCCGCTAGCAAGAAGTTGATCGATCCGGCGATATAGTTGGTTCGCTCGTTCATCGAAGGAAGGTGAAGTACATCGAATCCGGCTTCCTCCAGCTCCTTCCGAGCGTCTGAGGTCTCGGCGTAAAGGATGCCCTCGAAGCCCTGCATGATGGCCCAAAGGTCGCCTTCAGACGCGAGCAAGTCGCGTTGAAAAAGGAAGACTCCGACCTCGACAAGAAACTCCTGCCAGTGCTCGCGTGAGTCGGTGCAGACTTTAACCGCGTCTGCGTGTTCATCGGCGGGATCACGGTAGCGACGGTCTATGTCGGCCTGGGTGCAGCCGGGGGGCAGATTGTCGGTCATGGACATTTACGCATCCTCCTTCGCCGACTCGGCATCCGCGAGACGCTTCATATCGGCAAGCGCATCCTCATTGTTGGCATAGAAATCAGGTATGCGTTCGATGGATGGATCGCTTTTCAGATAGATCAAGGCAGCGGCCGCGGGTGTTCCAAGGCACCATTCCATCGCCCGTCCGGCAGCGCCGGCGAGGTGCGTAACCCAGCCCGCGCGGCAGTGCGTGGTATCGCAGGTATGCCAGTTACCCATATTGAGGGCATTTGGTTTAGATGCGGCTTGATAGACAGCTCGATGGATGTCGGGGATGGCTGGCACACCGCTCAGGATGGCACCGCTCAGGTCGGCACCGCTCAGGATGGCACCGCTCAGGATGGCACCGCGCAGGATGGCACCGCTCAGGTCGGCACCGCTCAGGTCGGCACCGCTCAGGTCGGCACCGCTCAGGATGGCGCGCTCACCGCCTTCATTACGCACCCAGAGAGCGTGACGCTCAAGAACGACTTGAAGGGAAAGGCCTCCGCACATTAATTGGCCGGTAAAGCGGTTTATTATTTGCTTCATGGCTACTCCCTCCCCGCGATGACGGCGATGGGGTCGGCGTAAGCCATCTGCGCGGCGATCGCCTTAACCTGAGTGCCGGGGACATAGAAACCCACGGTCAGTGCCCATACAAGTCCGGCAGAGCAAAGGCCGGTAGCTATCAGAAAGCCGGTAGCGGCTGGCAGTATGTTCTTCATGGTAAGTCTCCCTTGTTGTGGTTGCCGGGCAGTTTGCGTCGTGCCCAGGACGGGGCAGTTATGCCCGGTGAACTTGGTAGCCCATACGGCAGAGGTCGGATACGCGGGTAGCTCTGCCGAAGTGGTTGATGAGGAAGTGGAGGCACTCGAATTGACCGCCAGAGAACAGCGGTTCGCCTTTCAGACTGACTTGAAACATGATCGTCTCCTTTTTTGGTTGAAGTGGTGAGTG
>JAESFN010000657.1_pt1 | contig 25773 bp, 20 predicted proteins | sample 9269411 | NCBI WGS metagenome assembly JAESFN01 (sample SAMN14505399, study PRJNA617100) | algae metagenome | isolation source: Iphinoe sp. HA4291-MV1 and co-occurring heterotrophs from trail next to... | place: USA: Maunawili Falls, Hawaii | collected 2009-07-25
CATCCCAGCGAACATAGACGTGGGAGATGTTCTCATCGTGCAACTTCTTCTTGACCTCTTCCGGATGCTTGCCGTGGACCCACAATTCGAACGGCGAAACATCGAAGGTCGTGCTGTAAACCGCCGGCACTTCGAGGTCGAACGGCTGCGCGTCGCCGACCAGCACCACCTTCTTGCCCGGCGGAACATTTTCGTTGAGCCAAGCGTGCCAGCGATCGGTGCGGTCGGGGTCGTGGCGCAGCGTTTCGTAAGAGGCGAAGAATCGATTGTCTGCGCCCAGGCCGCAGGTGACCGTTACGAAGTTGGCCGCCAGCCCCACGACCAGTAGACCGCGCAGCATCCATTGCCACGGGGTCAGCCGCGTCCACACGGCCCCAATGCCGGCCATTAAGGCCAGCGCAGGCAGCACTGGAACCAAGAACCGCTCGATGCGGTGGGTCATCAGCCACCACTCGACGAAGAAATACACCACATAGGCGGCAAGGGCCAGCGCTGCGAGCCGCCACCGCTTGGTGAGCGCCGACAGGAGCGCCAGCGGAATCAACAGCGGACTGAGCCATTCGCTCGACCCGAGCACCAACCGCAGCGAGCTCAAAACGGCCGAAACGCTGCGATCAAAATGACGATGGGCCCGCGTCCACTGCATGTTCAACTGGTCGTTGCGCGCGTTGCCGCCGAAGACGTCGTACATGAGTGGGTAGACGGGGTTGCCGGCCAGCACCCAGTTCTTCGCCAACCACGGACCGCATGCCAGGGCGATTCCCACCAGCAGGATCGCCGGGGGACGCAGGTCGTTTCCTTTGCGCACGCTAAAGACCACGAGCGCCAGCGGCAACACCCCGAACAGAACCGCCGGATACTTGCAGGCCACGGCGCTGCCGGCCAAGAATCCACCCAATACCAGTAGCGGCCAGTGCAGCTTTCCGGTGGCCAGCGTGCGCTCTCTCCAGAGAGCGATGGCCGATCCGGCGAGCACGAAATAAGCGGCCAGCGCTCCCTCCACGAGGCCGTTCATCGAGGGAAAGATCACCCAGGGGGTCGAGACATAGACCACCATGGCCACGGCGGCTGCGCGCCGGTCGAAGAACCGCGCCGCGGTGGCATAGACCGCGGCGGCGCCCACGAGCGACCACAACGAAATCAGGCTCTTGCCGGCCAGCGCGCCGAGCCACCAATCACCGAGCAGCGCCATGGCCGGCACGGCCGGCATTTCGGCGCCCATCGGCATGTTGCCATAGATGTTGTGCGGCAAGAAAGAAACTTGGCCTGCTTGAAACCACTCCTTGGGCACCTGCAGGTGATACTCGCGCACGTCGAAGTCGATGGGCGGGAGCAGTCCGCCCAACAAAACGACGACGGCAAACGGCGCCGCCGCCCAGGGGAGCCAACGAGTGAGCAGGGGATCTGCGCGATCGGCTTCGTCCGGCGCCTTTAGGCTCGCGCGCGGCATGCCGCCGCGCAGTCGATCCAAGAACGCAACCAAGCCGGCGGCCGCCAGAATCAGCGTGCCTGGCACGGCGTAGATCCAGGCGTGAGACAGCATGCCGGCCAGTCCCACCATCAGCGTGTAAAGGGAGACCAGGCTCATGCCCGTCCCCACGGCGAACACCCCTTGTTCGAGCCGAGTCAACTCGGCGCACAGACGCAACGCGCGCAGCACGAGCCAGCCAAGCGCGGCCGCCGTGATGCCGATCGTGAGGGCCATGACCAGCGGCAGCAGCCGATCAAAGACTGCAAACTGGGCAGGTCTCCCGAACCACGCGAGCACGTAGTCTTCCGGCACGATCACGATCTGCAGCCAATCGATCCGCTGCGTCGCCCGACCTGTGAGCGGGTTGGCAGGCAGGCCGGGCAGCGGAGTAAACATGAACCAGCGGAGATACGCCAACAGCGCGAGCAAGAGCACTGCGAAGAAGGCGATGCGCACGCCCGGCGAATCCTGCCAGCGTTCTTCGATCGCCGCCTCGAACTTGCGAAGCTGCTCGAAACCGTCGTTTGCCGGGCCGGATTGGGTGGGCGGGCCGCCGGGAAGGGGCTCGGCGTCGGACATAGGATTTCCGCGAAAAGGCCGGGGAGAGACTGAGCGGATGCCGCCGACAGCCCGTGCGAACGCCGCCGTTCGAAGCTGCCCGCCACGACCTGGCAACGGCCGCCGCAAGCAAAGGCAACCGACGTTGGCCGGGGCGTCGCGCCGCAGCGCGCGAGCCCCTTCCTAGGCTAACCGGTCGCCCAACGGTTCAGCAACAAAAAAGTCGTCCGCCGTCGTCGATCGGGGATGCGAGCGGCCAGCAGAGAGCGTGCGGCGTCCTGCTGGCCGAAGAAGCCCTCGCTTCATCCGCGACAATGCGCAAAATCGGACGTAGGCGCGCTTCCCCGCGTGAGGTCAGCCGGCTTACGCCGGCCGCTCGCCGGAAACACCGGGGCCGAGATCAGCGACGATCGCAACGACACGTCGTCCTAGAAGCTCAGCATCTTCCGGTACTCCACCATCCGCCGGTCGAGCTCGGGGCGGCCGATCTTCTGCAGCCGATCGAGGCTGAAGTCTTCCACGGTGAAGCTGGCCACGAGCACGCCGTAGGCCATGGCTTCCTTGAGCGTCTTCGGCTCGAAGTTGCCTTGCTCGGCCAGGTAGCCCATCATGCCGCCGGCAAAGCTGTCGCCTGCGCCAGTCGGGTCGACCACATCCGGCGTGGGATAGGCCGGCATCACATAGGTCTCATGCTCGCTGAAGAACATAGCGCCGTGCTCGCCCTTCTTGATCACGACAAACTTGGGGCCCATCTCGCGGACCTTGTGTCCGGCGCGGACCAGGTTGTCGTCGCCCGTCAGCAGCTTGGCCTCGGAATCGTTGAGCACCAGGCCGTCGATGCGGCGGAGCAGCGTGTCCAATTCTTTGCGCTGGATGTTGATCCACAGGTCCATCGTGTCGGCCACGGCCAGCGTTGCGCCCGGCACTTGGTCGAGCACCTTGAGTTGCACGATCGGCGAGCCGTTGGCCAGGAAGAGGAACTGACACCGCTTGTACGCCTCGGGCAGCACGGGGTCGAACGTCTCGAAGACGTTCAGATGCACCTCGAGCGTCTCGCGGTCGTTCATGTTGGGCTGATACTTGCCGCGCCAACGGAAGGTGCGGCCGCCCGGAATGGTCGTCAGGCCGGCGGTGTCGATGCCGCGCTCCGAGAGCAGCTTCACGTGCCCCGGCGGAAAGTCCTCTCCGACCACGCCCACCAGGTGGGTCTTGGAGAAGTAGCTGGCCGCGTAGGAAAAGAACACGGCGGAGCCGCCGAGCACGTCGTCGCGTTTCGCGGTGGGAGTTTCGACGCTGTCGAGCGCCACGGAACCAACAACCAGCAAGCTCATGCGATGCGTTTCTCGGCAAGGAGGAATAAGTTCTCGGCACAAACCCCGTTTCGCTGGGCCTGCGGCAATCGGGCCATTATCGACAGCCCTCCCGCCAGTGCAAGGCAGTCGAGCCTGCCAGAGTGGACGCTTGCCGGGGAATCGGGTAGCTTCCGGCCTTTCCTGCCGTTTTGGTAGACCATTTACCTACTGGCCGTCGCCAAGGTACAGGGAGCGTGGGCTGGCGGCGTTCGCGGTGCAACCCGGCCAACAGGTCCCGGAATTCGGCGACGGCGCCGGGCTTTCACTGCATTCGCCGGCTCAGACAGTAGGGCGGCAAGGTAGGGTTTTGGGCGTCGACGCGTCCCGGCGGCGTGTGCCTAGGGTGGCGGCCGCCAGGGCAGAGATCCGGCCGGGGCGCGAAGCCCGGGGTCCGCTCGAGCAACGATACGAGTGGATGCACTTGCACTTTCCGCATATCGTAGACTGCCGACCGAACGACGCTCACGCCGAACGGCGCCAGGCCTAGTATCCGGCGCCTAGCGACTCGGTCTTCGCAGAAATTACGTCCATCCTTCCTTTAGCGCACTCGAGATTCATGGCTCAGCACTCTCATCACGGCGACGGACACGGGCATCACGGGCACGATGGCCATGGCCACAAGCACCAGGGCAAGCGGCCGGTTCACAAGGACTGGCGGCTGTGGTTCGCCGTGGTGCTAATGCTCGTCGCGATGGCGGTCTACGTGCTGTCGGATGACGAGTCGGTCACGCCGGGCGGACTCGAGCAAGCGAAGGAAGCCGTCGCCGAATAAGCGGGCGCGGTTTGCTGGACGCTGTAGGGTGCCGTCAAGCGCAGCGCGCGGGTGCCTGGGGACGAGCAAAGCGAGCCCCCAGCTTCCGCGAAACCCTGTGCGTCCGTGCGATTCGATCCGGGGGCTCGCCTGTCGGCTCGACCCCGGGCACCCCCGTTTGGCCTCGACCAGCTTACGCGTCGTCTTCCGGCAGCTTGTAGGTCAGCGTTTCCGGTTCACTCGCCGGGACGCTGCGGCTCGGTTCGACCGACAGGATCGAGCGGTAGATTTCCTGATCCTCGCTCGACAGCCGATCGACCAGTCCTTGCAAGCCGTCGCGCGCCGCCTTGAGCGAGCCCTGCAGGTTACGCAGTTCGCGCTCCGCCGCGGCGATCTTGCGGACCTGCTCCAGCACCTCATCAAGGGTTGCCGCGCGGAGCGTTTTGGGAGCTTCCTTGACGGCCGCGAGATCCGCCTGAGTGGCGGCGCCGTTTTCCGATTTGCGAGTGCGGGAGCGGGCCATGGGGTCGTTTTCCGGAGTGCGAAGGTGCGGAGACGGATGTCTGCAATTCTAGGTTACCGAGAACCACCCGTACCAGCAGCGGCTCGCGCCGGGGGCTAATTCACATCCTTTAGCCCCCCGTCAATGACGGGGGGATTTCCACCATGACTCCGCCATCCACGGGCTAACACGCCGCGTACCTCGCAGCTAGGACGCCGCGTCGTGGAAAATGACACCCAGCGTGTGGCGCCGGCCGCTGCGGATGCGGCTCACTCCGTGGCGGAGTTGTGCCCGTGAGAAGCCGCGGGGACCTGCGAGCGGTCGCTCGCGGACGGGAAAAATCACCCCCTGCCCCTGCGCAAGGGCCACGACCTCGGCCCGCGATTGCTTGCGCGGCCGCTGCTCGGCGAGCACGAATTCGCCGCCGGTAAAGTCGACGCCGGGCCGATCGAGCAGGATCGCTACCTGCAGCGGAAACACGTGCTCGCCGTAAACGTCTTGATGCAGACAGTTGAAGTCGCCGGCCTCGTACCGCAACAAGAGCGGCGTGGCATGCGTTTGGCCCGCCCCGTGGCAGCGTTCGAGGAACTCTTGATGCTCGGCGGGAAACCGCACCTCGCGCCGCAGCGCCTCGTTCCAGCGATTGGCGATCTCGGCGAGCGGCGGGTAGAGCGCTGTTCGCAGCGCAGCAATGACCGGCGGCAGCGGGTAGTTGAAGTACTGATACTCGCCACGGCCATACCCATGCCGCGCCATCACCACACGTTTGCGGAACGGCGCCGGCTGATCGTAGAGCGCGACTAACTCGGCGCAAGCATTCAGGCTGAGCAGCGGCCCGACGACGGCCGCGCCGTAGTTGTCGAGTTCGGCGGCTGCGTTGGGCCAATCGAGCGCTGCGAGGTCAATCTCCCCGTGGTGCATTTTTAGCCACTTCCTTCTGCTGCCTACGTCTGCTGCCGGTTTGGCAGCGCATGCTGCTGCCACCAATCGGCGCCGTATTCGCCCTGCGAGACCATGACAACCGCGTCTTCAACGCCAATGCAATCAAGCCAGGCGTGTCCGCCCCGACCGAAGGCAACCGCCTCGATTTTTTCTGCCGCTTCGAGCCAGCCCTCTTCTGAGTGGCGCCAAGTGAAGCACAGCCAGTCGGCGTGGCGACGCCGCACGCCGAGCTCTCGGTCGAGGGGGAAGGCGGTCAATTCCACCCGCCCGCGAACTTCGATGTACGGGAGCGCGTGGATGCGCAGCAAGTCGGCCGAGGGATTCTCAAGTTCTTTGAGCTGCGTCGCCAGAGCGGCTAAAGCTTCGCGGTCGCCGTCGATCAAGATCGTATCGGCGCCGAGAAAGTTCTCGAAGAACCCGAGTCGTGCATGCATGGCTAGGACAAGTACTAATGAAGCAATGTGACGCCGATCAGGGGAGAGTTTCGCCGGGCGGTGGACTGCGACCCGATTGTATCCGCAACACGACGCTGGCAGGGTCGATGACTCAGCCACGAAGGGGCGCAAGAAGTTAGCCAGGGGCGCAAGCCCCTGGAACATCGCCGCAAAAACAAAAGCCCTGAAAGGGCGACAGAATTGATCAACGCGTGATCTCTGTCGCCCTTCCAGGGCTTCATTTACCGTTCGATTCCGCCACCAGGGGCTTGCGCCCCTGGCTAACTTCTTGCGCCCCTTCGGGGCCACCCATTCCGGGTTCGCTACAGCGGCACGCCATCCCAGCGCACGAAGCCTTCAATCGCGAAGTATTCCGGCAGGCCGAGTTGGTTGTAGACCGCGGCGGTGTTGCGGTTGCGGTCTTCGGCGCGTTGCCAGAATTCGCGCGGGTCGTCGGGGCCGGGGAATACGGCGGAGTCCTTCTGCGATTCGTGGCGGAAGATGGCCGCCCGCTTCGTCAGCAGGTCCTGCGGGCTGAGCGGCACCGCCAGGTCGATCTCGTGGGCCGGCCATTCCTGCCAGGCGCCGCGGTAGAGCAGCACCTCGGGACGCGAGCCGGTGGCTTGTTCGATTTCGGCGAGCGCCTTGAAGATCGCCTGAGCGCACACGCGGTGCGTGCCGTGCGGATCGCTGAGGTCGCCGGCCACGTAGACCTGCGCCGGCTGCACGCGCTCGATCAGCTCGCGGATGATTCGCACGTCGTCGCCCGTGATCGGCTTCTTGGCGATCGTGCCCGTGCGATAGAACGGCAGGTCGAGGAAATGCAAGTTCTCTTCGCGAACGCCGCACACCGCCGCGCCGGCCTTCGCCTCGCTCCAGCGAATGAGCCCCTTGATCGCCAGCACGGCGTCGCTGTCAGGCTGCCCCGGCAGCTTGTCGTTGAGCGCTTGAATGACCTGCTGCTCGAGCTGTGGGCTCTTTTCCTGGTCGATGCCGAAGTAGCGGTTGATCTCGGTCACCAGGTCGACAAGGCTGCGGGCGTCGTGGTCGAACACGGCGATGTTGCCCGAGGTCATGTAGGCGACGTGGGTCTCGTGCCGGTCCTCGACCAGGCGGATCAGCGTGCCGCCCATGCTAATCACGTCGTCGTCGGGGTGCGGGCTGAAGCAAATGACCCGCTTGTTGTCCTTGCCGGCCGGATGGTACTCGATCGTGTCCATCATCCAGCGGAAGACGCGGTGGGCGATCTTCTGCGCCGGGCCCTGATGCCGGAGCAACTGGTGCAGGTTGTGCTCGCGGAGATCGTTGTCGTCGAACTTGAGCAGCGCCTTGCCGGTCTTGGCCGACAGCCACAGCATGGCCCGCTTCACGAGCTCGTCGGTCCAATCGACGTTCGTCAGCACCCAGGGAGTCGACTCGCTGGTGAGCTGCGAAGCGGCGGCTGAGTCGAGCACGAACGAGGCGTCGGGGTGCTCACGCAGGATCGAAGCGGGCAGCTTCTCGCCCACCGGACCCTCGGCCGCTTCCTTGATGATCTTGCCCTTGTGCTCGCCCTGGGCGATGAGGATCACCTTGCGCGCCTCGAGGATCGTGCCCACGCCCATGGTGAGGGCCTGTGTCGGCACGGCGTCTTCGCTATAGAAGTCGCTCGAGGCGTCTTTGCGGGTCACCGGGTCGAGCGTGGCCAGCCGGGTGCGGCAGCCGCGCGTGCTGAACGGCTCGTTGAAGCCGATGTGGCCGTTGCGGCCAATGCCCAAGAGCTGCAGGTCGATTCCGCCCGCGTGCTCGATGGCGGCCTCGTATTGCCGGCAATAAAGCTCCACCGAGTGCAGCGGCACGGTGCCGTCAGGGATATGAATGTTCTCCCTCGGCACGTTCACGTGGTTGAAGAAGTGCTCATTCATCCAGCGATGATAGCTTTGCAGCCGATCGTGTTCGAGCCCGTAGTATTCGTCGAGGTTGAACGTGATCGTATGCGAGAAGTCGAGCCCCTCCTCGCGGTGCATGCGAATTAGCTCGCGGTAGACGCCCACCGGCGTCGAGCCCGTCGGCAGCCCCAAGACGGCCGGTTGGCCGCAGGAGTTGCGCTCACGGATAAGATTCGCCACGATCTGGGCCACATAGCGGGCCAGGTCGCGGTGCGATTCGAACACGTAGCAGGGAACGCGAGTGCCGCGAACGCGCCGAGCGGTGCTGGTGGCGTTCGCCGTCAAAGCCATGGAATGCATTGCGGGCGATATTTACCGATTAGGGGGATCGAGGGGTCTTCGCCGCCAATTATGGCACACGGGCCGGGCCGACGCTATTGCAGCCCTGGGCGCACAATCACCGTGTCTGGCCGCCGGGTCAGCCGGCTTACGCCGGCCGCTCGCCGGGGGCGCTAGCGGCTTGTCGTCGCGGAGCGACTACCGAAACTAGCCCCGCAGTTCACTGCGGGGATGGCAGCCAACGCGGATTCTCATCGCGTGCCGGCCGGCACGCGGTGAAATAGGTCGCGCGGGTCGGCAACCCCCGCGTTGAAACGCGGGGCTAAGCTCGCGCCCTGCCTCCGGCAGGAATAATGAGGATGCCGGCCGCTCGCCGGGAGCGTGATTGGCGCGAACCTGCCCGTCGGCTCGCGTGACTAACCCCCTTAGTCGCCGAAATTCTGCCCCACCCCGATTGCGGGAGGACGAGCCATGCACGCTTTCTTTGCCACTCTTGCCCCGCTGAGCCTGCGCTGCCGCTAGGCGGCCGCCGCCACTTCCCTGGCGCGGTCCTTTGCGCCCCGCAGGCCTCTTGCCGCTGATCCCGATCAGTTGGCTGGCGCTCCCGTTGCGCCGGCGTCTTGACCTTGGCGAGGCCCCGCACCCGGGGATTTCTTTGTGACGAACAAGCGACGACCGCGCGCCGACCTGCGCGCTATGTGCGGCGAGATCCGCGAAGACGACGGGGTCGACCCCCGCGATTTTTTCAAGTCGGGCAAGCCCCGACGCAAGCAGGACCACAAGGCCGAGCAACTCTGCCGACAGGTGGCCGAAACGCTCGACCAGGTGCTCTCTGGCGAAACGGGCGACGACCTGCTGCGGCTGCTGCACGTGGTGAGCGTGCGGCCGGCGCCCGATGCATCCCGGTTCGCGGTCTTCGTGGCAGCGGATTGTCCGCTCTCCGACGCGGAACAACAGCAGACGCAGGCTCGCCTGCAAGCTTGGGCGGGCCGGCTACGAACGCTCGTCACCGCGGCGATTACGCGCCGGCGAGCGCCGCTGCTGTCCTTTGTGCTGGTCGACTCCGACCGGCCAGGAGGACGCTCATGAACGGCGAACTTGCTCCGGTGAACTCATGGCTCGCCGCGCCGCTCGCGCCGGCGGTCGCCGAGTCGATCGAGCGGCTGCGCGCGGCCGACGGCGTGCGGCAAATCGCCCTCATGCCCGACGTGCATTTGGCCGCCGACATCTGCGTAGGTACGGTGATCGCCACCGAGGGCGTCATCTTTCCGCAGGCCGTGGGGGGCGACATCGGTTGCGGCATGGCGGCGTTGGCCTTCAATCTGGAAGCCGATGCGCTCGACAACGAGCGGGCCGCCGGGCGCGTGCTGGCTGGGCTGTATGAACGCGTGCCGAGCAATCGGCGCCGGCCTGCCCAGCCTTTGCCTGACGTACTCTCATCGAACGAGTTGAGTGACGCTCGGCTGACCCGTGTGGCCCAGCGCGACGGGGCGGTGCAACTCGGCACGCTGGGCCGCGGCAACCACTTTCTCGAACTGCAGGCGGACACGGCCGGCCAACTCTGGGCCATGGTCCACAGCGGCTCGCGCGCGGTGGGGCAGGCGATCGCGCATCATCACTACGCGCGGAGCACGCGCGGCCGCAATGGCCCAATTGCCCTCGAAAGTGAAACCGAGAACGGCGCCGCCTATTTGGCCGATTGCGATTGGGCGCGAGCCTACGCCGCGGAAAACCGGCTGGCGATGTTGCGAGCAGTCGCTGATCTCATGGGCGAGTTGTTTGGCGGCGATGCTGATTGGGCCTCGCTGATCCACAGCGACCATAACCACGTGCAGCGCGAGGTTCACGAAGGGCGGGAGCTGCTCGTCCATCGCAAGGGAGCGCAGTCGGCCCGCGCCGCTGAGCCTGGCATCGTGCCGGGGTCGATGGGGTCGGCGAGCTTTCATACGGCCGGCAAGGGGTGCGCCGCGGCGCTCCTGTCGTGCTCGCACGGCGCCGGCCGGCGGATGAGCCGCACTGATGCGCGGCGCGAGGTACGCACCAAGGACCTCGCGCGGCAGGTCGGCCGGTTGTGGTACGACCATCGACGCGCCGATCGCCTGCGAGACGAAGCGCCGGCAGCTTACAACGACATCCGCCTCGTGATGCAGGCTCAGCGGGAGCTGACCAAGACGATCCGCGAATTGAGGCCTGTGTTGAGTTACAAAGGAACCTGACGGTCGAATGCAGCCCCGGGTCAATAGCCTGCTCTCTCCGAGAGCAGAATGCTTGGGAGGCGAACTGCTGCGAAGTAGACCAAACGCGCCACTCAACGTGGCGCAGCGAAACAAGCATCCGAAAAGAGCCTCACATCGACACGTGAGGAACTCGCAAGCTTGAAGCCCCTCGACCAGGCGTGTTCAATACACGCGGCCATCGCCTGCGCCCTAGCGTGGCCGAGCGCGCCCCACTTCATACCCGCGGTTATCACCTATGCTTCGACTCTCCTTCATCTTGGCCGCAGTCTGTCTGATTTCGAGTTCCGTCCGGGCCGATGAAAGCTCCCCGCCCGCCAGTCCCGAGGTCACGGCCACACTCCAGCCCTATCTCGATCAATACAAGTTGGCCGGCGCGATCGCCATTATCGCCGACAAGACAGGCAAGATTCATTTCAAGAACCTGCTGGGCTACGCCGATGTCGAGGCCAAGCGGCCGATCAGCGAGCGCGATCTGTTTTGGGTCGCCTCGATGACCAAGATGTTTGCCGGCGCTGCGATCATGATGCTCGTCGACGAAGGCAAGCTTAGCCTCGATGATCCAGTCGCCAAGCACTTGCCGGGACTCGGCACTTGGATGGTCGCTACGGAGAAGGACGACGCGCACGTGCTGCTCGAGCGACCGCGGCGCCCCGTCACGATTCGCCACGTCCTCAGCCACACGAGCGGCCTCACCGGCATGTCGGAGTTGCAGCGTGCGACAGGCTCTGACAGCACGCCCCTTAAGGCGAGAGCTTTGAGCTCGGTGACCGGCCCGCTGCAGTGGCAGCCCGGCGAGCGCTATCAATACGGTAACCAAGGCATGAACATCGCTGCCCGCATCGTCGAGGTGGTCAGCGGTCAGCCGTACGAAAAGTTCCTGCAGGAGCGCTTCTTCAACCCGCTCGGCATGACCGAAACGACCTTCTGGCCGTCCGAGGAGCAGCTTGCCCGTTTGGCCGGCGCATATGGTCCGAATCGCGAGAAGAATGACTACGCCCGCGGCGACATCGGTTTCCTCACCAAGCCATGGAGTGATCGAGCGCGGCGCTACCCCGAGGCCGGCGGCGGACTCTTCTCGACGACTCACGACATGCTGCGCTATGGCCTGATGCTGGCCAACGACGGCGAACTCGACGGCAAACGCTACCTGTCGCACGCGGCGATGGACGAGCTGCGCAAAGAGCAGACAGGCGAAACTAAGGTCAACTACAGCCTCGGCTATCACCTGCGTGGCGGTATGTTTGGCCACGACGGCGCTTACGGGACTGACCTCTCGGTCGATCCGCAGACGGGCCTTGTGACCGTGTTCATGGTGCAATGCACGAGCGGCGACCAATGGGCCGCCCGCGACGCGTTTTTGGAGACCGCGCGGCGGGTGTTTGGGAAGTAGAGCGTGGGTATGCGGCTGAACAGCCGATTCGCAGCCGGTTTCTCGGCATAGACGAGGGGTTCCAACACTGATAAGCTCCCGCCCCGTTGTGTTTCCGGCACAGGGCGACACGCGCGTGCCAAGCGATACGGGAGCTTTTCCATGCTGCGGATCGTTTTGTCGGCCAGCATTGTTTTTGGACTGATCCTGCTGGCGCCTTCGATAGGACGGCCAGACATTCTTCGCTGGTTCGACAGCCGAGTAATTCCCGGAACCGAGGGCATTACACCCGCCCCGGGCGTTCAGCTCGATCACCGCAAGCTGGCTTACGCCGAACTTTCTTCCGCGGACCTCGCCGGCGCCGACTTCGAGCGGTCGGACCTGACCTACGCCTATCTGTTGTCCGCAGATCTCACGGGGGCCAATCTCGCCGGGGCTGCTCTTGCTCACGTTCATTTCGACGAGGCGACACTCGCCGGCGCGGACTTGACCGGAGCTGACTTGCGTGAGGCCGTTTTGTTGTCGACCAATCTGGCCGGCGCGAAGCTGACGAACGCCGATCTCAGCGGCGCCTTTCTAGTTTCTACTACGCTGGCCGGCGCGGATCTTACGGGCGCGATCGTTGCCGGCGCAGGGATGCAGGATACCGTGGCGCGCGGCCTGACGTTCGAACAGTTTGCCTCGACCAAGAGCTACCGGGACAAGGATCTGGCAGGGATCAGTCTCTATGCAAACGATCTCACCGGGTGGAACTTCGCCGGGCAAAACCTCACCGGCGCCTACTTCACGGAAGCACGCTTGGCGAACGTGAACTTATCGGGCGCGATCGTCTCAGGCACGGTATTCGAGAACACGACCGCGTTCGGCTTCACCCAGGCGCAGTTGGCGTCGACCAAAAGCTACCAGGATAAGAACCTGTCCGGAATCTGGCTTTCTCAGAACGACCTGAGTGAATGGAATTTCGCGGGGCAGAATCTGAGTGTCTCGCTATTCCACGAGGCGAACCTCTCGAGCGCAAACCTGGCCGGGGCCGACCTTCGCGGCACGACGTTCCACGGCGCAACGCTCGTCGGCGCGAATTTGACAGGTACGAACATCACCAACGCGGCATTCTCGCAGACGACCGCCTATGGCTTCACGCATGCGCAGCTTGCCTCGACCGCGAGCTACGTAGCCAAGGACCTGCGCGGAGTTCGACTCGACTGGAACGATCTCACGGGCTGGGACTTCGCCGGGCAGGACTTGCGCGGCGCAAGTTTCCTTCAAGCGACGCTAACAGGCGCCAATCTGGCCGGTGCGATCACCACGGGCTCCGGCTTCGAGGATACGACGTCGCGCGGCTTCACGTTTGCCCAACTTGCCTCAACAAAGAGTTACGCCGACAAGCAACTGGTGGAAGTGAATCTTTCGTACAACGATCTCACAAGCTGGGACTTCTCGTCCCAGGATCTGAGCCGGGCGACGTTCTACGACTCAATTCTCGCAGACGTCAGCCTAACAGGGGCCAACCTGAGTAACGCGCGGTTTCGCGGAGCGAATCTCGACGGCGCGGATTTGACGGGCGCCACGATCGACGGCGCCTGGTTTGCCTCGTCGCGCGGCTTCAGTTTCGCGCAGCTCGCATCGACAAAGAACTATCGCGACAAGAACCTCGCCAACATCGGTCTTTGGAACAACAATCTGACGGGCTGGGACTTCACGGGACAAGATCTCAGCGGTGCAGGCTTGCACAGTTCGACGCTCGCAGGAGTCATCCTTGCGGACGCGACGATTCAGGGTGCCGACCTAAGCGATACCACTTCCCGCGGCTTGACCTTTGCTCAGCTCGCCTCCACCAACAGCTATCAAGGAAAGAACCTGTCAGGCGTCGCACTGCGAGGGAACGATCTCACGGGCTGGGAACTCTCGGGACAAGACCTCGCCTACGCTCAACTCGCCAGTTCCATGCTGATCGGCGCAAGACTCACGGCGGCCAATCTGGTCAACTCGAACTTGAATACGGCAGATTTGACCGGCGTCGATCTTAGCTTCGCCGATTTGCGCGGCGCGGTGGGCCCGTATCGCCCGCTGGTCGTCGACCCAGCCATTGGCGCGAGCTTGCGGAACACCATTCTCGCGAGCGGCGTGGTGCCAGGCCTCGAACTGCAGGCCGGAGAACGACTCATCGTCCGCGACGACGATGTCTTGCTGCCAGAGCCGGAACAATACTGGCTCGAAGCGAGGCCGCCGATTTCGCTCTCGGTTGAAGACCGATTCACCATGGTCAGCGGCAGCACGCTCGAATTGCGGTTCGACGCCGATCCTTGGGACTCGCTGATCTCTTTCGAGCCGAACATTCCCGTGCAGCTCGGCGGCACGCTGCAGTTGACCTTTGCTCAGGAAGCCGATGCGGCCGGCCAAGTCGGCCAGACGTTCGAGCTGTTCGATTGGACAGGCGTGGATGCGCAAGGCCAGTTCAACATCGCGAGCGACTTCGATTGGGACTTAAGCGGCCTCTACACCACGGGCAGCGTCACGCTGTTGGCAGCGGCCGGCCGAATCGCCGGCGACGCGAACGATGACGGCCAGGTCGATCTGGCCGATTTCGGTACGCTCAAGGCGCACTTCGGCGCGAGCGGAGGCCGCGCTGAGGGCGACGCAAACGGCGACGGCCAGATCGACCTCTCCGACTTCGGGCTCCTGAAGCGCAACCTCGGCAAGTCAGCAACTGCAGCAGCAGTTCAAGCTCCAGAGCCGGCCGGACTCACGCTTGTCGGCTTCGCGCTGGCATGCTTCGCGTGGAGGGGAGCGCGACGCAGCGTCGCGAGATACGCGAAGAGTCAATCGAAACGATGATCGTTGTTGGATAACTACGCGGCTTCCCCCCGGCGGCTCGCTGGGGGCTAATTTCGGCCGGTAGCGCGGTCGCGAAGCTACCGCTGCTTCAGATACCCGGCGCTCGACTGGAAGTACCGCTTCCGGCGCGCCGTGCTCACTTCGGCTGCTTCCGCTTGGCGGCTGCGGAGGTCTTCGAGGTTCGATTGGCAGTATCGGCAGCCGACCGTTTCCAGATGGAGCGTGAGATGCCGCTCTTGCTCTGGCGCGAGCACGCCGAGCAGGAAGCTGCCGAGTTCGTCGCGCGAGGGGCAACTCAGGCGATGGCGACGCCAGATCTCGCCCAGCGAGTGAACGCCGGCGTCGCGGCGGCCGCTCGTGGTCCGCAGCGAGTCGAGCAGCTTGGCGTCGGCGCGCAGGCAGCTTTCGATTTCGGCCATCCGCCCGGCGGGCAGGGCTTCATCGAGATAGGCTTCCAACTCGGCCGCGGTGATCGGGCGCATAGCTGCTCCGGCGTTGGTCAGCCGGCCTCCTCGTAGAGTTCGGGGAACACCTCTTCGGAGAGCTGCTGACGACGCAGGGTGTTGCGCAGGCGGGCAAGAAAGTCGAACTTGTAGTTGGCGACCTGCTGCTCGGTGATGCCGAGCTCCGTGGCGACTTCCTTGTTCGGCCAGCCAGCCACAAAGAGTAGTTCGGCGCACATCACCTTGGTCCAATCGCCGCGCGACCGCCAATGGCGAAGCTGATCGGCAATGGCGGCCACCAGGCCTTCTTCTTCGAGGCGGCGGCGCTCGCCACTGCGGTGGATGCTGCTGGCTGCCCGCGCGGAGCCTGGCAGCTCCCAGTCGCCACTCGAGCTGCCGTCGTTCGACAGGCTGAGCTTGGGGCGGCGCCCTTCGCGGCGCAAATGATCGGTCAGCTTGTGGGCAGCGATCGAGAAGAGATAGCTTTCGAGCGGGCGGCCGACATCGTAATTCGGCAGGCTCGTAAGAAAGCCGATGAACGTTTCCTGCACCACGTCTTCGCTGGGCCCCCGGTTGCCCAAGCGGCTCTCGGCGAAGGCCAGCAGGCGGCCTTCGAAACGCTGGATGAGCTCGTCCCAGGCAGTATCTTCGCCCCCGCGGATGCGCTCCACGAGCAGCAGATCGGCTTCGGAAACTGGGCTCATGAAAACTTCGGGCAACGCACGGGAATGATCCGGGGTCCGACGCTACGGCCGGCAGCCCGAGGACCCTGCATGCGAGAAGATGCCCTCGGCCGCAGCGGCTCGCGCGGCACGCTAGCCGACCAGCGTCAGGCCGGCGACTACCAGACCCAGTATCACGAGTCCCGCGCCCCATCGCAAGGTGCGGGTGTAGTAGCCCTTGGTCGCCGTGTCGAGCCGTAGGTAGCCAACGGCCGAGGCCAGCACTCCCATAATCAGGGCGCCTAAGCCGCCTGCTTGCCAGAGCCGCCGCTGGGCGACTTCTTGATCCCACATGATCGCCAGGTCGCGGCGGGCTTCTGGATCGAACTCGAGCCGAGCCCACGTTTCTTGCACATGGGTAACTGTTCCCGGATCGTCGAAGCCGGCAGGGCCATTGAACTGGCGGCGGACCGTTTCCGTATGTTGCTGTTTGACGACCTTCTCACGCAGATAGTCGATCGGCACCTGCATGTTGGACGCCGCGGGGCCAAACACGTAGGCGAGGTACTCAGCAGTCACTGCCTGGATCTCTTGATCGAGCTTCCGGTTGAGCTCAAACGGCGATGTCGCGGTGCCGGTATGGACGACCTGCACGTAGGTGTTGGTTTTGGGGTCCAGATAGGTGTCTGCCTTGATCCAGTCCGGGGCTTTCTGCACGACGACTGCATCGGCAGGCATTTCTGGCTCGGCCGCAGCTTCCGGCTTGGGCGCGGCGGCCGAGGCGGAAGGGCTAGCGGCGGCGCCTTGGCCGTGCTCGCCATGCTGACCATGTTCATCGCCCGAGACGGCCACAGCGCCTTGGATGGCGGATGAGTTGGGAATTCCGTCGAACTCCGACTCACGGTGCGAGTGTTCGCTCGAGTGCATGACCACGCTGCCGTCGGTGCGCTGGCCGAAGTGCCGCGGCTGTTCCGTATGCTGGAAGAAGGGGTTGTGTCGCCCCGCTTGAAATCTCGGAATCGCCAAGCCCACGAATACGAACACGAAGAACGCGAGAAACAAGCCGCCGAGCACGCGCCAAGGGCGCTTGACCAGCACGACGAGCAAGAAGACGCCAATGACCAGGGCAAAAGGAATGATGCTCAAGCGAGCTCCGGGGACCTGTGGGCCGTGATGAACGTGTGCAGCGCACCCTGTGGAAAGGAGTGCGATGAGCCCCAATCCCATCAAGCCCCAGCTTCGCACGCTACGCAAGATCGAGTTCGCCGTCATCGCACCTAACTCCTAGTCTCCCGGCCCCTTGCCAGGATCAGACAGTCTTTCGCACACGGTCTTCGAATCTTGCCAATCCGCTGCAATTTCCGGCTTAGGCCGAAACTGCTTGGCGGCGGCTGCGGGGATCGACCCACGGGCTGGCAATCTGCACGGCCACGCAGCTCGCGGCGGCCACCATCAGGCCCCAAGGTTGCGGGAACGTCCAGAACATGCCGACCAACCACGACCAGAAGACCACGGCCGCCGTCGACCACAGTTCCAAGCGATGGCGGCGACCCGGATCGGCCGACTTCCACCACCGGGGGACCATGAACAGGAAGCCGAAGTACGCCAAGTAACCCGTGAGGCCGTGAATCGAAGCCGACCAGTCGTGCAGCGGCGATTGGCCACGCGGGTAAGCGCCGACCGCGGCCGGCAGGTCGACCATCAGCGACTGCCGCGCGGCGAAGGCTGCCAGGCCCACGCCCAAGCCCACCACGAGCATGGTAAAGCGGCGGAGCATGGCTTCTTCCTTCTTCTGGCCTTCCCAGACCTTCGAAGGAATCATCACACCCCAGGCGGCCAGGGTGGAAACGATCATCAGCCAAGCATACTGATTCGGCAGAGCGACCTCGCCTTGCAGCAGCGAAGCGACGAGGGCGACGACGGCCACCACGGCCGGCGCCACGAGCATGCTCGTGAGCAGCTCTGAAGTCTTCTCGCGGGTCGTCTTCGGCGGGAGCGCCATCAGCGTGCTTTGGCCCCAGCGACGCCGACGGCTACGGCGAGACACCTTTTGAACGGTGGGCGCAGGCGACACGGGCTGAGCCGCGGCATTCGCCGGCTGCCCAGGGCTCTGCGGCGGATAGACCAGCGAGGCCAGCGGCGGACCCGCAGGCGCCGACACGGGCAGTGGGCTCTTCACAAACGTGAGGTACAACGTGCGGCCGACAAAGTACACGCCGTAGACTGAGAGAAGCGCCACGACCACGCCGGCCAACGGATTGGCGAAGCTGAGCGCCAGCACAATGCCGGCCGCGATCAACACCGCACGCGCGACCGGATTCAAGTTCGAACGATGCCAAGAGTCTTGCAGGTGCGCGGCGCCCCCGCGCACCGCTTTCCAAACCGGCTCTTCGGGAGACGACGGAGAGACGGGGGCGGCGTTGGGCAGCGGCATGGCTACCGCGGGGCCAGCCACCGCGGCCCTGGGCAGCGGCGGGAGCGACGCGAACTGGGTGTGCCGCGCAGGGGGCGGCAGCAACGCGTACAGCTCTTGAACGGTGTTTACGCGCTGCGCCGGGTCTTTCGCCAAGCAGCGGGCAACGACCGTGCGGAACGGCTCCTGCAGTTTGCGTAGGTCGGGCTCGGCCGTAAGATGCTTCATCAGCACCTCGCCGACGCTCTCGCCTTCGAACGGCACGTTGCCGGTCAGCATCTCGTAGAAGATGACGCCCAGGGCATAAATGTCGATCTCTTTGCCGTAGCGGCCGTTTGCCACTTCCGGCGCCATGTAGTGGACGGTGCCGACGCTCTCGGTCTGGCCACTGCGCCGGCTGCAAGAAATGAACTTCGACAGGCCGTAGTCGCCGATCTTCACCACGGCTTCATCCGAGAAGATGTTGCCAGGCTTCAGATCGCGATGGACGATGCCGTGATCATGGAGGTAGCCGACGCCGGCCAGAATGCCGTGCATCCAGGCGAGCGCGTCCTCAAGGGGCATGCCTTGCGGCGAGCGCGCGAGGACATCTTCCAGGCATTCGCCGGAGACGTACTCCATCACCACCCAGGTATCGTCCTGGTCGTCGCGTTTCAGATCGAAGACGGCAAGCAGGTTGGGGTGCTTGAGGTTCAGGCAGTGGCTGACGCCGCGGACCTCGACATCGAGGTTACGGCGAATCAGCTTGAGAGCGACCTCCTTGCCGGCGTCGCTCGTAGCATAATAGACCTCGCCGAACCCGCCGCGGCCGATTCCCCGCTTGATCGTGTAGCCCTCGAGCGGCCTAGCGCCACTCGGGTAAGTGAACTTCATCGCGCTGGCTTTCTCGGGAGCGGCGGCTGCGCTCGCGTGCGTAGCGTGCAGGTTCATGGGTTTGACCCTACGGGAATCCACGTCTGGCGCGGCAATCATGGCGGTCATCGCGGATAACTACAACTATAGGACGCCCTGCGGGGCCGCTCCAGTTCGGGCTGGTCTGAAGGCGGGCTAGGAACGCTCGTTTTAGAGGGGTTCCAAGCTGAAGGTGAATTCGTCGCTGCTGGCGCGGGATTGGGGCCCGAGCCGCATACGATTTTGGGGGGGCTGCCCATCCACCTCCAAACCCTGCTCCGATCGGCAATGCAACTCTTCGCCCTGCCGGAACATAACGACGTCGGCGTTCCAGTTCCGGCAGACAATGTGGCTGTGTGATTTAGGGCCTAGAATCAGCGTTTCGGCCATCAGCAGCACCGCATCGACGGGGGGCTGCGTACGGTGCCGGCTGACGAACTCGATCCGGGCCGTGCCGCTCAGTGCATGGGGGCGGCGAAACCGCAGCACCACGCCGCGGCCGAGCTCGATCAGGCTACCGTCGGCCAAGAGGCTGGCGGCCTGAACTTCGCGGCCGTCGACCTTCACGTCGCGGGCGGGCTGAATTAGGTAGCCTTCGCCGTCCCGGCGAATGGTCGCGTGGCGGCGCGACAGGTCGGCCAAGATCGGAATGTCGACCTTGTTGCCCGGCACCGGCTGGCCGATGACGATCTCCGATCCGCGGCAGACCAAGTAGCCTCCGACGGCGTCGACCCACAGCAGAAAGCGCGAGGCGGTTTCTGGACCAGTCACGGTGTCTTCCTCTGCCCGTCGCCCTGGGGAGTGCGTGCTGCCGGCAGCCACCGCGGCGACCGGAAGCGCGGCTTGCCGCAGGGCGGGGCTCAATTCGCTCCAGGCTTGCCGGCGAGCTTCGCGAGCGGGCGAACACTCGGGCGCCAAGGCGAGCACTTTGTCGGCGGTAGCCAGCACCTGCGACCAGGCGCGGCGCTCGACCGCTTCATACAGATTGTCCATGAGCTTGCGGTGTTCGGCCAGGGCCGTGCGAAACGCCTGGCGCCGCTCTTCCAGCGGCTTGAGGCCCGGCAGCAGAGCCGTGGCGGTCGCAAGTTCGAGCTCGGCCGCGGGAAAGTTTCCCTGGCGGCCGTGTCGCAGGGCTTCGGCCCAGTGGCTGGCCACCTGCTTGAGCACGCGCACTTCAGACGAGGCGAGTCCCCGCGATTCGAGCCCCGACAGCCGGGAGAGGGCCGCGGCCGGATCGCCGGCAGCCAGAAACGCCCGGCATTCGCCCACGGCCCGGTCGACGAGCTGTTGCCGCAAGGCTTCGACATCGGGCGTATCGTTGGCGAGCACGCTAGCGGCGTCGAAATCTCGCCAGCCGGCCATCGTATTGCCCTCTTCGATCCGTTGGCGGCCGCGGCGGGCCATGCGCTCGGCCACTTCGGTCGAGAGCTCCATGCCTGGCATGAATTGCCTGAGATCGTGCTGGGTCAGCAGGCGGCCTGCTTCGTCGAGCCGGCCGCCGGCCATGGCTTGTTCGGCTTGCCGGAGCTGCATGCGCCAGGTCTGAAACATATCCAGCAGCCTCCTCGGAGGAGCAACGAGCAAGTTAGGAAGAGTTTGCTTTGAGCGGCAGCACCAGGAAGCCGGTTTCACTCGTGTGAGTTTAAACCGGGGGCCTGCGGGAAGCTCCCTCCCGCAGGCCTCGTGTGCTCTTGATCGCCGTCACCGGACATCAAGGGGCAGCCATGCCCCTTGCGCCGTTAGGGAGACGTTACTTCACGTCGGCCGCCACTTGGCCCGCATCCTGCGATTGGAAGTAGGCCGCAACCTCGTCGACGACGTTGTCGTTCGACTCGGTCAGCACGCCTGCCTCTTCCTCGAAGGTCTCGCCGGCCATCTGGGCGACGCGCTCTTCAACCTTCAAACGCGAGCTGAGGCCTTGCACCAATTCTTTGATGCGGCCGAGCTGCGTCTCGTCGAAGTGATACTTCGACGCGGTCTGAGCCACTTCGATCATCTTCTGCTGAGCCGCAATGTTCTCGAGCTCGACCTCGAGGTTCTTGCGGGCGACCAACATCTCCTCGAGCTTCTGACGCGAGCCTTCGAGCTTGCGGCCGCGGGCTTCCTGCACCTTGCGCAGGTTGGTCAGCGTCGAGTCGTTGGTCTTGTAGCAAGCAAAGCGGTGCGACAGGGCACGCTTGGCGTCGGTCTCGCCGCAAGAGTAGCCGGCGACCTTGAAGGTCTTGGAGCCGGAACGCAGGTCGGCCTGCAAACGCAACACTTCCTGCTTGTCACGACCGAGCTTTGTCTCGAGGCTGGCGACTTGCTCGCCCAGACGTTCGAGCTCGACCTCTTCCTTGGCGATGGCGTGCATGTTGTTGCGGATCTCGGGGCCCATGCCCTTGAGCATCTTGTGAGCCCGAGCGATCTCGAACTCCACCGGCACGCTCTCGCGCACCGCGTCTTTGACGCGGCCGAACGAGGTCGACACGTAGCTGCACGCGTCGCGACCGAAAAACAAACCACTGAGGAGGAAGAGTCCTCCGGCTGCGATAATGGCCTTCTTCAACATTGGCTGGGCCCTCCTATGAGGTCGGCGAAAAGCACTGGTCGGCCCCGGGGGGCCAGAAGTTTTGGCGACCGGCATCGGGTTGATGCCGTTTAACAGAGTGCTTTTCGCCGGCTTGCGCCGAATCTTGGGACCACAGCCAATTTTTCGAGAATCGCCCGCCGGATCTGCTAAGCGATGAAATTGCTTGCAGTTAGCGCAACGGATTTCTGGCGACCCGCTTTCCGTTTAGGCAATTCGGGGCCGCGTAACCTGCTTAGAACCCCCAAGACAGGGGAAAGGCGGCCCAATCGAGCTAGCTAAGGGCGACAAAATTCGGCCTGAAAGGCCGGAGACGAAGGCCACGGCGCGGGAGCCGGCCCTAGCCGCTCGAAGTGACCGACCAGCCCGCCCACCTTGCGGCCCAGGCAACGGAAGCCCGCCCGCTCGACGCGGGCGAACAGCGCCGCCTCGTCGGCGGCCAAGGTCGCCTGATTGTAGAAGTGGTATTCGAGGCTCAGGGCGCGAATCCGCCGCAGCGTCTCATCGGAGACCGCCAGCAGCGCCTCGACCTCGCCCCCCTCGCAGTCCATTTTGCACATGTCGACCTCGTCGAGTCGGAGCCGCGAAAACAGCTCGTCGAGCGTGGTCACATCGATCATCTCGCACTGTCCGCACTCGTAGCGCGGATCATTGCGCGGGTACATGCAAGCATGTACCGAAGCGCTGCCGAGGTCGATCGTGCGGCGGCCGGCGGCGCCGCCAATGCCCTGGCGGTGCGTCTCGACGCGCCCTAAGAGCGAGTTGCGAGTCAGGTTGGCCTGCAACCGGGCGAAGGTGCCGGAGACGGGCTCGAATGCGATCACGCGTTGTGCGCCAGCTACCGCGGCGGCGTAGATCGAGAACATGCCGATGTTCGCGCCCAGATCGAGCACCACTCGGGTGTCCTGGGGCACGCGATAGCTTCGCGCGCAAAAGATCTGCCAAGCCGTGGCCAGATCTGCCGGCTCGCGCAGTTCGAGTTCGAATCCTCGCCGGCCCTTAGCCAAGAACGGAGGATCGATCTCAGAGAGCCCGGCATAGAGCCGCGCGAACTGCGACCAGTTGCGAAACTGCCGCCGGCATTCGTGGATTTCCGGAAGCCGTGTTAGGCCGCCGCGTAGTGTTTGAAGTAGCGAAAGGCCCCGATTGACCCGCGACATCGCCAAAGTGCCCCTAAAACCGAGACTCGAAGCAGGCAAAAGCTGCAAGCAGCCGCCGCGTCGACAAGGCGCAGACGGCGTCAATCACCGAACGAGTCCCTTCAATATTGCTGGACAGCGGGTTTTTGCAAGCTTTTCGCCGCCAAAGCTTACCGGACTAGGCAAGTCCCCGATACCCGTACGGACGCCTCGATGTATTCCGTGCAGCGTATAGGGGCTATTCCGCCCCGTTGGCTGATGTCTGATCGGTACAGTCCGATGCGCGGATCGATGGACGCGCTACGAATTCGCCGCCGGTCGACTCGTTTCCCCAGAGCGTTGCCGGTATAACGCCACGGCAATTCGCGTCGGACCCGTTGCCGTCTTCCATAAGGTCATGCATGGCCGAACATAAATCCTGGTTGCGCCCTTCGCTCAATTGGCTGGTTGTCTTTTTGCCGATCGCCGCGGGGTTGGAAATTGCCCATTCGTGGCTGCACGCCGCTTGGGCGTCGCCGACGGCGATTTTCATCTGCTCGGCAATCGCCATCATTCCGGCCGCCGGCTGGATGGGGCACGCCACCGAAGAGTTGGCGTCGCGGCTGGGCGACGCCTGGGGCGGGCTACTCAACGCCACCTTCGGCAACGCCGCGGAGTTGATCATCGCTTGCATGGCGCTGAGCGCCGCAGCGCACAACCCGGAGCGCGCCTCGGCGATGCTCGACCTGGTCAAGGCGTCGCTCACAGGCTCGATCATCGGCAACGTGTTGCTCGTGCTGGGCGTGGCGCTCTTGGTGGGCGGCGCGAAATACAAGGTGCAGCGCTTCAATGCCGCCGGCACGCGGGTCAACGCCACGCTCTTGGCTTTGGCCGCCGGCGCCATGGTGATGCCGGCCCTGCTGTTTCATTTCACCCACGAGTTGCGCGGCCCGGTGCAAGAGCTGAGCATCGAGTTCGCGGTGCTGCTGCTCTTTTGCTACGGGCTCAGCCTGGTGTTCACGCTGCACACACACAAGCATCTCTACGTGAGCGCGCCCAGCAGCGACGCGGAAGAAGGCGTCGAGCCGGGGGAGCATTCCCAGGGTCACGGAACTCCCCCGGTGTGGCAGTCCCTCGGTCGACTGCTCGGCGCCACCGTGGTGGTTGGCTTTCTGGCCGAGTTCATGGTCGGCTCGGTCGAGGCCGCCAGTCAGGCCATTGGGCTCACGGAGTTGTTCGTGGGCGTGATCGTGGTGGCGATCGTGGGCAACGCCGCCGAACATAGCACGGCAGTGCTCATGGCCTGGAAGAACCGCATGGACCTGGCGATCGGCATCGCGATTGGCTCATCGATCCAGATTGCGCTGTTCGTAGCGCCCGCGCTCGTGTTGCTTGGCTACGGATTCGGCGTTCGCATGGATCTGGTCTTCACCGTGCCGGAGATCGTGGCGCTGCTGCTTACGGTGTGGATTCTTGCCCAGATCGCTGGCGACGGGGAAAGCAATTGGCTGGAAGGTGTGCTCCTGCTGTTGCTCTACGCAATGCTGGCCATGCTGTTCTTTCATCTGCCCCCTTCGGCCTCGCACCCTAGCCCGTAGAAAAAGCGAGCGGCGCCAACCGCAGACGAGCGGCGGAGGAGGGCGACAAGCCTTGGGTCAAGGCTTCGCCCAGCTCCTTCGCTGTCTGCGGCGGCGCCGCTTGACTTCTCAGTGTTCTACGACGCGCTGAGCACCCCTAGCTCCACTCCGCTCGCCACGGACTTTTCGGGGGCAACGATCCATGTCCCCCCGGCGACTCGCCGGGGGCTAATCACGCGGTTTCCCGCATTTTTTAGCCACCCGTCAATGACGGGGGGACTTCCACCGCACCTTCCGATGCTCGTGACCAGCGGTTGCGTTAGGGCGCGCTTTAGTAGCCAACGTGGCCCAGAAACTTGGCATCAGCCCGCTCGTAGGAGCGAACGTGGCCGTTCGAGCGACGTACCGAACGACGCTCCACCCGCGGGGCGTAGTAGTACGTGGCCGCCGGCGCGGCCGAAGCCTGCGGGGCCGTCGCTTGGGCATCCGGAGCGTACGAGAATGCGCGCCGCGCCGTGGGAGATTGCGCCACGGCGGCCGGCGCCGGTTCAGCAGGCGCCGCGCGGACGACCGTGGGCGCCGGGGCCGCATAGGTGCGGTAGCTGGGGCTGTAGTAAGACCGCGTGCGGCCGCTGAAGCCTGTGCCGAACTCGCCCCGGATTTTCGATCCGGCGTCGCGATCGGCAAATGCAGCGCTGGCCGAAAGCACGAGCGCGAGAGCCGCGGTCAGGCACAACGAACGACGAGCAAGAAAACGCAACATGACTATTACTCCTCCGCCTTGAACAAGACAAACCAAACAAGTCAACCTTTCGCGGCGCTCCCGGCGCAATGCACACAGCGCTATTCGCCGGACACATCACCGCGAAACCAAAACAGCGAAACCCGCGTCCGCGCGCTGCGCGATGTTACGACGGCGCGCGGCGGCAGTTCATAGAGTGAGTCGACAGCGCTCTACGCGGCGCTCGAGCGCCGTCGTGGGGCGGTCACCTAGCGCGTGCAGCGCACGACGCGAGGGAATGGCGTCGCGAGAGACGAACCAACCCAGCGGAACTTCGGGTTCGAATTCCGGTTTCTCGTCGAAGGCCGGTGTCAGCGTGCTGAACTCGTGAGTGCCGCTGCCGGGCACGTGCGCCAGGCACTGAGCGGAACAGCTCGACGCGAACCATTCTCGCGAACGGCCGCAGGCCCGACCGCAAGAAACGAGCGCCGACGGAGAGATGGCCGCTTGCCGCTCTGCTTGGCGAGCAGCGCCTGTCATCGGCAACAGCAAGGTCGTTGACACAACCAGAGTGCGCGCCGAGATGGTCAGCCAGAGATTCATGGAATCTCAACCTCGAATGATGAGCATTCTACGAATGCTCGCCAACCAGAGTTCTACACGAAGGAGACGCAACTCCGTCTCCTGTTGTTACCCTACTGCACTTTCTGTGCGAGTTGCA
>JAESFN010000658.1_pt1 | contig 25748 bp, 21 predicted proteins | sample 9269411 | NCBI WGS metagenome assembly JAESFN01 (sample SAMN14505399, study PRJNA617100) | algae metagenome | isolation source: Iphinoe sp. HA4291-MV1 and co-occurring heterotrophs from trail next to... | place: USA: Maunawili Falls, Hawaii | collected 2009-07-25
ACGGCCGAGATGTTCAACTCGGCGATCGAGCGGCTCGCCCGGGCGCTGGAGCACGAGTACAACGCCGATCTGGGCGATGCGCTCGATGTGGCCAGCGCCGCAGTGCTGATCGCCGCGCTCACGGCGGCCGCCGTGGGGCTGATCGTGCTGGGGCGCAGCTTGGCCGCGCTGTTCGGGCAGTGGTAAGAACTTCGAGCGTAGCCCATTGGTCCGCACAGCGGACCCTACGTAGGGTCCGCTGTGCGGACCAACAATGCCCGTTCCCTGCCGGAAAAGGCGGGTCCTTAGCCCTTAACCCGCTTGGGGATCGTGAACGAGTAGAGCACCACGACGGCTCCCCCGGACATCAGGCTCCACGGTGCCCATTCTGGGGGGCTTAGCTCTTTTAGGCCTGGAGCGGCGGAAGTGGCGATTTGGTCAGACGCCTTGCGTCCTTTGACCGAGAGGGTCACTTTCTCGAGCGCCAGACATTCGACGCCCAGCAGGGCGCAGTAGATGCCGACGGCGAGGAAAAACGCACGCCACATAGCCAGAGTGCCGCCTGAAGGGTCGCTCGATCCATTGAGAAACGGGGACGCGGTCTGGGCCGCGGTTCCACGAAAGAAAATCGTCGGCGTCGTGCCGAGAACTGAACTTAGACCTCTCACTCCGCGGCCCAGTCTCCCGAGATGGCGCATGAAATAGCGAACAAGCCTAGAGCGACCAGGTGAACGGATCGAGCGGCAGTTAACGCTTGGAGCGGCGGAGAAAGGGGAAATGGCCCCGCGTCGAACCGAGGCGCGCCGATTCTTGGCCAAAGTCGCGTCGTGCGCGTAAGATCGAATAGGAGACCTTAGTGGGATCGGCATGAAATGGGACGCCTCGGGAACCGATGCAACCTGCGGGAGCTGGGCGCTCGATACTGCTTGTTCGGCTTGGGGTTGGGCCTTATAATCCAACGATGTTGCGCGCTCTGGAGAGAGGCGATTGACGGCGAAACCGAGAATCTTGCTCGTCGGTGACTGGGCGGCGGAAGCCATGCCGCTGCCAGATGTCTCCGATTCTTTCGAGGCCGTGAGTGTTCAGAGCCCCATGCGGGCCCTGGCCCGGCTGGCTCGGGAGCGGTTCGCCGGCGTCTTTGTCTCCGCCGACCATCTCGACGAGGCCTTCCGCCTCGGCCGCCTGCTCCAAAGCGAGCGGATTCTTGAAGGCATGCCCGACGGGGTCGTGCTGCTCGACAGCGACAATACCATCATTTGGGGAAACACCCAAATGTGCCGCTGGGGCGACTGCGGCAGCGTAGTTGGGGCAAACTTTTACGCGGCGCTCAACAGCCCCGAGATTCTCGGCCCTGACTATTGCCCCTTCCACACGGCAATCGTCTCAGGCAAGCCCAGCACCTCGACCCTGCGGTCGGCCGAGAACCAGTACTTTCAGGTTCACGCCGCCCCGGTCTCGGAGGATGGGCAGCCGGCTCAGCACCTGATCGTTTCGGTGCGCGACGTTACGGTCGAAATGCTCCAGCAGCAGAAGCTGGCGGCCATTCACCGGGCGGGCGTCGAACTGGCGAACCTGACGCCCGACGAACTCTTTCACATGTCGGTCGAGGATCGGATCGAGCTGCTCAAGGCCAACATCCTGCATTACACCAAGGACCTGCTGAACTTCGACGTTGTCGAAATTCGCCTCCTCGAGGCCGAAACCTCGCGGCTCGAGCCCCTGCTCGCCGTAGGCATGCAGCCCGAGGCCGCCCGCCGCGACCTGTTTGCCAAGCCGAACGACAACGGCGTGACGGGCTTCGTCGCCGCCACAGGCAAGAGCTACCTGTGCGAAGACACCACGCTCGATCCGCTCTACTTGGAAGGCGCCAAGGGGGCCAAAAGCTCCCTCACGGTTCCCCTCATCCTGCACGATGAGGTGATCGGCACCTTCAATGTCGAGAGCCCCGAGCCGCGGGCGTTCACCGAGAGCGACCTGCAGTTCCTGGAAATCTTCTCGCGCGACGTGGCGATCGCCCTCAACACGCTCGAGCTGCTGGTGGCCGAGAAGGCCAACGTGGCGGCTCAGAGCATCGAGGCGGTGCATAGCGCGGTTGCTCTGCCGGTCGACGACATCCTGAACGACGCCGTCAACCTGATGGAGCGCTACATTGGCCACGAGCCTGAAGTGGTCGATCGGCTGCAGCGCATCCTGCGCAACGCGCGCGACATCAAGCAGGTGATTCAGAAGGTCGGCCAGAAGATGACGCCAACGCAGGCCCTGCCAGGTTCGATGCAGGTGCCTGACAAGCCGCTCTTGCGCGGCAAGCGCATTCTGGTGGTCGACGCCGACGAGAGCGTACGCGAAGCCGCCCATAAGTTGCTCGAGCGTTACCAGTGCATTGTCGAAACGGCCCACGACGGGGCCGAAAGTCAATGTATGGTGCGCAATATGGAAACCGAGGGGGGCTACGACGTCATCATCGCCGACATCAAGCTGCCCGATATGTCGGGATATGACTTGATGCTCAAGTTGCAGGAGTTGCTGGGCCAGCCGCCGCTCGTTCTGATGACCGGCTTCGGCTACGACCCGAGCCATTCGATTCCCAAATCGCGCCAGGCCGGACACGATCCCGGCTGGGTGCTCTTCAAGCCCTTCCGTCTCGACCAACTGCTGGAAACGGTCGAGAAGGTGCTCAAGGCGCCGCGGCGAGTGCCGCAATCGTCCACGTGATGGCGGCCGGGCTTAGGCTCGGGAGCTTGTCCCACTCTGCCGCCGTGGCGGCTGTCGCCTGCGTGCGGAGCACCTGATGACCGCCCTGATCATTCTGCTTTGGATCATCGCCTCGCTCGGCCACGCCGCGGTGTGGATCTCGCTGATCAACCGGCTCCACGCCACGGCGCTGCCGCGGCCGCTCGTGAAGACGATTTCCGCCGGGATGCACGCGCTGCTCTTCGGCCTGCCGGCCTGGGCCGCCTGGCGGCTCTGGTCGGCCGACTTCGACCTGGCGAAAGTGTTGCCGAGCGTGCCGGAGCGGGTGGCCGCCGCGATGTATTTGGTCCCCAGTTGGGCCGCCGCGCTGGGGCCGCTGCCGCGTTGGTTCTGGGACCGTGTTACGGCCGAGCCCCCCGCGGTGCTGCGATCGAATCACACGGCCGATGTCGACATCGTGAAGCGGCTCGGCCGCTACCCGGCCGTCGGCTTGCGGGCCCAGCTTGCGGCCCACGCGCCCGGCAATCAGATGTTCCATCTGCATGTCCACGACAAAGTGCTCGCGCTGCCGCGGCTGCCTGCGGCGCTCGAGGGGGTGACGATCGCCCACCTCTCGGACCTGCACTTCGCCGGGCACGTGGAGCGGGGCTACTTCGACGAAGTGGTCGAGCAGGCCAATCAACTCGAGGCCGACCTCGTCGTGGTGACCGGCGATCTGGTCGATAAGCGCGAGTGCATTCCTTGGATTCCAGCGGTGCTCGGCAAGCTGGAATCGCGCCACGGCAACTTCTGCGTACTCGGGAACCACGATCTGCGCGTGGGCGATCTCGCGCCGTTGCGGGCGGCGATCGCCGAGGCGGGCTTTGTCGATCTGGGGGGCGCTTGGCGCGTGCTCACGATCCACGGCGTGCAAGTGGCGCTCGCCGGGAACGAGCTCCCCTGGCTTGCGCCCGCCGCGGAGATGGCCGACTGCCCCGTGCGAGCTGCGACCGGCGGCCTGCGAATTCTGCTTTCGCACTCGCCAGATCAGCTCGAGTGGGCTCGACGCCACGACTTCGATCTCGTGCTCGCCGGCCACACGCATGGCGGCCAGATTCGCTTCCCGCTGATCGGCCCGATCATCGCCCCCAGCCGCTTCGGCGGCCGCTACGCCTGCGGCGTGTTCGACGAGCCGCCGACGGTAATGCACGTCAGCCGGGGCGTCTCGAGCATGTTCCCGATCCGGCTGCGCTGCCCACCGGAATTGGCGAAGCTGACGCTGGTTCGCGCGTAGTTCAAGCAGGGATGCGGGAATGGGTCAGCGGGCTGACGCCGGCCGCTCGCCATTGGAGTCGGCTAAGCTGCACGCTCGATTTCCACGCAGATGCCGCCGGCTTTGAACCGCCGGTGCATGTCGGTGAACCAAAGCTCGCTCTTCCAGGTGAGGCCCAGTTCCTCGCAGCAGCGCTGCAATTCCTTGCGGCTGTAGGTCCGGCAGCACCAGAGCCGGCTGGTGATCGCGCCGGCGAACGTGTCTTCGGTCACGAGCAGCAGCATGCGGCCGCCAGGCGAGAGCACGCGAGACAGTTCGCTCAAGCCCTGTCGGGCATCCGGCAAGTGCTCGAGCACATAGCCGCAGGTCAGACAGTCGAAGCTGCCGTCGGCGAACGGCAGCCGCGTCATATCGGCCGTGACCAGGCGGGGCCGGTCGTCGCGCAGGCGTTGCCGCGCTCGCTCGAGCATTTTGTGCGAGAAGTCAAAGCCCGTGACCGTCGCCCCCGGGTCGGCGTACTTCAGCAGGTGCTGAATCATCTGCCCCGCGCCGCTGCCGACATCGAGGATGTTGCGGGCCCCCTTGAGGTCGAAGATTCGCTGCTTGATCAGCCGTTCCCCGAGCAGCAGATGGAGCGAGAGCGTGCTCGCGGTGGCCAATAAGGCACCGCGGGGGCCGCTGTAAACGTCGTGGACTTGCTTGCGATACTCATCCAAGCTCACGCGATGCATGAGCTTGTTTTCCATCCAGCGAAACAGAGTGTTCGGCGAACTCTTCGCGGAACCACGACGGTCCGCAGGACCCTGCCATGAAGAAGGGCTTTGCGTCTGCATGAAACGACGATCCAGGCCAATTAGGTGGGGTGGCGCGAGCCATCATTCCTGCAGAATTCGCGCCTAATCGCTGCGGGCCACCGACCGAGTCTAGCGGGATTGGCCGAACGGGGCAACTACCGGCGTCCAGCCAAGATAGGCGAGATCCGAGCCGCAGCGCATTCATCCCGTATTCGGTCGGCTGGTGGGAGATCTTGGCCGCTCGCCCAAAGTTTCCGATTGCGCAAGGGCTACGATCGCCCCCGACGGCTGCAACTAGTGAGCAGCCGCGGCCGTCTGCGGGGCGGCGCCCGTCACTAAGCCCATCAGCCACCGGTTCAGGTCGGCCAGCATTTCAGGGATCAGCTCTTGGCCGCAGGGATAGTGCCGGAGCGTGACGTTCATGCCGGCCGAATGCACCAGCCGCAGGTCGCGGCAAACGTTGTCGCTGTCGTAGTCGTCGCTCTCGCAACCCGCGGCAATGAGCAGCGGCAACCGACGTAGTTCCGCCAAGCGAGAGAGCGGGGCGCCGCCCGAAGGCAAGGGACCTCCCAGCGTCGCCGCGCCGGCAAAGCGATCCGGATGCCGCATCGCCAGGCGCACGGCCATGGTGCCGCCGCAGCCGTAGCCGGCGAGGTATCGTCGGCGCGGATGGACTTTGAAGCGGTTTTCGGCCGCGGCCAAGGCTTGCCACACGCAGGCCTCGGCCTCCTCGATCGCGTCGTCTTCCTGGGGCCAGTAGCGTCCGCCGCCCGGGCCACGGCCGGGTCCGCGCGGGGCCACGGCCGCGAAGTTGCGCATGCTCACGAGCGGCATTACGCGCCGCAATTGCCCTTCGTCGAGCCCCGGCCCGTGCAGCCAGATCACCAGCGGATAAGCGTAGCCGGGCTCGTAGTGCAGAGGAGCAAACACCGACACGGGGCCGTCTTCCTGACGAGAGAAGACGGCCGACTCGATGTGCGATTCGGCCGGCGGGGCTACGGCGTCGAGCGATCGGGCCGGTGCGTTTAGGCGGTTGAGTCGCATGGGCTGGTCCTCGAAATGAACTCGCGGTCGGTTTCGCGCCGCGCTCCCCCGCCTGCCGTGGGGGAGCTGTCGCGGAATCTGGGGCAGGCGGACTCTAGCCCTGGCCGTCCAAATGTGTCAACGCCAGTGCCAGCTTGCTGGCCGCGGTCTCGCGCTGTACGGTGCGTGCTGTCAGCCCTCAAAAATCGTGCCGACAGCACGCCGGCTGGCCGACCTTCCTGCCCGTTTGCTCACCTTCTGCGAAGGACTTCTCCACCGTGCGGACCAACCCCGTCAAAGGCATTCTGAAGTCAGGCAAACCGAGTTTCGGCACCTGGCTGTCCCTCGGCGACCTCTATGCCACGCGGGTGCTGGCGCGGATGGGTTGGGACTGGCTCACGCTCGACCTCGAGCACTCGGCGATCGACTGGTCGCAGGCGGCGATGATCTTTGCCGCCATCGCCGACGCCGGCTGCGTGCCGCTGGCGCGCGTGCCGCAGGGGAGCCACGACTACATCAAGCGCGTACTCGACGCCGGGGCCTGGGGCATCGTGGTTCCGATGGTCAACACGGTGGAGCAAGCCCGCGTGGCGATCGCGGCGGCCAAGTACCCGCCGGTCGGCAATCGCAGCCTGGGAGGCGGCATGGCGTCGCTGAACTTCGCCACGACGAGCGCCGAGTACTTCAAAAAGGCGAACGACGAGATCCTGGTCATCCTGCAGACCGAGAGCCCGCAAGGGGTGGACAACGCCGAGGCGATTTACGCCTTGCCGGGCGTCGACGCGATCTTCGTGGGCCCGGTCGACCTGCGGGCCAATATGCGCCGCCCCGACGGCAGCGAGGCGAGCGACGAGGAGTTCGAGCGAACCTTGCAGCGGATCGTCGACGCCGGCAAAAAGACCGGCACGCCGACCGGCATGCACACAATGGACCCCAAGGCCGCCCTAAGCCGCGCCGCGCAAGGCATGCAGTTCCTCGCCATCGGCAGCGACCTGCGGCTGATGACCATGCAGTCGCAAGAAGTGCTGAAGACGGTGCGGCCCGAGGCGGGGGCTAAGGAAGTGGCGAAGTACTAGACTAAGGGGCGGGGCGGACCGCGCGTTGACCTCGCGTTGGTCGCGCCGATGTTGTCGCGGAGCGACAGCCGAAAATAGCCCCGCAGCTTCACTGCGGGGTGTGTGGCGGCGTATCACTGTTTTCGTCGCGTGCCGGCCGGCACGCGGTGAGACATGGAATGCCGCAACCCCACGTTGAAACGTGGGGCTATTTTCACTTCATGCCTCCGGCATGAAACCGAGCCCCTTCACGTTCCGTCGCGCCACTCCTTCTCTGCCCCTTCGATCCGCAACACTCCTGAAATATCGCGGCCGTCGCGGAGCACCACGTAAGAATCAGCGCCGGGCACGCTATCCCAGCGCAGCGTGGCCTGGCCGCGCGCGGCTACCGTTGGAGAGGCGGGGCTGCGATTTCCCTGCGCTCCCACGGCCACGAGCGCATAAAGCCTGCGGCCGCCGTCGTCGTCGCTCACAATGCGCGGGGCAGCAGGCGTCGGCAGTGCCAAGGCCTGGCTCTTGCCGCCCCAGAGTTGCAGCGCCTCGCGCGGGTAAGGCAGCCCACCGCCGCCATAGCCGCCACCGCCCAGCGACATCATCCCTTGCCCGAGGATCGCATCGGTGAGCGGCTCGCCATGCTGTGGCCGGAACGTCTGGAAACGCAGCCGGCCGGGATGATTGCCGCCGTTCCATTCTGCGGTGGGCACTTCGCTCGGCTCGAGTCCCTCGCCTTGAATGATTGCCATTTGGCGCCAGTGGTCGTCGAGCCACACGTTCCAGGAGATGTGCCCCGGCGCGCGGAACATGCTGCCGTCGCGGTTCATGGCATGCAGCCGATGGTCGAACGGATCGTCGAGCTCGGTCTCGATCAATCGGCTCCGTACCCACAGGCCAGTCGAGCCATCAACGTTCGCTCGGGCCACCAGGCCGCGGGCAATCTGCTGCTTCTCGAACCCCTGCTCCCACGGCTGCCCAGTATCGGAGACGATCAACTCCTGCCGCACGATCAACCGGTCGACGACAAGCTCGCGCACCGGCTCCGGCGTCGCCCTAGTGACGCCAAGAGTTGCAAGCACCGAGAGGGCAACGGTCACCAATCGATCTTTCATGGCCACGCTCCGCCGCAAGAACGCCTGAGGAGGGGAACGACGTGCGCTCAGAATAGCATGTCAGGGGAATCGGGCCGCCCGTAGATCGGTTTGGCCTCGTCACCCTAGGGCATACGTCACCGGTCGGCGATTGGAGGGGCGCTACCGACTTGCTCGCCGAGCATTAGCGTCTGGACTTCGACCCCGTGGTACAATTCTTTGGAAGGGTTTTGTCCTGCGTGGAGTGAACCATGGCCACGTCGAATCGCGATGAAGCAATCGAGCACGACTCAGGCGAGCCCGCAGGCCGCTCGTTTCGCTGTCAGATTCTCGTCGAGCGGGATGATCAGGGCATCTATTCCGCAGTCGTCGGCAACCTGCCCGGCGTCGGAAGCTGCGGCGCCACCGAGGAAGAAGCGCTCATGCGTGTGCGTGAGGCGATTATCGGCACGCTCGAGTCGTATGCCGACTCGGCGATGGATATCCCTTGGACTGCGCCGGTAGCGTCCGGAGAGCTAGGCGATTCCTGCCAGCATTGGATCGTCGTGCATGCCTAAGCTTCCCCGTGTCACGGGCGCCGAAGCCAAGCGGGCTTCCGAATCGATCGGATTCAGAGTAGACCGCATCAAAGGCAGTCACCACATCCTCAAGAAAGCTGGCCACCGTTATCCGTTATCAATTCCGATTCACGGTAACGAAGTCTTGGGCGTTGGCCTGCTCAAGTCGTTAATAGCCGCCGCAGGAATAACTGAAGAGCAGTTCTGCGAATTGCTCTGAGGCAGGAGCTACCGGGCCGGCTCGCCGCCTGGCGACTCTTCCACGCCAATCCCGCGCTCCAGAATCGCGATCGCCTGTCGCAGATAGTCCTCGTCGTTGATCTCCGGCCCGTAGCGGTGGCTGAAGTGGGCGCGATTGTCCAGCCAGAAGAGGACGAGACCCAGTAGCGAGATCGTGAGATAGCGGGCATCGAGGTCGGCGCGAACCAACCCGCGCCGTTGCGACTCCTCGATACGGCGGCGAATCGTCTCGAACACGTCCGGCTCTCCGGGCCAGACCTGCTGGTCCCCCTCTAGGCGAGTCCAAGCGCACAGACGCAGGAGCAGGGGGTTGTCGCCAATGAAGGCCATCAGCCGCTGCATCTCAGCGCCGACATCCAGCGGCTCGTTGGGATCGCGGGCAGCGTCGGGGAACTTTCGGGCGTAACTTTCAACAAGACGACGCTTTACCTCTTGGCAGAGCCCCTCCTTGCTCCCGAAGTGGTGATGGATCAGCGGGTGCGAAACACCCGAGGCGCTCGAAATATCGCGCAGCGACGTGTTCGCGAAGCCGTGCTCCGCGAACAGCCGTTCGGCGGCCTCAAGCACGGTGTTGCGGGTGCCTTCGGGATCTCGGACTCGGGAGGTCTCTTCAGCCATTCGGGGGGCAGGAGCGGGGTGCTATTGAACGATCGGTCAGCAAAAGCATACGCTTGTTTGAGGCTTTTGGTCAACGAGAACGAAAATTAGCCTGCAAACGGATTGCCTGGATTCCCTAATCGAACTACTATGCTTACCAGTCGTTCAATAACTCGTCGATCGTCCCGGACCGGCGCTCTGTCTCCTATGACGAACTCTCCACGTTCCACCACGCGTGGTTTTCTTCTCCTGGCCGCTTGCCTAGCGATCCTGGGCTGCGGTCAGCCGAATCAGTATCACGAGCCGCCGCCGCCCGAGGTGACCGTGGTCACCCCGCAGCAGCAAAACGTAACCCGCTATCTCGAGGTCACCGGCATGACGCAGCCGGTGGTGTCGGTCGATATTCGGGCGCGCGTGCGCGGCTTCCTCGAAGAACGGCACTTCGACGAAGGCTCGATCGTCGAGAAGGGCCAACTGCTGCTCGTGATCGACGAGGAGCCGTTCAAGCTCAAGTTCGAGCAAGCGCAAGCCAACCTGGCCGAAGCTCAATCGACCCTCCGCAAGGCCGAGCAGTCGCGCGGTCGCGAACTGGCCAAGGCCAAGCTGGCCCTCGACGACGCCGCGCTGCTGCAAGCGCAGAGCAACGAGACTCGCTTGAAAAAGCTGCTCGGCGGTCGCACCGTGACCGAAGACGAGTTCGAGCGGGCCGAAGCGCTCCGCAAGCAAGCCGCGGCTCAGGTCGAATCGTCGCGCGTCGCCCTCGTGCAGGCCGAGGCCGATTTCGAGACCGACATTCTCACCGCGCGGGCCGCCGCGGCCGCGGCGCAAACCGCGACGAAGAACGCCAAGGTCGAACTCGACTATTGCCGCATGACCGCGCCCATCACGGGCCGCATCACGGAAACGTATTCGGATGTCGGCAACCTCGTCGGCGACGGGCAGGCGTCGCTCTTGGCGACGATCGTGCAGCAGGACCCGATTCACGTCTACATGACGCTGAGCGAAAGCGATTACCTGAACTACCAGCAGAATGGCAGCGGCGACGAAATGTCGGGCGCGCTGGTGGAGATGGGTCTCGACGGCGCTGCCTATCCGCACAAGGGCGCGATCGACTACCGCGATCCGGCGATCGATCCCGGAACCGGCACGATCCGCCTCCGTGGCTCGTTCCCAAATCCCAAGGGAGACATCCTGCCGGGCTCTTTCGCCCGCTTGCGGCTCGCGCTCGATGAACAGCCCAAGGCGCTGCTCGTACCGGAGCGAGCCCTGGGCACCGATCAATCGGGACAATACCTGCTCGTGGCGGGCAAAGACGATGTCGTTGAATACCGCGCGGTTCAGGTGGGCAGCCGCGTCGGCGATATGCGGGTCGTTGCCGGGCCGATCGCAGCGGAAGACCGCGTGATCGTCGAAGGGCTGCTGCGGGCACGCCCGAACATGAAAGTCGTTCCCAAAACGGCTGCGGCGCCGGTGGCCAACGTCGCCGGCAGCCCCGCCGCGCCCGCCCGCAACTAGCCTGCTCCCCGCTCGTGTTCACTGCCGTCGCGCGCCACTGACTGCCTCACGCTATGTTTTCGAAATTCTTCATCGAGCGGCCGATCTTCGCCAACGTCATCGCCATCGTGACGATGCTGATTGGCGTGGTGGCGCTCGTGAACTTGCCGATCGAGCGTTATCCGGAAATTACCCCGCCCACGGTGATGGTGATGGCGTCGTATCCCGGCGCTGAAGCCCAGACGCTGGCCGACACCGTGGCCGCGCCCATCGAGCAAGAGGTCAACGGCGTAGAGAACATGCTCTACATGTCGTCGACCTGCTCGAGCGACGGCAGCTACAAGATGACGGTCACCTTCGAGGTCGGCACCGATCTCGATGAAGCCCAGGTGCTCGTGCAAAACCGGCTGGCCGTGGCCATGCCCCGGTTGCCTGAGGAAGTGCAGCGGCTGGGCGTGACGGCGAAGAAGCAGTCGACGAATATCGTGCTCGCCGTGTCGCTCTTCTCCGACGACAACCGCTATAGCGATCTCTATCTGGCCAACTACGCCACACTGCGGGTGAAGGATCAGCTCAGCCGCGTGCAGGGCGTGGGCGACGTGCTCGTGATCGGCGCCGGCAACTACGGCATGCGGGTGTGGATCGACCCCGAGAAGCTCAAGGCGCGCAATCTCACGACGCAAGAAGTGTTGATGTCGATCCGCGAGCAGAACACGCAGGTCGCGGCGGGACAAGTTGGCTCGTTCCCGGCGCCCACCTCTCACGCCTTTCAGTTCAACGTCACCACCCGCGGTCGCCTGGCCGATCCCGAGCAGTTTGGCAACATCATCATCAAGGCCGATGATGAGGGCGCCGAGCGGCTGCAGAATGGCGCCACGACGACAGCGCAGCGCGGCGGCGCTGCCCGGCTCACGCGGCTGAAAGACGTGGCGCGGATCGAGCTCGGCTCGCAGGTCTACGATCAGTGGTGCGAAATCAGCGGCCAACCTGCCGCGACGCTCGCTGTGTTTCAGTTGCCAGGGGCCAACGCGCTCGACGTGGCCGCGGCCACGCGGCAGGCGATGGAGGAAATCGCTCCTTCGTTCCCGGCCGGCATGAAGCACATCATTCCCTTCGACACCACGATCTTCGTCGAAGAGTCGGTCCGCGAGGTCTATAAGACGCTGTTCGAAGCCGGCGTGCTCGTACTGATCGTGATTCTGGTGTTCCTGCAGGATTGGCGGGCCGTGATGATTCCGGCCACCACGGTGCCGGTCACGATCATCGGCGCGTTCGCCGCGATGTATGCCCTCGGCTTCTCGGTGAACATGCTCACGCTGTTCGGCCTGGTGTTGGCGATCGGCATCGTGGTCGACGACGCGATCGTGATCGTGGAGAACGCCGCGCACCATATCGACCACGGCAAGCTGGCGCCCAAAGAAGCCACGATCAAGGCGATGGGCGAAGTGCTTGGGCCCGTGATCGGCATCACGCTCGTGCTGTTGGCCGTGTTCCTGCCGACGGCGTTTTTGGGCGGCATCACCGGGCAACTCTATCGCCAATTCGCGCTGACGATCGCTGCCACGGCCTTGATCAGCGCCATCAACGCCGTGACGCTCAAGCCGGCCCAGTGCGCCGTCTACCTGCGGCCGACGAGCACCCGCAAGAACATCTTCTATCGCACGTTCAATCGCGTGTACGACCGCTTCGAATCGGTCTATACCGCGATCGTGAAGCGACTGGTGCGCCACACCGTGCTCGTGATGCTGGTGTTCGTCGCCGTGAGCGCGTTCACCGCCTGGTGGTTCGTGCGGATTCCGACCGGCTTCTTGCCGACGGAGGACCAGGGCTACGCCATCGTGGCCATTCAGTTGCCTGACGCCGCCTCGCAAACGCGCACCCGCCACGTCATCGACCAGGTGAACGAAATCCTCCGCAAGACGCCTGGCATCAAGGGCTGGTTCTTGCTTGGTGGGCAATCGATTCTCGATCAGGCGGTCGCTTCAAATGCGGCGGCCATGTATCTCACGTTTACGCCGTGGGAAGAACGCACCGGCGATCCCACGTTGTCTCAAGAAGCGATCCTCGGGAGCCTGATGGGGCAGTTCCAGCAGGTTCGCGAGGCGATGATCTTCTGCTTCCCCCCGCCGGCCATCATGGGCCTGGGCGTGGCAGGCGGCTTCGAAATGCAGTTGCAAGACCGCGGCGGCGTCGGGCTGCCGGAACTGCAGCAGATGGTGCAGGAAATGGTGGACGCCGGCAACGCGCAGTCGGGCCTCGTCGGGCTCCGCAGCACCTTCCGCTCCGGCGTGCCGATGCTGTATGCCGATGTCGACCGCGAGAAGGCCAAGAGCCTGGGCGTATCGCTCGACTCCATCTTCTCCACGCTGCAGACCGCGCTCGGCTCGGCCTATGTCAACGACTTCAACAAGTTCGGCCGCACCTATCAGGTGCGCGTGCAGGCGGATCAGAAGTTCCGCCTCGACCCGGAAGACATCGGCCGGCTCGAGGTCCGCGATCGCCAAGGGAACATGATTCCGCTCAGCACGATCTGCACCATTCAGCGCAAGCTGGGGCCACAGGTCATTCCTCGGTTCAATCTGTATCCGGCGGCCGCCATTACCGGCAGCGCGGCGCCAGGCTACAGCTCGGGCCAGGCGCTGGCGCTGCTCGAACAGATGGCTGCCCAGAAGCTGCCTTCGTCGATGGGCTACGAATGGAGCGGCATGAGCTATCAGGAGAAGCGCGTCGGCTCGCAAGCGATCTACGTCTTCGCCATGGCCGTGCTCATGGTGTATCTGGTGCTCGCCGCGCAGTACGAAAGCTGGATGTTGCCGGCGGCCGTGATCCTGGTGGTGCCGCTCGCGCTCCTAGGCACGGTAGCGGCCGTGGCGATCCGTGGAATGGACAACAACATCTACACGCAGGTCGGCATCGTGCTGATCATCGCTTTGGCGAGCAAGAACGCGATTTTGATCGTGGAGTTCGCCCGCGAACTGCGTAATCAAGGGCGCAGCATTCTGGAAGCGGCGGTCGAGGCTTCGCGGCTACGGTTCCGGCCGATCTTGATGACCTCGTTCGCGTTCATCTTCGGCATCTTCCCGCTCGTGGGAGCTACGGGCGCAGGCGCCGCCGCGCGTCGTTCGCTCGGCACGGCCGTCTTCGGCGGCATGATCGCGGCCACGGTGCTGGCTGTGTTCTTCGTGCCGGTCTTCTACGTGGTGATGCAGCAGCTCAGCGAATGGTGGGCGAGCCGCAAGCGTTCGACTGCTGGGAGCGCGCACGGGACGCCGTCGCACGATGCGGCTCAGTCGGTCGAGACCGAGGCCGTGGGCGCGCACTAGGCGCGTCATCGATCGCCGGGCGTGTTCGGCCCTCGAAAGGCGATCATTCGAGCGGTGACACGGCCTGTATCGGTCAGTGAATGTCCGGTCGTCCCGGTGATGCGGATCAGGCGGGGCACGATGCTCCCGGCCGAGCTATTCTTCCATTGAGACGCAGGCGGGCCGTGGGCGTTGGTCGTAATGGCCGGCCCTACGGCCCGCCGCTGCTTTTTGGCTATCGCGTAGGGTCCGCTGTGCGGACCAACAAAGCTGCGTTTCGGCCCCTCAGGCCTCCGCCGCCAAGCGCCGCATGCCTTCGGCCGTGCTCACGCGCGGCTCGTAGCCGAAATCGCGCCGCGCTCGGCCAATGTCGAAGTAGTGCGGCAGGCCCAGTTGCGCCGCAAGGAACCGCGTCATTGGCGGCTCTCCCTTGAGCCGCAGCGTGCGGTAGGCGAGCTCCAGCACGTGCCCTGCTCGCCTGGCAGCGCCGAGCGAGATCGACCTACCGACCGGCGGCAAGCCGGCCTGAGCCAGTAGCTCGTCGATCCAGCCCCAGCAGTTCACCGGCTCCCCCTGGCTGAGGAAGTAGGCCTGACCGGCAAGCGGCGAGCCAGGCTGCAGCGCGGCCGCCGCCGCGAGATGCGCGTCGACCGCGTTGTCGATGTAGATCGTGTCGATCAAGTTCGAGCCGTCTCCCACGCGCCGCAGCCGTCCTGCTCGCGCTTTCGCGATCACGCGCGGAATGAGATGCCGGTCACCGGGCCCCCAGATCAAGTGCGGCCGCAAGGCGCAGGTCAGCAAGCCGGCGTGGTCATTGGCCTGCAGCACCGCCTGCTCGGCGAGCGCTTTCGTGTGCGGATAATGACAGAGCCAACTCGTGGGATAGGGCGCCGACTCGTCGACGTTTTCCTGGGGCCGTCCATCGAACGTAACGCTCGGGCTGCTCGTGAACACGAGCCGGCGAACGCCTGCCGCGCGGCAACCGGCCAACACGTGCTGCGTGCCGAGCGTGTTCGTTTCATAGAACAGCTTCCAAGGGCCCCAAATGCCGGCCACGGCCGCCGTGTGATAAACGAGGTCGCAGCCTTGGCACGCCGCGGCAACCGCCGCGGCGTCGCGAATATCGCCGATCGCTAGTTGCACGCCCAGCGCGTTCAGCTCGGGAGTTGGCCTACGGCAAAACGCCCTCACGCGTTCGCCGCGCGCGACCAACGTCCGCACGATCGCGCCGCCAAGGAACCCGGTTGCTCCGGTGACTAGCGTGGTCATTCTTTCACCACGGAGACACAGAGGCACGGAGAAGCAGCGAACAATCCACGAGCTCGTGCAAGACCGACGGGACTGTAAGGGTAGTCGCCTCTCAAAAAACTCACTCGTTCCTCTCCGTGTCTCCGTGTCTCCGTGGTTCAATCTGACTCGCGACCCACGCGGCCACCTGTTCGCGGAAGATCTTGGAGTTGTGGCGGATGTCGACCGGCAGGGAGCGATGCAGCAGGAAGCGCTCGATCGCGGCCGTTGAGCCGTGCTCTTTCGCCAGTGTGCGCAGCTCGGCTAGCAGCCGCTCGCGGGCGGCCTGATCCCGCGGCCACTTGCCGGGGAGCGGTTCGGCGACGAGTGCTGGCGATTGTTGCCCAGGCGCGCCAACGCCGACGAGCGCCGAGCGAAACACGGCCGGATGCGTGTTGATGATCGCCTCGCACGGCTCGGTGAACATCCGCCCGCCCGGAGTTTCCACCCGATGCGCCTTGCGGCCGCAGTACCAGAAGCGATCTCGATCGTCGAGATAGCCGACATCTCCCATGCGGTGCCACACGGTTTCGCCATCGGCGATCTTGGCGGTCGCGTTCGCCTCGCGGCGGGTGACGTACTCGCGCGTGACCGCCGGCCCACGCACGATCAACTCGCCGACGACGCGCGGCGTGACGCTTCGCGTCTGGGCAATCACCGGCAGCGGCCCATCGTCGATCTCGATCACGCGCCATTCTACGTGCGGAAAGCGGCGGCCGACGCACACGCCAGCGCCTTGATCGGTTTGTGCCTGCGTTTCGCCGAGCACTTCGGCCGCGGAGATCGTGGCCACCGGCAGCGCCTCGGTTGCACCGTAAGGGGTGTGCATCTGCCCCTCGGGATGAATAGACGCCAGCATCCGCCGCAGCACATGGGCCGGTACGGCCGCGCCGGCCGACAACACGCGTCGCACCGTGGACAGCCGCGCGCCTTGTTCCTCGCACCAGCGCCCCACGCGGTTCCACATCGCCGGCGAACCGAAGGCCTGCGTCACCTGCCACTGGTCGACCGCGCGCACGATCTTTTGGGGGTCGACCTGTGCCGGTCGCGTAGGGTCCATGTCCGGCACGATCGTTGACACACCCATCGCTGCATTGAACAGGCCAAACAGCGGAAAGCCCGGCAGGTCGACTTCGCCTGGCTGAATGCCGTACTGCTGTTGGATCTGCTCGACCTGGCTGTCGAAGACTTGGTGCGTGTACAGCACGCCCTTCGGCGGCCCGGTGCTGCCGGTCGTGAAGATGACGGCCGCGGGATCGGCAGCTCGCGTGCCCGGGGGGATCATGTTCGCCGCTTCGCCTCGCTTGCGCACCTGGTCGAGCGTATAGCCGCCGAACAATGCCGGCCCGCCGACGGTGACGTGCAACGTCGAGCGCGGGAACCGCCGCTTGAGAAACCAGCGGATTGCCTGCGCGAGCGGGATGCCGATGAACCCACGTGGCTCGGCCTCTTCGAGGCAGCGCACGAGGTGCCGCTTGCCCATGCCGGGATCGATGAGGATCGGCACGACGCCGGCTCGCAGCAGCGCGAACACGAGCATGATGAAGTCGCGTCCCGGGCGCACCAGCAGGGCAACTCGCTGCCCAGGCTCGAAGCCCAGCGCTAAGAGCCCCGCGGCGACGCGCACGACATCGGCCTCGAGTTCGGCGAACGACAGCGTGTTGTACTGAGCTGAACCGCGGCGCTGCGGCGCGGCGATCGCCAGTTGGTCTGGCCGCTTGCTTGCCATTTGGGCGAGCCGCGCAGTCACATTCACCAAGCTCGATAGAGTTGGGTCTTCCGTGGTCATGCGTGTGCCTCGCCGTCGGCACGTTTGCCTCGCGCAGCCTGTCCAGCGGCGAACTCGAGCACCATCTGCGCAACGTCCACGCTCAGCGTGCGGGCAAGTGCCCGCCAGCCCGGCACAGCGTTCACTTCGATGGCGTAGAGCTGGCCGTCGCGCCCTGGCAGCAGATCGACGCCTGCGAGCGGCGCGCCAACGGCTTCGGCCGCTCTTCTGGCCAAGGCCGCGAGTTCGGTTGTTACTTCGAGCGGGGCGGTCTCTGCGCCACGGCTCACGTTGGTACGCCAGTCCTCGCGGTTCATCCGACGCATGCCGAGCACGTGTTCGCCTAGGATCATGATCCGCAGGTCGCACCCTTCATGCGGAATGAACTCCTGCAGGTAGATGACCGCCTGGAGTTGCTCGAGCATGCGAAAGGCGCGGAGTGCGAGCTCGGGATCGGTGAGCCGGGTGATGCCGCGCCCCTCGGCGCCGAACAGTGGCTTGAGCACCACGTCTTGCCCGAGAGTGTCGAAGGCCGCGAGCGCCGCGTCGGCCTCTTGGCAGACAAAGGTACGCGGCACGCGCAGCCCGGCGGCCTCGAGCTTTGCGAGCGCCAGGTACTTGTCGACCGCGGCCTCGAGCGCCCGCGGCGGATTGATCACCGGCACGCCGCCCGCCTCGAGGCGGGCGAGCACGTCCATGCGAAACACGACCTGCTCGAGCGACCCCGGCGGCATCGTGCGCACGAGCACGGCGTCGACCGAACGCAGGTCGAGTTCTCCGGACGCGGCGCCAAGTCCTGGCGCTAGCGATGAAGACAACGCCGAGAAGCTGGCGGCGATCACTTCGTGCTGCGCGCCGGCCGCCCGCGCGAGATCGCGGAAATACCAACCGTCAGGATTGCCCAGGATCGCAAACCGCACGATGCTTCGCCTACACTTCTCGCACGCCGCTTAAACCAGCCCGAAGCTCGCTCGCACCAACTCAGGCGCAGGCGTTCCATAGCGCCGCGTCGTGCCGGTGTCGAGATTGCAGAGCGTGACCACGGCCGGGCTGAACAGCAGCTTGTCGATCTTGTAGAAGTCGTGGCCGTAGTGCGCGAAGAGTTCGCCGAATGGTCGGCCATGATCGGCCGAGGACGAGCTTGGGATCTTTGGCCCGAGCGCTGCCCACGCCTCATCAGCTCCGCGCACCCAGAGCAGCACTTCGGCGCCGTAGAGAATGGCGTCGTTGGTGCGGCCAATCGCCGCGAGATCATCCTTGGCCACCGGCGGCAGCGGCGCGCGTCCCCAACCACTCACCACTTGGTCGAGCGGCCCGCCCAGTTCATGCAGCTTGTGCAGGCAGGTCTCCACACTCCGCGCGACGACCTGCAACGTGCCGGCCAGGCTGGCCGTGGGAGCCACGAGCAGCGTTAGCTCCGCCGCGGGTACTCCGCATTCGCGCGCGATCTGCTCGCAGAGTTCGCCAGGCGGAAGTTTGCGCGTCTCGAGCACGCCCACCGCGTGCGCGGGCGACTCGCGGTAGCGCAGATGCTCAAAGATTTCCTCGCGGCCGCGGGCGGCCCGCATCGGCCCCGAGCCCATCGCAAAATACTTCCCGTGACTAAGCGCCCAGCCGGCATACTGCGCGGCCAGGCAAGCTAGCAGCGGGTGATCGGTGTGAACGGATACCCAGGGGCCCGGCCAGAGGTCGACGGGGCCATTCTCGAGCCGAACTCGGCCCAGCCCTGCCAGGCAAATCTCGGCGAGACGCAGGCCGGCTTCGAGTCCGCCCGGCACCGCGCTGCCGGCGTCGATCAAACGAGCGCCGCAGCCAGACCGCGACGCGCCAATGCGCAGCTCCGCGGACTGCTGCTCGAGCGAATTGACGAGCCGCTGGGCTCGCTCATTGAGCTGCATGGGGTCGTTTCGCCTGCTTCCGGGGCCGCCGGCCGTTCGCCAGAAATCCGCGAACTAGGTCGTCAGCGGCGGCGGGCTGGCCAGAAAGCTCTGATGGTAGCGGGCAGCCGCTTCGCTGTCGCCTGCTCGCGGCAGCACGATCGCTCGCAGGCGTGCCCGCAGGATCACGCCCTTCTCCAGCTCTTCCGGGAAGAAGACGCGATGGCGCACTACGATGCCTTCGGTTCCGGTCTCTGCGCTGCTTTCCGCGTAGGCTGCAGGATGCAGGGCCTCGAAGTAGCTCAGTTCGCCGCCCGACAACCGCACCAGGCAGGCGCTCCCTTGCTCGTAGCCCGGCGCCAATTCGGCGGCAGGCGCGAGGCTGCGTACTTCGAGGGCCGGCCGACTCTCGAGCAAGCTCGTTTGCACCGACACGACGAGTTCCACCGCGACGCCGGCGGTCGCCTCTTCGGGCAGCGCTCGCCAGTACAGCGTGGTGCGGATCGGGCGGTCCGCGGTCTGCTCGTACGTGACCACCAAGTCGTTGCCGCGGACGTAGGCGTCGTACTCGTCGATCGGCTGGGGAGACTGCTGCGCGCCGATTGTGTCCAGGCCGACGCCAAGAAATCGCGCGCGATCGCACCCGGGAATTTGCAGACCAAGCCAAGGTTGCGCGAGATCGAGCGTCGCGGGGAGAGCCGCGCTTTCGAGATGGGCGTGGTGCCCCTGCAAACGCCAGGTGGCGGAGTTCATCGAAGCCTCTTCGGGAGAGTTGGTCTCTCGTCGAATGTAACCGTTCGCTGGTCGCGCCGCCCAGACAGGCTGGAAGCCTGTCCCACCTAGAGCTTGCAGGGATCGGCCGCACAGGCTTCTGGTCAGCACCAAGTGGCACAGGCTTCTAGCCTGTGATGCTGACCCGCTGCAAAGGGAGAACAGTCACTGCTAAGTAGACCAATAAAAAAACCCCGCCGAGCGCGGTCAAGCGACACGACGGGGCCGGAACAGAGAAGAGGCCGAATGTCGAACGAGTTCCGTTGGTATGACTTAAGTATGATGTCGGAACTTATGGGGCAGAAGGACCCGGCTTTCGTCAAGGCCTCTTCACGCCGCTGAATCTGATCTTAACAATTCAAATCTCGTTGTCCATACCCTGGGCGAAAATTTTTGCAGCTTTCTCGAGAGCCAAAACCATTAGGCTGCAAATGATTTACGTCGACGCGCACCCCCCGCTAATTCGGCCTGCCAATTGTCGTGGCAACGAGTTTATGATAGGCGCTTGTTGGCTTGCCGCCTGTCGCCCTGAGCCGCCCCAAAACCTCCTGTTCGCAACCTCCATGAAGCTCGGCACATACGCGGTCCACGCAGAACAGGCTGCCCGCGCAGGCGGGGCAGTGTTGCTCGACTGGGAGGGACGATTCCGCACTCGAGAGAAGGCCCCGCGCGACCTGGTGACCGATGCCGACCTCGCCTCGCAGGAGGCGATTCGCACGCTCCTTGGCCAAGCATTTCCCGATCACGATTTTCTCGGAGAGGAAACTGCGGTCGCCGATTTGCCTGAGCAAGGCGAGTGGTGCTGGATCGTCGACCCGCTCGACGGCACGGCCAACTACGTCCACGGGCTCCCCTACTACTGCGTGTCGGTCGCGCTGGCCCATCGTGGCCAAGTAGTCGCCGGCTGCGTTTACCATCCGCGCACCGGTGAATGCTTTGTGGCCGAGGCCGGCGGCGGCGCGTACCTCAATGGCGAACGGTTGCAGGTAAGCGGCATCACTGCACTTTCGCAAGCGATGCTCGTCGCCAGTTTTTCGCCCAAGGTCGAGCGCGCTTCGCCAGCAATCTCGCAATTCATCGATGCTTTGCTCGCCGCCCAGTCGCTGCGCCGCATGGGCGCAGCCGCCCTCAACTTGGCGTATCTCGCCGCCGGCCGCTTCGACGCCTATTGGGCCGGCGACACCAAGGTCTGGGACGTAGCCGCCGGCCTGCTGCTGGTGCAGGAAGCCGGCGGGGTCGTCACCGGCTTGACCGGCGCGCCCGTGAGCCTGGCGCAGCCGGCCTTTGTAGCGGCGTCTACGCCGGAGCTGCATGCGGAGTTGATGCGGTTGCTGCAGTCGTAGACAAAATGGTTGGACCAGTCGCTCACGTTTGGCGTGGGTTACGCTGGGGTGTTTCACCCTTTGCAGAGCCACAACGGGAGGACTGGTCCAATGCGTTCGAAGGTACGCTACCTGGGTTTGGATGTCCACAAGGAGACGATCGTGATCGCGGTGGCCGAAGCGGGCCGCAGCGAGGCGCGGGTGTGGAAGACGATTCCACACGACGTGAAGCGACTCAGGCGGGAGCTCGAGCAGCTTTCGGCCGATGGCGCCCAGCTCGAGCTGTGCTACGAAGCGGGGCCCACGGGCTACACGCTGCAGCGGCGGCTGACGGCCTTGGGCTACGCTTGCCAAGTGGTGGCGCCGTCGCTGGTGCCACAGCGTGCCGGCCAGCGGATCAAGACCGATCGCCGCGACGCGGCCAAGCTGGCTCACTTCCTGCGTTCCGGCGATCTGACGGCGGTCTGGACGCCTGACGAAGCCACCGAGGCCCTGCGCGACTTGGAGCGTGCTCGTGAAGACGCGCGGCGCACGGAGCGCGCCGCGCGGCATCGGCTGAGCAAGTTCTTGCTGCGTCATGACCGGCGCTGGACCGGTGGCTCGACGTGGACGCGGGCGCACCTGGCTTGGATTCGCCAACAAGTCTTCACGCTCGAGCCGCAGCGTCGCGTGCTGGCCGACGCGCTGCACGAAGTGGAGCGGCAGGCGGAGCGCGTGGCGCAACTGACCCAAGACATCGCGGAGTTGGTGGAGACCACCGCGCTCGCGCCGTTGATCCGCGCGTTGCAGGCCTTGCGAGGCGTGAGCTTGGTGAGCTCCGTGGTGTTGGCGGCGGAGTTGGGAGATCTCCAGCGGTTCCAGAATCCACGGCAGTTGATGGCCTATGTCGGGCTCGTGCCTTCGGAGCACAGCTCGGGCGGCTCGCGGCGGCAGGGCGCGATCACGCGCACGGGCAACGGGCATGTGCGGCGCACGCTGGTCGAGTCGGCCTGGCACTATCGCCACTTGCCGCGCGTTGGCGAGGCGCTCAAGCGTCGCCAATCAGGCCTGTCGCCGCAGGTCTGTCAGATCGCCTGGCGAGCGCAGCAGCGGCTGTCGCGACGGATGTATCACCTGCTCAACAAAGGCAAGAGCCGGCCCAAGATCGTGGTGGCCATGGCGCGGGAACTGGTCGGCTTCGTGTGGGCCATTGGTCAGGAGAAGCAGCCGCTGCTGACTTGAGGCGGACCCCAACTCGGGCTCTCCAGCAGCAGGGCCGCCCTGCCACCGCCTTCACCGCCGCCGTCCGTCCTCAGCCGGGTGAAGGACGAACGGCGACGGCGAAGCCGGCGGCAGGGCTCGGAAGCGAGTGTTTAAGCAACCATCCTTCGGAGAATCGCAGCAGCGCGAGACACGGTCTGACGGTGCGGGGAATCCTCGAACGCACCCTGGAGCCGCCGGCTCTTCACAAGCCGGACGACGCTCGTATGTAGAGCGAGGCAGCCCCGCGACGAATCCAGTCCTGTGGTAACCAACCCACGAATATCAGATTGATCAACCGTCGCCCACCCAGACCGTGCCTCCCCCTGCTGCCCAAGGACATGTAGATCCTTAGCCAACAAAACGAATCAACACCCCTAGACAGGTCCAACCATATCAGGGTGCGTCAAGCAAAGCGCAGGCGCACCAAGCATTTCCAAGCGATTATCGCGGCTCGGCCAGCATGGTGCGTCTGCGCTTCGTTTGACGCACCCTACATGAGGCTACACCAAGCTTCTCGCGGTTCACTCTATCCGTATTGCTTCGCCAGGCCGTCGATGGCCTTCTTGCACTTCTCCGTGGCGGCCCAGGCATTTGGCCAGAAGCAGAGGTCGATCGTCCACCAGTCGTCGGGGCTCCCGGCCGCCACCAGGGCCGGCATGAACTCGTCGAACTTCAGATTCCCTTCGCCGAACGGCGGGTGGGTGCTCGTTTGGTGCTCGTTGAGCGAGCCGTCGGAGTCGATGAGATGCACGCGGCCGACGCGTCCCTTGAGCCGCTCGGCCAGCTCACGAATGCCGCCGGCCAGAATCTCCTTCTTGCCTGGCTGGCGAGCGCCCTGCTGCGCCACGTTGTCGGCATGGCAGGTGTCGAACATCACCGTGAAGTTCGAGTGGCCTACGCCGTCGAGCACGCGGTAGATGTCGCTCGGCTTGTTGAACGCGAAGCCTGGCTCGAACTCCCAAACCACGCGCACGCCCTTGTCGGCCGCCTCTTGGGCGCAGCGCTTCCAGGTCTTGCTCACCGTGGCCAGCGCCGTGTCGTAGTCGACCTGCTTCGTCACCTTCTCGGGGCGCGTTTCGCCGGCGACGTCTCCCAAGGTCCAGGGGTCCTCGGTGGTGTCGACGCGGATCGTGTCGATGCCCAGGTCGTTCGCGAACTGTAGGTTCTTGCGAAACGTTGCCAGGTAAGAGCTGTCGTCCGGCGCAGTGATCAGCTTCTCGGCCCACAGATCGGCCGCCAAGCCGCTGCAGCCGAGCCCGGCCTTCTCCCAACTCTCACGCACCGCCGCCCGCTCCTCCTTGGTCTTGAGCAGATCAGGATTCGGATGATCGCCGAAGCCGCCGAGTTCGAGCCCGTCGAAGCCGAGCTTCGCCAGCCCGCTGACGATTTCGGGGAACGGAATCGGCCGATCCTGGTTGAAGAGAAATGCCCAGGTACCGATGGAGATGCGTTTTGACATGGAGGGGGTCCTAGGAGGGAAAAGAGGCCAGTTCAATGGGCGATGCGGTCACTCGCGACCGGCGTGACGAACGAAGGCCTGAACTAAGGATGTTTCGTCGACTGCGTTGCGCTGCGCAAGGAATCGCGTTAGGTCGGCCGAAGTGATCGCAGGGAATGCGGCGCTCGACTCTGCCTCGATGTACTCGTCCCGTGGTCCAAGCCTGTAAAAGTGCATTCGGCCTTCATCGTGCCGCCAGATTTCTGGCACACCCAGCGCTGCAAACAGAGGAAATCGCTCGATGCAATTGCTCGTAAGATCGACTTCGATCACGAGGTCGGGAGGAGGATCGGTCGCTGGATCGTAGCCGTCCTTGCCGCGCACGGCCAACTCGTTCTGAACGAAGTAGCACTCGTCAGGTTGCACTCCCTGCGCATAGCCTGGCGCCCGAAGCGTCGTCGAACTGATGCTCTTGATCGGAATCGACTGGGCATTGACATAGCCCTCGATCATTCGACCGATCAACCTCTTGATCCACTCATGCTCCTGCCGCGGCGACATCATTTCGAGGTCCCAACCGTCGTAGGTGTGCCTCAGCGAATGGTCCCCAAGCGCTTCGAGGATCTCACGGTACTGATCCGGACCAATCCCGTGCAACACGCGCCGAATCTCGAGGGTGCAGTCGCTATAGCTGTGACGAGTGCGCACGTCGCCTAGCGCATCGAGCAGCTTGGCGTACATCCCCGGCGGCACATCGTAGAGCACGACGTACTCATCTTGGTCGGCAGTTCGCGACATCGTGGCCCCTCCTCCGGTTCGACGACGTATTTTGCCCCACAGCCATTCTACCGCAGATAATCCCCCACATTCGGCAGCTTCGTATGCACGTCCGGGCCAAAATACCGCAGGCCCACCAGCGGCTCGCTGCCGGTGTTTTCGATTTCCACGCCGGCCGCGGCGGCGTCGGCGGTGATGAACACCTCGTCCTCGGTTTCCTGGCCGAAGCGAATCATGGCCGGGGTTTGCAGCTTGAGCTTGCCGATGCGGCCGCTGCCCTGCACGGTGATCCAGCCGCTCGCGCCCGGGTCCTTGATGGTGCATTTCGTGCCTGGGGCCACGGTCAGTTCCTTGGCGCTAAAGAGCTGCGCGCCGTCGACCAGGCCGTACACGATCCACAGATCGGTGTAGCCTTGGCCGCTGTTCGACTTGTCGACGATCGGCTCCAGGTAGTTGTGTTCCTTGAAGTGCGTGTCGACGTTCTTGTCCCAGTCGAGCTGCTCGATGATGAAGTCAAGGTCTTGGTGCTTGTCCTTGGGCACGTCCTTCACCAGCAGCGACCAAGGCACTTCGCGCCCTTCCACGAGCGACTGGAACATGCCGAACACGTCGGAGCCCCACTGCGGCTCATAGGTGCAGAGCGAACCCGGGGCATGCAACACGCCTGGCGGAATGAGCCAGCCGGTGCCGCGCTTCAGACGATAGGCGCGCGAGAGGTCGAGAATGCCGTTGTCCCCCTTGCTCCAGTCCTCCAGGCACTTGCGGAGCTGTGCCTTGGTGGTGCCGGGCTCGAGGCCCATGAAGGTGTAGGCGAAGTTGTTGTCGACGTTGTTGTATTGCGGCGGAAAGTAGTAGCTCTCCGGCTTCCCTTCTTGGCCCGTGAGCTTGGCGTGCGCAAAGCCCTGGTGCATGTGGTGCGGGATCGGTCCCATGTTGTCGAAGAACTTCGAATACACCGGCCAGCGGCTGTACTTGTCAAACATCGGCTTGCCGATCAGGCGAGCGCCCCCTTCGGCCACCGCGTCACGCAGCGTGAATTTCTGCTTCTCGAAGGTCACGTAGCTCAGGCCTTCGTCGGGCACGCGTCCCTCATTGGCCGCCTCGGTCGTGCTGGCAAACCACCGCTCGTCGATGCCGCCGCGGTGAGCGCCATAGGCATACCAATCGTCGGGGTGCAGCTTGATCCGCTTGCCGGGG
>JAESFN010000659.1_pt1 | contig 25744 bp, 17 predicted proteins | sample 9269411 | NCBI WGS metagenome assembly JAESFN01 (sample SAMN14505399, study PRJNA617100) | algae metagenome | isolation source: Iphinoe sp. HA4291-MV1 and co-occurring heterotrophs from trail next to... | place: USA: Maunawili Falls, Hawaii | collected 2009-07-25
CGGGGTGCGACGCCGCTCTCGTCGACTCTCGCGATCCGGTACCGGCGCAACCCGGGAGACCCGCCCGCACCACGCCGGGTAGCCTGGACGATGTGCGGACGGCCCGCCTGCTGCTTACCGAGCCGCGCTGAGCGCCACTGACGCGCCGGCGCGGCTGACCCCTCACGCCTGATTCGCGGCGGAGGGGTTTTCGCTTTCCGGCCCCGCACACCCGAACCAGGAGGAACCGTTCCATGAGCGCCGCCACCAGCCAGGCCGGCACCGACACCAGCAGCCCGGCGAGCACCGACGAGGTGCCCGCGTTCCGGTACACCGCCACGCTGGCCGGAGCCATCGAGCGCCGCTGGCAGGACTTCTGGGAGTCCCACGGCACCTTCCACGCGCCGAACCCGGCCGGGCCGATGGCCGAGCCGGACAAGATCCACGGTCGGCCGAAGAAGTACCTGCTGGACATGTTCCCCTACCCGTCCGGGTCCGGGCTGCACGTCGGGCACCCGCTGGGGTTCATCGGCACCGACGTGCTGGGCCGCTTCCTGCGGATGGACGGGCACAACGTGCTGCACGCGATGGGGTTCGACTCGTTCGGGCTGCCCGCCGAGCAGTACGCGGTGCAGACCGGCACCCACCCGCGCAAGACCACCGAGGCGAACATCGAGCGCTACCGCGCCCAGCTGCGCCAGCTGGGCCTGGCGCACGACGACCGGCGCAGCGTGGCCACCACCGACGTGGAGTTCTACCGCTGGACCCAGTGGATCTTCCTGCAGATCTTCAACTCCTGGTACGACGCGGAGGCTCAGAAGGCCCGGCCGATCAGTGAGCTGGTGGCCGAGTACGAGGACGGGACAAGGCCCGGATGGGCCGATCTGGACGAGGCCGGCCGCCGCAAGCTGATCGACGACCAGCGGCTGGTGTACCTGTCGGAGGCGCCGGTGAACTGGTGCCCGGGGCTGGGCACGGTGCTGGCCAACGAGGAGGTCACCGCCGACGGGCGCAGCGAGCGCGGGAACTTCCCGGTGTTCCGCCGCAACCTGAAGCAGTGGATGATGCGGATCACCGCGTACGCCGACCGGCTGGAGTCGGACCTGGAGCGGCTGGACTGGCCGGAGTCGGTCAAGTCCATGCAGCGCAACTGGATCGGTCGCTCCGAGGGCGCCCGGGTGAGCTTCCCGACGGCGGGCGACAGCGCGATCGAGGTGTTCACCACCCGCCCGGACACCCTGTTCGGCGCCACCTACATGGTGCTGGCCCCGGAGCACCCGCTGGTCGACACGCTGACCACCGCTGAATGGCCGGACGGCACCGACCAGCGCTGGACCGCCGGCGCGGCCACCCCGGCCGAGGCGGTCGCCGGCTACCGCGCCCAAGCGGCGCGGAAGTCCGAGCTGGACCGGCAGGAGAACAAGGACAAGACCGGCGTCTTCACCGGGTCCTTCGCCACCAACCCGGTCAACGGCCAGGCCGTCCCGGTGTTCGTGGCCGACTACGTGCTGATGGGCTACGGCACCGGCGCGATCATGGCCGTGCCCGCGCAGGACACCCGGGACTGGGAGTTCGCCACCAAGTTCGGGCTGCCCATCGTGCGCACCGTGACCCCGCCGGCCGACCACGAGGGCCCGTACCTGGGCGACGGCCCGGCGATGAACTCGGCCAACGCCACGGTCAGCCTGAACGGGCTGACCGTGGCCGAGGCCAAGCGGACGATCATCGACTGGCTGGCCGCCGAACGAGCCGGCGAGTCGGTCACCCAGTACAAGCTGCGGGACTGGCTGTTCTCCCGGCAGCGGTACTGGGGCGAGCCGTTCCCGATCGCGCACGACGGGTACGGCCCCCGCGCGCTGCCGGTCTCCGAGCTGCCGGTCGAGCTGCCGGAGATCGACGACTACTCGCCGCGCAGCTACGCCCCGGACGCCGCCGACACCCAGCCGGAGCCGCCGCTGTCCCGGGCGGCCGAGTGGCTGGACGTCGAGATCGACCTGGGCGACGGGCTGAAGAGCTACACCCGGGAGACCAACACGATGCCGCAGTGGGCGGGTTCGTGCTGGTACCAGCTGCGCTACCTGGACCCGACCAACCACGAGACGTTCTGCGACCCCGAGGTGGAGCGCTACTGGGTCGGCAGCCAGGGCGGGACCGATCCGGGCGGCGTGGACCTGTACGTGGGCGGCGTCGAGCACGCGGTGCTGCACCTGCTGTACGCCCGGTTCTGGCACAAGGTGCTGCACGACCTGGGCCACGTCAGCTCCGAGGAGCCGTACCGCCGGCTGTTCAACCAGGGCTACATCCAGGCCTACGCCTACACAAACTCGGTCGGCACCTACGTCCCCGCCGAGGAGGTCGTGGAGGGCGCGGACGGTGGTTTCACGTGGAACGGTGAGCCGGTCAACCGCGAGTACGGGAAGATGGGCAAGTCGCTGAAGAACGTGGTGACGCCCGACGAGATGTGCGAGCGGTACGGGGCGGACACCTTCCGGCTGTACGAGATGTCCACCGGGCCGATGGAGGTCTCCCGGCCCTGGTCGACCCGCGACGTGGTCGGCTCGCACCGGTTCCTGCAGCGGCTGTGGCGCAACCTGGTCGACGAGCACACCGGCGCGGCGCTGCGGCTGTCCGACGACGAGGTGGACGAGGAGACGCTGCGGCTGCTGCACCGGACCATCGCCGGGGTCCGTGAGGACTACACCGCGCTGCACTACAACACCGCCGCCGCCAAGCTGATCGAGCTGAACAACCACCTGACCAAGACCTTCACCGGCGCCGGCCGACCGCTCCCGGGTGGGGTCGCCGACCCGCTGGTGCTGATGCTGGCACCGCTGTGCCCGCACATCGCCGAGGAGCTGTGGTCGAAGCTGGGCCACGAGCAGACGCTGGCCTACGCGCCGTTCCCGGTGGCCGACGAGCGCTACCTGGTCGCGGACACGGCCGAGTACCCGATCCAGGTCAACGGCAAGGTGCGGTCCCGGGTGGTGGTTCCCGCCGACGCCTCGCGCGAGGATGTGCAGGCGGCCGCGCTGGCCGACGAGAAGATCGTCGCGCTACTGGACGGGGGCGCGCCGCGCAAGGTGATCGTCGTCCCCGGGCGGCTGGTCAACATCGTGCGCTGAGCGGGGTATGCTCCCGCGCCGGTCGATGCGTTCGAGGGGGTTCGGGTGGTCGGAAGCGTCGACGAGGACGGGTCCGTCGGGGGGTGGCCGTCGCGGACGACCTACCTGTCCGAGCTCCTGGCCCCGGTCGAACGGCTGGCCGACGTGCCCGCCCCCGCCGAGCCCGAGACGGGCCTGACGGCGTTGAGCTGGGCGTTCGTCCTGGTCGCGGTGGCGGCGCTGGTGGTCGGCGGGCTGATCGTGTTCGACGTCGCCCGGCCCGGACCGCCGTCGACGGTGTCGCAGGGCCCGGTCCGGACCGCCGAGACGCCCGCCACCGGCCGCTGACACCAGCCCGCCGCACAGCCCGCCCGGCCGCACAGCCCGCCCGGCCCGGCCGCACAGCACAAGCCGCTCCGCACAGCCGTTGCGCCAGCTGTGCGGAGCCACGGGAGCTGTGCGGCCACGAGAGCTGTGCGGCCACGAGAGCTGTGCGGCCACGAGAGCTGTGCGGAGCCACCAAAGCTGTGCGGCTACGAAGAGGCCCGCCCCGGCCGAGGGGGGATCGGCCGGGGCGGGCTTCGGCGGGAGGGGAACCGCCGGGTGCGATGAGGTCAGAGGCGGCGGGCGCCGGAGAACGGCATCCGACCCATCGGGCTGATCTTCACCACGTCGCCGGACTGCGGCGCGTGCAGCACCTTGCCGTCGCCCACGTAGATGCCCACGTGGCTCACCGGCCGGTAGAAGAACACCAGGTCGCCGGGCCGCAGGTCGGCGCGGGACACCGGCGTGCCGATGCCGCTCTGGCTACGGCTGGAGTGCGGCAGCTTGACCCCGGCCTTGCGGTAGGCCCACAGGGTCAGGCCGGAGCAGTCGAACCCGCCCTTGCCGGACGCGCCCCAGACGTACGGGGTGCCTCGCACGCTCATCGCGGCGGCGATCGCCGCGCCGGCCTTGGTCCCCGGCCCGGCGGCGGCCACCTCCGGCGCGACGGCCGGCGCGGGCGTCGGCGCGGCGGGCAGCTGCGGCGCCAGGACGGTGGCCAGCGTCCTCGGCGCGGTGGTGCCCAGCACCGCCGCCTTCATCACCTCGGGCTGGTTGGCGCCAACCGGCCCGCCGACCGGCGACCCGGGCTGGATCGCGCCGGCCGGAGACTCGGGTACCCGAGGCGCCGGAACCGCGGGCGCCGGAACCGCGGGCGCCGGAACCGCGGGCGCCGGAACCGCGGGCGCCGCAACCGCGGGCGCCGCAACCGCGGGCGCCGGGACCACGGCCTGGTCGCCGACCACCAGGGAGTCGAGCGGGATGCGCGGGGTCGGAAGGACTCCGGGGGTGAACGCGGCCGGGACGACCGCGGGTGCCGCCGCCAGCGCGGCCGGCACGGTCGTGTGCGCGGCCGGGGGGACGGACTCCGCCGACGGCGGGGGGGTGGTCGGCGTAACGAACACTGCCGCCGCCACAGTCGCCGCGGCTGCGGCGGTCGCGGACATCGACCGCGAACCGGTGGTACCGGTCCGGGTTCGAGCGGGGTGTTGCGGCACGGGGAGGTGCTCCTTAATCGAGTACCGCGCCCGGCCGCGTGTCGTGGCGGTGTCACCCGGAGCGGTGGACATCCGCGGCCGCCCACAACGGGCGGCGCATCTCCGGATGGCCTCGACGAAGTTACGAAAAAATAAACGTGATTTCCTATGGTGCAAGTCTCAAAAGCGATGTGAGTGCAATCTCTGCTTTCAGAACAGTAATATTCCGTAAAGCCGACAGAAAAACGCCGGGGAGTTTCCGTATCGGAAACTCCCCGGCGTTCGGAGTAGCGACGAACCACTGTCTATTCCCCGCGGATGAACCGCTCCACCTCGTCGCGGGCGTCGGAGTCGCGGTACTGCTCCGGCGGCGACTTCATGAAGTAGCTGGACGCGGACAGCACCGGGCCGCCGATGCCCCGGTCCAGCGCGATCTTCGCCGCGCGCACGGCGTCGATGATGATGCCGGCCGAGTTGGGCGAGTCCCAGACCTCGAGCTTGTACTCCAGGTTCAGCGGCACGTCACCGAACGCCCGTCCCTCCAGGCGCACGTAGGCCCACTTGCGGTCGTCCAGCCAGGACACGTAGTCCGACGGGCCGATGTGCACGTTGTCCTTGCCGATGTCGTGGGACAGCTGTGAGGTGACCGACTGCGTCTTCGACACCCGCTTCGATTCGAGACGCTCGGATTCCTTCATATTGAGGAAATCCATGTTCCCGCCGACGTTCAGCTGCATGGTGCGGTCCAGCTGCACGCCGCGGTCCTCGAACAGCTTGGCCAGCACCCGGTGGGTGATGGTCGCGCCGACCTGCGACTTGATGTCGTCACCGATGATCGGCACCCCGGCGACCCGGAACTTCTCCGCCCACACCGGATCGGAGGCGATGAACACCGGCAGCGCGTTGACGAACGCCACACCGGCGTCGATGGCGCACTGGGCGTAGAAGCGGTCGGCCGCCTCGCTGCCCACCGGCAGGTAGGACACCAGCACGTCCGCGCGTGCCTCGCGCAGCGCCGCGGCCACGTCGACCGGCTCGTCGTCGGACTCGGTGATGGTCTCCCGGTAGAACCGGCCCAGCCCGTCCAGCGTCGGCCCGCGCTGCACGGTGACCCCGAGCGGCGGCACGTCGCAGATCTTGACCGTGTTGTTCTCCGAGGCGCCGATGGCCTCGGAGAGGTCGACGCCGACCTTCTTGGCGTCCACGTCGAACGCGGCGACGAACTGGATGTCCCGGACGTGGTAGCCGCCGAAGTCGACGTGCATCAGGCCGGGCACCCGGCCGGCCGGGTCGGCGTCGGCGTAGTAGTGCACGCCCTGGACCAGTGACGCGGCGCAGTTGCCGACGCCGACGACGGCGACGCGCACCTGACCAGCGGTGGGGTGGTTCTCCCCGTTGATACTCATGGCTTGTCCTCGTACTCGATGTCGGTTGATGTCGAAGGGACGGATCGGTCGGATGGTGCGTCGGTGCGTGGTGGGTCGGTGCCGGTACGGCCGTGCTGCTGCTCGGCCCGTTCGGTGGCGATCAGCTCGTTCAACCAGCGGACCTCGCGTTCGCTGGCGTCCAGCCCCTGCCGGTGCAGCTCCAGGGTGTAGCGGTCGATCTGCTCGCCGGTCCGGGCCAGGGCCGAGCGCCGGGCCTCCCGCCGCTCCTCCACCCGCCGCCGCCGGCCCTCCAGGATCCGCATCCGGGTCTCCGCCGGAGTGCGGGAGAAGAAGGTCAGGTGGATGCCGAAACCGTCGTCCTCCCAGGTCTCCGGGCCGGCGTCGGCGAGCATCTCGACGAAGCGTTCCTTGCCCTCGGTGGTGAGCTGGTACACCCGCCGCCGGCTGCGCCTGGTCCACACCTCACCCGGCTCGGGTTGGGGCTCCTCCTCGGTGATCAGGCCCTCACGGACCAGCCGGCGCAGTGCCGGGTAGAGCGATCCGTAGGAGAAGGCGCGGAACCCACCGAGCCGCGCACCGAGCTGTTTGCGCAGCTCGTAACCGTGCATCGGGGCCTCGTTGAGCAGCCCGAGCACGGCGAAGTCAAGCATCGGCCCCGCCCCCGTCACCGTGCTGTCGACCGGCCGCAATGACCGGTTCATCTACGTCACTGTATCGCTCCGATACATCTCATGCAGGCACGGGTGACCGCGCTCACCCACTCGGGAGGGGTGATCCACCCGCTCGGAGTCGGGAAATCCACGTCCGGACGTGTGCTCCACCGGGTTCCGCGTACCCTGGTCGGGTGCGAAGCCCGCGACAGATCGTCGACTATGCGTTGCAGCGGCGCGCGCTGCTCGCCGACGTGTACGCCGGTCGGGTCGGCGTGGCCGAGGTCTGTGACGCCGGTCCGTATCTGCTGCGTGCCGCCCGCTTCCACGGAAAGCCGACGGAGACCCCCTGCCCGGTCTGCCGCAAGGAGCGGTTGACCGAGGTGAGCTGGGTTTTCGGCGACGCGCTCAAGCACCTGTCCGGCTCGGCCCGCACCCCCGAGGAGCTGGCCCGGATGGACCTCGCCCAGCCCGAGTTCTCGGTCTACGTGGTCGAGGTGTGCCGCACCTGCAGCTGGAACCACCTGGTGCAGTCGTTCGTGATGGGCGAGGCCGGCCCCCAGGCACCCGGCCCTCGCGCACCGGGTCGCGACCGGAGGACCGCCCACCAGTGATCCTCCTCCCCGATGGTCGTCGATGTCGCCGAACGGAGCCGACGTGAACGACGAGCGCACCCCGGTGCCGCCCCGGCATCGGGCCCCCGAGCCCGACCAGTTCCGGCCGCCGCCCCCGCCGAGACCACGCCAGCCGATGCCCGAGCGGGAGCAGCGGGTCGGCCGGTTCGAGGCCGAGCGCCGCGGCGCCGAGCCCGACCTGCTCACCCACGACGACGGCCTGGGCGGCGGGTTCGCGGCCCCGGCCCCCCGCCCCGGCGGCCCGGGCCCGGGCGCTGGTTACGGCGGGACCCAGGCGCCCCGCCGGGTCGGCTCCACCCGCTGGGCGGACGCCTCCGGCGGTACCCCCGGCCCCACCCGGGTCGGCCCCCCGCCCGGGCGGACCGGGGGCGGCCCCGGCGGTCCGGGTGGCCCACCCCCGCCGGGTTACGGCGGCTTCGACGACGGCCCCGGCGGCTCCGGCCCCACCGGCCGCGGCCCCCGGGTGCGCAAGATCCTGGGCTGGACGGCCGCGGTGCTGCTGATCGGCCCGCTGGTCGCCTTCGCCGTCGGCTGGGCGGCGTTCGCGGTGCCCGAGCCGGACACGGTCTACGACATGCAGGTCGCCACGATCAACTACGCGGACGGCGGCCAGCTGGCGATCGTCCGGCCCGAGGGTGGGCAGAACCGGCAGAAGGTCGCGCTCAACCAGGTGCCGAAGTCGGTGCAGTACTCGGTGATGGCGGCCGAGGACCGCAGCTTCCTGCGCAACCCCGGCTTCGACATCATGGGCATCCTGCGGGCCATCAAGAACCAGCTGACCGGCGGGGTCGGCGGCGGTTCGACGATCACCCAGCAGTACATCAAGGTGACCACGAACCAGGACCAGATCTCCCTGTTCCGCAAGTACAAGGAGATCGTGCTCGCGGTCAAGATGTCCAACAAGTACAACAAGGACGAGATCCTCGAGCGCTACCTGAACGCCATCTACTTCGGTCGCGGCTCCTACGGCATCCAGGCCGCCGCCCAGGCCTACTTCGGCAAGGACGCGGCGAACCTCAGCCCGTCCGAGGGCGCGCTGCTGGCCGGCATGATCCAGTCGCCGTCCCGCTGGGACCCGGCGAAGAACCCGCAGAAGGCCACCGAGCGGTGGAACTTCGTGCTGGACGGCATGGTGCAGCAGGGCTGGATGCAGAAGGCCGACCGCAACGCCCAGCGCTTCCCGCAGACCATCGCGCCCAAGCCGGCCGCCGGCGGCATCCCGGACGACGACAAGGGGCACATCTACACCCAGGTCAAGGCCGAGCTGGAGGCCAAGGGCATCTCCGAGCAGCAGCTCAACCAGGAGGGCCTGAAGATCACCACGACGATCGACCCGGCGCTGCAGAAGCTGGCCGCCGACACCGCCGCGAAGGTGCTCAAGGGCCAGCCCAAGAACCTGCGGGCGGCGCTGGTCTCGGTCGACCCGCGCACCGGCGCGGTGCAGGCGTACTACGGCGGGCAGAACGGCGTCGGGCTGGACTACGCCCAGGTGCTCAAGCAGCCGGGTTCGTCGTTCAAGCCGTTCGTGATGGCCGCCGCGCTGCAGCAGAGCCCGCCGATCGGGCTGGGCGAGCGCTTCGACGGCTCCTCCCCGCAGACCATCCTGGGCCTCACGGTGAACAACTCCGAGGGCGTGAGCTGCGACAACTGCTCGCTGCAGAAGGCGATGACGGAGTCCATCAACACCGTGTTCTACCAGCTCGCGGTGAAGGTCGGGGCGTCCAAGGTGGCGGACGCGGCGCACGAGGCGGGCATCCCGAAGGACCTGCTGCCCACCCCGACCGCCGGTATCGCGCTGGGCGACAAGGAGGTGCACCCGTTCGACATGGCGTCGGCGTTCGGCACCTTCGCCGCCGACGGTGTCTGGCACAAGCCGCACTTCGTCACCAAGGTGGAGACCGCCGACGGCCGGGTGCTGCTGGACGAGACCCCCGGTCCGGGCGAGCAGCGGATCGACGCCCAGGTGGCCCGCAACGTCACCGAGTCGATGATCAACGTGGCGTCCTCCTCCCGGATCGGGCTGAGCGACGGCCGGTCGGTCGCGGCCAAGACCGGCACCGTGCAGAGCCGGATCCAGGGGCAGAACAACGACGCCTGGACCGTCGGCTACACGCCGTCCTACTCCACCGCCGTCTGGGTCGGCACCGACGACAACTCGGCTATCAAGACCTCCGGCGGCCGGCCGATCTACGGCCGGATGCTGCCCGGGTCGATGTGGCAGCAGTTCATGAGCGGCGCCACCCGGGGCAAGCCGCGCGAGCCGTTCTCCAAGCTGGAGCCGCTGGGCACGCCGGCCTACGACGACGAGGAGTCCGACTCCTCGGAGAGCGCCAGCGAGGACTCGAGCGACTCCGACTCCGACGAGGAGAAGAAGCGCAAGAAGCGCTTCGAGAAGAACAAGTGCGACAAGGACGGCGTGGTCTGCGACGAGGACGGCCGCCGCATCCGGGGCGAGCGCAACGGCGAGGACACCAACAACGACTTCGACTTCGGCGACGGCTTCCTCGGCAACTGAACGCGGCAACTGAACGCGGCAACTGAACGCGGCAACTGAACGCGGTAACTGAGAGCCGCCGGGCCACGCCCGGCTCGGGTCGCTGAGCTGCGCCGGTAGTCTCTCCGGGTGTCCGGACCCAGACAGACGCTCGCGCGGGTGATCCCCTCCTGGACCGAGCCGATGGTGGCCCAGGCCAGCCGGGTGATCGGTGGCCCGCTGGGCCGGCACGCGGTGGTCGGCCGCGGCCGGTTCTGGACCCCGCTGCGGGCGATCCTGCTGCTCGCCGTGCTGGCCTGCGCGCTGGGTTGGCTGCTCAAGGCGCCGTGCATCCAGCAGTACCAGGCCGGCGACGGCCACCTCGTGCTGGACTGGCGGAACATGCGCCAGTACGTGGCGCTCTGCTACTCCGACGTCATCACCCTGTGGCACGACCACCGCCTGGACGCCGGCGGCCTGCCCTACGCGACCAGCTGGACGGACAACCCGGGCACCCTGGACGAGCGGCTGCGGTACATGGAGTACCCGGTGCTGTCCGGCTACCTGCTGTGGCTGCTCGCCCGGTTGACCAGCGGCTACCTGGCCCTGGCCGGCACCTCGGAGGTCCCGGGCCGGGCCGGGTTCGACTGGCTGCCCACCGGGCTGCCGGAGGCGGTGTTCTTCAACGTCGTCGCGGCCAGCCTGGCGGCGGCCTGGCTGGTCGTGGTCTGGACCGTGCACCGGCAGCGCCGCACCCGCCCCTGGGACGCCGCCCTGGTCGCGGTGGCGCCGGTGGTCGTGGTGCAGGTGTTCACCGGGGTGGACGCCTGGGCGGTGGCGCTGACCGGGCTCGGTCTGCTGCTGCTCTCCCGGGGTCGGGCGGTGCCGGCCGGGGTGCTGATCGGCCTGGCCGGGGCGGCGAAGGTCTACCCGCTGCTGCTGTTGCTGCCGATCGTGCTGGTCGGGATGCGCCGCCGCGCGGAGCGGACCGGCGCGCCCGGCGTGGCCCCTCGCGTCGTGGTCGCCGCGCTGGGCACGTTCGCCCTGGTGAACCTGCCGGTGGCGGTGCTGCACACCCCCGGCTGGTTGGAGTTCCTGCGCAACGGCTGGATGCGCCGCGCCGAGCCGGACTCGATCTGGTTCGCGCTGAGCACCTTCACCAACTGGCCCGGGTTCGACGGCAAGCTGTTCGGCGCGGACATCCCGTTCCGGCTGAACCTGGTCGTGCTGTTCTGGACGGTCATGTGCGGCGTCGGGCTGGTGCTGCTGGCCCGCTGGGCGCCGCGCACCCCCCGGCTGGCCAGCCTGTGCTTCCTGCTGATCGCGGCGGTGCTGCTGGTGCACAAGACCCCGAGCCCGCAGTTCACCCTGTGGCTGGTGCCGCTGGCCGTGCTGGCGCTGCCCAACTGGCCGCTGCTGCTGACCTGGACGGCGGTCGAGGCGGCGCTCTGGGCGCCCCGGATGTTCTACTACGTCGGCTTCGACAACAAGGGGCTGACCGACGAGTGGTTCGAGCCGGTGGTGCTGCTCCGGGACGCGGTGCTGCTGCTGGTCGTCGTGCGGGTGGTGCTCAGCGTGCTGCGCCCGGACACCGACCCGGTCCGCGCCGAGGGCGCCATCCCCGGCACCGACGACCCCGACTGGCCCGCCGCCCCCGCCGAGCCCGCGCGCCCGGCCGCGGACGCCCGGCCCGAAGCCGAGCCCGCCCGCGGCTGAGCCACCGGAGCCACCGGCCCGGCGACTTCACACCAGACTTGCCGTCTTCACACCAGCCATGGCGGGTGTGAAGACGACGAACCTGGTGTGGAGTGGCGGCTGATCCGGCCCGTCGCCGCCCCGGGCACCTGGCTCACCAGGTGCGGATGCGCTGGTCCGGGGGGAGGTAGGCGGGCTCGCCGGGCTGGACGTCCCAGGCGGTGTAGAACTCGTCGAGGTTGTTCACCACGCCGTCGGTGCGGAACCGGCCGGGGCTGTGCGGGTCGGTGCGCAGGCTCTGCCGCAGCGCCGCGTCCCGCACCTTGGACCGGTACAGCCGGGCGTAGCCGATGAAGAACCGCTGCGCCCCGGTGAACCCGTCCAGGTCCGGTGACTTGCCGCCGCCGGCCGCCGACGGGGCCCCCTGCTGGGCCAGGAAGGCCTTGTACGCCACGGACAGCCCGGACAGGTCGGCCATGTTCTCGCCGAGCGTCCGCTTGCCGTCGACCTTGGTGTCGGACAGCGCGCTGAAGCCGTTGAACCGGGCCACCAGCAGGTCGGACTTCTCCTTGAACGCCCGGGCGTCGGCCGGGGTCCACCAGTCGCGCAGCTTGCCGCTGGCGTCGAACTGGCGGCCCTGGAGGTCGAAGGCGTGGCTGATCTCGTGCCCGATCACCGCGCCGATCGCGCCGTAGTTGACCGCGTCGTCGGCGCCCGGGTCGAAGAACGGCGGCTGCAGGATCGCGGCCGGGAAGGTGGCCTCGTTGCGCAGCGCGTTGTAGCTGGCGTTCACCGTCTGCGGGGTGATCTCCGCCCACCCGCCGGCCCGGTCCGGGTCACCCAGCTTGTCGTGGTTGCGGCGGGCCTCGAGGTCACCGGCCCGGCGCAGGTTGCCGATCAGGTCGTCCCGCTTGACCTGCATCAGCGACCAGTCCCGCCACCAGTACGGGTAGGCGGTCTTGACCACCAGCTTGGACAGCTTCTCCCGGGCCTGCGCCTTGGTCGGCGGGCTCATCCAGTCCATGGTGTCGATCGAGGCCTTGAACGAGGCCAGCACGTTGGCCACGATCCGGTCGACCCGCTTCTTGGCGTCCGCGCTGAAGTACTGCTTGGCGTACAGCTCGCCCAGGGCCTCACCCATGCCGGCGTTGACGCAGGAGATGCCTTGCCGCCACTGCTCGCGGTTCTTCTCCGCGCCGCCCAGGTACTTGCTGGTGAAATCGAACTGGGCGTCGACGAAGTCGCTGCTCAGATACGGTGCGGCGTTGGCGATCAGGTGCCAGCGCAGGTAGCTCTTCCAGGCCGGCAGCGGGGTGCTCCGGACCAGGTCGCTGAGCCCGGTGAAGTAGCTGGGCTGGGCGATCACCACGTCCTTGGCGTTGTCCAGCCCGACGGCGTCGAGGTAGGCGCGCCAGTCCAGCCCGGTGCGGGCCTGGGCGTCCTTGATGGTGAACCGGGTGGAGGTGGCCACCGGGTCCTGGTTCTGCGCGCCGCTCCACTGCAGGCGGGCCAGCTTGATCTCCAGGTCGAACGCGGACGCGGCGGCGGCGTCCGGGTTCGGCGTGCCGGCCAGCGCGAGCATCTTGGCGATGTAGGCCTTGTAGGCGTCCCGGACCGCGACGCTCTTCGGGTCCGGCGAGATGTAGTAGTCCCGGTCGGGCAGGGTCAGGTCGCCCTGCGCGGCCACCACCACGTTCGACGCGTTGAGCTCGTTCTCCGGGCGCAGCACGATCCGGATCGGGTCGGAGATGTCGAACCGCTGCAGGGTGCCCAGGTAGGACACCAGCTGGACCGGGTCGGCCAGCTTGTCCACCGCGGCGAAGTCGCCGTTCAGCGGGGCGGCCTTGAGCTCGTCGCGCTTGGACGTGTCGATGCAGCTGGCGTAGAAGTCGCCGACCTTCTGCGCGGTGCCGCCGTCCGGCTGGCTCTCCGCCTGCTCGACCACGGTGCGGAGCTGGTCCTCCACGTGCACCCGCAGGTCGGCGAAGGTGCCGATCTCGGCCCGGTCCGGCGGGATGTCGGTGCCGTGCATCCAGCCGCCGTTGGCGAACTCGAAGAGGCTGTCCCCCGCGCTGGCGCTGCGGTCCATCCCGTTCAGGTCCAGGCCCGAGCTGAGCTGGGCGTCCTTGGGTGCCTTGGTGAGCGGCTCGTCCTTCTTCAGGTCCGGCACCGCGCAGGCCGTCAAGGCGGTCGCCGTGCTGAGCGCTACCGCGAGGATCGCTGTCCGACGCATACGTGCTTCTCCCGACCGGTCGGTTGTGGGGGCTCAGCCGACCCGTGACCACCCCGCGGCCGCGCTCGCCCGCTGGGGGCCGAGGCATTCGTGTGCGGAGCACCGGCCAGGGTACCGGGGGTCTCCCGGTGACAGGGATCCAGGTCAGGCGGGCCACCGGGCACCCTCATAGGCTCAACCGATGCTCACCGAAAGCTCGGTCCGGTCCGCGTTGGCGGCATTCGAGCCCCGGTCGGCGCCGGCCGGGGACTCCAGCCCGGCGGCGGTGGGGATCGTGCTGATCACCGGGCGGCGCGGCACGGTCAGCGTGCTGCTCACCCGCCGGTCGCCGGACCTGCGCAAGCACGCCGGCCAGTGGGCGCTGCCGGGCGGGAAGGTCGACCCCGGGGAGAGCGTGCCGGACGCCGCCCGCCGCGAGCTGGCCGAGGAGCTCGGGCCCCGGCTGCCCCCGGAGGCGGTGCTGGGCCGGCTGGACGACTACCGCACCCGGTCCGGGTTCGTGATCAGCCCGGTGGTGCTCTGGGGCGGCCTGGCCCGGGCCGGGATCGAGCTGCGGCCCCGGCGCGCGGAGGTCGGCGCGGTGTACGGCCTCACCGAGCAGCAGCTGGACGTCGAGCCCCGGTTCCTGACCATCCCGGAGTCCGACCAGCCGGTGATCCAGCTGCCCATGCTCGGCCGCAACGTGCACGCGCCGACGGCGGCGGTGCTGTACCAGTTCCGCGAGGTGGTGCTACGCCTTCGGGGAACCCGGGTCGCCCACCTCGAGCAGCCGGTCTTCGCCTGGCGCTGAGGTCTCCGGCTTCGTGTCGGCCTCGCTGTCGGCCGGCTCGGCCTCGGCGGGCTTCTCGGGCGTGGCGCTCCCGGGCTCCTGCGCGTCCGGCAGCGGCTCCGGCGGCAGCGGCACCGGGTACACCGGCTTGGCCCGCAGGAACAGGAAGAACAGCACGACCAGCAGGATCGACCGGCCCCAGACGCCCCAGAGCAGCATCTCCCGGGTCCAGTACTTCATGGTGTCGGTGGCCACCACGTCGAGCCGGCTGACGTAGAGGTAGCGGAAGACGCCGATCCCGACGCCGATGTCGACGATCAGGTAGGCGACGATCCACCGCCACTTGACCGCCAGCAGCACGAAGAACGGCACGATCCACAGCGTGTACTGCGGCGAGTGCACCTTGTGCAGCAGCAGGAACCCGCACAGCATCGCCGCGCTGACCTGCACCCACGGGTACACCCCGGTGCGCCGGTAGATCCGCCAGCCCAGCCAGCAGGCCAGCGCGAAGGACAGCAGCACCAGGCTCGGCGACAGCAGGTTCGTCCAGGCCTCCCAGCCGGAGTCCTTGCCCATCCACCGGCGCAGGCCCCAGTACCAGATCGAGTTGGTGCCGATGTCCACCGGACGCTGCCGCTGGAACTGGATCGACGCCAGCCAACCCTGGAAGCCGACCGTGGCGAACGGGACGTTGAGCAGCACCACGCTGACCGCCGCGGTGGACACCACGATCCAGGCGTTGTACCAGTCGTAGCCCCCGACCGGCTTGGCCGCGCGGGTCCCGGTGACCTCCAGGCCGGCCGGCTCGGTGCGGGCCTGCTCGCCCCGGGTCAGCACGTACAGCGCCAGCGGCAGCACGAACGCCCCGGGGTAGAGCTTGAAGCACACCCCGAAGCCCAGGAAGATCGTCGCCCAGAACGCCCGCCGGGGCATCGGCCAGTTCGGGCTGCGGCCCAGGTGCATGACGGCCACCGCGCCGACCGCGCAGGCCACCACCGGGAGCTCCCAGTTGAGCGCCGAGTACAGGATCATCGGCGGGCCCAGCGCCCAGATCAGCGCCCGCCACCGGCCCATCTGGCCGAGGATCCAGCCGATGCCCAGCCCGAACGGCGCCATCCAGAGCACCGAGGAGAGCAGGAACTCGCCGTCGTTGTCGGCGAACAGCGCGGAGAACCACATGAAGAACCCGGTGAGCACCGGGTACTCCACGACGCCGCCCTGCAGCTTGCCCTTCTCGTCCAGCTCCCCGTTGACGTAGGGGAACTTGTGGTCGCTGACGTCGCGGCCCAACCACAGCTTCTGGATGTCCGAGTAGCAGACGTCGCGCACCCAGCGGAGGCTGGCGTCCGGGACGCTGCGGCCCCGGTCGTCGTAGCCCGGGCCGGTGCACCGCTCCTTGTTCGCGTAGCCGACCGCCAGACCGGCCGCGGTGAGCAGGATCATCACTCCCGCGCAACCGATGAGACCCAGGCGCCGCAAGGTGCGGATGAGCCGTGGTCGCAAAGCGTCCTGGTCAACCCCGGGATCAGCCGCGATTTGCATGACGGTGGAGGGTACTGCCGCGGCTGGATCTCCAGGACACCGGCCGTCCCGCGCACCCCGATGCGGATTCGACGTCCCCGGTCTGGAATTCTCGAACCGCTCCCCGCGCGTACTCGCCGCCGGTGGGCGGCCGCGACCGGGGATGCCCCGGGACCGCGGCGTGGGGGGAATCGACCGAGGAGGCGACCACGGCCCGATGGCCATCATGACGCGCTGGCGTGCACCCGCCGGCCCGGAGGCCCCGAGCGGCGTGCGGCGGCGTCCGTCGCCCACCGTCGTGGTCGCCGGCCTGGTCGTCCTCGTGTTCGCGGCCCTGGCCTGGCAGCGGCTCTGGATCAGCGACGACGGGCTGATCGTGGTCCGGGTGATCCGGCAGATCCTGGACAACTCCGGTCCGAACTACAACCCGTTCCAGCGCGACGAGGTGAACACCAGCGTCCTGTGGACCTGGCTCGGGGCCCTGGTCGCGCTGGTCGCGCCGGGCAAGGACGAGGCCGAGCAGCTGGTGTACTTCGGCGTGCTGGTGTCCGCCGCCGGGCTGGCGCTCGGGCTGGCCGGCGCCGTCCGCTTCCAGCGCTCCCGCGGCGAGCGGGGGCTGGTGCTGCCGGCCGGCGCCCTGGTCGTCGTCGGGGTGTGCGCGTTCTGGGACTTCGCCTCCTCCGGGCTGGAGACCAGCCTGTGCCTGCTCTGGCTCGGCCTGTTGAGCACGCTGCTGGCCACCACCGACGAGACCACCGGCCGCGGCCGGCTGCTGGGTACCGCGGTGCTGATCGGGCTGGGCCCGCTGGTCCGCCCCGACCTGGGGCTGGTCACCGCGGTGCTCGGGGTGGCGTTGCTGCTGCTGGTCCGGCCGCGGCTGCCCCGGGCGCTGGGCCTGATCGGCGCGGCGGCCGTGCTCCCGGTCGGCTACGAGATCTTCCGGGCCGGCTACTACGGGATCCTGGTGCCGATGCCGGCGCTGGCCAAGGAGGCCTCGAAGTCCCTGTGGGGCCGCGGCTTCATGTACCTGTGGGACTTCGTCGGCACCTACTACCTCTACGTCCCGGCGCTGGTGCTGGCCGGGTTGGCCGGCTGGCTGCTGCGTCGCCGGGCCGACCGCCGGGCCCTGATCTTCTTCGGCGCCCCGCTGCTCTCCGGGCTGCTGCTGGCCCTGTACATCCTGCGGGTCGGCGGCGACTACATGCACGCCCGGATGTGGCTGCCGGCGGTGTTCGCGGTGCTGCTGCCGCTGATGGCGGTGCCGGTCGGTCGCGGCCGTCAGCTGGGTACGGCCGGGGTGGCGCTGCTCGCGGTGTGGGCGGTGGTGGCGGCGGTGCACGCGCGTCCGCCGTACTCCGGGCAGACCTACGGCCCGGGCGGCATCGTCGACGAGCGCGAGTACGAGATGGTGGCGTTCGGGGTGGAGCGGCCGATCACCCGCGACTCCCGGTTCCAGGCCCGGGCCCTGCGCGACGGCCTGCGCCCCTACTTCAAGGCCGACGAGCGGTGGCTGATCCTGAGCACCGGCCCGATGGCCAACGGCCCCACCCGGAAGTTCCCGATGTCCCCGGACATCCCGGACTTCTCCGCGTTCTCCTACTCGAACATGGGGATCGCCGACTACATCGCGCCGCTCTACACCACGGTGGTCGACGTCAACGGCCTGGCCACCCCGCTGGCCGGGCACCTGATCGTCAACCAGCCCGGACGCCCCGGCCACGAGAAGTGGCTGCCGGCCGCCTGGGTGCTGGCCCTGTACGGCGACCCGGCCCGGATCGCCGTGATGCCCGACCACCCGGACGCCGGCCGGGCCGAGACCGAGGCCGCGCTGCGCGCGCTCAAGTGCGGCGAGCTCAAGGAGCTGCAGGACTCGGTGAGCGCGCCGCTGACCCCGTCCCGGTTCTGGGCCAACCTGGTCGGCTCGCCGGCCCGGACCCTGCTGCGGGTGCCGGCCGACCCGTTCGCCGCCGAGAAGCGCTTCTGCGGCTGAGCCGGCTGACGGTCAGGCGGGCCGGCCCCGCAGGCGTCGGCGGGCCGGCTCCTCGACCAGGTGGTGCAGCGCGATCGCGGTGAGCGTGATCCAGAGCAGCGTCATCACCATCCAGCCGACCCGCACCGCGAGCGGGGCGTGCGCCACCTTCTCCCACGGCATCACCGCGCCGAGCAGCAGGAACACCGGGAAGTGGCCCAGGTACAGGCCGTAGGAGAGCCGGCCACCCCAGAGCATCACCCGGGTCGACAGGCACCTCGCCACCACGCCGGTGGCGGACGCGCAGGACGCGACGAACAGGGCGATGAACGGCAGCGCCAGGAAGGTCGGCGGGGTACCCGGTTCGACGGTGTAGACCACCACCAGCACGCCGAGGACAGCGGCGACCGCCACGAGGTCCCAGCGCGGTGAACGGCGTTCCCGGCGCCGCCACCACACCCAGATCAGCACCCCGACCGCGAACTCCCCGGCCGCCCGGATCCACTGGATGTGCCGGGCCATCGGCCACCAGTCCGGCTTCGGCGGGGCGGTCATGTTGATCGCCAGGACGCAGACCACCACCAGCAGCGCGGCGCCGACCAGGGCCTTCCTCGGCGACATCCGCAGCGCCGCCCAGGCCAGCAGCGGGAAGACCAGGTAGAGCACCACCTCGCAGCTCAGTGACCAGGCCGGCGAGTTGTAGGACATGAACCCGGGCACCGAGCCGAGCACCAGCAGGTTGGCCACGAAGTTGTCCAGCGGGAACGGGATGCCGGCCAGCGTGTCCCTGGCCAGGTACCAGACGGCCACGTTGACCGCCATGGCCAGCACCATGGTGACCAGGTAGACCGGGTACAGCCGGGCGAACCGGGCCCGCAGGAACGTGCGGTAGCCCGCGCGGGTGCGCACCCGGCCGGCGTAGTTGTAGGCCAGGACGAACCCGGAGAGGATGAAGAAGACCTCGACCCGGATGTAGCCGGACCACACCGGCGGGCCGAGGAACCGCAGCCCCGGGAACATGGTGAACAGCGGCTCCTGCAGGTGGTCCAGGACGACCCAGCCCGCGGTGATCGCCCGCACCCCGGCGAACGCGTGGATCATCGGCGGCCGCGGGGTCTCCGGGGTGGCGTCAGCGGTGGCCGCCGGCGTGGTGGCCGGCGGCGTGGTGTCCGGCGGCGTGGTGGCCGGCGGCGTGGTGGCCGGCGGCGCGGTGGCCGGCGGCGCGGTGGCCGGCCGCGACCCGGCCGCGGACGGCGGCACGCGGGACTCCACGAAGGCTTAAACGATCACCCGTGACGCGGGGATATCGGCCCGGCGCCGGCGTCACCCATCATTAACACGGGCACCACGCCGTCAGGTGGTGCGCGGCTTGCGGCGGGGGCGGCCGATCAGCGGGAGGCTGAGCCGGGACCGGTGCGCCACCAGGCACAACGCGATCGTGCCGGCCAGGGTGAGCACGATGGCCAGCACGCCGTGCCAGGCGGCGGGCCCGGACCAGCCGAGCAGCAGCCAGACCAGGAACACCAGGCTCAGCACCAGCGGGTGGGCCAGGTAGATGCCGAAGGACAGCTGGCCGCCGCGGTCGAGCACCGTGCGCACCCCGGACGCCCGCCGGCGGGCCAGCCAGTCGGCGGCCAGGTACAGCGGGCCCAGCAACGCCGCCGCGAACACCAGCACCATCGGGTGCATCGCGTCGGCGGCCTCGGCCGGGTCCGCCCAGTCCAGCCGGGCCTTGTAGGTCATCAGCAGGGCGACCGTGGCCAGCGGGAGCGGCAGCAGCACCAGCAGCCGGTGCTCGGTGATCCAGTCGTGCACCCGCCCCACGTTGAGCCCGACCACGCCGCCCAGGATCAGGAAGAACTGGTAGGCCACCAGGCTGGAGTCGCCGAGGATGGCCTTCCAGGTCCCGGTGGGCATGCCGAACGTGGCGTAGCAGCGCAGGGTGATCAGCTGCAGCACGAACGAGCCGGCCAGCAGCCAGCCGTGGTAGCGGCGGGTGCGCTGCAGCAGCCGCAGGAACAGCGGGAACAGCACGGTGAACTGCAGCGTCACCACCAGGAAGTAGAGGTGGTAGCTGGCGTCACCGGTGATCAGCGAGTGCAGCACGACGTCGGGCAGCGTGACGATGAACCGGGCCCAGGACTTCTCCGGGCCCTCGGTCACCGCCGGTGCGATCCCGCCGAAGATCTGGGTGCTGACCAGGTAGAGCATCGTCCAGACCAGGTACGGCAGACCGATCAGCTTCAGCCGCCGGCGGCGGGCCGACCCGGAGTCCGCGAGCCGGCCGTCCCCGTCCAGCCGGGGGGCGTAGGCGTACACCAGCACCAGCGCGGAGACGAAGAAGAAGGCGTTCCGGGTGAAGTGCCCGGCGAACATCAGGGCCCCGACCACCGGCCGGTCGGTGTAGTTCGCGTCCACCTGCACCGCGTACTGCGCCACCCCGGCGTGCCGGGCCACCACGCAGAAGCAGATCAGCAGCCGGAAGATGTCGATCTGCCGCAGCCGGCCGCCGACCTCGGGCCGCGCGGACGCCTTCGGCGCCGGCTCCGGTCGAGGGGGATCGCTGACGGCAACCGGTTGCTGGGCGGACTCCACGGATTGTCAACGACCGCCACGCCGTCGGGGATGCTGGATCGGGGCCGATGTGGCCCGGGTGGAGCAACACCGGCCCCTGGAATCTCACCGGCTCACAGCCCGAAGCGCACCCGCAGCATGGTCGGCCAGAAGTTCCCGGTGACCAGGAAGGTGTCGGTCCCGGGCAGCAGGGCGACGCCGTTGAGCGACTTGGCCGGGTCGCCGCGGACCTCGGCGGGCAGCACCTCGGCCAGGTCGGAGGCGCTCAGCACCACCCCGGTCTTGCTGTCGATCGAGACGATCCAGGTGGTCCCGGTGACGTTGGCCAGGATCCGCCCGCGCAGGCACTCGAGCTCGTCCAGCCCGGCCAGCGGGGCACCCTGCAGCCGCACGTCGAGCACCTTGTCGGTGCGGAAGCCACTGTCCCGGTCGACCAGCCGCAGCAGGTTCGAGCCGTCGCTGCCGTACAGCCGGCTCTCGTCGTGGCACAACCCCCGGGCGTGCGGCGTCCACGGCACCCGTCCGCCCGCGTTCAGCGTCTCCCGGTTCCACTGCAGGGCGATGTCGCCGGGGTGGGCCAGCTGCCAGATCAGCGAGCCGACCACGGTGATGCCGCCGGCGTCCAGCCCCGGGGGCAGCTGGGCGGCCCGGATCACCCGGCCGGTCGCCGGGTCCAGCTCGCGCAGCTCGGCGTGCCCGGGCAGGGTGGTGCTCTCGTAGAGCAGGCCGTCGTAGATCTCCAGGCCCTCGGTGCGGCCCTCGGGCGCGTGCGGCACGGTGCCCAGCACGATGGTCTTGGTGGTCGGCAGGCCGGCCGCCACCGCCTGCTGGATCTGCCGGGCGGCGTTGGAGGCGTCGCCGGACGGCTGCGCCGCCCCCGAACAACCGGTGAGGAGGGCGAGGACGGCGAGGACGGCGAGGCGGGCGCCGGGTCCGGCCCTCACCGGGGGTGGCGGCGGCCGTACCAGGCGAGCATCCGCCGGCGGGCGGGCTTCTCGATCAGGTGGTGGGCCACCAGCGTCGCCCCGACCATCCAGATCAGCACCATGACGATCCAGCCGATACGCACGGCGAGGCCGGCGTCGACCAGCTCCTTCCACGGCAGCACGGTGGAGACGGAGAACAGCACGATGATGTGCGTCAGGTAGAGGCTGAAGGACAGCTCACCGGCCTGCTGCATCGGCTTGCTGGCCAGCAGCCGACCGAGCGGCCCGGTCGCCGACGCGCAGGCGATCACGAACAGGGTGATCAGCGGCAGCGTGGTGAACGTCCCCGGCGAACCCGGGTCGATGGCGAAGATCATGAACAGCACGGCCAGCCCGCTGGCCACCGCGACCAGGTCCCAGCGGGCGGACGGCCGCGCCTTGGCCCGCCACCAGGCCCACAGCAGCATGCCGGCGGTGAACTCGCATGTGATCCGGATCCACCGTCCCTCGTACGACCACGGCCACTCCCCGCCGTACTCGGAGACGGCCAGCATGGTCAGCACCCCGGCGGCCAGTACCGCGCAGGCGGCGGCCAGCGCGCCCCTCGGGGAGAGCTTCAACGTCACCCAGGCCAGCACCGGGAACAGGAAGTAGGCGACGAACTCGCAGGTCAGCGACCACGCCGGCGGGTCGAACGGGACGAAGGGCGGGATCGACCCGAGCAGGAACACGTTGGCGATCGCGTTGGGCGCGTCGATCGGGAACTGCTGGCCGAACTCCTCGCGGAACCGGTCGGTCAGGGTGAACGCGAGCACGCCCATGATCACCGCGGTGACCAGGTAGAGCGGGTAGATCCGGGCCACCCGGGCCCACATGAACTTCCGGTAGCTGGCGCCGGTCTTGACCGTCTCGGCGTAGTTGTAGGCCAGGATGAACCCGGAGAGCAGGAAGAAGATCTCGATCGACAGGTAGCCCGACCACACCGGGCGGCCGAACGGCTTGAGGTCGGGGAACAGCTCGAACAGCGCGATCTGCAGGTGGTCGAGGACCACCCAGGCCGACGCCACGCAGCGCAGCCCGGTCAGCGTGAGGATCTCCGGGGCGGCCTTGCGGGTCCCGGTCGCGGCGGCCTTACCGGCTTTCGCGGGTTTGCCGGCTTTCTCGGCCGGGCTCTGCGGAGCCGCTTCCGGGGCCTTCTCCGCCGACGTCGTCCCGACGTCGTCGCTCAGGCGAGACTCCACTGTGGCTCCTCAGGTGGCCTGGTGTTCCCGACGGTCAACGACGGTTGTCCGGCGCGAGATGCTGTCCGCGCGCCGTTGTGCCCCGGGTGGAGCAACGTCACGGGGTGGGGCGGCACTCGGCGGACGGCCCGGCGTACCCGGGTCGGCGCAGCAGCAGCACCGATCCGCTCTTCGCCGCCTCGGTGTAGCCGGCGGCCAGGGCCCGGTCGCGGACCGCCGCGGGTTTGGAGTCCGGGCCGTAGTCCATGTTGGCCACGCTGGTGTCGATCAGCAGGAAGTCGGCCGGCCGGCGCGGTGGGGACACGTTCACGAACACCAGGTTCTTCCGGGTCAGGGCGCTGGCCAGGCGGTCGTCGGCCACCACGCAGGTGTCCGCCGGCACCTCGTCGATCACCTCGTCGGCGTTGCGCATGTGCTTGCTGACCACGAACGCCTGCCCGTCGAGCATCCGGTGCAGCGGGAAGACGATGCTCCCGCTGACCGTCCCGACCAGCGGGAACGACAGCACCAGGGCGGTCACCGCGGCGAAGACCCGTTTCCGGTCGGGCAGTCCGAGGCGCCGGGCCCCGTCGATGAAGGCCAGGAAGATGATCGGCCAGATCACCGCGGCGTAGTGGTGGTGCGGCTCCCAGAGGTTCTCCCGGGAGGACAGGAAGGACGCGGCGATCAGCGGCAGCGTCGGCAGCACCAGCGGCGAGCGCAACGCCAGGAACAGCACCGGGGCGAACAGGAAGATCAGCGTCCCGGTCTTCACCGCCGGGGTGAACAGCAGCGCCACCACGGACAGCGGGTGGGTGAGGGCGAACCCGAGCGCGCTGGGCAGGTCCGGCCCGAGCGCGTCGTAGGACCAGAACCGGAACCGGCCGTCGGTGGCCAGCGCCGGGATGACCAACCGGGTCACCACCAGGAACACCAGCGGCCCGACCAGCATCAGCACCGCCGCCGGCCAGCGCGGCGCCCGGCGCACCCGGAGCAGCCCGAGGCAGAACACCACCAGGCCCATGTCCTCCCGGACCAGCAGCAGCGCCGCGCAGGCCAGCAGCAGCGCCCGGTCCGAGCGGCGGTCCAGGGCGTCGATCGCCACGGCCAGCAGCGGCACCGCGAACGCGACCTCGTGGAAGTCGAAGTCGGCCATCGCCTGCAGCGGCCAGCCCACCGCGTAGGCCAGGGTGACCAGGTCGGCGGTGGCCGGGCCCAGGTGCCGGCGGGCGTAGCGGTGCACCACCCACACCGACACCGCGATCAGCGCCGACTGGACGATCAGCAGCACCCGGGGGTCGTCCCAGATCCAGTACAGCGGGGCGATCGCCGCGATGATCGGGTGGAAGTGGTTGCCGAGCAGGTTGTAGTCCGGGCCGGCCAGGGCCACGATCGGCGGCTGGAACGCCGCGTAGTGCCGCACCGCCTGGTCGAAGATGCCCAGGTCGTAGCCGGCCGCCAGGTGCTGGGTGACCCGGGTCAGCGAGTACCAGGTGTAGACTAGGTAGGCGCCCAGGCTGATCACCAGGCCGGCGTACCGGCGCCACAGGTCGGCCAGGTCGAGCTTGTCGCCCTCGTCGTCCGTCCGTTCCTCGACCGTCACCGGCGCCGGGGGCTCGGCCGGGGGCGGCGCCGCCGCCGGGGACGGGGCGGCGTCACCGTGCCGGCGGGCCCACCAGGCCATCGCCCGCTTCCGGGCCGGCTCCTCGACGAAGTGGTACACGACGGCCGCCGTACCCAGGATCCACGGCACCATCACCACCACCAGCAGCAGCCGGACCCCCAGCGGGGAGTCCTGGTACTGCTTCCACGGCACCAGCTGCTTGAGCAGCAGGAAGATGACGTAGTGGCTCATGTAGAGGCTGTAGGAGATCCGGCCGCCCCACTGCATGGGCGCGGAGTTCAGCAGCCGGGCCACCGGGCCGGTCGCCGAGGCGCAGGAGATCACGAACAGCGCGATGAAGGGCAACGCCAGCATGGCGGCCGGTGAGGCGGCGTCCACTGCGTAGGTGATCACCAGGGTGCCCAGCACCCCGCCGATCGCGGCCAGGTCCCAGGCCTCCGAGCCTCGGCCGCGACCGTTCCTCGGGTTCGCCCACCAGCGCCAGAGCAGCACACCCACGCTGAACCCGACGGCGATGCGCAGCCACATCAGCGGGTAGGTGATCCACACCGCCATGCTCGGGGCGACGCTCGCCGCCGCCATGATCGCGGTGGTCCCGACGACCAGCACCGTTCCCGCGCAGACCAGCGCCGCCCGGGCGGACAGCCGCAGCGCCCACGCCGCCAGCAACGGGAAGACCAGGTAGGCCGCGAACTCGCAGGACACCGACCAGGACGGCCCGTTCACCCCGCGCAGGCCGGGCAGCGCCTGCAGCATGAAGACGTTGCCCACGACGTTCGCCGGGGTCGCCGTCCGCAGGTCCGGCTCGCTCCAGAACGCCAGGCACAGCGGGATCATCAGCAACATCGTGGCCAGGTGCACCGGGTAGATCCGGGCCGCCCGCGCCCACAGGTACTTTCCGAACCCGACGCCTCGGGCGGTGCCCCGCCCCGCTCCGCGCATCCGCTCGGCGTAGTTGTAGGCGATGATGAACCCGGACAGCACGAAGAACACCTCGACGCCCAGGTAGCCGGCCCGCACCGGCGGCTCGAGGAACCGCAGCCGGGGCAGCAGGTCGAAGACCGGGTCGCGGAAGTGGTGCAGCACCACCCAGCCGGCGGCCAGCGCCCGGATCCCGGTCAGCGTGGTGATCATCCGGGGTCGGCCCGGCGTCGGAGGTGTCCGCGCGGGTTCCGTCCCGACGGGCTCGCCTCCGGCCGGCGGGGCCGGGCGGGCGGGGGCGGGGTCGTCGGCCCGGTCGGCCTGGGTCGTCATGGTGCCTCCATGCCGTTGGGCCCGGGGCGGGGACGCCGGTCGGGAGGACCGGCGGCCGGGGCGGCGACGGGGGAGCGTCGGGGAACGGGTCGCTCACTCTACTGGGGGCTGACCGGGGCCCCGTCGCTGCACCGGCCGGGGCCGATCGGTCCCGGCCCGTCACCGCCACCCGGAGCAGAGGCCGGTGCGGCCACGACACGCCGTCCCGCTAGA
>JAESFN010000660.1_pt1 | contig 25721 bp, 25 predicted proteins | sample 9269411 | NCBI WGS metagenome assembly JAESFN01 (sample SAMN14505399, study PRJNA617100) | algae metagenome | isolation source: Iphinoe sp. HA4291-MV1 and co-occurring heterotrophs from trail next to... | place: USA: Maunawili Falls, Hawaii | collected 2009-07-25
GGGTCGGCGTCTCGGCGATCGCCTTGAGCCAACCTCTGGACATAGCTCCGCACCCGGCCAGAACGGCACGATACTGCAAGTTGATCCTCCCGACGGGATGCCGGCGGCGCGTTGTCGCGTTCTCGCCGACTGTGTTCCGTAAACGTTTACGACGCTATATTCGGCGTCTCTTCCGTGTCAATAGACTTTCGTAAACGTTTCCGGTCGCGCCATTGGCTGGGGAGAAAATGGGGGAAACATGAAGGGAATCAAGCAGCTGGCGGAGCAGCTCAACATCTCGATCGGCACCGTTTCGCGCGCCCTGAACGGCCGTCCGGATGTGAACGAGGAGACCCGCAAGCGCGTGCTCGAGGCTGCCGCCGAGTTTGGCTACGTGCCGAACCAGTCGGGTCGGAGCCTGCGTCAGGGCACCACCAACGCCGTCGGTTTCATGATCGAATCCGGGGGCGGCATCGCCGGCAACTCCGACAACTTCTTCTTCGGCGTGTTTGACGGCGTGCAGAACGTGCTCGGCCGCCACCATCTCGACCTCGTGGTGCTGCCATGCTCGACCGACGAGGACCCCACCGGCTATCTGCAGCGCATGGTGACCCGCCGCATCGTCGACGCCATGATCATCTCCGCCACGCACCGCCGGGACGCGCGCATCGAGCTCCTGAACAATGCCCGCATCCCGTTCATTGCGCTTGGCCGCTCCGGCACCCAGGGCCCGCATCCCTGGCTCGACCTCGATTTCGAGGGGGTCGCCAACCGCTCGATCGATCGCCTCGTCGCCAAAGGCCATCGGCGCATCGCGGTGGGGGCGCCGAGCAACGACATCAACCTGAGCTTTGTCTACCTCGACGGCTATAAGGCGGCACTGAAGCGGCACGGCATCGAGTTCGACCCCAAGCTCGTGCTGCGTGTCGCGTCGTCGGAGCAGGGCGGCTACCAACTGGCGCACGATCTGCTCGCGATGGAGGATCGCCCTACAGCGGTGGTGCTCGTCTATGAGCTGCTGGCGCTCGGGCTCTATCGCGGCCTCAATGAAGCCGGTCTCGTGCCGGGCCGCGACATGGCAATCATCGGTTTCCGCGAGAGCCTGGTGGCGAAGTTCCTCTCCCCCTCGCTCACCTGCTTCCGCATCTCGCTGCGCGATCTCGGCATTGCGCTGGGCGAGTCGCTGCTCGCCTCGATGCCGCCCTATGCCGACATTTACCCGCAGGGCATCGTGCACCGGGTCTGGCCAATGGAGCTGGTGCCCGGCGAAAGCGACGCGATGGTGATCGGGGATTAGTGCCGCCCCGACCAGGGGATCAGCAGCTTCTCCGCCAGCCGCAGCAGCAGCTCGAAGGCGAAAGCCAGCGCCGAGATGACGAAGATACCGACGATCACCACGTCGGTGACGAGAAACTGTGCGGCCGACTGGATCATGAAGCCGAGCCCGCGCGACGCCGCCACCAGTTCGGCGGCGACCAGCGTCGACCATCCGGCACCCAGCGCGATGCGGATACCGGTGAGGATCGAGGGCAGGGCGCTCGGCACCTGTACGAAAAGCAGCACCTGCAGCCGCGATGCGCCGAACGAGCGCGCGGCGTTGAGCTGGCTCAGCGAGGCGGATCGGACGCCCGCCGCGGTCGAGATGGCGATCGGCGCCACCATGGCCAGCGCGATCACCAGCACCTTGCTCGGCTCGCCGATGCCGAACCAGATGATGATCAGCGGCAGGTAGGCAAGCGGTGGCAACGGCCGGATGAACTCGATCAGCGGATCGAGGATGCCGCGTCCCACCGGGCTGGTGGCGATCGCCAGCCCCACCGGCACGGCGATGACCACCGAGAACAGCAGCGCCCCGAACACCCGCCCCAGGCTGGCAGTGGCGTGCTGCCACAGCGTCGAGTCGACATAGCCCGCTTCGATCAGCTTGCCGAACGCCCCCAGCACCTTCTCGGGCGAGGGCAGAAACACCTTCGACACCCAGCCGTTCGCCGAGGCCAGATACCACAGCACCCCGACCACGGCGACCGTCACCAGCGCCGAGAGCACCGGCAGCCGCTTCAGCAGCGACGGCTTGCGTGCGGCCGCTGGCGCCGAAAGCTCGACGGTACCGGCGCTGTCTTCGCCGACGCTCACGCGAACTGCCCCGCTTCGGCGTGGATGGCCGCGATCAGCTCTTCGCGGGCACGGATGAAAGCCGGATCGGACTTGAGGCTGCGCGGGTTCTCACCGGCAAGGAAGCGTCGGCCGAAATCGAAGCTTCGATCTTCGGTGATGCGGCCGGGATGTGGCGCCAGGACGATCACGCGAGTGGAAAGGAACAGCGCCTCCTCGACGCTGTGGGTGATCAGCAGCACGCCGGCGCTGCTCGTCTGCCAGATCTTGAGCAGCAGTTCCTGCATGCGGTCGCGGGTCATTGCATCAAGCGCGCCCAGCGGCTCGTCGAGCAGCAGGAAACTCGGCTCCGCGGCGAGCGCCCGCGCGATGCCTACCCGCTGGCGCTGTCCACCGCTGAGTTCCCAGATCGCCCTGCTGCCCTGTTCGGCGAGGCCGACCAGCCCGAGCAGCGCATCGGCACGCCGCCGCCGTTCGGTGAGTGGCATGCCCTTGAGGCGCAGGGGGAACGCCACGTTGTCGCGCGCCGAAAGCCACGAATAGAGCGCATCGTCCTGGAACACCACGGCGCGCTCGGCACCGGGGCCGGTGACCGGCTTGCCGTCGAGGCTGATCCGCCCCTCGGTGGGCGACAGGAAGCCTGCCGCGAGATTCAACAGCGAGGTCTTACCCGAGCCCGACCTGCCGATGACGGTGACGAACTCACCGGTCGAGACCGCAAGCGAGACCCGTCCCAGCACGTCGGTCCGCTCGCTGCGGCCAAAGCCGCGATCCCGCTCATAGACGAGGGAGACATTGGTCAATCGCAGCTCGGACATCGACGGCCTCCGGCAAAAACGGGAGCCTGCCGTCACGTGGGGTGACGGCAGGGGCAGGCGGCGAGGAGAGGAAGCCGCCCGGTTCGGGATCACTCGGCGGCAGCAGCCGCTACGAAGCTGGGGTTCACATAGGCTGAGTAGTCGGCCAGCGGCGCCGGGATCTTGCCCTGCTCGGCGAGGAACGCCGCCGTGTCGGCGATCGCCTTCACGGTCGCGCCACCGAGGAAGTTGGGGCCGGCCTGCTCAGCGAGCGAGGGGAACACATAACCCTTCAGCAGTGCCGGCACGTCGACGACATTGGCGCCGGTCAGCTTGGCGATCGCCACCGCCTCAGGGGAATCCGAGTCCCAGCTGTCGGGGTTGGCGAGGTAGGCGGCATAGGCATCGCCGGTCACCTTGACGAAGGCCTTCACCACGTCGGGGTTCTGTTCGGCGAATTCCTTGCGCACGATCCAGGCGTCGAAGGTCGGGCCGCCCCATTCGGCTACGTCGGCGGAGTCGGCGAGCACGCTGCCGCCGGTGGTCTTGATCTGCGTCAGCACCGGATCCCACACATAGGCGCCGTCGATATCGCCACGCTCCCACGCCGCCGCGATCTCCTGCGGGCGGAGGTTGAGAATCTCGAGCGAGGCCGGATCGACGTTCCAGTGCTTCAGCGCCGTCAGCAGCGAGTAGTGCGCAGTAGAAACGAACGGCGTCGCGATCTTCTTGCCGGCGAGGCCAGCCGGGCTGTCCACGCCCTTGACTGCCAGTGCTTCGGCCTCGGCGATGTTGCCCACGACGAAGATGGTCTCGATCGGCAGTTCCTGGCTGGCCGCCGCGGTCAGCGGCGAGGAGCCGACATAGCCGATATCGATCGAACCAGAGGCGATCGCCGCCACCACATCGGCGCCGCCGCCGAACTGGTTCCAGGTGATCGTGGCGCCGGTTGCCTGTTCGTAGGTGCCGGCTGCCTGCGGCACCCGCGACGGCTCGACGATCTGCTGCCAGCCGATCCGCAGGTCGACCGCATAGGCGGTGCCGGCGAAGCTCAATGACAATCCGAACGCCGCGGCGAGGATGGAAAGTTGTGTGGAACGCATCTGATTTCCCTCGGGCTTCCGCCCTGAATTTGTCCGGCGATCCCCGCTGGGAACGACCGTGGTGTTTGTCGATGCTGTAAATGCTACATGGTCTATTAGTTCAGTCGAGATTTGTGGTTGCGGCAGCGAGGGCGCATTCGGAAACGCAATTCCACCAACGCTTCGGTGCGAAGATTCTGTTATCTCGATAGATTTAGTGGGGTGAGCTACAACCGAGCCGGTTTTCTCGTCCGAGCGGAGCAATCTCGATGCCCGACCCCATCCGGTTCTTCTGGTTCATCCCGACGCATGGCGATGGCAGCTATCTCGGCTCCAGCACCGGTGAGCGGCAGCCGGACTTTCCATATTTCCGGCAGATCGCACAGGCTGCCGATCGGCTCGGCTACGAAGGTGTGCTGCTGCCGACCGGGCAGAACTGCGAAGAAGGCTGGATCATCGCCACCGGCCTCGCCACCGCCACCGAGCGGCTGAAGTTCCTGGTCGCAGTGCGCCCCGGCGTAACGTTGCCCAGCTTCACCGCCCGGCAGGTCTCGGCCCTGGATCGGCTCAGCAATGGCCGGCTGCTGCTGAACGTTGTGGTGGGCGGCAACCCGGTGGAGCTGGCCGGCGACGGCGTGTTCCTGCCGCATGACGAGCGCTACGCGCAGGCCGGCGAGTATCTCACTATCCTCCGCGGATTGCTCGCCGGCGAGACCGTGACCTTTGAGGGCAAGCACTATCGCATCGAGGCCGGTCGTCTCGACCAGCCACCGGTGCAGCGCCCGCATCCGCCGCTCTATATCGGTGGTTCCTCCGATGCGGGGCAGGAGCTCGCCGCCGCTGAGGTCGACACTTACCTCACCTGGGGCGAGCCGCCGGCCCAGGTGGCCGAAAAGATTGCCGCGGTGCGGCAGCGCGCTGCGGCCAGGGGCCGAACCCTGCGCTTCGGCATCCGGCTGCACTTCATCGTGCGCGAGACCGAGGCCGAGGCGTGGGCTGCCGCCGACCGGCTGATCTCGAAAGTCTCCGACGAGCAGATCGCCGTGGCGCAGGCCCGGTTCCTGAAACAGATGGATTCAGTCGGGCAGCGCCGCATGTCGGAGCTTATCCAGAACGGCCGCGGCAACCTGGTGGTGGCGCCAAACCTCTGGGCCGGCTTGGGCCTCGTCCGCAACGGCGCCGGCACGGCGCTGGTCGGCACCCCCGAACAGGTCGCCGAACGGTTACGCGAATATCAGGACGCCGGCATCGAGCTGGTAATCGGTTCGGGTTACCCGCATCTCGAGGAGGCCTATCGCGTCGCCGAACTGCTGTTCCCGGCGCTGGGGATCGATACGCGGCGGCGGACGTTGTCGGAGACAGTGTCCAACGAGTTCACCGTGGGCTTCCACGGGGCGAGCCAACTGGCCGCGGGGTGAGGGCGCTCGGTTGTTTCCCTGTCTGAATCGATCCGACGGCCCCTCTCCCCTGAGGGGAGAGGGCTAGTGCAGCTAGGACCGCAAGGTCCTTAGCGGAACTCGGGTGAGGGGTTCAGCTTCTCAGCGAGCGCGCATGGCACCGCTTCACCCCTCAACCGGCCTTCGGCCACCTTCTCCCCTGAGGGGAGAAGGGAAAGGGCTACCGCTCGAGCCGAACTCAGGCCAATTCCCAGGTCCTCGGCTACGCCCTCCCAGCCGCCCAGGCGGTCACCTCCGCCGCCTCCCGCCGTCCGGTGATCGCATCGGCCAGCCCTGACGCAATCAGCGGGCCGAGCTTGAAGCCGTGGCCGGAGCAGGCGCTGAGCAACCAGCCCTTCGCGCCGATCGGCTCAACCACGAAGCGCTCGTCGTCGGTCACGGTGTAGTAGCAGACCTTGGCTTCCAGCAGTTCGTAGCGCTCGAAGCCGGCGAAGATCTCGCTTGCCGCCGTCCTCACCCCCGCCACGTCCTCCGGCGTCGCGATGCGATCGTCGGAACCGTCGCCGCGGCGTGTGAACACGTGATCGCCGATCTTCAGCCGCGTGCCGCCACGCGGCGGCAGGATGTAGGCGCCGTGCGTGACACCCTGGTCGACCAGCACCGGCGCTGCCGCCCAGGCTGCTGCCAGGTCTGCCGGCGGCCGGACGTAGAGCATCACCTGCCGTGACGGGGTCAGGCGCGGCCGGGCAGCAGGGTAGAGGGCCGGCAGCCAGGCACCGGCTGCGACGACCACCGCATCGGCGGATCGACGTTCGCCATTCACAATGAAGCTGCCGGCCTCCGCATCGACCTCGCTGACCCGGCTATGCGGATAGAGCGCCACGCCGGCCTCGCCCAGCCATTTCGCCAGCGCGGTAACGATGCGGCTGGCGAACAGCATGCCGGCGCCCTCGGCTTCGAAGGCCTCGACAATGCCGTCCGACCGCAGCATCGGCAGCCGCGCCACGATCTCGCTCTTTTCGAGGGGGCGGTGGGCGATGCCCATCGCATCGAGCTCGCCAGCCGTTGCCTGATACCAGTCCGAAGCGCGCCTCCCGACATACACCAGGTTGGTCGGCAGGTAGTGGGTCTCTCCGAGGTCGCGCCACAGCTCGTCATAGGTATGGAACGCGTGCGGCATCAGGGCGCCGTAGCCGCTGAGCCCGCCATAGGTGTGCCGGGTGATCCGGTGCTCGTCGAATGACGACGAAACCGGGTTGGGGATCGGTCCCTGCTCATAGAGTGACACTCGGGCGCCCCGTTTGTGGAGCGCCCAGGCGAGCGACAGCCCGCCGATCCCGCCACCGATGATTGCTATGTGCTGCTGCATGGTCCGCCTCGTGTCTGTGCCTCAACAGGAGGGAAAGCCGTTCGGCGCGTCCATCGTCGCCAAGGACATAGTTTTTCCCGCCACGCTCCCAGAAGGCAAAGTTCTATGCCTCCGGCGCCTCGCTTTGGCGAGTATGTATCTTTATTGTCCATAGAATTAATAGACTAATGGAGATCATCGTGCCGGCACGCGACAAGGCCACGCTCTACCTGCTCGAGCCCAGCTTCGAGGATGCCGCCTATCCGGGGCAGACATTTTTCTGCCGGCATGGCGCCCTGGTCGAGGGCGTACTCAGCCATCATCCCGAGGTGCGCGACAAGCTGCAGGTTGAGCGCATTGCCTTCCCGCGTCCCCGGCAGGCCGTGATCGCGGCCATCGGCGAGGCCAACCAGGCGCTGCCGGTGCTGGTGCTGCCATCAGGCGAAACCAGCCCATCCGCCACCGGTATCGCCAATGGCCGTGCCTTCGCCGCCGGCGCCACGGCGATCCTTGCGACCCTCGCCGAACGCCACGGCATCCCCTTCATCCATCCGTGAGGCCGCAGCCATGAGCTACAAGCTGAGCCTGCTCGACAAGAGCCCGATTGCCAAGGGCGAGACCGCCCACGACGCGTTGCAACGTACGCTTGCGCTGGCCCAGGCCGCCGAGCGGTTGGGCTTTCATCGCTTCTGGGTCGCCGAGCATCACGATACCGCCGACCTCGCCAGTTCCGCACCGGAACTGGTGATTTCGTGGCTGCTGGCGGGAACCAGGCGCATCCGCATCGGCTCGGGCGGCGTCATGCTGCAGCACTACAGCCCCTACAAGGTGGCCGAGAGCTTCAATACCCTCGCCTCGATTGCGCCGGGCCGCGTCGATCTCGGCGTCGGCAAGGCCCCCGGCGGTCTGCCGTTTTCTACCAGGGCGCTACAAAGCGAACGGGAGCCGGGCAAGAAGCTCGATTTCTACGGCCTGCTTACCGATCTCACGACCTTCCTCGACGGCGCGCAGGGCACCGATCGCGCCAAGGCCACGCCGTCACCGGTAACCGCACCCGAACGCTTTCTGCTCGGCGCCAGTGTCGACAGCGGCGAGCTGGCGGCCGCTCAGGGCTGGGGCTTCGTCTTTGCCCGCCACCTCAATGGCGACGAAGCGCTGCTCGCGGCCTCGGTCGAGCGCTACCGTCAACTCACGGGGCGTCCCCCGGTGGTCGCCGTGGCGGCGATCCTGTCGCGCGACGGACGTGAGGCCACGGCGCAGGGCGACCGGTTCCGGCCACTGAAGCTGCACGTCGCTGGGCGCCAGAGCGTCACCGTCGGCAGCGAGGAGCAGGCCAGGGAGTTTGCCCGCCAGGCCGGCGTCACCGATTACCGCACCGAGCCCGCGGTGCCGAGCCTCATTGCCGGCTCGCCCCGCGACCTCCTCGCCGAACTCGACCGGCTGCATCGCGAACTGGGCATTGCCGAGTTCATCGTCGATTTCTTCAACCAGGGCGACAGCCGGCTCGAAGCCGTCGAGTTGCTGGCCGCGGCGCATGCGGCCGCCGGCCGTGTCGCCATTCCCGCCTAAGGAGCACCAGATGAGCAAGCGCATCCCATTCGGCATCATGCTGCAGGGCCCCGGCGGGCACATGAACGCCTGGAAGCACCCGAGCGTACCGGCCGATGCCAGTGTGAACTTCGACTATTACGTGCGCACCGCAAGGCAGGCCGAGGCTGCCGGCATCGCCTTCGCCTTCATTGCCGACGGGCTCTACATCAATGAGGTCTCGATCCCGCATTTCCTCAACCGCTTCGAGCCGATCGCCATTCTCTCGGCGCTTGCCGCGGTGACCGACAAGATTGGCCTCGTCGGCACGCTCTCCACTTCGTATTCCGACCCCTTCACCGTGGCTCGGCAGTTCGGCTCGGTCGATGCGATCAGCAAAGGGCGCGGCGGCTGGAACGCCGTCACCTCGCCGCTCGAGGGCTCGGCCAAGAACTACAGCCGCGACAAGCACCCCGAGCACGCGCTGCGCTATCAGATCGCCGGCGAGCACATCGATGTGGTCAAAGGCCTGTGGGACAGCTGGGACGACGACGCGTTCGTGCGTAACCGTGAGACCGGCCAGTATGCCGATTTCACCAAACTGCATCGGGTCGACTACAAAGGGCAGTTCCACAGCGTCGAAGGCCCGCTCAACCTCGAGCGCTCGCCGCAGGGCCAGCCGGTGCTGTTCCAGGCCGGCGGTTCCGACGACGGCATCGCGCTTGCCGGTCGTCATGCTGACGCAGTGTTCGCCAACGGCGCCTCCATTCCCGAGAACCGCGAACTGACGCAGAAGCTCAAGGCCAGCGCCGTGGCGCATGGCCGCCGGTCTGATGACATCAAGGTGTTCCCGGGCATCTCGCCGATCATCGGCTCGACAGCTGGGGAGGCGGAGCGCAAATACCGCGAGATCCGCGACCTCGTCAGCGTTACCGAGGCGCTGCGCTATATCGGCCGCTTCTTCGATCACCATGATTTCACCCAGTACGACCTCGATGCGCCGTTCCCCGAGCTTGGCGACCTGGGCAAGAACCAGTTCCGCTCCGGCACCGATCGGATCAAGCGGATCGCCAAGGAGAAGAACCAGACGCTGCGCGAGGTGGCACTCGAGAACACCACGCCGCGCAACGACTTCATCGGCACGCCCGATGTCGTCGCCGACAAGCTGATCGAGTGGGTAGAGCAGGGGGCTGCCGATGGCTTCGTCCTCGGTTTCCAGGTCATCACCCAGGGCCTCAACGACTTCGAGGCAGAGGTGCTGCCGATCCTGGAACAGCGCGGCTACCACTCGCGTGAGCTGATCGGCACGACCTTGCGCGAGCACCTCGAGCTGCCACGTCCGGTGAGCCGCTTCGCCGACGTCGCTGCGGCCAAGGCCGGAGCGGCCGAATGACCTTGGGTCCGACGAACCGCACCGTCACGGCTGCCGCTGAAGGAGCGTTGGACATTGCCGAGTTCGTTGCCATCAGGCACCGGCTCCACAGCGAGCCGGAACTGGCCTACGAGGAGAAGAAGACCAGCGCGCTGGTTGCCGAGCTCCTCGAGGGGTGGGGCTACGAAGTTGCGACCGGCATCGGTGGCACCGGGGTCGTCGGGACGCTCCAGCAAGGACCGGGAGGCCGCACCATCGGCATCCGCGCCGACATGGATGCGCTGCCCATCACCGAGACAACCGGGGTCGCTTATGCCAGCAAGACAGCGGGGGTGATGCACGCCTGTGGCCACGATGGGCACACTTCGATCCTGCTGGCGGCGGCCAGGCAAATCGCTGAGACGCGTAACTTTTCCGGTACGGTTCGGCTGATCTTCCAGCCGGCCGAGGAGAATGGCGGCGGCGCTCGCAAGATGATCGAGGACGGGCTGTTCGAGCGTTTCCCGGTCGATGCGGTGTTCGGGCTGCACAACTGGCCGGGTGTGCCGGCCGGCGAGTTCCGCTTCATCGACGGTCCGGCGATGGCTTCGGTCGACATGGTTGTCATCACCATCGCCGGCAAGGGCGGGCACGGCGCGCGGCCGCATGAGGCGGTGGATCCGGTGGTCGCCGCGGCGTCGCTGATCATGGCGTTGCAGACCATCGTCTCGCGCAATACCGATCCGCTCGAAGCGGCGGTGGTCACCGTCGGTGCGATCCATGGCGGCAACGTGCCAAACGTCATCCCGGATAGTGTCGAGTTGCGGCTCACCGTGCGTGGCTTTTCTCCCGCCGTGCGGGAGGCCCTCAAGGCCCGGATCAAGACGCTGGCAGAGGCGCACGCCCAGAGTTTCGGCGCCACCGCCAGGGTCGCTGCGCCGCGCGGCTATCCGGTGCTGGTGAACCACGCCACCGAGAACGCCTTCGCGCGGCGGGTGGCCCAGCGCCAGCTGGGGGAGGGGAGCGTCGGCACCCTGCCACCGATCACCGCCAGCGAAGACTTTGCCTTCCTCCTGGAGCAGCGGCCGGGCGCCTACCTGTTCGTCGGCAATGGCCCGAGCGCTGATCTCCACAGCCCTAACTACGATTTCAACGACGCGATCCTCGGCATCGCCGCTCGCTACTGGGTTGCGCTGGTCGAGGATTACCTGAGCGCCAATGAGGAGGCAGCCGCGGCATGAGCGAATATTTCTACTACACCACCCCCGACCATCCGCTGGCCGAACCGCTGGTCACCCAGCTGACCGCCGAGTACGACCGGCGTTATGGCGCCTATTTCGGCGAAACTGCCGACAAGGAGATGAACCGCTACCCCGCGGCGTTGTTCGCGCCACCGGAAGGTAATTTCCTGTTGTTGCTGCGCGATGGCTTCCCGATCGCCGGCGGCGCCTTCAAGCGCTTCGATGCCGAGACTGCGGAACTGAAGCGCATCTGGACCGATGAAAACCATCGTCGCCAGGGGCTGGCCCGCCGCGTGGTCGCCGAGCTTGAGCAACAGGCCTTCCGGCAGGGCTATTCGCGCCTCTACCTCACCACCGGCTTCCGTCAACCGGAGGCGCGCGATCTCTACCTCGACGCCGGCTACACTCCGCTGTTCGATGTCGCTGCCGATCCCGAGATCTACGGCGCATTGCCGTTCGAGAAGTTCCTCGTCAACCCGCCTCCCGGCTATGTTCCAACGCTGGTGACCCCAACGGAAGGCGGCTGGAAGGCAGCGCGCGAACGCCAGCTCGCAGAGCACAGATAGCCCACAGCGCCGCTGGTTCGAAGGCAAACAAACTCCTCGGCGCAGCCTCAAAGTCTACTATTTTGATAGACTAACAATAATGATGGGCTCGCGCCCCAGGAAACAATGAAGGCACCTTTGATGGCTACGACCGATGCAAGTTCTGCGAGTGTCGATCTCGACCTGGCGCGCTCCCCCGCCGATCCTGGCGGCTATCGGGTGGTGCCGGCACGGCACCCCTGGCGTGTCGCCGGAACCGTGGCGGCCGGGTTGCTGATCCTCGTCACCCTGCATTCGGTGCTCACCAACGAGCGCTGGGGCTGGGCGGTGTTTGGCCAGTATTTCTTTGATGGCGCCGTGCTGGTCGGCCTCGGTCGCACCCTCTGGCTCACCTTGTTGGCGAGTGTGCTGGGCTTTTTCATCGGCGGCCTCCTGGCCTTCGCCCGGGTCTCGAAGTCAAAACTGCTGTCCGGTCTTTCCTGGGCCTATATCTGGCTGCTGCGCTCGATCCCGCTGATCGTCCTGCTGCTGGTGCTCAACAATATCGGCTACCTCTATCCGACCGTCGATATCGGCATCCCGTTCACCGACATCCTGTTCGCCCAGTACGGCACCACTTCGGTGCTCAGCGTCTTTGCCGTGGCGGTGATCGGCCTCAGCCTCAACCAGGCGGCGTTCTCGGCCGAGATCATTCGTGGCGGCATCCTGTCGATCGACCAAGGCCAGCAGGAAGCAGCAGCGGCGCTTGGTCTCTCCTGGCGCCACCAGTCGCTGCGTATCGTCCTGCCGCAGGCCATGCGCGCCATCATCCCCTCTGGCTTCAACGAGATCATCGGTCTCGCCAAGGCCACCTCCATCGTCTACGTGCTGGCGCTGCCCGAGCTCTTCTACACCGTGCAGGTGATCTACAAGCGGAACCTCGAGGTCATCCCGCTGCTGATGGTCGCCACCGTCTGGTACCTGATCATCATGAGCGTCTTGTCGCTCATCCAGTTCGGCATCGAGCGCTACTTCGCCAAGGGCGCCACCCGCGAGGTGCAGGCACCGCTGCTTGGCCGCTTCCTCGGGCCCAGCCGTACCGCGAAGGCCATTGCCGCCGTCCGCGCCGCACCGGCGACCCAGCGCGCGCCGCTCGCCGCCTTCGATCGCCACAGCCACGACGTCGGCCGCATCGATATCCGCCGGGTCACCAAGAGCTTCGGCGACTTCAAGGCACTCGACAATGTCAGCCTCACGGTCGAGCCTGGTGAAGTCACTGTCATCATCGGCCCATCCGGCGCCGGCAAATCTACGCTGCTGCGCACCATCAATCATCTCGAGCGGCCGGATGCCGGGTTCGTTTCGATCGATGGCGAGATCATCGCCTACGAGCAGCGCGACAACGTGCTCTACGAGTTGAAGGACCGCGCCATCCGGCAGCGCCGCGCCGGTATCGGGATGGTGTTTCAGAACTTCAACCTGTTCCCGCACCTCACCGCCGTCGAGAACCTGATCGAAGCGCCCATCGCGCTGCAGAAGCTCGAGCATGGCAAAGCCGTGGGGCAGGCGCTCGACCTGCTCGACCGCGTCGGTCTCTCCGACAAGGCCGAGGCTTATCCCCGGCATCTCTCGGGCGGCCAGCAGCAGCGCGTCGCCATCGCCCGTGCCCTGGCGCTGAAGCCCAAGGTCCTGCTGTTCGACGAGCCGACCTCGGCGCTCGATCCCGAACTGGTGGGTGAAGTGCTCGACACCATCAAGCAACTGGCGGAATCCGGCACGACCATGGTGATCGTCACCCACGAGATCGGCTTTGCCCGTGAGGTCGGCGACAAGATCGTCTTCATGGAGAACGGTCGCATCGTCGAGGCCGGCGCCCCCGAACGCCTGTTCAACTCTCCCTCACACCACCGGACGGCTGAGTTCCTGGCCAAGGTGCTCTAACCCACTCACGAGGTTTCTCGAAAATGCGCCTTCTTTCTCTCGTGCTTGCCGGTGGCCTCGTTGCCGCCGGCCTCGGCGGAGCCTACGCCGCTGAAGACATCTTCGATCTTAGCCCCGAGCAGCCCGGCCGTATCCATGTCGAGGCCGATCCGGCGCTCGCGGCCAAGCTCCCCGCTGACTTCAAGTGGGTGGTGCCCGGCAGTTTCACCGTGGCGGTGGCAGCCGCCGGCGAGCCGCCGCTCGGTACCTACGCCACCGACGCCGCGACCGTGGTCGGTGCCGACCCCGACATCGCCTGGCTGGTCGCCGACAAACTGGGCCTCAAGCTGAACCTCGTACCGGTCGCCTGGGCCGATTGGCCGCTCGGCCTCACCTCGGGCAAGTATGATGCGGTGATCAGCAATGTCGGCGTTACCGAAGAGCGGAAGCTCAAGTTCGACTTCTCCACCTACCGGCAGGGCTTGCACGGCTTCTTCGTCGTGACCGACAGCCCGATCACCTCGCTCAAGGAGCCCAAGGACGTCGCTGGCCTCAAGATCGCGACCAGCTCGGGCACCATCCAGGACCGTATCATCAACGAGTGGAACAAGGAGAACGTCGCTGCCGGGCTCGCGGCAAGCGACATCCTCTACTACGAGGATACGCCCGCGGCACTGCTGGCCATCCAGTCGGGCCGGGTCGATGCCATCTTCAACGTCAACTCGATCTTCACCTACCAGGGGCTGAAGACCGGCGCGATCCACCAGGTCGGCACCGTCAACGCCGGTTGGCCCAACACCACCGAGGTCGGCATCACCACCCGCAAGGACAGCGGCCTCGCCCCCGTGCTGACCGAGGCGCTGAATGCGGTGATCGCCGACGGTAGCTACGCCAAGACGCTGGAGCGCTGGCATCTGGCGCCAGAGGCTGTCGAGGTCGCCAAGACCAACCCACCGGGCCTGCCCAAGTACTGACCCCGAGGCATTTCACCGCTCCGTTTGAGCGGTGAGATTTCCCTCGCCCGACTTTCCCCTATCCGCCGGCGAATGTGCGAAGCGCCGGACGCATAGCGTCGCTCACCCCAGGGTGTGTGCGCCCAGCCTCTTCGCACCCAATTCGACCCATCAGGTGTCTCAAATGACTCTCCTCCGCACGGCAGCCGCGGGCCTCCTCGCCGCCGGCCTGCTGTTCTCCGCCTCGACCCTGGCCTTTGCCGAGGGCGGCTTCGACCTCACCCCGGAACAGGCTGCTCGCCCCAAGGCTGAAGCCAATCCGGACGCGATCGCCAAGATCTCGCCCGACTTCAAGCCGGTGACGCCTGGCAGCCTTACTGTGGCGCTCACGGTTGGTGATCCGCCGCTCTCGACCTACGCCACCGACTCCTCGACGCCCGTCGGAGTTGAAGAGGACACCGCCTCGATCATCGCCGATGCGCTCGGCCTCAAGCTGGTATTGGTGCCGGTGGCCTGGCCCGATTGGCCGCTCGGCCTCGAGTCCGGCAAGTTCGACGCCGTGATCTCCAACGTCACCGTCACCGAAGCACGCAAGGAGAAGTTCGACTTCTCGTCCTACCGGCTCGACGTGCTCGGCTTCTACGTCCCCACCGCGAGCAAGATTACCGAGATCAAGGAGCCCAAGGACATCGCCGGCTTGAAGGTGATCGTCGGCGCCGGTACCAACCAGGAAAAGATTGTCGTCGAGTGGGACAAGCAGAACGTCGCGGCTGGCCTGCCGGCCGCCGAGTTCCAGTACTATGACGATACCGCCGCAGCGCAGCTGGCTTTGCAGTCCGGCCGCGCCGACGTCGAGTTCAACCCCAACGCCCAGCTCGCTTACCGCGCGGTGGTGAGCGGCAACACCCGGCTCGTCGGTATCGTCAACGGTGGCTGGCCGCTGACCGCCGAAATTGCCGTCGCCACCAAGAAGGGGGCAGGGCTCGCCGATGCGCTGACCGCAGCGATCAACGGGCTCATCGCCAACGGCAAGTACATCGAGGCGCTGAAGCGTTGGGGCCTTGATGCCGAACAGCTCCAGGAGTCGCGCACCAATCCGCCGGGCCTGCCCAAAACCTGAGCGTGGAATCACCTGAGCCACCTGATCCCTGAATCGTCCCACCCCTTCCTCGGGACGTAACCGGCGCCGCGTGCCCCCCTCTCTCCTGTGGCACGCGGCGCCTCAACGCAGACCTTTCATGGCTATCACCAAGCTCAGCTTCCTCATCCCCGGCAACTATGCCGAGAACGATCCGCACGCCGGCCTTGAGGCGACCCTCAGGATCATCGAGCTGGGTGAGGCACTGGGCTATCGCGGCGCCTGGGTGCGCCAGCGGCATCTCGAGCATGGTATCTCGTCGGCTGCCGTATTCCTTGCCGCCGCCAGCCAGCGGACGCGCCGCATCGAGTTGGGCAGTGCGGTGATCCAGATCGGCTACGAGAGCCCGTTCCGGCTCGCCGAAGACCTTGCGATGGCAGATGCGCTGTCGGCCGGGCGGTTGAATGTCGGGCTCAGCGCCGGCCCGCCTCAGCATCTCGAGCTCCTCGGCCCACTGGTGTTTGACGGTGATCACCGGTCGTTTGATTTCTCGCACCGGCGGATCGAACGACTGGTCGAATTGCTGCACTCGAAACCGCTGGGAGAGCCGATCGCCATCCCCGGCGGCAAGTCGGTGCCGCGGTTGCAGCCGAGTGTGCCCGGTCTTCTCAGCCGTCTGTGGTATGGCGGCGGGTCACTGAAATCGGCGTCATGGGCAGGTGCGAATGGCTTCAACCTACTGGTCGGCAATGTCACCTCGGGGGAGGGGACCGACGATTTCGTCACCGCACAACTCAACCAGATCGCAGCTTATCGGAGGCAGGCTGAGTCAGCGTCGGGCCGCATCGCGGTGGGCCGGGTAATCGTGCCGCTCGACGGCGCCAGTCCGGCGAGCCGCCGACGCTTTCTGGACTACGCCCGATCTCGCCATGCCCGCACCCTGCAGCCCAATGGCGACAAGCGGACCATGTTCGCGCCGGACCTCGTCGGCCCACTGGCCGAGATCGCCGAGCGACTCGAAACTGACGCCGCGGTGGCGCTTGCCGACGAGTTGCGCCTCGAACTGCCCTACGAGTTCGACGAGGATGACTACGCCCAGATCCTGACCGACGCCATCGGTCTGGTGGGCAGGACGGTCGCCCCACCCCTGAGCGCTGAGGCCGTTTCGCAAAGCCGTTGAATAATGTAGGTCTACCGGCGGGCGTAACGCTCGCTTAACACACGATGTCGGAACCTAGACCCCAATCAGGAGTGCATTGATGGGCGCGACCGTGCTGGCTGCATTGCTTGCCAGCGGACTAGGTTTGATAGCTGGAGGCTACTACTCGACGGTCGGCTGGATCGTTGTTGGCAACCTGCTGCTGGTCACGACCGCAACGGCGTCGTTCGCAGCGCACGCCGACTTCATCACCGCGCTTGGCTGGACCACGCTCGCTATCGTCGCGTTCAATATCGGCCTGTTGCTCGGCCTCATCATCCGGCGTCCGTTGGTCCTCAGTCCCGCGTAACTGCATACAGTTTTACTTGAACGCTGAACCCGGCGGCAAAGCCTGGCTGTCATGGTGTTCGCATCACGCGTGCCAGTTGCGCCCCGGGGGGATTGCTTGAGCGTCAAAACTGCTATGGCCAAGGACAGCAGGGCTGCGGCTGTGGTCATCGCTGCCATCGTCTCGATGGCGGCAGGTGCAATGGCGACGGCGGCGAGCGCGGGCAACGTGCACGCGCCGCTCGGCTACCAGGTGATGTGTCTGAAGCATCCCGCCGAATGCCAGGGCGGCGGCGCATCCAAGGTTTCCGTTACCAGCGACGTCATGTCGACGCTGCGGCGGGTCAACGGCCACGTCAACCGCACGATCAACCCACGCCCCGACCGCGACGCTGACGTGTGGTCGACCAGTGCCACTTCGGGCGATTGTGAGGACTATGTGCTGGCCAAGCGCAAGGCTCTGATCAAGGCCGGCATCCCGGCGAGCGCCCTGCGTATCGCTTACGTCAAGACTCGCAAGGGCGAGGGGCATGCCATCCTCGTGGTCAAGACCAACGGCAAGGACCTGGTGCTGGACAACCTGACCGCAAGCATCTTGCCGCTCAGCCAGTCGGGCTATCGCATCATCTCGATATCGGGTGCCAACCCGCGTAGCTGGAGCTGATGCTGATTCCCTGACGTGGACCGAGATCAGGAAGCAGCCTTTGCACACCCGCTGCGCCTTTTCGACGCTTGGCGCCGGGCCGCTTGTAGATGGCCTCTTTCTGGCGAAGATGACCGATGCTATCGCGTTCGTGGTAAGCTCTCCGACACTGCCCCGTGGCGTCCGGTCCTGACCGTCCCGAATAAGCAACCAACACCTCGCATCCTGTCGCGGCAAGCATGCGGGCTATGACACCGAGGCCTAGAACTGATGACTGAAGCCAATTTGATCGTACCGGTGATCCTTGCGGGCGGGCAGGGGACCCGGCTCTGGCCGATGTCGCGTGCGGCTCGCCCCAAGCAGTTCCTGCCCTTGACCGGTGCGACCTCGCTCTACCAGCAGACGCTGCTGCGTGTAGCTGATGCTTCGCGCTACCACCCCGCGGTTATTGTCACCAATGCCGAGTATCGGTTCCTTGTCGCCGAGCAGGCCCAGGAAGCCGGTGTTGCAACCTCCGCCGTGCTGCTTGAGCCGGTGGCGCGCAACACCGCGGCTGCCATCGCTGCCGCCGCGCTCCATGTGCGCCAGGCCTTCGGCGAACATGCGGTGATCCATGTTCTCGCGTCCGATCATGCCGTCGACGCCGATGACAACTACTGGTGGAGCGTCGATACCGCGGCAGAGGCCGCTCGCGCCGGCCAGCTCGTCACCTTCGGTATCACTCCCACAGCACCTGAAACCGGCTACGGCTATATCGAAGCCGGCGCTGAACTCGGCCATGGTGTGCTCACCGTGGCACGTTTCGTCGAAAAACCCGACCGTCCCAATGCCGAAAAGATGCTGGCGGCCGGAGGCTACTACTGGAACTCCGGTACTTTCATGCTCGGCGTCGCCAGCTTCCTCAGGGAGGTCGAGACGCTGGCGCCCGAGAGTTTCTCCGCCGCCGCCGCTGCTGTCGCCGCCGCCAAGACCGACCTCGATTTCATCCGCCTCGACGAAGCCGGTTTCAGTACGGCGCCCAACATCTCGGTGGACTACGCCATCTTCGAGAAGTCGAGGCACGTGGCGCTGGTCCCCGTGACCTTCCCCTGGTCGGACCTGGGCGCATGGGACGCGGTGTGGAAGGTGTCCAGCAAGGACGCCGCCGGCAACGTCATCACCAATGGCAACGCCACGCTCTCCAACACCCGCAACTCGCTGATCGTATCGGAGCGGGCGCATATTGCGGTCGATGGCCTCGAGGATGTCGCCATCATCGCCTCGGAAGACGCCATTTATGTCGGCCGTCTGTCCGAGGCACAGCGGGTCGGGCCGATGGTCAAGGCGCTGCGAGCCGATCCGGCTACCCAGGGGTTGACCGAAATCCACCGTACCGCCTACCGGCCATGGGGCGGCTATTCCTCAGTGCTCAACGGCGACCGCTTCCAGGTGAAGCGCCTGTTCGTGAAGCCCGGCAAGAAGCTCAGCCTGCAGAAGCATCACCATCGGGCCGAGCACTGGGTGGTGGTGAGCGGCACCGCCGAGGTGACCCTCGACGGCAAGGTGACGATGCTCGCTGAGAACGAGTCGATCTACCTGCCGCTCGGTTGCGTGCACCGGCTCGCCAATCCGGGCAAGATCCTGCTCGAGCTGATCGAAGTGCAGACCGGATCGTATCTGGGTGAAGATGACATCATCCGGATCGAGGACGAGTTCGGCCGCGCCTGACCGTCGTCGGTTCATTGCTTCATCGGCCGGCAACAGTTGCCTTGTATTGCCGTTGCCACGCCTACTATGCAGCGCGTCTCTTCGGGGTTGCCAATGAAGATCACGATTTTCGGCTCGGGCTATGTCGGCCTCGTCACGGGCGCCTGCCTCGCCGATGCGGGCAACCACGTGGTCTGTGTCGACATCGATGCCGCCAAGGTGGCGTTGCTCAATAGCGGTCATGTCCCGATCTACGAGGCGGGGCTCGAGGCGCTCATTGCCAGCAACCGCGCCTCGGGCCGGCTCACCTTCACCACCGATATCGCAGCCGGCGTCCAGCACGGTGAAGCTCTGCTGATCGCCGTCGGCACGCCGCCCGATGAATCCGGGTCGGCAGATCTCAAATACGTGCTCGCGGTGGCCCGCAGCATCGGCGAGCATCTTACCGGCTTCAAGGTGGTTGCCGACAAGTCCACCGTGCCGGTCGGCACCGGCGATCGCGTCGCCGAGGCCATCACCGCCGAACTGCTCAAACGCGGTTTTGCGGCCGATCCGGAGGAGCGGGCACGCCTTGGCCAACCCGGCTTCACCGTCATCTCCAACCCCGAATTCCTCAAGGAAGGCGCCGCGGTTACCGACTTCAACCGCCCGGACCGCATCATCATCGGCGCTGACGATACGCCGGCCGGGCGGCGCGGCCTCGAACTGATCCGTCAGCTCTACGCTCCGTTCACCCTCAACCACGACCGCACCATGGTGATGGACGTCCGTTCGGCCGAGCTCACCAAATACGCCGCCAACGCCATGCTGGCGACGCGCATCTCGTTCATGAACGAACTTGCCAATCTTGCCGAGGATCTCGGGGCCGACATCGAACTGGTCCGTCGCGGCATCGGCTCCGATCCACGCATCGGCTACAGCTTCCTCTATGCCGGCACCGGCTATGGCGGCAGTTGTTTTCCCAAGGACGTCAGCGCGCTTCGTCACAGCGCGGCGGAGCAGGGGTGTGAGCTGCGCGTCCTCGCCGCTGTCGAGGCAGCCAATACGGCACAGAAGGACGTGCTTGGTGCCAAGATCCGCGCCCGCTTCGGGGACCACCTCGCAGGCCTGACCTTCGCCGTGTGGGGGTTGTCGTTCAAGCCCAACACCGACGACATGCGCGACGCACCGAGCCGGGTGCTGATCGCCGACCTCATTCATCGCGGCGCCGACATTCGAGCCTACGATCCGGCGGCCATGGACGAGGCGAGGCGCGTTCTGGCGCTCGATCTCGATAACGGCATCGAGCGGATCGAGTTCGTCGAGTCCGCTATGGCAGCCATCGCCGGCGCCGATGCCCTGGTGATTGTCACCGAGTGGAAGGCGTTCCGGAACCCTGATTTCGCCGCGCTGGCCGCTGGCCTGGCGCGCAAGGTGATCTTCGACGGACGCAACCTCTATGAACCGTCGATGGTTGAGGATGCGGGGCTCGCCTATTTCCCCATCGGCCGGCGACAGGTGCGCTGAGCGTCCGATCGCCGCAAAGCTCTACTTGTATAGCTAATCGCTGGAATTTATATCTCGGGCGCCAACTGTTGCCTGGGAAGAATTTCGGCCATGCTGACTGCCAAGGGAAAATACGGCCTCAAGGCGCTGGTGCATCTCGCGCAGTTCCCGCCCGGCGAGCTGGCGCTGGTGGCCGATATCGCCTCATCCAACAAGATCCCGAAGAAATTCCTCGACGCGATCCTGGGTGACCTCCGCAACGCCGGCATCGTCCAGAGCCGCAAGGGCAAGGGCGGCGGCTATCGCCTGGCGCGGCCGCCCGAGGAGATCAAGGTCGGCTCGATCGTGCGCGTACTCGATGGGCCGCTGGCGCCGATTCCCTGCGCCAGCCACACCCGTTACGAAGCCTGTGACGATTGCGATGTGGCGACCTGCCAGGTCCGCCACACCATGCTCAATGTTCGCAACGCCATCGCCGAAGTGCTCGATCGCACCACGCTGGCTGAAATGCGCGATGCTCACGGCGAGGTTCTGCCGCTCGAGCTGCAGACGGCCTGAGATCTAGAGCGTTTCACCCCGCATGGGTGGTGGGGCTCGACCTCGCATTGCCACCGGCGTCATTCCCGCGCAGGCGGGAACCCAGCGGGATCTCTCAGCCTCAGCGGAGTACTGAAGCATCCCACTAGGTTCCCGCCTACGCGGGAATGACAGCGGTGGGCGCGGAGACGCCATGCTTCGCCGTCAATGAAGCGGTGAAGCGCTCTAATGGAACTCGGCCAGCCGCTTCTCTCCGGCTTCGATGCGGAACGGCAGCACGTTCTCGGGTGGCGGCAGCGGGCACACCGCGAACTCGGTAAAGGCACAGGGCGGGTTGATCGCCTTGTTGAAGTCGAGAACGATGCTGGTCTCCGTGACCTCCTCGCCATAGAGGAAGCGTGACGCCGGGTAGGTCGAATCCAGCGAAGTCGGGTCGCGGATCACGAATTGCGGCGCTTCCGGCGTGCCGTGTGTCGCGATCAGCTCGTAGCTCTTGCCCTCGTGCGTGAAAACCGCCTTGTGCGTCACCGCGACGCCGGTGCGGATGTTGCCGGTGGTATCGACATCCATCTCGACCGGCGCCTCAAACGGCACCCAGTCGGCGACGATCCGCCAATCCTGCTGCGCCGGAAAATACTCGATGCCCGGGAACGCGGCCGGCGCAGCTGACGCCGTGTCGCGGATGCGCAGCGCATTGTCGCCGTTCACCGTGGTGATTTCGCAGAGAAGGTTGCCGAGCTGGAACTTTGGCGGGCTCTTCTTGTTCGGCGTGATGTGGATCGCCTCACCATCGGTCGGCTTGAATGTGACGGTGCCGTCGGGCTCCTGGGTCACCGTCCCCAAATGCGTCGGGCCGGCCGAGATGACGATGTCATTGTCCTCGGCGGTTCCCACGGTGGCCGTGCCAGGATCCAGCACGAAGCGGCCGATGATGTTGAGCCAGCCATTCGGTGCCTTGAGGTTGTTGAGACGCCTGGTCTTCCAGGCGTCGAGCGTGGCGAGGTAGTCGGCAGATGCAGTCATTTGGAGTCGTCCTTGGGTCAGGCAGGCATGCGCGGCACGCTGCCTAGCAGCTTGCGCGTGTATTGATGTTGGGGGCTGGCGAGGATTCTGCGAGTGGCGCCGGCTTCGACGATCCGGCCCTTCTCGAGGATCACCATCTCGTCGCAGAGCGCCGCCACGACACCGAGATCGTGCGACACGAACACCAGCGTCATGTTGGCCGCCAGCTGTTGCAGCAGCTCGACGATCCGGATGCGGGTCGAGAGATCGAGAGCACTCACCGCTTCGTCGGCCAGCAGCAGCCGCGGCTTGGCGACGATGGCGCGGGCGATGGCGATACGCTGTCGTTGCCCGCCGGAGAACTCGTGTGGATAGCGACCGAGGATTCCCGGCTCCAAGCCGACCGAAACCAGCGCTGCCTCGACCAATGCGCGCCGATCACCAGGGATGCCAAGCGAGCGCAGCGGCTCGGAGACGATGGCAAGCACATTCTGTCGTGGGTCGAGCGAGGAGTAGGGATCCTGGAACACCGCCTGCACCTGCCGGCGATAGTCTCGCATGAAACTGCTGCTGCGGGTATCGAGTGCGGCGCCATCGAAGCGGATCTGCCCCGCGCTCGGCCGCGTCAGTCCAAGCAGCAGCCGGAGCAGGGTGGTTTTGCCCGAGCCGGACTCGCCCACCAGCCCGACACTGGCGCCGGCGCGGATCTCGACCGAAACCCCATCGAGCACCCGTCGATCGCGGGTATAGCCGAAGCTCACGTCATCAACGCTGATCAGGCTCATGCTGTGCCCTCCAGCGCGTCGTCGAACGCCTTGGCCGCCGCCACCAGGGCGCGCGTGTAATCGTGCTGTGGCGCGCCGAACACCTCGCGCACCGGGCCGGCCTCCACCGCCACGCCCTGTTTCATCACCACCACTCGCTCGACGATCTCGGCCACCACCGGCAGGTCGTGGCTGATGAACAGCAGCGCCATGCCGCGCTCCCGCACCAGCCTGTCGAGCAGCTTCAGGATTTCCGCCTGCGTCGTCACGTCGAGCGCCGTCGTCGGCTCGTCGGCGATCAGCAGTTGCGGACGGCAGGCCAGTGCCATGGCGATCGCCACGCGCTGCCGTTGCCCGCCGGAAATCTCATGCGGATACGACCGCGCGATCCGCTCCGGCTGGGGCAGGGCGACCTGCTCCAGCAGCGCCAGCACCTCACGGTTGAGCGCCGCGCCGTCGAGCTGACGACCATCCCGCCTGGCCCGCCGCCTAAGCGGTTCGGCTACCTGCTGTGCCACCCGCAGCAAAGGATCGAGGGCGGTCAGCGGTTCCTGGAACACAAAGGCCACAACCGTTCCGCGCAAGCCGTCGAGCACTCGGTCAGGCGCCCCGATCACCTGTTGCCCGCCAAGCACCACCGACCCTGTCGCGGTAATCGCCCTCGGCAGCAGCCCGGTCGCCGCCATGGCTGTCAGCGACTTGCCCGACCCGCTCTCGCCGATCAGCCCCAGCCGCTCGCCCGCTGCTATCGAGAACGACAGGTCCGTGACCAGCGGCTTGCCATCGACGCTGAGGTTGAGTTTTTCGATCGCCAGCAGGCTCATCGCGAAACCCTCCGCGTCGGGTCGGCGATATCGCGCAAGCCGTCAGCCAGTAGGTTCACCCCGATCACCAGCGACACCAGCGCGATGCCGGGCGCAATCGCTCCGATTGGCGCCGTGTACACCGTTCCCTGCGCCTCCTGCAGCAGCCGGCCCCACGAGGCGTTCGGCGGAGGCGCGCCAAGGCCGAGATAACTGAGCGACGCCTCGGCGATTGCCGCCAACCCGAACTGCAAGGCGAAGTTGACCGACAGCGTCGGCCAGATGTTGGGCAGCACATGCTGGATCACGATGCCGAGCCACGACGTGCCGGAGGTTCGTGCCGCCGTGATGTAGTCCATCAGCAGCACCCGCTTGGCGAGGATGCGGGTCAGCCGCGCCACGATCGCCGAGAGGCCGATGCCCAGCGCCAGGATCGCCGTCCCGAGGCTCGCCGTATCGCTCGCCGCCACCACCAGCATGGCGATCAAGAGCGTCGGGAAGGCGATGAGGATATCGAGCGTCGCCGCCAAGGCGTCGTCGAGCAGTCGCGTCGCGAACGCCGCCAGCACGCCGAGGGTCACCCCGATCAGCCCGCCGATCGTCACCGCGCCGATGCCGACGATCAGCGCGATGCGCGAGCCGATCATGATCTGCGTGAAGAAATCCCGTCCCAGCCGATCGGTGCCGGCCCAGTGCTCCCATGACGGCGGGGCGAGGCGTCCGCCGGTCAGCGCCGTCGGGTCGTACGGCGTCCACACCAGCGTCAGCAGCGCCACTACGACGTGCGCGCCGACCAGCAGCAGCCCGAGCCACAGCGTCAATGATCCACACGTCCGCGATGCGGTCGCCACCGCGGTGCTCATGGCGCACCGGCCCGCCCGCGCAGCCGCGGGTCGATGAACCGCTGCAGCAGGTCGGCGGCAAAGCCGATCAGCAGCACCAGCAGTGTCGAGATGAACAGCACGCCCTGCACGTTGGGATAGTCGCGCTGCTGGATGGCGAGCAGCAGCATCGAGCCGAGGCCTGGCAGCGCGAACACCTTTTCCACCACCACGGCGCCGAGGAAGGTCGTCGCCAGCTCGATGCCGAGAATCGAGATCACCGGCACCGCGCCGTTGCGGATGCCATGCCGCAATAGGGCTTCGACAAAGCCCGAGCCGAGCGCCCGAGCGGTGCGGATATAGTCGCTGCCCAGCACATCCTGTGTCGCCGAACGCACATAACGCAGCAGCGACGCGGCAATCACCAGCGCCACTGTCAGCACCGGCAGAGCCAGCGCCACCGTCGCTTCACCGAAGCTGCTCCACCCCTTCAGCGGAAATCCGCCCGAAGGGAATAGCCTGAGGTTGATGGCGAACAGCGTGACAATGAGGATGCCGAGCCAGAACACCGGAATGGCGATCCCCAGCTGGCTGACGATCGAGATGGCCGCGCCGTACCAGCGATCTGCCTTGACTGCGGCGATGATGCCGAGCGGCAGCGCAATGACGATCGCCAGCAGGAAGCCAAGAATGGTCAGCGGCAGCGTCACGCTCAGCCGGTTGCCGATCTCACCCAGGACGCTCGCCTTGCTGACGAAGGAGGTGCCGAGGTCGAAGCGTGCAAGGTTGCCGACGAAGCCGACGAATTGCGTCAAGAGCGGCTGGTCCGAGCCCAGCTGGCTGCGCGCCGCTTCGATCTGCGCCTCGGTGGCGCCAACCCCGAGCAGCGCATTGGCCGGATCGCCCGGCAGCAGCCGCAGCAGGACGAACAGCACTACCGCGGCGATCAGCAGCGACAGCAGCAGGATGGCGAAACGCCGGAGGAGGTAGGTGAGAATGATGAAGTCTCTGAAAGAAGAACGGCGCCGCACCTTAGCGTGCAGCGCTCGTGGCGTCATCGCGACGATGAACTCACGCAGACGGCCCCCTCCCGGCCTCCCCCATGAAGGGGGAGGTGAAGAGTCGAGGCTCGGTCTTCGATCGTGCCAAATGAACCGGCAGGCACCTCCCCCTTCATGGGGGAGG
>JAESFN010000661.1_pt1 | contig 25633 bp, 22 predicted proteins | sample 9269411 | NCBI WGS metagenome assembly JAESFN01 (sample SAMN14505399, study PRJNA617100) | algae metagenome | isolation source: Iphinoe sp. HA4291-MV1 and co-occurring heterotrophs from trail next to... | place: USA: Maunawili Falls, Hawaii | collected 2009-07-25
CCGAGCGGATCGTCTGCTTGCCCAACACCCGGGTCACGAACCCCTCGGCCCGGTCCCGCGCCCTCGGGTTGGTGGTCAGCGAGCTGACCACCTCGACCAGCGGCAGCACCGGCACCGGATTGAAGAAGTGCAGGCCCAGCACGTGACCGGGCCGGTTGGTGGCCGACCCCAGCTTCATGATCGGGATCGAGCTGGTGTTCGAGGCGATGATCGCCGAGGGGTCGGTGAGGACCTGGTCGACGAGGCCGATCACCTCCACCTTGAGCGACTCGTCCTCGGTGACCGCCTCGACGACCAGCTCGCGGTCGGCCAGCTCGTCGAGGTCGGTGTCGAACCGCAGCCGCCACGCGGCCTGCTCCCGCTCGGCGGCGGTCAGCTTCCCGCTGCGCACCGCCCGGTCCAGCGAGCGGACCACGAGCTCCCGGCCGTGGCGCACCGCGTCCCGGTCCCGCTCGACGACCAGCACGTCGCAGCCGGCCCGGGCGCAGACCTCGGCGATGCCCGCGCCCATGATCCCGGCGCCGACCACGCCTACCCGGTTGATCTCCGTCACCTGTCGCTCCTTGCGATGGGAGGGAGCCGGCGGGGGTCGCCCGCCGGCCCCGGCTCAGAACTGCTCGTGCTCGGTGGAGCCGGCCAGGGCGGTGGTCTCCCCGGTCGGGTTGATCGCGGTGGCCACCGCGTCGAACCAGCCGGTGCCTACCTCGCGCTGGTGCTTGACCGCCGTGTAGCCGTCGGCCTCGGCGGCGAACTCCCGCTCCTGCAGCGCCACGTAGGCGGTCATGCCGCCGGACGCGTAGCCCTTGGCCAGGTCGAACATCGAGTGGTTGAGCGCGTGGAACCCGGCCAGGGTGATGAACTGGAACTTGTAGCCCATGGCGCCGAGCTCGCGCTGGAAGCGGGCGATGGTGTCGTCGTCGAGGTGGCGGCGCCAGTTGAACGACGGCGAGCAGTTGTAGGCCAGCAGCTGGTCCGGGAACTCGGACTTGATCGCCTCGGCGTACTTGCGGGCCAGCTCCAGGTCCGGCTTGGAGGTCTCCATCCACAGCAGGTCGGCGTGCGGGGCGTAGGCCAGGCCGCGGCTGATGCACGGCTCGATGCCACCGGTGACCCGGTAGAAGCCCTCGGCGGTGCGGTCCCCGGTCAGGTACGGGCGGTCCCGCTCGTCGACGTCGCTGGTCAGCAGGGTGGCGGCCTGGGCGTCGGTGCGGGCCACGATCACGCTGGGCACGCCGGCGAGGTCGGCGGCCAGCCGGGCGGCCTCCAGGGTGCGCACGTGCTGGGCGGTCGGGATCAGCACCTTCCCGCCCAGGTGGCCGCACTTCTTCTCGGCGGCCAGCTGGTCCTCCCAGTGCACCCCGGCCGCCCCGGCCGCGATCATTGCCCGCATCAGCTCGAAGGCGTTCAACGGGCCGCCGAACCCGGCCTCGGCGTCGGCCACGATCGGCACCAGCCAGTGCTCGTCGCGGTCTTCGAGGACCGAGATCTGGTCGGCGCGCAGCAGCGCGTTGTTGATCCGGCGGACCACCGCCGGCACCGAGTTCGCCGGGTAGAGGCTCTGGTCGGGGTAGGTCTGGCCGGCCAGGTTGGCGTCGGCGGCCACCTGCCAGCCGGACAGGTAGATCGCCTCCAGCCCGGCGCGGACGCTCTGCACCGCCTGGTTACCGGTCAGCGCGCCCAGGGCGTGCACGTAGTCCCGCTCGTGCAGCAGCGTCCACAGCCGCTCGGCGCCGAGCCGGGCCAGGGTGTGCTCCTCGACCACGCTGCCCCGTAGCCGGACCACGTCGGCGGCGGTGTAGCCGCGGCGGATACCGGCCCACCGGGGGTCGCCGGCCCAGCTCCGGTCGAGCTGGTCGATCGTCTCCTGCCGGGTGCTCCCGGTCATCTTCGGCCCTCCTCGTCGGTGTCGTATCGACCATGACGCCCGCCGCGCACCGAGGTCCAGATTCGCCGGCCTGCGAAGATCAGCGAATCCCCTGACCCGATTCGCGAATATCGCGAATCGGTTGTCTTCGCTAACCTGGCGCCCGTGACGAAGGTCGCCACCGGTCACCGGCTGCGCCAGCTCCGGGAGGCCCGCTCGATGAACCAGGCCGAGCTGGCGCGCGCCCTGGGCCTGTCACCGAGCTATCTCAACCAGCTCGAACGCGGTCACCGGCCGCTGACCGTCGCGGTGTTGCTGCGGGTCAGCGAGGTGTTCGGGGTGGATGCCACCTTCTTCGCCGCCCGCGAGCCGGCCCGGCTGATCGCCGAGCTGCACGAGGCCTTCGGCGCCGGCGCCACGCCGATCCCGCGGAGCGAGATCGAACAGCTCGCCGCCGACACGCCGCACGCCGCGCTGGCCATGCTGGAGCTGCACCGGCGGTTCCGGGAGACCATCGAACAGCTGGAGGCGGTCACCCGGTCCGACGGCTCCGGCGGCGCTGACGGCAGCGCGGATGACAGTCGGGCCGTGCTGCGGCCGCACGAGGCCGTCCGGGACTTCTTCTACCGCCGGCAGAACCACATCGCCGAGCTGGACGAGGCGGCCGAGGCGTTGGCCCGGGAGATCCGGGTCCGCCCGGGCGAGGTCCGGCGCGCGCTCGCCGACCGGCTGCACAGCGCGCACTCGGTCCGGATCACCGGCCTGGACACCGCGGACGCCGACCGGTTGGAAGCGCTGAACGAGTTCGACGCGACCGACCGCACCCTGCGCCTGTCGCCGCATCTCCGCCCCGGTCAGCAGGCCTTCCGGATGGCCACCCAGCTCGCCTACCTGGAGTGCGGTCCGCTGCTGGACGACGTCCTCGCCGGCTCGGCCGACCCGGACGCCGCCGACCGCACGACGGCCGCGTTGACCCGGATCGGGCTGGCCAACTACTTCGCCGCCGCCCTGGTGCTGCCCTACACCGACTTCCACCGGACCGCCGAGCGCTTCCGGTACGACCTGGAGCGGCTGAGCGACCACTACGGGGTCGGCTTCGAGACCATCGCGCACCGGCTGTCCACCCTGCAGCGGCCCAGCGCGCCGGGGGTGCCGTTCTCGTTCGTCCGGGTGGACCGGGCCGGGAACATGTCGAAGCGCCAGTCGGCCACCGGGTTCCACTTCTCCCGGGGTGGCGGCACCTGCCCGCTGTGGAACGTCTACCAGGCCTTCGCCGCGCCCGGCACCGTGCACGTGCAGGTGGCGGCCATGCCCGACGGCGTCCGGTACCTGTGGCTGGCCCGCACGGTCACCCGGCGGCGCGGGCGCTGGGGCGAGCCGGCCAAGACGTTCGCCATCGCGCTGGGCTGCGAGACCCGGCACGCGCACCGGCTGGTGTACTCCCAGGGTCTGGACCTCGACGACCCCCGGGCGGCCACCCCGATCGGCGCCGGCTGCCGGGTCTGCGAACGGGACGACTGCGTCCAGCGGGCCTTCCCCCGGATCGGTGACCAGCTGATCGTCCGGGAGGATCGGGGGACCTTCGTCCCCTATCCCAGCTCCCCGAGGAAGTAGCCATGCGCAGCCATCGACTCACCGCCGTGCTGCTCACCGCTGTGCTGCTCACCGCCGCGGTGCTGGTGTCCGGCTGCGGCGCTGGGTCGGGCCCCGCCGAGCGGCCGGTCGTGGCCCCGGTGGACGTCACCCTCGGCGGCGCCCCGACCCCCACCCGCTACCCGCTGACCATCCAGAACTGCGGCCACCCGGTCACGTTCACCGGACCGCCCCGCCGGGTGGTCGTGCTCAGCGGCGGCTCGGTGGCCGAGGCGCAGAGCCTGCTCCTGCTCGACCTCGGCGACCGGGTGATCGTCAACGCCCAGCGGTACGGGGCCTCCGATGCGCCGGGTCTGAGCGAGCGGGTGGCCGCGCTGCCCACCGCCGGGCTGCCCAGCCGCGGGTTGGGCCAGAGCGCCGACCCGTCCGCCGAGCAGGTGCTGGCCGCCCGGCCCGACCTGGTGCTCTCCGGCTGGTCCGGCGGCTTCGATCCCGCCGCCGGGTTCGCCGGCCGCGACGAGCTGGCCCGGATCGGGGCGAACACCCTGGTCAACCCGGTCAACTGCGCCATGGGCAACCCCCGGGCCACCCCCGAGGAACAGGCCGCCTACCAGGGCGCGTCGCCGAAGTCGTCGCTGGAGTTCCTGCTGCTGCTCGGCCAGGTCTTCGACGTCTCGGAGCGGGCGCACGCGGTGGCCCGGGGCCTGGCCGACCGGATCGCCGCCACGAACGCGAAGGTCGCCGGCACGGACGCCGCCCGGATCGTGGTGACCTACCCGGAGATGTCCACCGGCAGCGACGTCCCGGCCGTGCTGGCCGGCGGCACCTACGACCGGGTGCTGGCCGCCGCCGGCGGGGTCAGCTCGTTCCCGCCCGCCTCCCGCACCTTCACCCGGACGATCGGCGCCGAGCAGCTGGCGGCGGCCGACGTGGACCTCCTGGTGATCGGCGCGATCAGCCCCCGGGAGGACCTCCCGGCCATCGCCGAGCGGCTGTTCGCGGCCTACCCGCAGTGGGCCGCGTCCCGGCGCCGGGCCTGGGTCGGGGTGTCCGACGGCATGTTCCTCGGCCCGACCAACGCCTGGGCCATCGAGAAGATCGCGAAGGCGGCGCACCCTGACCGCTTCTGAGTACGCACGCCGGCCGCCGGCGCCGATCCTGCTGCTCGGCATGGCCGCCGCCCTGGTCGGCGCGCTGCTGCTGGCGATCTCCCTCGGCTCGGTGTCGCTGCCGCTGGGCCGGACCTGGACGGTGATCAGCGCACACCTGTTCGGCGACCCGGCCACCCTGCCCCCGCTGGACGAGCAGATCGTCTGGCGGATCCGGGCGCCCCGGGTGCTGCTGGCCGCGCTGGTCGGGGCGGCGCTGGCCACCGGCGGGGTGGTGCTGCAGGCGCTGGTGCGCAACCCGCTGGCCGACCCCTACGTGCTGGGCATCTCCTCCGGCGCGTCGCTCGGCGCCGTGCTGGTGATCGGCGCCGGCTCCGGGGTGATCGGGGTCGGGGTCGGCGCGCTCGGCGTCTCCGGGGGAGCGTTCGTCGGGGCGCTGGCCACCACGGTCGTGGTGTTCGCCCTGGCCCGCCGGTCCGGCCGGCTGACCGGCGGCCGGCTGACCGGCGGGCGGCTGGTGCTGGCCGGGGTGGCGGTCGGCTACCTGGCCATGGCCGGCACCAGCCTGGTCCAGCTCTCGCTCGACCCGTCCAGCCTGCGCGGCATGCTGTTCTGGCTGATGGGCAGCGTGGCCGGGGCCCGGTGGCCGACCCTGGGGCCGCCGGCCGCGGTCATGGTCGTCTGCGCCGGCTGGATGCTGCTGCGGGCCCGGGCGCTGAACGCGCTGAGCCTGGGCGACGACGACGCCACCGCCCTGGGCATCGCGGTGCCCCGGCTGCGCACCGAGCTGCTGGTCGTCGGGTCGCTGCTCACCGCGTCCACCGTGGCGGCGGCCGGCACGGTGGGCTTCGTCGGGCTGATGGTGCCGCACGCCGTCCGGCTGGTCGTCGGCCCCGACCACCGCCGGCTGCTGCCGCTGTCGGTGCTGGTCGGGGCGGTGTTCGTGGTGCTGGTCGACCTGGCCACCCGGACCGTCCACCCGCCGGAGGAGTACCCGATCACCGTGTTCACCGCCGCGCTGGGCGCCCCGTTCTTCCTGCTCCTGCTGCGGCGGCAGGCATGAGGCTCACCCTGGACGAGGTCGGGGTGACCGTCGAGGACCGCACCATCCTGGACGGCGTCGAGCTGACCGTCGGCCCCGGCCGGCTCTGCGCGCTGGTCGGCCCCAACGGGTCGGGCAAGTCCACCCTGCTGCGCACCGTGTACCGGGCGCTGCGGCCGACCACCGGGGTGGTCCGGCTGGACGACGACGACGCCTGGCGGCTGCGGCCCCGGGAGGCCGCGCGGCGGCGGGCGGTGCTCACCCAGGACGGCGCCGGATCGGAGACGGTCACCGGGTTCACCGCCGGAGAGGTCGTGCTGATGGGCCGGGGCCCGCACCTGGGCCCGTTCGACCGGGAACGACCGCGGGACCGCGAACTGACCTCCGACGCGTTGACCCAGGTCGGGCTGGCCGGACTGGCCGACCGGACCTTCGGTTCGCTCTCCGGCGGGGAGCGGCAGAAGGTGCTGCTGGCCCGGGCGCTGGCCCAGCAGGCCCCGCTGGTGCTGCTCGACGAGCCGACCAACCACCTCGACATCCGGGCCCGGCTGGAGCTGCTCGACCTGGTCCGGGGGCTCGGGGTCACCGTGCTGGCCGCCCTACACGACCTCGACCAGGCCGTCGCCGTCGCCGACCAGGTGGCCGTCCTCGACCGAGGGCGCCTGGTCGCGGCCGGCGCACCCCTGGAGGTGCTCACCCCGGCCCGGATCGAGGCGGTGTTCGGGGTCCGCGCGCACGTCGGCCGGCACCCGCTGACCGGCCGTCCGCACATCGCCGTCGCCGCGCGCGAGCGATAGTGGCTACAATTCAATATGCGGATGTAGCCATGGAGGTCTGGCATGGAGATCGGGATACGCGAGCTTCGGGACAAGCTGAGCCGGCACCTGGCCGAGGTCCAGCAGGGCCGGACCGTGACCGTCACCGATCACGGTCGGCCGATCGCCCGGATCGTGCCGGTACAACGGCCGACCCGGCTGGAGGTGCTGCGCGAGGAGGGCCGCATCCGGCCGGGGAAGGTACGGAAGCGGGCCGCGCCCGACCCCGTCACCGTGACCTCGACGGTGAGTGATCTGGTCGGTGACCAGCGGCGGTGATCGGGTACCTCGACACTTCGGCCCTGGTACCGCTGCTGGTCACCGAGTCGAGCAGCGAGTCGTGTCGGCGCTTCTGGGACGACGCGGACGTTGTCGTGTCGAGCATGCTGACTTACGTCGAGGCCGCGGCGGCGCTGGCTCAGGCCCTCAGGCTGGAACGGCTGACCGAGAAGCAGCACGGTGACGCGCTGCGGGTTCTCGATGAGTTGTGGCCGCAGATCGATGTCGTCGAGATCGACGAACCGCTCGTCTCCCGCGTCGCCGGGCTCGCCCACGAACTCGGCCTGCGCGGGTACGACGCCGTCCACTGCGCAGCGGCCGAACAGTTGAACGAGGACCAACTCGTCGCGGCGGCTGGTGATCGCCGGCTGCTCGAAGCATGGTCCGTGTTGGGCATCGACACCTTCGACACCAACCGGACCGGCTGAACCACCTACGACGAGGGCTTCTCCCGCCAGGCCCGCTCGAACGGCAGCCGCCAGGCGTTCGGCGCGATCAGCTGGTGGATGGCGTTGGGCCCCCAGGTGCCGGCGGCGTAGTGCTTGACCGGCGGCGGGTCGTCCAGCAGCGGCTGCGACCGTTCCCAGAGCGACTCGATGCCCTCGGCGGTGGTGAACAGCGTGTGGTCGCCGCGCATGGCGTCCAGGATGAGCCGCTCGTAGGCCTCCAGGACGTCCCCGGCGGTGTCGGTCTCCTGGGTGGAGAACTGCATGGACAGCTTCTCCAGCCGCATCCCCGGCCCGGGCCGCTTGCCGTAGAAGGACAGCGACACCTTCGACGAGTCGGCCAGGTCGAAGGTCAGGTGGTCCGGGCCCTGGGTGCCGACGCCGGAGCCGGTCGGGAACATCGTCCGGGGCGCCTCGCGGAAGGCGATGGAGATGATCCGCTGACCCTCGGCCATCCGCTTGCCGGTGCGCAGGTAGAACGGCACCCCGGCCCAGCGCCAGTTGTCCAGGCCGACCCGCAGCGCGATGAACGTCTCGGTGTCCGAGTCGGCGGGGATGTCGGGTTCGTCGTGGTAGCCGCCGTACTGGCCGCGGACCACGTCCGACGGGTGGATCGGCAGCAGCGACCGGAAGACCTTGTTCTTCTCCTCGCTGATCGCCCGGGGCTCCAGCGCCGTCGGAGGCTCCATGGCCACGAAGGCCATCACCTGCATCAGGTGGGTGACCACCATGTCCTTGTACGCGCCGGTCGCCTCGTAGAACGACGTGCGCTGGTCCAGGCCCAGGGTCTCCGGGATGTCGATCTGGACGTGCGAGATGAAGTTGCGGTTCCAGATCGGCTCGAACAGGCCGTTGGCGAACCGGAAGGCCAGGATGTTCTGCGCGGCCTCCTTGCCCAGGAAGTGGTCGATCCGGAAGATCTGCCGCTCCTTGAACGTCTCATGCACGAAGTCGTTGAGCGCCACCGCTGATTCGAGGTCGTCGCCGAACGGCTTCTCCATCACCACCCGCGCGCCGGTGGCCAGGTCGGCGTCCCGGAGCATGGTGATCACCGCCCGGGCGGCCTTGGGCGGCACCGACAGGTAGTGCAGCAGCCGGGTGTCCGGGCCGAGCAGCTCCTGGGCGGACTTCACCGCGGTGGTCAGCCCCTCCGGGCCGGCGCCCTGAGGGACGTAGGTGAGCCGCTCGTTGAACCGGGCGCACTCCTCGTCGGTGAGCTTGTGCATGCCGAAGCTCTGCACCGCCGCCCGGGCCAGCCGCTGGAAGGTCTCGGTGTCGATGTCGTCCATCGCGGTGCCGACCACCCGGATCTCCGGGGCCAGCGCGGACCGCTGCAGGTAGGCCAGGCCGGGCAGCAGCTTGCGTTTGGCCAGGTCACCGGTGGCGCCGAAGAGCACGATGACGTGCGGGTCCAGTTGCCGGGCCCCGGCGCGGGCCCGGCGGGAGCCGGACGCCGGGTAGGAGATCGTCTGCGGCGGCGGCAGCGGGACCTCGAAGTCCGTCACGAGAGCTCACCCCGGCTCAGGGCGGTCAGGTCGACCTGGTCGAGCGAGGTGACCACGAGGTCCGCGTGCTCGGCGGCCAGCAGCGGCTGGTCGTCGGCCCGGGCGATGCCCAGCGCGGCCATCCCGCCGGACTTCGCCGCCCGCACCCCACTGGGCGCGTCCTCGACCACGAAGCACCGCTCCGGCGGCAGGCCCAGCTCGGCCGCGGCGGCCAGGAAGATGTCCGGGGCCGGCTTGCCGTTCGGGACCGGGCGCCCGGAGATGTCGGCGTCGAACAGCTCGGCCAGGGTGAGCTCCGGGTCGGCGTAGGCCTCCCCGATGCCCCGGCCGTCCATCCGGATCTGCCGCAGCATCAGCGGGGCGTTCTTCGACGAGGACGCGGCGGCCAGCCGCAGCCCGGCCCGCTTGACCGCGAGCACGAACCGCAGCGCGTCCGGGAAGGCGGTGAACCGGCCCTCCTCGATCAGCCGCAGCACCATCGCCTGCTTGCGTTCGGCGTACTCGCCGGCGCGGACGTCGAGGTCCGGCACCCCGAAGTACTTCAGCGCGCTCATCGCGCCGTCCATCCGGGGCTTCCCGGACAGCTCCCGCTGGTAGACCTCCGAGGTGAAACCGTCGGCGGTCCAGGTCGTCCGGCCGGCCAGCTCGGCCGCCCAGTCGCCCTCCATCAGCTCCCGCAACGACTCCCGCCAGGCGATCTCGTGCGGCGAGTCGACCAGTACCCCGTCCACGTCGAAGATCGCCCCCTCGAAGCCGGTCACTTCGCCTCCTCGGCGGTCCGCAGCCGGCGGACCAGCGGCTCCCGCCCGGGTGGTTGGCTCACCGGCTCGAGCGGATCGAGCCGGGGGATCGGCCGGGTCGACGGCTCGCCGGCGGTCAGCGTCACCGTCTCGCCGTGGTGGCTCAGTTCCAGGTCCGCGCCCTCGAGCAGCTCGTACTCGGCCTGGGTCGGGCTGATCCGCACCTGCAGCCGCCGCCCCCGCCAGCGCAGCCGGAAGGCGATCCGGTCCAGCGCGCCGGGCAGCCGGGGGCTCAGCGCCAGCCGGTCACCGGTCAGGTGCCGCAGCCCGCCGAACCCGGCCACGATGGCCGTCCAGGTGCCGGCCAGCGCGGCCAGGTGCACGCCGTGCTCGGTGTTCCCGGCCAGGTCGGCCAGGTCGATGGTGGCGGTCTCGGCCAGGTAGTCGTAGGCCAGGTCGAGGTGCCCGGTCTCGGCGGCCAGGACGGCCTGGGTGGCGGCCGACAGCGAGGAGTCCCGGACGGTGATCCGCTCGTAGTAGGCGAAGTTGCGGCGCTTCTCCTCGGGGGTGAACGCCTCCGGGCACAGCTGCATGGCCAGCACCAGGTCGGCCTGCTTGACGATCTGCTTGCGGTAGATGTCGAAGTACGGGAAGTGCAGCATGATCGGGTAGTGGTCGGCGGTCATGCCCTCGTAGTCCCAGCGGGCGTGGTTGGTGAAGCCCTCGGACTGCGGGTGCACCCCCAGCTTGGCGTCGAACGGCACGAACATCGCCTGGGCCGCCGCCTGCCACGCCTCGGCCTCCGTGTCGGTCACCCCGAGCGCCTCCGCCCGGTCCGGGAACTTCCGCGCGACGGCCGCCGCGGCGCGCAGGTTCCGCTGGGCCAGCAGGTTGGTGTAGACGTTGTTGTCGGCGATCGCGCTGTACTCGTCCGGGCCGGTCACCCCGTCGATCCGGAAGTCGCCGCCCCCGTTGAAGTGCCCGAGCGACATCCACAGCCGCGCGGTCTGGACCAGTAGCTCGGCCGCCACCTCCCGCTCGAACTGCTCGTCCCCGGTGGCGGTGACGTGCCGGATGGCGGCGTCGGCGATGTCCGCGTTCACGTGGAACGCCGCGGTGCCGGCCGGCCAGTAGCCGGAGCACTCCTGGCCCCGGATGGTCCGCCAGGCGAAGGCCGCGCCCTTCAGCCCCAGCTCGGCGGCGTGGTCCAGGGCGACCGGCAGGGTCTCCTGACGCCAGCGCAGCGCGTCGGCGGCGGCGTCGGGCAGGGTGTGGCTGAGCATCGGCAGCACGAACGTCTCGGTGTCCCAGAACGTGTGCCCGTCGTACCCGGCGCCGGTCAGGGCCTTGGCCGCGATGGCCCGCCGCTCGGCCCGCACACCCGCCTGCATGACGTGGAACAGGGCGAACCGGACGGCCTGCTGCAGCTGCGGGTCGCCCTCGACCTCGACGTCCGCCGACGCCCAGTAGTCGTCCAGGAACCGGCGCTGCTCGGTGCACAGCCCTTCCCACCCGGTGTACCGGGCGGCCGAGATCGCCGCCCGCACCTGGTCGTAGAGCGCCGGGATGGACCGCCGCGACGACCAGCCGTAGGCCAGGTACTTGATCACCCGCAGCCGCTGCCCGGACTCCAGCCGGCAGATCACCGTGGTCCGGGCGACGTCCTCGGTGGAGCTCGTGTGGAACTGGGTGCCCGACGGGCCCTCCACCACGTGCTCCATGGTGGCGGCCATCCGCAGGCCCGAGTTCCGGGTGCTGTGGATCAGGGTGGCTCCGGTGTCGCTGCTCCGGTGCTGCTCGGACACCAGCGGGTTGCTGAGCAGGGCGGCCACTCTCGGGTCGTCCTCGGCGGCGGGCAGCTCCTCGTTGGCGAACAGCTCCGACTGCAGGACCAGCCGGACCGGGCGGTCCACCGCCTCCACCTCGTAGCTGATCGCCGCGACGGCACGTTGGGTGAGTGAGACCAGGCGTTGCGACCGGACTCGGATCGCCGCGTCGGTCGGGGACGCCCATTCCGCCGTTCGGCTCAATGTCCCGGCCCGGAAATCCAACCGTCGCTCGTGCTGGCGGAGCTCGCCGTATCGGATGTCGAACGGTTCGTCGTCCACCAGTAGCCGGATCAGCTTTCCGTTGGTCACGTTGATGACCGTCTGCCCGGACTCCGGATAGCCGTATCCGGCTTCGGCGTAGGGCAGCGGGCGGGTGTCGAAGAAGGAGTTGAGGTAGGTCCCGGGCGTTCCGTGCGGGTCACCCTCGTCGAGGTTCCCGCGCAGCCCGAGATGGCCGTTGGCCAGGGCGAACACCGATTCCGTATGGCCGAGGCGGTCGAGCTCGATACCCTCCTCGCGAATCGCCCAGGGTTCGATCGCGAAGTTGTGTTGGTCGATCACGACAGGCTCCTCACCCAGATCCGCCCAATGAGGCGTCCCGACGGTAGGGCGATGCGGCGACGCCGGCATGAATGCCGAGTTAAGAAACACCCCGATGCGCCGGGCCGGGGCGGGTTATCCGGTGTATTCGCCCGTTGTTCACGGACCGGTCACGCGTTTCTCTCAGCCTCCGATGGACCTTTTCCGCCGGCGACGCCATGATCGGGCCGACGGCACGTGGCGTGGGAGGGAACTCGATGCAGCTCGGTCTGGTGGGCCTGGGTCGGATGGGCGGCAACATGGCGGCGCGGTTGCGGGCCGCGGGTCACGAGGTGGTCGGGTTCGACTCGCACTCGGACGCCTCGGACGTGGCCTCGCTGGCCGAGCTGGCGCAGCGGCTGGCGGCCCCCCGCACGGTGTGGATCATGGTGCCGTCCGGGGATCCGACCCGGGACACCGTCAAGGCCCTCGGTGAGTTGCTGGCCGACGGGGATCTGGTGATCGAGGGTGGGAACTCGAGGTTCACCGATGACCAGGCCAACGCCGCCCTGCTGGCCGAGCGCGGCATCCACTACGTCGACTGCGGGGTGTCCGGGGGGATCTGGGGTCGGGACAACGGCTACGGCCTGATGGCCGGCGGCGCGGTCGAGGACATCGAGCGGGCGATGCCGATCTTCGACGCGCTGCGCCCGGAAGGGCCCCGGGATGAGGGGTTCGCGCATTCCGGGCCGGTCGGGGCCGGGCACTACGCGAAGATGGTGCACAACGGCATCGAGTACGCGCTGATGCAGGCCTGGGCCGAGGGCTACGAGATCCTGGACAAGGCCCCGCTGGTGGAGAACGTGACCGGCACGATCAAGGCCTGGTCACGCGGCACCGTGGTCCGTTCCTGGCTGCTGGACCTGCTGGTGCGCGCGCTGGAGGACGACCCCGGCCTGGCCGAGATCACCGGCTATGTGGAGGACTCCGGCGAGGGCCGCTGGACGGTCGAGGAGGCCATCGAGCTGCGGGTGCCGGCCACGGTGATCGCGCACGCCCTGTTCGCCCGCTACACCTCCCGCCAGGACGACTCCCCGGCCATGAAGGCCGTCGCCGCCCTGCGCCAGCAGTTCGGCGGACACGCGGTCAAGAAGCGCGACGAGTAGACCAGGTGCATCTGAGCCGGCTCGCGGTCACCGACTTCCGGTCCTGGTCGAGCGCCGAGCTGACCCTGGCGCCCGGGGTGAGCGTTCTGGTCGGCCCGAACGGCGTGGGCAAGACCAACCTGGTCGAGGCGGTCGGCTACCTGGCCACCTTCACCTCGCACCGGGTGGCCACCGACGCCCCCCTGGTCCGCCGCGGCGCGGCCGCCGCGATCGTCCGGGGCACCGCGGTCCGCGACGACCGCGAGCTGACCGTCGAGGTGCAGATCACCCCGGGCAAGGCGAACAAGGCCCGGGTCAACCGGGCGCCGGTCACCCGGGCCCGGGACGCCCTGGGCATCGTGCGCACCGTGCTGTTCGCCCCCGAGGACCTCGCCCTGGTCCGCGGCGACCCCGGTGAGCGCCGGCGCTTCCTGGACGACCTGCTGGTCACCCGCTGGCCGCGGTACGCCGGGGTGCGCGCGGACTACGAGCGGGTGGTCCGGCAACGCTCCGCGCTGCTCAAGACCGCCCGGGCGGCCGGGCGCGGGGCCGAACTCGCCACCCTGGACGTCTGGGACGGCCACCTCGCCGCGCACGGCGCGCAGCTGCTGGCCGGCCGGTTGGGGCTGGTCGACGAGCTGGCCGACCCGGTGGCCTCCGGGTACGCCGAGCTGGCCCCCGGCTCGGCCCCGGTCGGGCTGACCTACCGCTGCAGCGTCCCGGACGTCACCGCGGGATCCGGCGGCTCGGGCGGGTCGATCCCCGCCGATCCCCAAGCGCTGGAGGACGCCCTGGCCGCGGCCCTGGTCGAGGCCCGGCGCAACGAGCTCGAGCGCGGCGTGTGCCTGGTCGGTCCGCACCGTGACGACCTGGAGCTGTCCTTGGGCGAGGGCCCGGCCAAGGGATACGCCAGCCACGGCGAGTCGTGGTCGCTGGCGCTGGCCCTGCGGCTGGCCTCGTTCGAGCTGCTGCGGACCGATCCCTCCGGCGGCGAGACCGACCCGATCCTGATCCTCGACGATGTCTTCGCCGAGCTCGACACGCGCCGCCGCGACGCGCTGGCCGCCCGCGCGGTCGGCGCGGAGCAGGTACTGGTCACCGCCGCGGTGCCGGACGACGTACCCCCGGCGTTGCGCGGTAACCGGTACGACGTCGGTCCGGGTGAGCTGCGGGAACGGGCGTAACGTTGGCTCTCATCAACCGCCGCCGGGACAGTGACGGCAACTGTGGACAGTCCTGTGGATACTGTGGATAACTCCGACGCGCATGGGGACGAGCGGATGAAATCCCCGTTCACCGGCCGCAAACAACCGCCCGCCGCGCCGAACGGGGATGAGGCTGTCCTCAGCCCTGGGGATCGTTCCCCTCGACGGCACAGCGCACCCTCATCTTCGGGCGCAACGGACGCAGCGGCATCGGACGGGGGAGGCCCCGAGCCGGGCGGGCCCGGCAGCGGCCGGGACCTCGCGCACCAGGCGCTGCGCGCCGCCCAGGAGGCCGCCGCCGCCCGCGGCCGCACCCCCGGCGCGGCCCCCGCGAACTGGCGCCGCTCGGCCGGCGCGGCGAACCGGCGCAACCGCCGCCGCTGGTCCGGCGCCGGGGACGACGACCGGGACCCGCAGCCGCTGGGCAAGTTGGCCGAGAAGCTGCTCGCCGACCGCGGCTGGCGCAAACCGCTGACCGAGGCCTCGGTGCTCGGCCGCTGGGACGAGCTGGTCGGTCCGGACATCGCCGAGCACTCCACCCCGGTCAGCCTGCGCGACGGCGAGCTGGTCGTGGCGGCCACCTCGACCGCGTGGGCCACCCAGCTACGCACCCTGCAGCGTGAGCTGCTGCGCCGGATCGCGGCCGGGGTCGGGGCCGGCGTCGTCAAGCGGATCAAGGTCCAGGGCCCGGCCGCGCCCAGCTGGCGCAAGGGTCCGCGCACCGTCCGCGGCCGCGGCCCCCGGGACACCTACGGCTGAGCCCCGCCGGGCTCCGGCCCCGGAGGGTGTCGAGCCCGACCGGCCCGTCCAGCCCGCCGCGCCCGGCTCGTCGACCGCTTCCCCGGCACTTCACCCAGCCGCGCCGACCCGGACCGTCAGCCGCCGATTCAGCGGCCGCTAGAAGCCCGACAGCCGCCGGACACCCGCTTAACGCGCGGTGCCACCCGAACTGGTCGCCGAACGGGCGTCTCCGCGCGTTCTAGGGGTGTCCTAGACGCGGTTCTCGTCGGCCCGACCAGTAAGATGGAGTAAGAGCCCCCGCCACGGCCCGCGAGCGTCGGCACAGACGCCGTCCGGGTCCACCCCAGCATCGAGGAGACGTACAGCCCCCGTGAGCACCCAGCCCCGCAGCTCCGCGAAGTCCGGGAACGGATACAGCGCCTCCTCGATCACCGTACTGGAGGGGCTGGAGGCGGTCCGTAAACGTCCGGGCATGTACATCGGCTCCACCGGCGAGCGCGGCCTGCACCACCTGATCTGGGAGGTGGTGGACAACGCGGTCGACGAGGCGATGGCCGGCCACGCCACCCGGGTCGACGTCACGCTGCTGCTCGACGGCGGCGTCCGGGTGGTCGACGACGGCCGGGGCATCCCGGTCGACATCCACCCGGTGGAGAAGGTGCCGGCGGTCGAGCTGGTGCTCACCCGGCTGCACGCCGGCGGCAAGTTCGACGACAAGTCCTACGCGGTCTCCGGCGGCCTGCACGGCGTCGGTGTCTCCGTGGTCAACGCGTTGAGTTCACGGCTGGACGTCGAGATCCACGTGAACGGCGCGGTCTACCGCCAGCAGTACACCCGCTCGGTCCCGGGCAAGCTGGTCAAGGGCGAGGCCACGAAGAAGACCGGCTCCAGCATCACCTTCTGGGCCGATGACTCGATCTTCGAGACCACCGAGTACAACATCGAGACGATCTCCCGGCGGCTGCAGGAGATGGCGTTCCTGAACAAGGGGCTGACCATCGTGCTGCGCGACGAGCGCAACGGGCACTCGGCTGAGGAGGAGGAGCCCGACGCCGACGGGTACGTGGCCAAGGTCAAGGAGTTCACCTTCCACTACCCCGGCGGGCTGGAGGACTTCGTCGCCCACCTCAACCGCAGCAAGGACCCGATCCACAAGAAGATCGTGGCCTTCCAGGCGGCCGGCGACCAGCACCAGCTCGAGGTCGCCATGCAGTGGAACTCCAGCTACTCGGAGTCGGTGTACACCTTCGCCAACACGATCAACACCCACGAGGGCGGCACCCACGAGGAGGGCTTCCGGGCCGCGCTGACCTCCACGGTCAACCGGTACGCCCGGGACAAGAAGCTGATCAAGGACAAGGATCCGGCGCTGACCGGTGACGACATCCGCGAGGGCCTGGCCGCGATCATCAGCGTCAAGGTCAAGGAGCCGCAGTTCGAGGGCCAGACCAAGACCAAGCTGGGCAACACCGAGGTCAAGTCGTTCGTCCAGCGGGTGTCCAACGAGTGGCTGGCCGACTGGTTCGACCGCAACCCGGCCGAGGCCAAGGTCATCATCAACAAGGCCGTCTCGAGTGCGCAGGCCCGGATGGCCGCCCGCAAGGCCCGCGAGCTGGTCCGCCGCAAGTCCGCCGGCGACCTGGGCGGGCTGCCCGGCAAGCTGTCCGACTGCCGCTCCACCGACCCGTCGAAGTCCGAGGTCTACATCGTCGAGGGCGACTCCGCCGGCGGCAGCGCCAAGTCCGGCCGGGACTCGATGTACCAGGCCATCCTGCCGATCCGCGGCAAGATCATCAACGTGGAGAAGGCCCGGATCGACCGGGTGCTGAAGAACACCGAGGTCCAGTCGATCATCACCGCGCTGGGCACCGGCATCCACGACGAGTTCGACCTGGCCAAGCTGCGCTACCACAAGATCGTGCTGATGGCCGACGCCGACGTCGACGGCCAGCACATCCAGACGCTGCTGCTCACCCTGCTGTTCCGGTTCATGCGGCCGCTGGTCGAGCACGGCCACGTGTTCCTGGCCAAGCCCCCGCTCTACAAGATCAAGTGGGGTGGCCGGGGCTCGGAGCCGGAGTTCGCCTACTCCGACCGGGAGCGCGACGGGCTGATCGAGGCCGGCCGGGCCGCCGGCAAGAAGCTGCCCAAGGAAGAGGGCGTGCAGCGCTACAAGGGTCTCGGCGAGATGAACGCCAAGGAGCTGTGGGAGACCACCATGGACCCGGCGGTCCGGCTGCTGATGCGGGTCACCCTGGACGACGCCGCCACGGCCGACGAGCTGTTCTCGATCCTGATGGGCGAGGACGTGGAGTCCCGCCGCAGCTTCATCACCCGCAACGCCAAGGACGTCCGTTTCCTTGACGTCTGAGTTTCACGTGAAACCGGCCGATTCGTCTCCCAGGTGCGTGGGCTCGTCGGGTCATACGACGCCGGACGCGTCGATCAAACGGCAATGAACGGTGGCTGAGTAGTACTACTCATCTTTCGGTATTCGCCTGATCCGTGCTGCTCTTCGGTGATCTCCTGCGGCCATGACACTCAAATCACCCTTGACGCGGATGATCACGGCGGTCACTCCGCTGTTGTTGGTGTCCGCTCTGTCGCTGATTGCGCCGACAGCGGCGGCGGAACCGACGATGTCACCCGCTCAGCTCGCCGCGGCCCGGCCGGTGCTGTCCCAGGTCTGGGGCGCATGTGGTGCCTCCACCCCTGAGGACAAGTTGGTAGCCACCTACAGCAAAGGCACGTTGCGGTGCGGAAATGCCGCCTGGGGCTACCGGCACATTCAGATCAGGCATCAGGGTGAATGGGCGGGGCTCGCCGCCATCGAGGGCAAGAACTGGCGGGACATCGCTGACATGGCGATCGCCAAGTCCATGAACTCTCCCGACGTCCATCGACCGATGGGCAACGGCAAGTACTGCTACTCCGGCCAGATCTACCTCGTCGACAAGATCCGAGGGACGATCGCAAAGACGGTGCAGCCGACCGTTATCGTGCGGCAACGTGACAACACCATCATCACCGCCTACCCGGGAGGGGCTTGTCGTGTCTGAGCCGACGATGGCCGAGTTGATCCAGTCGGTGATCGAGGCCGGCCAGGAACTGGAGGCCGGGCTCGTGGTCCGGGAGGGTTCCCTGTGGTTGACCCAACGCGGAGATCGGCCGGTAGACCCGCCGGTGCAGCTCCGATTCACCGACGAAGAACTTCTGGCCTATTACCGCCGGGTGGCTGCGGGGAGTAGCGCGGCCGGCGAGGAGTCGCCGTGGGCGTGGTGGCAGCTACTGGTACCGGTTCATCTGCTCGAGGCCATCCACGATACGGATCGCGTGGAAGGACCGTGCTTCATCCACATCGGTGAGGCCGGCCTCTATGCCTCCCGCCTCGACGTGGCCTGAGTCGGCGTGTTTCCGTCCGACATGACCTGCGTGGACGCCTTCGGATGAGGCAGTTCACCCCCTCACAGCGTGCCCAATCACACGGGCACTGACCTGCGGCGATACACTGAGGGGTAGGCGCGCGCCCGGCGGCTTCCGATGGTCTCCTCCCTGACGCCTGGTCGGTCATCGCCCCGGCGGCGGACCGGACGCCATCCCGGGTGCGCCGTGTATCGAAAGGACACGATTCGTGACGGACACCCTGGACCCCACGGCCGCCGCACCTGGCGGTGGTGGTGCTGGAGGTGGCGACCGGATCGAGCCGGTCGACATCCAGCAGGAGATGCAGCGCTCGTACATCGACTACGCGATGAGCGTGATCGTCGGCCGGGCGTTGCCGCTCGTACAGGACGGTCTGAAGCCGGTGCACCGCCGGGTGCTGTACTCGATGTTCGACTCCGGTTTCCGCCCGGACCGTAGCTTCGTGAAGTGCGCCCGCGTGGTCGGCGACGTGATGGGCAACTACCACCCGCACGGCGACTCGGCCATCTACGACGCGCTGGTCCGGCTGGCCCAGCCCTGGTCGATGCGCTACCCGCTGATCGAGGGCCAGGGCAACTTCGGCTCCCCGGGCAACGACCCGGCCGCCGCCATGCGCTACACCGAGTGCCGGCTGTCCCCGCTGGCCATGTCGATGCTGCAGGACATCGACGAGGACACCGTCGACTTCATCGACAACTACGACGGCAAGACCTCCGAGCCGGTCGTGCTGCCGTCCAGGATCCCGAACCTGCTGATCAACGGCAGTGCCGGGATCGCGGTCGGAATGGCCACCAACATCCCGCCGCACAACCTGCGCGAGGTCGGTGCCGGCGTCATCTGGGCGCTGGAGAACCCGGACGCCGAGGACGACGCCCTGCTGTCCGCGCTGATGGAGCGCATCCCCGGTCCGGACTTCCCGACCAAGGGCCTGATCGTCGGCCGCGACGGCATCGAGTCCGCCTACCGCACCGGGCGCGGCTCGGTGCGGATGCGCGCGGTGGTGGAGGTCGAGGACGATGCCAAGGGCCGCACCATCCTGGTCATCACCGAGCTGCCCTACCAGGTCAACCCGGACAACCTCATCGAGTCGATGGCCGGGCTGGTCCGGGACGGCAAGCTGGGCGGGATCGCCGAGATCAACGACGAGTCGTCCGACCGGATCGGCATGCGGATCGTGGTCACGCTCAAGCGCGACGCCGTGGCCAAGGTCGTGCTGAACAACCTCTACAAGCACACCCAACTGCAGTACAGCTTCGGCGTGAACATGCTGGCCATCGTCGACGGGGTGCCCCGCACCCTGCGGCTGGACCAGATGGTCCGGCACTACGTCCGGCACCAGATCGACGTCATCGTCCGGCGCACCCGCTACCGGCTGCGCAAGGCCGAGGAGCGCGCCCACATCCTGCGCGGCTACGTCAAGGCCCTGGACGCCCTGGACGAGGTCATCGCCCTGATCCGGGCCAGCGAGACCGTGGACATCGCCCGGGCCGGCCTGATCGAGCTACTCGACGTCGACGAGATCCAGGCCACCGCGATCCTGGACATGCAGCTGCGCCGGCTGGCCGCCCTGGAACGCCAGAAGATCATCGATGAGCTGGCCGAGCTGGAACTGCTGATCGCCGACCTGAACGACATCCTGGAGAAGCCGGAGCGGCAGCGGCAGATCGTCCGCGACGAGCTCACCGAGATCATCGAGAAGCACGGCGACGACCGCCGCACCCGGCTCATCCCGGACGACGGCGACGTCACCAACGAGGACCTCATCGCCGTCGAGGACGTCGTGGTCACCGTGACCAAGACCGGCTACGCCAAGCGCACCAAGACCGACCTCTACCGGGCGCAGAAGCGCGGCGGCAAAGGCGTGCAGGGCGCGACGCTCAAGCAGGACGACATCGTGGCGCACTTCTTCGTGTGCTCCACGCACGACTGGATGCTGTTCTTCACCAACAAGGGGCGGGTGTACCGGCTCAAGGCCTACGAGCTGCCCGAGGCCAACCGCAACGCCCGCGGCCAGCACGTGGCCAACCTGCTGGCCTTCCAGCCCGACGAGCACATCGCCCAGGTCATGCAGATCAAGGACTACAACGCGGCGCCGTACCTGGTGCTGGCGACCAAGTCCGGGCTGGTCAAGAAGTCCAAGCTGACCGACTTCGACTCCAACCGCACCGGCGGCCTGATCGGGGTCAACCTGCGCGAGGGCGACGAGCTGGTCGGCGCGGTGCTCTGCTCGGCCGACGATGACCTTCTCCTGGTCAGCGCCGAGGGCCAGTCGATCCGGTTCTCCGCCACCGACGAGGCGTTGCGGCCGATGGGCCGGGCCACCTCCGGGGTGCTGGGCATGCGGTTCAACTCCGGCGACGAGCTGCTGTCGCTCGGCGTGGTCCGGGACGGCACGTTCCTGCTGGTCGCCACGGCCGGCGGGTACTCCAAGCGGACCCCGATCGAGGACTACCCGGTGCAGGGCCGCGGCGGCAAGGGTGTGCTCACCCTGCAGTACGACCGCCGACGCGGCACCCTGGTCGGCGCGCTGATCGTGGACCTCACCGACGAGATCTTCGCCATCACCACCACCGGCGGGGTCATCCGCACCACGGCTCGCGAGGTCCGCAAGGCCGGACGGCAGACCAAGGGGGTGCGGCTGATGAACCTCGGCGAGGGCGCGTCCCTGCTGGCCATCGCCCGCAACGCCGAGGAGGAGGCCGAGCCGAGCGGTGACCCGGCCAACGGCGGCGGACCCGCGTAGGCTCGATACCCGTGACGGACAAGCCCGAGCAGGCGGCCCCGCCGGAGCACACCGGCGGTGAGCCGGACACCACCACCCAGCCGGTGTCCGGCTCGGCGGCCGCTCCGGCGCCCGGCTCGAACGGTGAGTACGCCCCGGACGCCAACGGGCACGCCGAGGACGTCGCACCCCGGCTGCCGCCGCCCTGGGAGCGGGTGCCGAGCCCGCCGCCTGAGGCCACCCCGGACGCCGGGAACGGCCCGGCCACCGGCTACGACGCGGGCGCCGGCTACGACGCGCACGGCTACGACGCGGGCGCCGGCTACGACGGTGCGGAGGCCGCGCCGGCCGCGGCGTGGGGCGGCGCGGACCGCGGAGGCGCCGCGGTGGATCCGGGCGTCGAGCACGGGTCGGTACCGGGCACCCCGATCGGCCGCGGCGTGTCCGACCTCGGCGACGCCCGCACCGTCGGCGTGGACCCCCGGGTCGGCCTCGGCGGGCTGGGTGGGGGCTTCGGCTCGGGCACCCCGGCCGCCGCCCCGTCGTCCGGACCGGCGTCGAGCACCCCCGGTGGCTTCCCGGCCGCCTGGCCGCGCAACCGCCGCCCGCGTCAGGCCAACCTGCAGCTCAAGCGGCTCGACCCCTGGTCGGTGCTGAAGATCGCCCTGGTGCTGTCGGTGGTGCTGTACCTGGTCTGGATGGTCGCCGTCGGGGTGCTCTACGGGGCGCTGGACGGGATCGGCGTGTGGGAGCGGCTCAACGGCCAGTACTCCGACCTCGTCGCCGAGCACGCCGGCGACCGGCTGATCTCGGCGGGCCGGATATTCGGTTTCGCCGCCGTGGTCGGCGCGGTTAACTCCCTGCTCGTGGCGGTCGCGTTCTCGGTGTCGGCGTTCATCTACAACGTCTCCGCCGACATGGTGGGGGGCATTGAAGTGACCCTGTCGGAGCGTGACTAGACTGTGTACAGCGCACCGGGTTCGACTCCGGTGCACCCCTGATGGGGGCTCATAGCTCAGACGGTTAGAGCGCGTCGCTGATAACGACGAGGTCGGAGGTTCAAGTCCTCCTGGGCCCACTCCCGCCACGCGGACTCAAGGACTGTGATCACATGTTGAAGAAGCTGCTCCCGCTCGCCGCCCTGATCATGGCGGGCCTGTTCGCCGCCTACAAGGTCAAGTCCCGCCCGTCGGACGACCTCTGGAAGCAGGCCACCACCGACTGACGGCGGCCACCCCGCCCGCTCGAGCGGATCCGAAACGTCTCCGCTCACCCGGGGACGTAGCTCAATTGGCAGAGCACCGCCTTTGCAAGGCGGGGGTTAGGGGTTCGATTCCCCTCGTCTCCACCAGTCTGACCAGGAACTATAAGGGTCAGTACGGTACAATTTGCGTACATTTGGCTGCGAATGTGACATAGCCAGCCCTGCGCATATTGCGGCAGAGCGACCCGCACACCGCGGCGCCCTCTCCGGCCGCTCGCCACCGCCGCGCCCAGCGTCCAGGACGCCGGCCCGTGCGTCGTCGAAGTCTGTGGTTCCTGGTTCATCTGCGACGGGCGCTGAAGCCTTCGATCATGAGGGCGATGGCGGAGTGGGTCAGCTCGGGTGCCTCGGCCACCTCGGAGACGGGGGAGTATCGGGACATGGTCATCTTCGCCTGCCCGAAGACCACCGAGGAGGCGCCGAGTGCGAGCTCCCGGCACTGCTCGGGCGGCGCGCCGGTGATCCGGGAGATCAGCGCCAGGACAAGTTCGTAGTCCTCCCGGGCGAAGGGGCGCAGGTCGGTGGAACGCTGGGTGTAGTTGCTGTCGAAGATTAGCGTGAAGGATGCCGGGTCGTCGGCGGCGAAGGCGAAGAAGTCGTCGATGATCGCCCGCAGCTCGGCGCGGGGGTCGTCGCCGCGGCTCGCGCGGGCCTGCTGTTGGCGGGCGCGGAAGCGTTGGTAGGCGTCGACGGCGGTGGCGCTGAGCAGTGCGTCCAGGCTGCCGTAGTGGTGGTAGGGCGCCCCAGAGCTGACCCCGGCCCGGCGGGCGGCCTCGGACATGGTGACCGCGTCGAGCCCCCGTTCGGCCACGATCTCCAGCGCGGCCTGCTTGAGCGCGTCCGCCAGCCCGCCGTGGTGGTAGGGCCGCTTTGCCGAGCGGGTCGTCGCGGGTGGCATCGCCCAAGGCTACGGGGGTGAGCTCTTGACGTCGATCTAAGACTCTCTTAGATTGCGATGGGTCACACTCCCGAGGTAGAGCGAGGTGAGCGATGCGGCTCGTCACCCACGAGATCGAGATCGTCGAGGCGAACTGCACGGGGTGTTACCGCTGCGAGCGGGCCTGCCCGACGAACGCGATCACCATGGTCGGGCCGAAGCAGTCGGCGCTGGCGGTGGTGGACAACGACAGCTGCATCGCCTGCTCCCGGTGCATCGACTCCTGCGACGACGACGCCATGCTGGCCCGCGAGCGCGACGAGCCGATGTTGGTCCAGACCGAGGTTGAGCCGGCGCTCGAGGCGGACGTCGCCGGGCTGTGCCGGTCGGCGGGGCTGGACCCGGAGCTGTCGGTGTGTCTCTGCAGCCAGACCCAGGCTCAGGAGGTGGCGGCGGCCGTCCTCGGCGGGGCCGCGACGTTCACCGATCTGGCTCTGGCCACCGGGGCGCAGTCGGGTTGCCTGCTGTACTGCTCGGTGCCGATGCGCCGGCTACTGACCGCGTATCTCGGGCACGAGCCGGACGAGGGCGCGTCCAAGCTGCGCCGCTATCCGCCTGCGCAAGGGGTACTGGAGCTCTCGGCCGAGGTCGCCGCGCGCTACCCGACCTTCCACATCGCCCAGGAGCAGGCCGCCGCCCGGACCCGGCTGGCCGAGCTGGAGGAGTTCTGATGACCCGTGCGGTGAGCTTCGAGCCGCCGGTGCCGTCCAAGCCGCTGGTGCCCTCGGTGTACGGGCCGGCGCCGTCCGGGCAGCGCAGCAGCGACATCCCCGGGCTGGTGTCGCTAAGGGTGCGCGAGCTGTTCCCGGACATCCCGGAAGCCATCTACAACGGCGGCACCGACACTTCGGCGGTTCGTCGAGCCGCGCTGGCCGCGCTGGCCAACGTGGACATGAGCATGATCCAGCCCGGGCACCGGGTGAACATCCTGTGCTCCGAGCATGGGTTCGCGATGGCTGGCGGGCACGCCTACGCGGAGATGCTGCACACGATCAAGGACGTGATCGTCGAACGCACCGGCTGTACCGGGGTGCGGCTGATGGTGATCGCCTGGCTCGGCCGCAAGGAAGGGCCGGAGCTGATCGAGTACTTCGGGCTGGCCGAGCGGTTCGACGGCAAGGTACGCACCGCGACCCCGTCCGACCAGGGCATTCCGATCGAGACCGCGATCGGGACCGTCTACGGGCTAAAGGCGGTGTACGCGGCCGACTGGATCATCCACGCGCACTACGACGACCCGCGCGAGGTGTACCTGCACCGGGCGATCGACCGGATCACCAAGCCGTTCGGCATGTCCTACGCCCGGATGGAGACCCGGTCGATCTTCCACATGACCATGGGCCCGCGCAGCGGCAACGTGATCGGCCGGGCGGTGGCCGACTCGCAGTTCGTGCGCGGCAAGCTGGCCTTCACCGCCGCCCTGGTCAGCTCCCCGGACGGGATCGTCTCGGTCGACGCGGATAACGACCTGGACGCCGTCGGCCGACGGATGACGGCCAACATCCTGCGTTCCTACGGCAAGATGCTGGCGCTGTTCCGGGCCGTCGACGAGGCCGTGGTGGTATTGGACGGCTCGAAGTGGGCCTACTACATCCACTGCGGCGGCATGATCTTCGGGCACCTGTACTTCAACGGCCAGGACTGGTTCGACCTCGAGCTGGAGGACTCCTCGACGATCATCGAGAAGGTGATCGGCTCGGCGGTGTCCACCGGGATCCGGGCGATCGTGCTCAACCACTGCCTGATCGGGCTGACGGTGTTCGCGCTGCCGTTGATGTACCCGATGATCGTGGCCGGTGAGGCGATGGCCGAGACGATGCGCCGAGACTTCTCCAACCCGAACTTCATGGAGTACGCCGACACCGCCGCCGATCTGCTGGAGGCGGTCGAGATGGCCAAGGAGCAGGGTGACTCGGACAAGATTCTCTGCTTCGACGGCAGCTACGGCGCGATGAATCTCAGCCCGTCGATGGCGGATTACCTGCTGGAGCTGGCCCCGCAGTGCTCACGGGTCGTGGACGAGGAGCTGCTGCCGCGCTGGCTCAAGCAACGCGGTATCGACCCCGACGGGCTGCCGGTCCGGTGAGCGGGGAGCCGGGCTACGACCTGCTGGACAAGAACGAGCTGACCGTCACCGACGTCGAGCTGACCGACGCCGATCTGGCTGAGGTGGCGGCGGCGGTCGCAGAGGTGATCGAGCTGGCCCGGGCCGAGGTCCTGGTTACGGACTACCGCGACCGGATCCTCACCCTGGACGTGCTGCGCCCCGACGTGTATCCGCACCAGCTGCTCGGCCGAGACAGCGCCCTGCTGGAGCGGCTGCGCTCGGTGCCCGGGGTGGAGATCGGCCCGGCCGGGGAGGTCTCCTCGCGGGGGATGCTCGGCTGGATCGCGGCAGACCCGGTCGAGGCGGCCGAGGCGCTGCGCCGGGCCGAGGCGAGCGCCGCTGAGATGG
>JAESFN010000662.1_pt1 | contig 25625 bp, 22 predicted proteins | sample 9269411 | NCBI WGS metagenome assembly JAESFN01 (sample SAMN14505399, study PRJNA617100) | algae metagenome | isolation source: Iphinoe sp. HA4291-MV1 and co-occurring heterotrophs from trail next to... | place: USA: Maunawili Falls, Hawaii | collected 2009-07-25
CACAGCGGGACGGCGCCGAGGTAGGTCAGTGCCGTCGCCCACGTCCCGAGCAGCCCGACCTGGGACAGCGGCATGGTCGCCGCGATGACCAGCGCGGAGCCGACGGCCGGGGCCCGGGACGCGGCCCCCCACATCAGCAGCCCCCACCCGCCGGCGGCCAGCATGTTCGTGGCGCCCAGCTCGTGCGCGACCACCGCTCCCACCGCCCAGACGACCAGCGCGGGCAGCGGCGCGGTACGCCACCAGGCGATGGCGGCGAGCTGTGCCGAGACGGCCAGCGCCGCGGGCAGCGAGCCGGTCGGCAGCGGCAGCATGGCCAGCACCCGATCCAGCGCCGGCGCCCCGACCGGCCCGATCGGGAAGGCCGCCAGCACGACCGTCGGGGCGGCGACGGCGACCGCGGTGGCCAGCCCGGCCCGGTCCGGCGGCCGAGGTCTCCAGTGGGCGACGCGACCCCACCGTCCGGTTCGCCCGGCCACGTCGACGCGGGCCGCGGCCGGGGGCAGCGGGGGTTCGGAGCGCAGCACGCTGAGGACACGGCGCATCGAGTCCAGCGCCGTGCGCGCCTCCCGGCCGAGCAGTCTCAGGTCGGGCTCGGTGAGCGACCCCGGGCCGGCCTCGGCGATTCGGTCGCAGTGGCGCACCAGCCGGTACAGCTGCCCGAGGACCCCGACGCTGATGTCTGCGGCGATCCGGGCCCGTTCACCGGCCAGCGCCGCGGCCCGCCGCGCCCGGTCCCGCGCCGTCCGCTCGGCGGCCGACCGCGCGGCCGCCGCCCGCGTCAGACGACCCGGGATCGCCCCACCGAGCACGTACACGGCGATCACCGAGCCGAACGCCAGCGCCTCCCAGGCACGGCCGGCCAGACCGCCGGGTGGGCTCGGAAGCAGCGCCGCACCGGCCACCACCGCGGCCAGCGCCGGGCCGGCCAACCAGCCGGCCGCCCGCCCGGGGGAGCGCGCCACCGAGAACGCGAGCACCCCCCACCCGTAGCTCGGGAACATCCCGATCGCCGCGAACTGGCCGACCCCGACCACCGCCAGCGCCAGGTACATCCGCCGGGGCCAGCGCCTGCGCAGGAAGGCCGTGGCGGCCTGGGCGGACGCCGTCGACACCCCGGCCGCCAACGCGGCCGGCCCGTGGAGCAGCCCGGTGACCGCGTTCAGCGCCGGATCGAGCGCCATGGCCAGCTCGATCAGACCCAGCAGCAGCACCCCGGAGGCGAGGGCCGCGTCTCCGGCCGGTGAGCCGGGCAGCCCCGAACCCGGCGCGTCACCCCCCGAGACCTGACCCACCCACCAGACCGTTCTCGTAGGCGAACACCACCAGCTGCACCCGGTCACGCAGACCCAGCTTGCCCAGCAACCGCGAGACGTGGGTCTTCACCGTGGTCTCGGCCACGAACAGCCGGGCCGCGATCTCGGCGTTCGACAACCCCTGCGCGACCAGGCCGAGAACCTCCCGCTCCCGCTCGGTCAGCGCCCCGGCGGGCCCCCCGTCCGGCGCCGCGACGGCTGGCACGAACGAGCCGACCAGCCGCCGGGTCACCGACGGCGCGAACAGCGCGTGCCCGGCGTGCACGGTCCGGATCGCCACCTGCAGGTCCTCCGCCTCGATGTCCTTGAGCACGAAACCCGACGCGCCGGCCCGCAACGCGTCGTACACGTGGTGATCCAGGGCGAACGTGGTGACCACCAGCACCCGCACCGACGGGTCCCCCAGCAGACCGATCCGCCGGGTGCCCTCGATACCGTCGGTTCCGGGCATGCGCACGTCCATCACCACCACGTCCGGACGCAACCGCGCGGCCAGCTCGGCGGCCTGGGCACCGTTCTCGGCCTCCCCGACGACCTCGATGTCCGGCGCCGCGTCCAGGATCGTGCGCATCCCCGCCCGTACCACGGCCTGATCGTCAGCCACCACGACCCGCACGCACGCCCCCGTCCACCGATGCCCCCACGGCGCCGTCACCGGAAGATCATTCACCAGCCGTGGTGGGCGCGCTCGGTCACGCGCCGAGCGCCGTGGCGGTCGCGGTCTCCCACTTCTCCAGCTCGGCCTCGACCACACCGAGCCCGGCCGAGGGCACCCAGTGCAGGACCCGGCTGAACCCCGCGTTCGCGTACCGCTCGATGGCCGTCGGATCGGCCGGCACACCCATCACCTGCAGGTCGATCGGCCGCTCGGCCCGGTCACGCAACTCCTGGGCCCGACGCAGGATGGTGTCCTCGGCGGAGTGGTTCGGCAGCCAGCCGTCGCCGTAGGCGAGCACCCGGTCGATCACGCTCGGACCGTTGCCACCGAGCAGCACCGGCGGGCGCGGGCGCTGGGCGGGTTTGGGCCAGGACCAGATCCGGTCGAAGTCGACGAACTCACCCGCGTAGCCGGCCTCGGCCTGGGTCCAGATCGCGGTCATGGCCTCGACCCGCTCGCGCAGCAGCCTGGTCCTGGACCTCGGGTCGGTGCCGTGGTTGGCCATCTCCTCCCGGTTCCAGCCCAGGCCCACGCCGAACTCGACCCGGCCGCCGGAGAGCGTGTCGATGCTGGCCACCGCCTTGGCCGTGTGGATCGGATCGCGCTGCACGAGTAGGCACACGCCGCTGCCGACCCGGAGCCTGCTCGTCGCGGCCGCGGCGGCGGTCATGGCCACGAACAGGTCATGGGTGTGCTTGTACTTCTCCGGCAGCTCGTCGCTCCCCGGGGACACCCCGCCGCCGCCCGGGTGCGGGCTCCGGCGATCGGCCGGGATGTGTGAGTGCTCCGGGAAGAACAATGCCGACTGACCGTGCTGCTCGGCCAGGCGGGCGGTGCTCGCCGGGTCGAGGGCGTAGTGGGTGGCGAAGATGGCGATGCCGGTATCCACGTTTCACGCTTCCAGGTCTTGCTCGTTCATGGTTCTTGTCTACGGGCCGGGACCGGTAGACGGCGTCGGCCCCGGGGACGAGATCAGCGGCGCGCGGCGGTCGTCCGGGAGGAGGACGGACTGGCCTCCCGCGCAACGGATCGCGTTCGGCGGTGTCGCAGGATGACCGCAATCCTCTGGTGTGACGGCTCTTGCTTCGTGAACTTCTTCTTGCGTCCCAATGGCGATTAGTTCTCGATGGCACGCTCGGTGCTCAAACGGAATTCTCATAATCACCACGATGTGAGTTCTCGCTCACCTCGGATCATGAAACAGCTTGTGTGACGCGTCCGCGGGATGGTTGTGTAGAACGTGTTCCCCTGGGGTCGGCGATGCACTTGGGCCGTTCGACCCTGATCTCCGTCTGGCGCCGCGGCCGCCGCTACGACGGTGTACCCGACACCTTCCTGGATCAGAGGGAGTCATGCCCGAGTCACAGGTCGTCTCGTCCGCGGAGCTCGTCGCATCTCAGGCCCCATCCGGTTCGGCGTGCGCATCGGATACCTCCCGTTCACCGGACCGGACGCGGGCCCGCCTCGCGGATCTGGAGTCACGGTTGGCCCGGGGCATGCTCACCACCGAGATCGTCGCCGACCTGCTCGGCGAACCCGTGTCGGTGACGGTGCTGGAGTCTTCTCCCGGCCTGGTGCTCGGGGGGTACGCCGGGTTGCGCCGGCAGGTGGAGTTGACGGTGCGGGGCGGGGCGGCAACGCCGCTGGTGGTCGTGCGCGCCCGGGCCGTGGTCGCGGTAGAGCTACTGCCGCTGTGGGCCGGCCAAGTGCTGATCAACACGAAGCTTCCGCTGGGCCGGGTGCTGAGCCGGCTGGGCGCGCTGCGGGTGCAGCGAACCACGAGCACCGCACCGGACCCCGCCGATCCGGATGAGGCTCTGCTCACCAGTGTCGCCGACTTCCACCTGCCCGGGCACCGCGCGATCGTCGCCTCCGTCGAGGAGGACTTCGTGCTGTCGGCGCTGTGCTCCGCCCCCGAGCCGCCGGCGGGTGTGGGGACCGGGCGAGGAGCGCGCGAGCGGGCGATCGACCGCCTGGACCGCCAGATGACGGAACTGCTGCACGAGCGACGTGAGCACGCGCGGGCGTTGACCGCCCGGGAGCCGAGCCTGACGCCACCGGCGTACCCGCCGCACAACGAACTGCTGCGGGCCCAGCTGACCGGCGAGCTGGGCGCGGCCGACGGAGCTCGGCTCGCCGAGGCCATCGCCCGCAGCGGCTCCCCCCGCGGGCGCACACCGGACTCGTAGCGTCCCGCGCCATTGTCCTCGCGGACCGTGCTCGTCAGTGCTGCGCCGCGGTTCCCCATGGACATTTGCGACTGTGCCGCCCTTGACGCGGCCGGCGCGGCGTGGACGATCCCCGGTCTCGGAGCATCGGTGAGCAAGAATCTGCGAAATCGACTCAGGGATGGTCTGAGTCAGATTGTTCCGGCGTCTCGGACCATCTCGCAAGCAATTGGGACGGCTTGCGTGCCAGTGTTGGTCCTCGTATTCGACGACGAAGATTTCACTGAGGTGGCGTCGAGGCTCGGGCCGGCGTCCGAGGGGCTGGCGGTGGCATTCGCTGTACCCGCGATAGTCATTGCTCTCGGTCGGATCCGCCTGGAGAGGATGCAGCCGGAAGACTTGCGTCGAGCACTGACTGGCGTCCCTGCGCCTGGGTAGGCTGGTCGGGTAGACCGTCAATCGCAATCGGCACGAGCCGGCCAAGGTGGCCGCCGGCTTGATTGAGTGCTGTCGAGCTGAGCTGGACGGAGGCTGCCGACCCGGCGGTGGTGGGTTCCGATCCCGCGACGGCACGACGCCGGCCTGACCGACGCGGCCGGATGGTCGCCGCCGGCTACCTGGGGAACATGAGCGGTCGAGGCTTCCGCGCTGGAGGAGGTCTGGCGCAGTGACCTACACCGGCATCCTCGTCGAGGACACCGACGGTGTGCGGACCCTCACGATCAACCGGCCCGAGGGGGCAACAAGCTGCGCGCCCGGGCGGTCGAGTCCGCGTCTGCCGCCGTGCGGTGCCTGGGCGGCTACGGGTACCTCGAGGAGTACCCCGTCGCGGGTCTGTTCCGGGATGCGGTGTCGCTACGGGCATCCGTTCAGGTCGGATCTATGCCGGCTCGCCCCGGGTGGTCAGGGTTAAACCAGAGCGGTTCGCTGGCGTTGTGAAGTTGGACCGGCGGCGCTGAAGGGTATAGGCGTACATCGCCTGTTCCGTGCGCTGTGGGGTGCACGGTACGGATGTACGGGTGCTGAACCTGAGTGAGTTCGCAGCGGGTGCCCGTCCCTCTACTTGAAGACGACGCCTCACCTCGGAGGCTGCTGCGGCGTTGCGGCTGTGCACTCAAACCGCGCCCAGTTGGCCTCGGCTCATGCGCCGGGGAGTCGGTCGAGGATCCGGTCGAGCTTGGTCTCGATGGCCCGCATCTGATCCTCGGCCGGCCCGCTCGGCCGGGGCGGTTCGCCCGGTACGAACGGCCCGACCGGCGCGAATGGCACGGTCGAGTGCAGCAGCAGGTCGACCAGCGTCCGGCCGGTCTCTCGGACCCGGATCGGGCGGCCGGCGGCCGACTGGCCGCGGGCGGTGTGCTCGAAGGCGCCGAAGAGCATGTCGCGCAGCAGTGCGGGCGGCGCGTCAGGCAGCTCGCCGTGCTGCTGCAGCTCGGTGAACAGGTCGGTGAACAGCCTGGTGTAGCGGCGGTTGCGCTCCCGCACGGTGACCGACAGCTCGGCGGCCTCCGACGACTGGGCCTTCTGGATGAACACCGAGATCAGGTGCCAGTCGTGCTCCAGGCACAGCGCCCAGGTGTCCACCAGCTTGCGCAGCCGGCCGATCCGGTCACCAGGCCCGGCGTCGGCCAGCTCGGCGGCGGCCTGCAGCCGATCGTAGAACGCCTCGGTGACCGCACCGAGCAGCCCCAGCTTGTTGCCGAAGTGCAGGAACACGGTGCCCTCCGCGACGCCGGCACGGCGGGCGATCTCCGCGCTGGTGGCACCGTCGAATCCTCGCTCGCGGAAGCAGGTGTCGGCGGCGACGCGGACCGCCTCGCGGGTGCGGTCGCCCTTGCTCGGCACCGTCGTAGTCACGAGTCGAGAGTAGCACTCATATCGTTGGAACTGTTCAGAGCCACATCAACTTGACAAAATGAGTAGCACTCATATCAGATGGAGGGCGTTCGCAGTTCCGATGTGAGTCTGGCTCAGGAGTAGTCGTGGCGGTGTTTGCCAGCCGGGTGGCGGTGGCCGGGGAGGAGTTCCGGGCCAACCGCGCCGGAATGCTCGCGCTGGTCGAGCAGTTGCGTGGGCTCGAGCGACGGGCGGTCACCGCCTCGGCGCGGTCGGCGGACCGGTTCGCCACTCGCGGCCAACTGCTGCCGAGGGACCGGCTGGCCAGAGTCCTCGACCCCGGGGCGCCCTTCCTGGCCCTGCAGAGCCTGGCCGGGTACGCGATGAACGACGACGGATCCGACGCGGACCGGGACACCTCGGTGCCGGGGGCGAACCAGCTCGCCGGGATCGGGTTCGTCACCGGCGCCCGCTGCGTGGTGGTCGTCACCGACTCGGGTATCTCGGCGGGTGCGCTCAGCGCGCCGGGGATCGGGAAGGTGCTGCGAGCGCAGGAGATCGCGGCGGCCAACCGGCTGCCGTTCGTCCATCTGGTGGAGAGCGCAGGGGCCAACCTGACCGCGTACAAGGTGGACGGATTCGTTAACGGGGGCCGGCTGTTCGCCAACCTGGCCCGGCTCTCGGCGGCCGGGCTGCCGGTGGTCACGGTGCTGCATGGTTCCTCGACCGCGGGAGGGGCGTACCTGCCGGGCCTGTCCGACGTGGTGATCGGGGTACGGGGTCGGGCCAAGGCGTTCCTGGCCGGGCCGCCGCTGCTCAAGGCGGCCACCGGGGAGATCGCCGACGACGAGTCGCTGGGCGGGGCGGAGCTGCACGCCGAGGTGTCCGGGCTGGTGGAGTACCTGGCCGAGGACGACACCGACGCCATCCGGTTGGGCCGGGAGGTGGTGCGGCGGCTGCACTGGGGCACCGACCTGCCCCCGCCGCCGACCGGCTTCGCCGAGCCGCGCTACGACCCGGACGAGCTCGCCGGGGTGGTGCCGCTGGACTACCGCACCCCCTACGACGTGCGGGAGGTGGTGGCCCGGATCGTGGACGGCTCGGACTTCGCCGACTTCAAGGCCCGCTACGGGCCGGCCACGGTATGCGTGGAGGCCGAGGTGCACGGCATGCCGGTGGCGTTCATCGGGAACAACGGCCCGATCGACAACGGCGGCGCGACGAAGGCGGCGCACTTCATCCAGCACTGCTGCCAGATCGGCACGCCGATCGTGTACCTGCAGAACACCACCGGATACATGGTCGGCACCGAGCACGAGCGCGGCGGCATGATCAAGAACGGTGCGAAGATGATCCAGGCGGTGGCCAACGCGTCGGTGCCGCAGCTGACGTTCATGATCGGAGCCAGCTTCGGCGCCGGGAACTTCGGCATGTGCGGGCGCGGCTACGACCCGCGCTTCCTGCTCAGCTGGCCGAACGCCCGGACCGGGCTGATGGGCCCCGACCAGGCCGGCCTGGTGATGCGCATCGTCGCCGAGCAGGGCGCGGCCCGCCGGGGTGTCACGGTGCCCGAGGACGAGCTGGCCGAAAGGCAGGCGGGGATCGTGGGCCTGTTGGAACGGCAGTCCGACGCGTTCTACTCCTCCGGTCGGCTCACCGACGACGGGGTGATCGACCCCCGTGACACCCGCCACGTGCTGGGTTTCCTACTGGCCACCGTCGCCGAGGGCGCCCGGCTGCGGCCGCGCGTGGTGAGCTTCGGCGTGGCCCGGATGTGAGGGACGGATGAGCGACGAACTGCGGGTCTCCGAACGCGACGGCGTGGTCGTCGCGACCCTGAACCGTCCGGAGCGGCGCAACGCTCTGTCCGAACCGCTGATGGCCGCCCTGATGGACCTCGCCGACGACCTCGCCGGTCAGCCCGGGCGGGCGCGTGCCCTGGTGCTGCGCGGCGCCGGTCCGGCGTTCTGCGCCGGTGGCGACATCGGCTGGTTCCGCGATGGGCTGCAGAACGGGGGGCTCGACCCGGGAGCGGTCGCGGCCGCGAACCGCCGGTACGGCACGGTGCTCTCCGCCCTCGACCGCCTGCCGGTCCCGGTGATCGCGGCGGTGCACGGCGCGGCCATGGGCGGCGGGGTCGGGCTGGCCTGCGTGGCCGACGTGACGCTCGCCGCCCCGGAGGCGGTGTTCTCCCTGACCGAGACCACGCTCGGACTGACTCCCGCGCAGATCTGTGCGTTCGTGGTCGACCGGATCGGGGCGCACCAGGCCCGCCGGCTGATGCTCACCGCCGCCCGGCTGCCCGCCGAGGCCGCCCGCGAGGTGGGCCTGGTCGACGAGGTGGCCGAGGACCTGGACGCCGCGCTGGACCGGGTGCTGCGCCAGGTTCGTCGCTGCGCGCCCGAGGCGAACGCGCTGACCAAGGCGCTGATCGCGGATACGCTGAGCGGGCCGAGGGACGCAGTGCTGGACCGCGCGGCGGAGCAGTTCGCCGGAGCGATGGCGGGCGCGGAGGCGCGGGCCGGGGTGTCCGCGTTCCTGGGCAAGGCGGCGCCGCCGTGGGCGTGACGGTCCGGGGTGCGCGCGATGCGCGGTTCGACTCAGTGCTGGTCGCCAACCGGGGCGAGATCGCGGTACGGGTGCTGCGCACCGCGCGGGCGCTGGGGTACCGCACGGTCGCGGTGTACTCCGATGCCGATGCGGGCGCCCCGCACGTGGCGGCCGCCGACGTCGCGGTGCGGATCGGGCCGCCGCCACCCGCCGAGTCCTACCTGCTGATCGAGGCGATCCTGGACGCGGCGCGGCGGGCCGGGGCCGGGGCCGTGCACCCGGGATACGGGTTCCTCGCCGAGAACGCCGGGTTCGCCGAGGCCTGTCTCGAGGCCGGGCTGCTGTTCGTCGGCCCCGGCCCGGAGGCGATCGCGCTGATGGGGGACAAGGCGGCGGCGAAGCGCCGGATGGCGGCGGCCGGGGTGCCGGTGCTGGCCGGTTACCACGGCGCTGACCAGTCCGACAGGCGATTGTGCACCGAGGCGTCCCGGATCGGATTCCCCCTGATGGTGAAGGCGGCCGCGGGTGGCGGGGGCAAGGGTATGCGATTGGTCGGGTCCTCCGACGGGTTGCCGGACGCGCTCGCGGCGGCCCGCCGCGAGGCCTCGGGCGCGTTCGGCTCCGATGTGCTGATCCTGGAGCGGGCGGTGTCGCGGCCCCGGCATGTGGAGGTCCAGGTGTTGGCCGACGAGTACGGCCGGGTGGTGGCGCTGGGCGAGCGGGACTGCTCGGTGCAGCGCCGCCACCAGAAGGTCATCGAGGAGACGCCGTGCCCGGTGCTCACCGCGGAGCAGCGGGCGGCGCTGGCCGAGGCGGCGATCACCGTCGCCGCGGACATCGGCTACGTCGGCGCCGGCACGGTGGAGTTCATCCTGGACCCGGACGGGGCGTTCGCGTTCCTGGAGATGAACACGCGGCTGCAGGTCGAGCATCCGGTGACCGAGCTGGTCACCGGCGTGGACCTGGTGGCCTGGCAGATGCGCATCGCCCAGGGTGAGCCGCTGACCCTCGAACCGACCCCGACCGGGCACGCCATCGAGGCCCGGCTCTACGCCGAGGACCCGGCGGCCGGGTTCCTGCCGGCCACCGGGGTGTTGCACGGGTGGCGGCCGCCGACCGGGGACGGCGTGCGGGTGGACTCCGGGGTGGCTGAGGGCGGTGCGGTTACCCCGCACTATGACCCGATGCTCGCCAAGATCATCGCGCACGGGGCGGACCGGGAGCAGGCCCGCCGGCGGCTGGTCGCCGCGCTGCGGCGGACCGTGGCCCTCGGCGTGGCCACCAACCGCGGCTTCCTGCTCGACGTGCTGCACCAGCCCGAGTTCGTGGTGGGCACCGCGACGACCGCGTTGCTGGCCGAGGCCGAGCTGCCGCCGGCTCGGCCGACCGGGTGGCACCTGGCGGTCGCGGCCGCGGTGCTGCACCGGGCGGCCGAGCGGATGGCGGGGCAGCGCTCACCCGGGCTGGCCGGCTGGACCAACGCCGAGGCCCTGCACTCCCGGATGTGCCTGACCGGCGGGGACCGCGCCACAGAGGTCGAGCTGCGCCGGCACCGGGACGGGCTGACCGTGAACGTCGAGGATCGCGGCTACCGGTTCGAGCCGGGGGATCGGCTGGTCTGCGACGGCGTCGGGGTCGACTGCGACGCGCGGCTGGTCGGTGCCGGCCGGGTGCTGCTGCGGTTCGCCGAGCTCGACCTGGACGTCTCCGACACCCTGCTCGACCCACCCGTGACGGCGGACGCGGTCGGCAGCGGGGTGCTCACCTCCGTCATGCACGGCTCGGTCGCCGCCGTGTTCGCCCAGGTGGGCGCGTCGGTCCGGGTCGGTGACCGGCTGTTGGTGCTGGAGGCGATGAAGATGGAGCAGCCCCTGCTCGCCGACGTCGACGGTCGGCTCACCGAGATCGTCACCGCCGGCACCCAGGTCGCCGCAGGTGAGCTGCTGGCCCGCATCGAGCCCGCCGAGGGGGTCGACGCGTGAAGACCGTGACGATCGGTGGCGCGGCCGGGATGTGGGGTGACTCCTGCCTGGCCACTCCGCAGTTGCTCGCCGACGGGCGGTGCCGGTACCTGATCTACGAGGCGCTCGCCGAGGTCACCATGGCGATCCTGACCAAGGCCCGCCGCCGCGACCCCGAGCAGGGCTACGCCCGCGACGTTATCGCGGTCATCGGCGAGCACCTGGCCCGGCTGAGCGCCCAACGGGTCCGGGTGGTCACCAACGCGGGCGGGATCAACCCACCGGCGGCGGCCGCCGCGTTGCGCCGCGCCGCCGAGGTGGCCGGCGTTCCGCTGTCCGTCGCCACGGTGACCGGCGACGACCTGATGCCGCGGCTGGACCGGATGCGCGCGGTCGGGGTGCGGGAGATGACCACCGGCGCCCCGGTGGCGGCGGACCCGATCAGCTGCAACGCCTACCTGGGCGCCCGCCCGATCGCGGCCGCCCTGGACGCCGGCGCGGACATCGTGGTCACCGGCCGGTGTGTGGACAGCGCGCTGGTGCTGGGCCCGCTGATCCACGAGTTCGGCTGGCGCCCCGACGAGCTCGACCTGCTCTCCGCCGGCAGCCTGGCCGGCCACCTGCTGGAGTGCGGCCCGCAGTCGACCGGTGGCCTGCTCACCGACTGGCGGGACACCGCCAGCTGGGCGACCAGCGGGTTCCCGATCGCCGAGGTGGCCGGGGACGGCGGCTTCGTGCTGACCACCGCGCGCGACTCCGATGCGTTGGTGGACCGCCGCACCGTCACCGAGCAGCTGCTCTACGAGATCGGTGACCCCACCCGCTACCTGCTGCCGGACGTGACCTGCGACTGGACCGGGGTCACGGTCACCGACGTCGGCCCCGACCGGGTCGCGGTCACCGGTGCCCGTGGGCGCGCGCCATCGCCGACGCTGAAGGCCTGCGCGCAGCTCGCCGACGGGCACCGCGCCCAGGTGGTGTTCTTCCTCGGTGGCCGGGACGCGGTGGCCAAGGCGGAGCGGGTCGGTCGGGACGTGCTGGCCCGGGCGGCCCGGATCCTCGCCGCCCGCGGGTTCGCCCCTTTCCGGGCGACCGCTGTGGACGTGGTCGGCGGGGAGGGCAGCTACGGCCCGCACACCCGGGCCCGGGACACCCGCGAGGTGGTGCTGCGGATCGGTGTGCACCACGACGAGGCGGCCGCGGTGACCGCGTTCGTGCGGGAGTTCCCGTCGATCGGGTTGGCTGGCCCGCCCGGACTGGGCACCTTCATCGCCGGGCTGCCCGCGCCATCCCCGCTGCTCCGGCTGGAGTCCTACCTGGTGCCGCGCGAGCTGGTGCCGGCCACCGTGGAGCTGGACGGCGCCGTGGTGGCCGCACCGGACGTCCCGCCGTCGCTGTGCCGGCCGGGGGACGGGACCGAGGCGGACGCGCCGGCCGCCGGCGGTGCCACCGGCGAGTCGGGCACCGAGCTGCCGCTGATCGCCGTCGCGCACGGTCGCAGCGGCGACAAGGGCGACACGGTCAACATCGGGATCGTCGCCCGTGACCCGGCCTTCGAACCGATCCTGCACGCCCAGGTCACCACCGAACGGGTCGCCGAGTACCTGGGCCACCTGGGCGCGAGCCGGGTGCAGCGGTTCGTCCTGCCCGGCAGTTACGCGCTCAACTTCCTGCTGCACGACGCGCTGGGGGGCGGCGGGGCTTCCTCGCTGCGGCTGGACCCGCAGGGCAAGGCCGTCGCCCAGCAGTTGCTGGAGCTGCCGGTGCACGTTCCCGACCACCTGCTGGACCACCCGGCGCTGCGCGTCCCTGAAGGAGGGCCCCGGTGAGCTTCACCGAAGAGCACGAGCAGTTCCGCCAGACCGTCCGCCGCTACCTGCGGGAACGGGTCAACCCGTACATCGACGAGTGGGAGGCCGCCGAGCGGATGCCGCTGCACGACCTCGTCGCGGACATGGCCAAGCTGGGTCTGGTCGGGCTGGAGTACGACCCGGCCTACGACGGCCAGGGTGCCGACCACCTGTACACCCTGGTGCTGGCCGAGGAGCTGGGCCGGCTGGACCACGGGGCGTTCCCGATGGCGTTCGGGGTGCACGTGGCGATGGCCACCCCCTCGCTGCACGCGCACGGCAGCGATGCCCTCAAGCGCGCCTACCTGGCCCCGGCGCTGCGCGGGGAGATGATCGCCGGGGTCGCGGTGACCGAGCCGGACGCCGGTTCGGACGTGGCCGCGATCCGCACCCGGGCCCGCCGGGACGGCGACGACTGGGTCATCTCCGGCGCCAAGATGTACATCACCAACGCGCTGCAGGCCGACTGGCTGTGCATCCTGGTCCGCACCTCCGAGGACGACACCGCGGGGGGCTACCGGGGAATGAGCCAGATCCTGGTGCCCACCGACCGGCCCGGCCTGGAGGTTCGGCCGCTGCGCAAGCTCGGCATGCACGCCTCGGACACCGGGCTGGTCAGCCTCGACGAGGTCCGGGTACCGGTGAGCAACACCATCGGCGAGATCGGCCGGGGGTTCCAGCAGCAGATGTCGCAGTTCGTGATCGAGCGGATGTGGGGGGCCTACATGGTGCCCGCCGGCTGCGCCCTGGCGTTGGAGCGGACCCGCGACTACGCGCTGGCGCGGCAGGTGTTCGGCGGGCCGCTGACCGCCAACCAGTACCTGGCCTACGGCTACGCCGAACTGGCGGCCGAGGTCGACCTGCTGCGGGTCTACAACCACCAGATCGCGGTGGACCACCAGGCCGGCCGGGACGTCACCCGGCCGGCCACCATAGCCAAGCTCACCGCCGGGCGGCTGGACCACAAGGTCTCCGACTGGTGTCTGCAGGTGCACGGCGGCATGGGGTACATGGCCGAGACCTGGACCTCCCGGCGGCTGCGGGACAGTCGGCTGATGCGCATCGGCGGCGGGGCCGACGAGGTGATGCTGCGGGTGCTCGCCCAGCAGGACGGGTTCACCGGGTGAGCTCCGGGTCGCTCGCCCCCGGGTTGCTCGACGCCGATCTCGTTCGTCGCCTCGTCGGCACGTTGTACCCGACCCGTCCTCGGGCCACCGGACGGTCGTGGAAGCCCGAGTTACCCGAGGGGCGCATGCTCCCGCTGCCGGGGCGCGGCCCGGTGTTCATCAGGGAGAGCCACTCCGGTGCCGGCGGTCTGCCTGTGCTGCTGCTGCACGGGTTGTCGCTGTCGCTGGATGTGAACTACTACGGGGTGATGCCCGCCCTGGCGCCGCGATACCCGTTCGTCGGGCTCGATCATCGCGGTCATGGTGGCGGGCTGCCGATCTCCGGGCCGTTCAGCATCGCGGACTGTGCGGACGATGTGCTCGCGGTGCTCGACGAGCTGGGCCTCGACCGGGTCGTGGTGTGCGGTTTCTCGCTGGGCGGTCCGATCGGGCTGCACCTGGCATTGGCCCGTCCGGATCGGGTCGCCGGGCTGGTGCTCGCCGCGACCGCGTTGAACTACCAGCAGTGGTGGCGCGACCGGGCGTTCTGGCTCATGATGGGCGCGATGACCCCGCTGGCCCGCCTGGGGCTCGGGTCCTCTGTGTCGGCCCGCTACTTCGGGGTCAATCGGCGGGAGTACCCGCCGTTCGCCGGGCGGTGGCCGTGGGTACAGGCGGAGCTGTCCCGGACACCTTTCGCCAGCCTGCTGGCCATGGGCCGGGCGGTCAGCCGTTACGACCTGCGCGGCCGGGTCGGCCCGTTGACCACGATCCCGTCGGCGGTGCTCGTGACGACCCGCGACGCGCTGTGCCTGCCGCGCTGGCAGGACCAGCTCGCCGAGCAGCTCGCCGCGACCAGGTTCGAACTGGCTACCGATCACGACGTGCCGGTGACCAGGCCCGATGAGTTCGCGGCGGCGATACTGGGCGCCCTCGCACATGTCCACGCTCAGCTCGGACCACCGCCGGGTCGTTGAGCCCGCCGAGCCAGGAGGAACGTTGTGCTAGGCCTCGATCTCGACTCGCTGCTCGTAGAGCCGGCCCGCCAGGCCGGGTTGGAAGTGCGCGCGCTGCTGGCCATGGTCCGGGCCGGCGCGCTCGGCGTCGACCCGCCGCACAGGGCGCTGCGGATCGTCGCCGCGCTCAACGACTTCGGCCCGTTCGGCGCCGCCCCGAAGATCGCCGCGATCCGGCACGGCAACCACCCGGCCATCTCCGACGAGCGCGGGGAGATCACGTACAACCAGTTCGACGCGGCGATCGACCGGCTGGCCAACGCCCTCCGGGACCGGCTGCGGCCCGGCGAGTCGATCGGCATCCTGTGCCGCAACCACCGGGCGCCACTGATCGCGGCGTTCGCGGCCTCCCGCGCGGGCCTCAACGCGGTGTGGCTGAACGCCGCCTTCTCCGCCCGGCAGGCCGCCGAGGTGGCCGCGCGGGAGGGTGTCGACCTGCTCGTGCACGACGCCGACTTCGCCGACGTGGTGGCCGACATCGCCCCCAAGCACGGCAAGATCGTCGTGGACATCTCCCAGCGCGGCGACGACCTCGACGCGCTGCTCGCCTACGGTGAGGCGAAGTCCCCGCCGCGGCCGAAGAAGCCGGGTCGGATCGTGCTGCTGACCAGCGGCACCACCGGCACCCCCAAGGGAGCTCCGCGACCGGAACCGAAGGGTTTCGTGATCCCCGGCGGGATGCTGGAGCGGATGCCGATGCGGGCCCGCGAGGTCGCCCTGATCAGCCCGCCGCTGTTCCACGGCACCGGCCTGCTGATCGCCCTGCTGGCCATCGCGCTGAGCGACAAGCTGGTGCTGCGGACCCGGTTCGACGCGTCCCGGGTGCTGGCCGACATCGAAGAGCACAAGATCAATACGATCTGTTTCGTGCCGATCATGCTGCAGCGGGTGTTGGCGCTCGGCCAGGACGAGATAGCCCGGCACGACACGACCTCGCTGCGGATCGTGTTCTGTGCTGGATCGCAGCTGCCGGCAGCGGTGGCGACGCGAGCGCAGGACGTGTTCGGCGAAGTCATCTACAACCTGTACGGCTCCACCGAGGTGGCGCTCGCCTCCATGGCCACCCCGAAGGACGTCCGGGAGGCGCCCGCCTCGGTGGGCAAGCCGATGCTGGGCAGCCAGATCAAGATCCTGGACGAGCACGGCCACCCAGTGCCCACCGGCAGCACCGGGCGGGTGTTCGTCGGCACCGGGACGCCGTTCGAGGGCTACACCGGCGGCGGCCAGAAGGAGATCATCGACGGGCTGCTGTCCAGCGGCGACGTCGGCCACTTCGACCGCGACGGCCGGCTCTACATCGACGGCCGGGACGACGACATGATCGTCTCCGGTGGGGAGAACGTGTTCCCCCGCGAGGTGGAGGACCTGCTCATGACGCATCCCTCGGTGGCCGACGCCGCCGCGATCGGGGTGGACGACGAGGAGTTCGGCAAACGGCTGCGGGCGTTCGTCGTGGTCCGCTCCGGGGTGAAGGTCACCGAGGACGAGGTGAAGGCGTTCGTCAAGGACAACCTGGCCCGGTACAAGGTGCCCCGGGAGGTCGTCTTCCTGGAGGAGCTGCCGCGCAACCCGACCGGCAAGGTTCTCAAGCGCGAGCTCGCGGCCCGCTGAAAGGGAAACTCATGGCCGAGAACTTCCTGAACCGGACCCTGGTGCAGCGTCGCCAGGCGCTGACCAATCTGGTGGACTTCCTCACCAACCGCGGCATCGCGGACACCAGCGAGACGCCGCACACGGTGATCGACACCGGGCGCACCCGCACACTGAAGCGCTACCAACCGATCGGCGAGGTGTCCGGGGCGCCGGTGCTGATGGTGCCGCCGCTGGGTGCCCAGGCCAAGTGCTTCGACCTGCGCCGGGGTAACTCGATGGCCGAGCACCTGGTCGCCCGAGGACGACCCACCTACCTGGTCGACTACGGGGCGCCCGGGTTCGCCGAGCGCGGCCTCGGCGTGGAGCACTACGTGAACGACGTGCTCGTGCCGTCCATCCACAAGGTCAGCGCCGACGCCGGTGGGCAGCCGGTGAACCTGGTCGGCTACTGCATGGGCGGGCTGCTGTCCATCCTGGCCGCCGCCGGTTACCCCGAGCTGCCGATCCGGACGATCTCCATGGTGGCCAGCCCGTTCGACTTCACCAAGATCCCGGTCTTCCGCCCGCTGCAGCTCGCCACCCAGCTCACCGGTGGCCGGGTCGTCGCGGGGCTGATCAAGGCGAGCGGCGGGCCCACCGCGATCGTCACCGAGCTGGGGTTCAAGGCCACCGCGATCCCGACCTACGTCAAGAAGCCGCTCACCATCTGGCGCCGGCGCGACGACCAGGACTTCCTGGCCCAGGTCCAGGCCGTGGACGAGATGATGAACAACATGCTGGCCTACCCGGGCCGGGCCACCCTGCAGGTGTACATGCGGGTGGCCGTGCGCAACGAGCTGGCGAGCGGTCAGATCCAGGGCCCGACCAAGCTGGTGAAGCTGTCGGACATCCGTATCCCGATCATGAACGTGGCCGGTAGCGGCGACGTGCTGGCCCCGGTGGCCGCCGCGCACCACGTCGGCACGCTGCTGCCGAACTCGCCCGACGTGCGGCTGCCCACCGCTCCCGGCGGCCACCTCGGCGTGCTCACCGGGGCCAAAGCAGCGTCCACCACCTGGGCGCACATCGACGAGTTCATCGACGCGCACGAGGTGTCGGGGCTCGCCCCACCGCCTGCTCGACGTTCGTCCTCATCGGATCCCGGGGGAGCCACCGATCCACGCCACCTGACGTGAGGCCAACAGCGTTCCGCGGGCCAAAGATCCGGGCCTGGCCGGAGGCGCCGCAGAAACGCGAGGGAAGCGGGCAGCGGCTGGCCGACCGGATTCGCCCGCCCGCTGGTGCGGGCGGTCATGGTGCTGGCCGCGCTGATCGCCGGTCCGGGTGCGTCCGACTGGCGGGACCTGCCCGCGCACCGCCGTGGGCGGGTGCAGCACCAGGCGACCGCGGGCGAGATCCACGACCAACCGCCAGCCCGGGACGCTGCCGGGCGGTGGTGGAGTGGGGATCTGACACAAGCACCGGAAACGTGGCAGATGTGCCACACATTGGTGTCCGAGGGGGGACTTGCACACTATCCACCCGGATCGAGCTTGATGCAGCGTAAGCCTCTAGGACAGTCTGACCAGCTACTTTGCCGAATCCGGCCCACGGTGTCAGTCCCTTCCTGCACACTGACTGCCGACCTGTACGGGTTTACGGCGCTGGCGGGGGCGGAGATGCAACGAGCGAAGGCGACGGCGCTGCTGGAAGGACTGTTGGAGCGGGTCGCGGGCGAAGCCACCGACGATTGGCCGTTGGGGCTGGTGTCGTCCGTCGATGTCTTCGGCTCCTACATGCGTGGGGCCCTTGAGCCGGGTGACGTCGACATCGCTGTCGAGCTGAATCGGGAGGATCCGCAGTGGCGGAGCCACTTTCTGAACTCCTTTTCTTCGGGTCGGGACCCTTACGCAGTTGTTCGTGTCGCGCTTCGTGGTAAAAAGCGTGGACTGTCTATTCTGTGTGAGCCGGGGGACGGCCACGGTGACATAGAGATGATCCGATTGTGGAGTAGGGGAGAATCGCTCGCTGTAGCGTTAGAGCGAGTTCGCGCCATTGAGGTCGACAGTACGGCTGGACGTGCTCCGAGAGACGCCATGATCCCGTGCTTGGAGGGTATCGAGGAGTGGGTTCCTCGATACTTGCGGGAGGAGATAGTCGATTTTGTGAGTCGTGGCTACATCGAAGTTGAGCAGGTTCAGCTACCAGGGGCCGAGGTTGACGATCCGTTCGTGGCTGACGAAGTAGACATGCGTTGGGGCGAGCGAAGCCCGTTACGACGAGCTGCCCATTCGGTACTTGCTCACTTAGAGGAGCGAGATATCGACCTGTACTCCGTTCATCTCCACGGTCGTGATATTGAGAATAAGCAGACGCCGTACTACATCGGTTTCCGGCTGCGGTATCTACGCGGGATGGTTCGCTGTTTCGAAGAGTACGACGGCGTCGAGTGGATTGAGATACCGCACCCTTCGATGCGGGGCGCCGTGATTGGGTTGCGCTTCAGGCGCGGCCCACGTTTTGAGAATGTAGGCGACCGGCCGCTGGTAGCCTCGTTTTTCTCCTAAGGTGATTATTGCACTTATCTCTGAGCATGGGAGTTCCCACGATGACGAGGATCGCACCGGCTGATGGGACCCAGGTGCGGCGCGCCCCGAGTGACGGGTCGAACCTTGCTGGTGTGCTGAAGACCTACATGCGTAAGCAGGGCATCGGCACCCACGGGGAGATGGCGGCGGTGCTTGGTGTCGATCGCACGCTTGTGTCGAAGTACATCAGCGGCGCGCGGCAGTGTCACGACGTCACGCAGTTGCGTCGGTTCGCGGAGGCGATGGATCTACCGCCGGAGACCTTCGGGCTACTGCCGGAGCCCTACAGCGCCGCTGCCGACGGTTCTCCGCCGACGGATGCGGCTGACGAGTGGAGACTGGTCCGGCAGACCCTCAACCGCAACCGGCACGAATTGGCCAAGGTGGCCGCCGGCTTGTACTGGGGTCCGGAACGAATCGAAGGCACCCCCTGCTTGACGATGCCAGGCTGGATGCCGGCCGAGCCGGTCGAACTAAGCACCGTGGAGCTGAGCTGGTCGGAGGCGGCTGATCCTGCGGTCGTGGGATCCGATCCCACGACCGCGCCGTATCGGCCACCGGGTCCCGGTGGCGTCCCCTACTCGCGCTACAGCCAGGCGGTGCGTGCACTGGCGAAGCCGACGCTGTTCGAGAACCGAGGCTCCTATCGGCTGTTGAACCTCGGTTGGAACGGCCAGCGCGGGCGAATGGAGTTCGGGTACACCACCTACTTCGACATGCTCGATGTGTGCGAGGTCCTGGCGCACGAGCTGGCCAGCGTCTGGATGGGAGAGCGCGGCTCGGATCGGCGGATCACGCTCGACGAACTCCCGTTCCGGCAGCACATCGGCGACCTGTTCGACCTCGACCGGCGGCCTGTTCTGCCCAGCATCAATACGCTGACCATTCGCCGAGCTCCTGATGGTGATTCCATCTTCTTGCATCGACGCGGGTCCGGCCAGGTGGCCATTGCCGGCGGCCAGTCGCACGTCATTCCGGCCGGGGTGTTCCAGCCGTCCGGAATCGCGCCGTGGAATATGGCCGGCGACTTCGATCTATGGCGGTCGATGCTTCGGGAGTACTCCGAGGAGTTGCTGGGCAACCCAGAGCATGACGGGAGCAGCGGGGACCCGATCGATTACGACGTCGAGGAGCCGTTCCGCACTCTGAACGCAGCTCGCCGGGATGGCGCGGTCAAGGCGTGGGTGCTCGGCGTCGGCCTCGACCCCCTCGTTCCCGCTGGCGAGATCTTGACCGTGGTCACCATCGAAGCCGAAGTCTTCGATCGAGCATTCTCGGGCATGGTCGCAAGTAACGCTGAAGGAGATCTGTTCCCGTCCGAGGATGGCGCCGTCGGGATCAGATGGAACTCCGCCAACGTACGGCGACTACAGACGCGCGAGCCGCTAGGTTGTGCGGCGGCCGCGTGTATCGCCCTGACTTGGAAGTACCGTGAGCTGATACTTGGGAGATAGGGGAGCGGCGGACCGTGCGGGTACTGGTGACGGGGGCTGGCGGCTACGTCGGAAGCGCGGTGGTGCTGGCGCTGGTGGCCGCAGGTCACGAGCCGATCGCCATGGTGCGTGGTGACTCCGCAGACGCCCCGGCGGGCGTTGAGGTCAGGGTTGCCGACCTGGGTGATAGCCCGTCCCTGTCCGCTGCTGTGGTTGGCACGGAAGCCGTGTGTCATCTGGCCGGCCTGACCCGAGCGCGCGACTCCTGGGATCGCCCGCTGGACTACTTCGCCACGAACGTCGGCGGGCTAGTAGAGCTGCTACGCGCATTGCATTCCAGCCCGGTGACAACTTTCGTCCTCGCGTCGACCGGCGCCATCTACGGCACCCCGGATCGCCAGCCGATATCCGAGGATCTCCCGGACGCCCCAATGACTCCGTACGCGTCCAGCAAGGCCGCTGCGGAATCAGTGCTCGGCTGGGAAGCCGCCCGGCGAGGGCTGGCGGCAGTCTCCTTGCGATTGTTCAACGTCGCAGGAAGAGCCGACCCGGACCCCACCCGGGTAGTGCCACGAGTTCTTGCGGCCAGGGCCACGGCACGCGAGTTCACCGTCAACGGGGACGGCACTGTGGTTCGGGACTACCTTCATGTCGACGACGCGGCCGAGGCCTTTGTGGCTGCGTTAGAACACCCTCCGCCGCCGGGTGCGATGCGGAAGTACAACATCGGCAACGGCAACGGCGCGAGCATTCTGGATCTCGTCGCTGCAGTGGAGAAGGTCACCGGCCATGCAGTCGAGCTGCGCCACGCCCCACCGGCCCAGGAGCCACAGTCCCTGGTTTGCGACCGGCGGCGCGCAGCGGAAGATCTGCACTGGGTGCCCCGCAAGTCTGATCTTGCGACCATTGTGCGAGATGCATGGGGTGCGTGTGGCTGAGCCGACCGAGAGTCCCGCGCCCGACCCAGACGCCGAATGGTGGACCACCTCCGACGTGGCTACCTACCTCGGCGTGCGGCTGTCGACGGTGAGCACTTACCGGATGCGTGGTCAGATGCCCGCTCCAGAACGGAAGCTCGGCCGCACCCAGCTGTGGCATCCCGCGACCATCACAGCGTGGGCGGCTAACCGTCCTGGGCGAGGTAACTGGCACACGCCGCCTGCGGACGCGCCCCGCTGATCTGCGACTTCACTCGCTAGCAGTTCGACGGCTTCCATAATACGAACTGAGATAGTAATATCTGTACTGGCTGGCTGAGGAGCGTGTGACGGATCGTCACGCTCGGCTGGATTGATTGGCCTGAGGCTAGGAGGTGCAAGGGCTCGACCTGGTGGCGACAGCCGCACAGGGAGGCGGCGCAGAGAACCACAAACACATAGGTGCCCGAGCGGGGATTGCGGCCCCGCCCGGGCGATGCATCGAAACATGGGAGTCAGGATGCGTAGCAAGGCTACGACAGGTGATGCCGTCGAGCCCAACGCCGGCGTAGCGAGCGCTGCCGCCGGGTGGACGGGCAAGCGGGAGCACCAACGGGATACGGCGCTGCGGAGCGCCATGGACAAGCGCACGGCCGGCGTGCCGAGCTACTCGGTGCCTGAGGCCGCCGCACTCCTGTCGATCTCACAGGAGTACCTGTACCGGCTGATCCAGGCCGGAGGGTTCCCGGCGGTGCGGCTTCGGATGGCGGGAAGTCACGGCCGGTACGTCGTGCCGGCCGAGTCGGTGGAGCAGCTGCTGCGGGAGACGGCGGCCGGCGGCGGCTCGGTCGAGCTGAGCGACTGGGTCCTCGCTCGGTCCGCCCAGGCCGATGGGGGCGTGGCCTGATGCCGAGTGCGGGGATTTTGATCATTCTGGCGGTGCTGTTCACGTTGGGTTGTGTGAAGGCGCGGGCGGCTGGTCCGGCGGCGATCGCGTCGGCGTTTCTGGTGTTGTTCGTGGTGGCGACGCCGTTGGGGTCGTGGGTACCGAACGGGATGTCGAGCCTGTTCGCCGTGATCGACGGGGTCACCACTCCGGTGTTGAACCACGACTCCGGCGGTGGCGCACCGGTCGCGGTGAACTCGTCGTCCCGGTCGGGTGCGAAGACGGTCGGAGCGGACCGATGACCGGCCAGGCTGCGACGGTCGCTGAGCGGGGCGCGCAGGCGTGGCGGCGCGTGGTGCACGAGCAGCTCGCGGCCGAGCCGGACCACGGGGATTTCTACGCGATCGCCGGGGAGCTGGTGGACACGCTGCGGTCGCTGGAGTCACTGGCCCGCGCGCTGTCCCGGCAGGTGAGCGGCTACGGCGAGGGTCGGGCGCTGCGCGATGACGCGGGCGCCGATCCGGCGGCGCGGTTGGCGGTGGCGGTCGAGGAGCTGGAGTCGGTCCGGGTCCTGGTGTCGGGGGCGGAGCGGTCGGCGAATCGGTTCTGGTCGCACATCGGGCGCATCGCGGTTGAGGACGGCCCCCGGTGAGCGCCGTCGAGGTCACCGACCCGGCCACCGGGCGGGCGGCGCGGGATGCGGTGTTGGAGGTGTGCGCGCGGCACGCCGACGCGCTGGCCGAGCAGGTGGAGGCGGCGGGGCGTGCGGTGTCCGCCCAGCGTGCGCTGCTGGAGCCGGGCCGCGTGGCGGAGTTGGGCGAGTCGGTGGTGTGGGTGGCCGCGACGTTGCGGGTGGTCGCGGACTCCCTGGGGGAGCTGCACACCGTGCTGGACGAGGCGAGCGCGGTCCCGGCGGGTGCCGAGCCGGTGGCGGTGGTGCTGACGCCGATCGCTGACGCGGTGGCGGTGGGGCGCCGGCCGGAGGTGGCGGCGGTGAACCTGCTGTTCGCCCGCCGGCACCGGTTGGCCCCGGACGTGTTGCGGTCCCTGGCCGACATCTGGGTGTGCGCGAGCGCGGCCCGCTACGGGGCCCCGGCGGAGGAGTTCTGGTCGGACCCGGAGCTGTTCACCGGCCACGACCTGGCCGAGTGCGCGGCGGAGAACCACACCGGAGACCACGGCGACGAGCGCGGCGACGAGGCAGGGGGGCGGTCGTGATGTCGACGTTGACGAAGGTGCGCCGGTGCGCCGTAGCGGCCGTGCTGGTGGCGGTGCTCGGGGTGTCGCTGGCCGGCTGCTTCGAGTCGACGCCGCCGGCACCCGCGCCGACGGTGATCGTGAATACCCCGGCTTCGGATGGCGGTCCGGTGGTGCTGCTGACGGTGATGATCGGCGTCGCGTTCGTCCTGGCCGGGGTCGCGGTGGCGGCCGGGTGGGGCTGGGCGGCTGAGCGGCGGGCCCGCCGTGACGCGGAGGCCGCGTGTCGGGATGCCGAGGAGACGGTGATCGCGCTGACCGGGCAGCCGTTGCGTGGGGCCCGGCTGGTGATCGACCGGGGTGCGGTCGCGGAGCAGCGGCCGGCGCCGGGGCGGTCGATGGCCAGGTGGTCGGAATGAGCAGCGGGCGGCGGGGCGCGGCCCGGGTGTGTCGGGACCGGTGCGAGGTGTGCGACGCGGTGATCGAGCACCGCCCGGATCCGAAGCGGCGGAGGTGCGCGGATCACCTGGATCAGCTCGACCTGATCCCGCTGTCGCGGGTTCGCGCGGCGGGCCCGAACGGTCGGTCCGGTCGGGCGGGGGGTGCGTGATGACCGAGGTCATGGACGCGCCGGTCACGGGTGCCGGGGGCGTGGACGCCGGGGCGGCGAGTGCGGAGGCGTGGGAGTGGGTGCGGGCGGCTCAGGCGGGTGATCGGGAGGCGTTCGGGCGGCTGTATGCCCGGTATCAGCCGGGGGTGTTGCGGTTCGTGCGGTGGCGGGTCGGTGACCCGGGGTTGGCCGAGGATCTGACCTCTGAGGCGTTCGTGCGGGCGTTGCGCCGGTTGGAGACGTTGCGGGAGCGGCGGGCGGATCCGGGGGCGTGGTTGACCACGATCGCCCGCAACCTGGTCGCTGATCACCGCAAGTCTCCCCGGTCCCGGTTCGACGAGGTTGTCGCCGAGGTGCCGGAGTCCCGGGACGAGCTGGACCGGCCCGGGGTGGAGGCGGTGGCCGGGGCGCGGGCTGATCGGGAGGTCGCCGCGCGGCTGGTCGCGGACTGTCTGGAGCGGTTGACCCCGGCCCAGCGCCGCACGATCGAGCTCTACCAGGAGGCGCCGGAGTTCGGAGCGGGTCCGGCGGTGGCCGAGGCGATGGGTCGAAGCCACGGCGCGGTGAAGACGCTCAAGAGCACGGCGCTGTCCCGGATGCGCGAGCACCTGGCCGATCAGGGCCTGTTCAGCAGCGACGACTGCTACCACACCGGGCTCGCCCGACCCCGACAGCGGCACGACCACACAGGCCGCGACGACGGGGCCGACGAAGGGGCCGGTGACGGCCCCGATGACGACGCGGCCACGGGCGGGACCGGTGAAGAGACGGGCGCGGTCGGGTCGGGGCGGTTCGAGGCGCACCTCGCCCACTCGCGGCGGGTGCTGGCCGAGATGGCGGCGGGGCGGCACGACCAGACCGGATCGGACGCGGGCCGGGTCATAGCGGGAAGCGCGGGCAGCACGGCAGGTGGGGAGGTGCGCGATGAGCGGGTCGCCGAATAGCGCGGGGGAGGAGACCGACATGCGGACGGACAACACGAACACGGAGAACGCGATGAGCGGGGTGGACGGGATGGGCGTGGTGGGTTCACGGGAGTGGGTGGCCGGGTGCGTCGATCCCGAGACGGCGGCCGAACGGGCGACGGTGCTGGTCAACGCCGGCCGGGACGCCGCCGCGACCACCGGTGACCGGGCCGGGGAGAGCGCGTCCCGGGCGTACTGGGAGCGGGAGGCCGAGCGGCTGCTGGCCGCGCTGCTGCACGCGGCCGCGCTGGCCGGCGCGTCGGTGGCCGATGTGCGTCGGTGGGCGTGCGACCCGGCGGGGTCGGACGAGCGGGTGGCCGCGCTGTTGCGCGAGTCCGGGTCGGGGCTGTTGCTGGCCGACCACCGGCGGTTCGTCGACCTCCCCGCGCGTCCGCGCTGCTCGATCACCGCCTCGCTCGTGTCGCTCCTGGCCCCGGTGGCCGCCGCTGACGGTGGGGAGGTCGCGTGATGACCGCCCAGGTGATCGCGGCGCAGTTGCTGGCCGTGCGGGTAATGGCGGGCGACGAACCCGGCCGGGGCGGCGCCGACGCGGCGGAGGTGGAGCTGCCGCCGCTGTGGGCGTCCGCGCTGGGGGTGTTGCTGCTGTGCGCGGTCGGGGCGTGGATCGCCTGGCGGCGCAAGTCGCGGATGTTGGCGGTGTGCCTGGCCGCGTTCGCGGTGCTGCCGGCGGTGACCCTGTTCAAGCAGCTCACCTGGTGGATCGGGCTGCCGCTGCTGGTCGGGCTGGTGGGGGCGCGGTTGTTCTGGTCGCGCTCGGAGTCGGTGGTGACCCGCTGGGGCGACCGCTCTCGGCGGAAGTCGGGTGTGGCGTCGGCGGTGGACATCTGGCGCAAGGCCTCGCCTCGGGCGATGCGCCGCCAGGCCCGCCGGGTCCGCCCCTCCCTCGCGGATCTGTCGTGGTGGGAGCTGCTGCGCACGCCGGTGACGGAGTACGCGGTGATGTTGTGCCGGGTCGGGCTGCAAGAGGTGTGGGTG
>JAESFN010000664.1_pt1 | contig 25519 bp, 21 predicted proteins | sample 9269411 | NCBI WGS metagenome assembly JAESFN01 (sample SAMN14505399, study PRJNA617100) | algae metagenome | isolation source: Iphinoe sp. HA4291-MV1 and co-occurring heterotrophs from trail next to... | place: USA: Maunawili Falls, Hawaii | collected 2009-07-25
ACCGGCGTCGGTATGGGCATCGACCATACCATTTACGCCCTTATTCCCGGCACCGTGGCGTTCAAAACCCGCGCCAACTCCAAAGTCTACGTGTCGGTAATGCCGGCAGCAGAAGCAGCAGAATAACCCGGTGAGGCCTAGCAACCCCTGCCGGAGACCAGCTCCCCGGCAAGGCGACTAGGCAGTCGACCGCGCGACAAGACCCAAGGGGAGCCGTCATCCGGTTCCCCTTTTGTCTTTTTCGTCGTGAGGGCGGCTGAAAATGAGACTGTATCTGAGCTCCTACCGGATCGGTGACCGCGCCGGTTCACTCCTCGCGCTCCTCGGCAATGGCCGCCATGCCGCCGTCATCGAGAACGCGCTCGACAACATCTCCCCCACGGCGCGCGACCTCTATCGCACCGAGGCCTATGACCCGGTCTCGGAGCTGGGCTCGCTCGGCATCGTCGCCACCCCGCTCGACCTGCGCGACTATTTCGGCGATCCCGAAGGCTTGCGCGCCCGGCTCAGCCAGTTCGATCTGGTCTGGGTCACCGGCGGCAATGCATTTGTGCTCCGTCGCGCCATGAAGCAGTCGGGATTCGATGACGTGATTGTCGACATGCTCGACAATGACGAGATCGTCTATGGCGGTTTCTCGGCCGGCGCCGTGGTCGCGGCGCCCAGCCTCGAGGGCATTCACCTGATGGATGACCCAGACGAGTCGCCGGCCGGCTACGACCGCGAGATCGTCTGGGACGGCCTCGGGCTGATCGACCACGCCATCGTTCCGCACTTCCGCTCGCCGCATCCCGAAAGTGCCTCGGCCGAACGTGCCGTGCGCCATCTCTGCGGCCGCGGGTTGCGCTATCGCGCGCTGCGCGATGGCGAGGTCATCGTGTGGACCGAAAACCGGATGGCGTCGGTCGAGCTGACGCGGAGAATTGCGTGATGACGACGCTCGAGGATGACGACGACTTCGTTCCCCGGCGGCGGACCCAGCTCATGGGGCCCGCCGCCCAGGCCAGGGCGCTGGCTGAGGCCACGGCGAAACTCGCGGCCCGCCGCCAGCGCGACGCCCTGCCCCACCGCATCGACACCACCCGGCTCGTGCTGCGCGCCCCGATCCGCGGCGATGTCCCCGATCTGGTAAAGCTCGCCGACAACAAGGCGATCGCCGAGAAACTCTCGCGCCTTCCGCACCCCTATACCCGCGCCGACGGCATCGGCTTCATCGAGATCATCGCCCAGCGGCCCGACGAGCGGCCCTATGCGATCACCCTCGATGACCAGTTCATCGGCGTCGTCGGCCTCCACTTCGTCGAGGGCGAACTGCCCGAGCTTGGCTACTGGCTGGGCGAGCCCTACTGGGGCCGCGGCATCATGAGCGAGGCGGTGAAGGGCCTGATCGAAGCCGCCTTCGCCACCCACCTGTTCCCCCGCCTCAAGGCCCGGGCGCTGGTCAGCAACGACGCCTCGCAGAACGTCCTCACCAAGGCCGGCTTCCTCCGCACCGGCGAAGGCCCCGGCCCCTCCGGCACCAACGAAGGCAGGCCCGTGGTATTCTTCGAACTCGAACAGCCCAAGTGGAGCTGACCTGATGGACGTAACGCTTCGCACGCCGCGCCTCACGCTCCGCCAGCCGGTGCTCGACGATGCCTCGCGCATCGCGCGCTTCCTCGACAATTTCGCCGTGGCGGGGAACCTCAGCCGCGTCCCCTACCCCTATCGCCTCGCCGACGCCAAGGCGTGGCTCAGGACCTGGCGGCCCGATACCCCGGCCGGCGAGACCGGTTTCATGATCGACCTCGACGGCGAGGGCGTGATCGGCAATGTCGGCTTCCACCGCGATATCGAGGGTACGGTGATCGGCTACTGGCTGGCCCAGCCGTTCTGGAACCGCGGGCTGATGAGCGAAGCCGTCCGCGCCAGCCTCGACTGGTACTTCGAGACCACCGCAGCCCCCAGCCTCGCTTCCGGGGTGTTCCACTTCAACAAGGCCTCGCTCGCCATCCAGAAGAAGGCCGGATTCGTCGAGATCGGCACCTCATCGCGCCTTTGCCTTGCGCGCGGAGAGGAGGTGCGCCATATCGACACCGAACTGACACACGCCGCCTGGATGGCCCACCGACAGGCCACCCGAGAAAGTACCAGATGAAATTCCTCGACCAAGCCAAGGTCTTCGTGCGCTCCGGCAATGGCGGTGCCGGCGCGGTATCGTTCCTGCGCGAGAAATTCGTCGAGTTCGGCGGCCCGAACGGCGGCAATGGCGGGCGTGGCGGTGATGTGATCATCCGCTGCGTCGATGGCCTCAACACGCTGATCGACTATCGCTTCCAGCAGCACTTCAAGGCCGATACCGGCACCCATGGCATGGGCAAGGACCGGCATGGCGCCAAGGGCAACGACGTCATCCTCAAGGTGCCGGTCGGCACCCAGGTGTTCGAGGAAGATGGCGAGACGCTGATCGCCGATTTCACCGAGGTCGGCCAGGAGCTGACCCTGCTCGAAGGCGGCAATGGCGGCTTCGGCAACGCCCACTTCAAGACCAGCGCCAACCAGGCGCCGCGCCGCGCCAATCCGGGCCTCGTCGGCACCGAAAAGTGGATCTGGCTGCGGCTGAAGCTGATCGCAGATGCCGGCCTCGTCGGCCTGCCCAATGCCGGCAAGTCGACCTTCCTCGCTGCCGTCTCGGCCGCGAAGCCGAAGATCGCCGATTATCCGTTCACCACGCTCCACCCCAATCTCGGCGTCGTCTCGATCGGCGAGCGCGACCTGGTGCTGGCCGACATTCCGGGCCTCATCGAGGGCGCGCATGAAGGCCAGGGGCTGGGCGACCGCTTCCTCGGCCACGTCGAGCGCTGCGCCATCCTCGTGCACCTGATCGACGGCACCCAGGAAGACGTGAAGACCGCCTACAAGACCATCCGCGGCGAGCTCGCCGCCTACGCCGAGGAACTGGCCGAAAAGCCGGAGATCGTCGTCCTCAACAAGATCGACGCCATCGATCCGGACGAGGTGAAGGAAAAGGTGAAGGTGCTGAAGCGCGCCAGCAAGGCCGAGGTCTTCACCTGCTCCGGCGTCACCGGCGAAGGCGTCGACAAGGTGCTCTACCGCATCATTGCGCAGATGGACGCCGACAAGGCCGAACGCGAAGAACTCGAACGCCGCAAAGCCGAGCCCACCTGGGTGCCGTGATGTCGAACGCCCTCGCGCCCTATCGGCGCATCACCATCAAGATCGGCTCCGCCCTCCTCGTCGACGGCAAGACCGGCAAGTTGCGCGCCGAGTGGCTGGCCTCGCTCGCCGCCGACCTCGCCGCGCTGAAGGCCCAGGGCGTGTCGCTGGTGATCGTCTCCTCGGGCGCCATCGCGCTTGGCCGGCGCCTGCTCAACCTCGATGCCAAGTCGCTGCCGCTCGAGCAGAGCCAGGCCGCCGCCAGCGCCGGGCAGATCGCCCTGTCGCAGGCCTGGGCCGCGGCGCTCGCCGAGCACCAGATCGTCACCGGCCAGATCCTCCTCACGCCCAACATCACCGAGGAACGCCGCTACTTCCTCAACGCCCGCACCACCATCTCGACGCTGCTGGGTCTCGGCGCCGTTCCGATCATCAACGAGAACGATAGCGTCGCCACCGCCGAGATCCGCTACGGCGACAACGATCGCCTCTCGGCTCGCGTCGCCACCATGATCGAGGCCGACTGCCTGATCCTCCTTTCCGACGTCGACGGGCTCTACACCGCTCCGCCCGCCAAGGATCCGAACGCCCAACACCTGCCCTTCGTCGCCGCCATCACGCCCGAGATCGACGCCATGGCCGGTGGCGCTGCCAGCCACCTGAGCCGCGGCGGCATGACCACCAAGGTCGAAGCCGGCAAGATCGCCACCCAGGCCGGCACCGCGATGATCATCGCCAAGGGCACCGAGATGCACCCCCTCCGCGCCCTCACCGAAGGCGCGCGCCACACCCTGTTCGCCCCCGCCGAGTCCCGGGCCCAGGCGCGCAAGCGCTGGATCATGGGCCATCTCGAGCTGCTCGGCGCCATCCATGTCGATGCCGGCGCCGCCCGCGCGCTGCTCGACGGCAAGAGCCTCTTGCCGATCGGGGTCACCCGCGTCACCGGCGATTTCGGCCGCGGCGACGCCGTTGCCATCCTCGGCCCCGACGGACGCGAGATTGCCCGCGGCCTCGCCGGCATGGGCCGCGAGGAAGCCGATCTGGTGAAGGGCAAGAACTCGGCGCGTGTCGCCGAGCTGCTCGGCATCGGCACACGGTCGGAACTCATCCACCGTGATAACATGGTGGTGTTGATGGGCCTGGAGGCCAAAGTCTGATGAGCGCTGTCGAAGCTGTCGCCAACGACCTCTCGACTATCATGCTCGATCTCGGCCGCCGCGCCCGCGCCGCTGCCGCCGTGCTCGCCTTCGCGTCCCCCGAGAGCAAGGTGAAAGCGCTGCACGCCGCCGCCGACGCCATGGACGATCGCCGCGACGACATCCTCTCGGCCAACGCGCTCGACATGCGCGCCGCCGAGGGCAAGGGCATCTCCAGGGCCTTCCTCGACCGCCTGCAGCTCAACGACAAGCGCATCGACGCCATGATCGAGGGCCTCCGCACCATCGCCGAGCTGCCCGATCCGGTCGGCCGCGAACTGGCGGAATGGACTCGGCCCAACGGCATGACCATCCGCCGCGTCACCACCCCGCTCGGCGTCATCGGCGTCATCTTCGAGAGCCGCCCCAACGTCACCGCCGATGCCGGCGCGCTGACGCTGAAGGCCGGCAACGCCGTGATCCTCCGCGGCGGTTCGGACAGCGTGAACTCGTCGCGCGCCATCCACGCCTGCCTCGTCACCGGGCTGAAGGCCGCGGGCCTCCCCGCCGAGGCGATCCAGATCGTCCCCACCACCGATCGCGCCGCCGTCGGCGAAATGCTCGCCGGCCTCGGCGGCGCCATAGACGTGATCGTGCCGCGCGGCGGCAAGACCCTCGTCGCCCGCGTCCAGTCGGAAGCACGTGTCCCGGTCTTCGCCCACCTCGAGGGCATCTGCCACACCTATATCGACAAGTCCGCCGAGCTGCAGATGGCGGTCGACGTCACCCTCAACGCCAAGATGCGCCGTACCGGCATCTGCGGCGCTACCGAAACGCTGCTGGTCCACCGCGACGCGGTCGCGACGCATTTGAAGCCGGTGATCGCCGCGCTCGTCGCCAAGGGCTGCGAGATCCGCGGCGATGCGACCGTCATGTCGTTGATCCCCGAGGCCATCGCCGCCACCGAGCAGGACTGGCATACCGAATACGAGGACGCCATCATCTCGGTGAAGGTGGTCGCCGATGTCGGCGAAGCCATCGCCCATATCGGCAAATACTCCTCGCACCACACCGAGGCGATCATCACCGAGGATCCTGCCTCGGTCGCCCGCTGGTTCAACGAGATCGACAGCGCCATCCTCCTCCACAACGCCTCGACCCAGTTCGCCGACGGCGGCGAGTTCGGCTTCGGCGGCGAAATCGGCATCGCCACCGGCAAGTTCCATGCCCGCGGGCCCGTGGGCGTCGAGCAGCTGACGAGCTTCAAGTACCTGGTCGAAGGCACGGGGCAGACCCGGCCTTGAACCCCGACATCACCGCCCTCCCGCCCTTCGGCTCGGGCCTCCGCGTCGGCCTGTTCGGCGGCAGCTTCAATCCCATCCACGAGGGCCATCGCCTCGTCGCCGAGCAGTGCCTGAAGCGCCTCGACCTCGATGCGGTCTGGCTGCTGGTCTCGCCCGGCAACCCGCTGAAGGACCATTCCGAGCTCGCGCCGCTCGAAACCCGCGTCCGCGCTGCCCGCGAGCTCACCGCCAACCCGCGCATCTACGCCACCGGCGTCGAGGCCGCGCATCGCTTCCACTACACCGTCGATACGCTCGACTGGCTGGTCGCCGCTTGTCCCGACACCCGTTTCGTCTGGATCATGGGCGCCGACAATCTCAGCCAGTTCGATCGCTGGGAGCGCTGGCAGGATATCGCCGCGCTGCTGCCGATCGCCGTCTACGCCCGCCCCGGCTCGACTTTCCGCGCCACGGTGAGCAAAGCCGCCATCGCGCTGAAGCAGCACCGCCTGCCCGAGGAGGCCGCCGAGTCCCTCGCCACCAGCAAACCGCCGGCCTGGGTGTATCTCCACGGCATCACCTCGCCGCAGTCTTCGAGCGCCATCCGGGCGCGCCGCAAAGCTTCGGCGGAATGATTACCGGGCGCCGCCTTGCAGAACGGCAGACGAAGCGTCATATTGAAGGAGTAGTGGTTATTTGCCACTCAGGATGGGACAGGATTGATAGCTACGCTTTCGCTAGCCTTCAGACCCCACAACCAAGGACAGCTGAAACACGCATGAACCGTGCTCGTGTTGCATGGGCTGAGGCCATTTGATGGCGTCGCCCAAGAAGAAAACCGAAACCGCCCCGGTGGCAGTCGCCCCGGAACCCCACATGATCGATCTGGTGCTGCAGAGCCTTGACGACGCCAAGGCCGAACAGACCGTTGCCATCGACATCACCGGCAAATCGTCGCTCACCGACCACATGGTGGTGACGTCGGGCCGGTCGAACCGTCACGTCAGTGCCGTCGCCGACCAGCTGGTCAAGGTGCTGCGCGAGCATGGCTTCGGCAAGCCGCGGATCGAAGGACTGCCGCACGCCGATTGGGTGCTGGTCGATGCCGGTGACGTCATCGTTCACATCTTCCGGCCCGAAGTGCGCGAGTTCTACAACATCGAGAAGATGTGGGCGGCTGATTTCGCTGCCGACGGTCGCTAGTCCGCCGGCGCCTCCGCCTTGCGCATCGCTATCGCCGCCATCGGCCGGATGAAGCAGGGCCCCGAGCGTGAACTGGTCGGGCGCTATCTCGATCGCGCCAAGGCTGCGGGGAAACCCCTCGCGCTGACCGGGTTCGACGTGCTCGAATTCGCCGAGTCCCGTGCCACCACTACTGAAGGCCGCAAGGCCGACGAAGCCGGCACCCTCCGTTCCGCCCTCCCCGAAGGCATCCGCATCGCACTCGACGAGCACGGCAAGACCATGCCGTCGGCCCAGTTCGCCGCCCAGCTCGGCCGCTGGCGCGACGACGGCCGCCCGGCCGTCAGCTTCATCATCGGCGGCGCCGACGGGCTCGATCCCGCCTTCGTGCGCGACGCCGACCTGACGCTCAGCTTCTCCCCCCTCACCTGGCCGCACCAGCTGGTCCGCATCATGCTGGCCGAACAGCTCTACCGCACCACGACCATCCTCTCAGGGCACCCGTACCATCGGGAGTAGCTGGTTTTGCGCTGCAAGCTGCCCCACCCCACCGAGCTCCGCTAGGCCGTTGACACGGCCAGCTGCGCTACCCTCCCCATCAAGGGGAGGGAGACGATGGAACCGGGGGTTCGCAGTCAGGTCTCCCTCCCCCTTGTGGGGAGAGATCAAGGGTGGGGGTGGCCACACGCACCGAGCCGGCTACGTGCTCCCCGCCATCCAAAAGACAAACCCCCGCATTATCGGGCTCTGCGCTATGGTCGCGTGATCATGATTCGGGTGAGCCAGGAAGTTTGATGCCGGCAACGGGCTGGTCGAGACGTGCAATCGCCGCGGGCGCCGTTCTGGCGCTGGCGCTTGCCACCGCCACGTTTGCCCAACAGGCGTCGCCCGAGGCACCCGCCGATGGAGCCGCCCCTGCCGCGGCCCCCGCCACCGATCTCAACCTTCGCCCCGCCGTCGATGCCGCAGCACCCACCATGCCGGCCACCAGCGTCGCTGCCGATCCCGAGATGGCGGCACAGCAGAAGGCGCTCGACGACATCGAGGCCTCGATCTCCGTCACCAAGGAGCGTTCCGACGCGCTGAAAAAAGAGATCGCCGACATGCAGGGCGATCGCACCAAGCAGAACGCCGCGCTGATCGCCGCGGCCGAGCGGGTGAAGCGCGCCGAAACCGACATCGCTTCGCTCGAAGACAAGCTCGGCGAGCTGATCGTCCAGGAACTCGAAGTCCGCGGCCGCCTCGATGGCGCCGACGAGAACATCTCCAACGTGCTCGCGGCGCTCGAGCGCATCTCCCGCAACCCGCCGCCGGCACTGATCGTCAACCCGTCCGACGCGCTGGGCTCCGCCCGCTCCGCCATCCTCCTCTCCGCCATCATGCCCGAGCTGCAGAAGAAGGCCGACACGGTGATGGCCGACCTCACCGAGCTCGGCAAGATCAAGGCCGATGCGCTGGAACAGCAGGGCAAGCTCGAAGCGAACCTCCAGATCCTCGAGGAAGAGCAGCTGCGCATCGGCACGTTGATCGCCGCCCGCAAGGAAAACGAGAACCGCGCCACCACCGCACTCGCCGCCGAAGAGGCCGAGGCCCAGGCGCTGGCCGACAAGGCCACCTCGCTGAAGCAGCTGATCGACGACCTGCAGAAGCGCGCCGCCGCCGTCGCCACTGCCGCCGAGGCCACCGCCACCGCCAATGCTGGCGGCAGCACGCCGACCCTCGACCAGAATACGGTCCGCCTCGCCCTCGCCAATACCAACCGCACCGAGCCGGCTGTGCCGTTCGCCCAGGCCAAGGGCTTCCTCACCATGCCCTCGAGCGGCGTCACGGTGATCGACTATGGCGCCGGCGACGGTTTTGGCGGCATCTCGCGCGGCCTCTCCGTCGTCACCCGGGCCGATGCCCAGGTGGTCTCACCCGCCGATGGCTGGGTGATGTTCCAGGGCGACTACCTCAATTATGGCCAAATCGTCATCCTCAATGCTGGCCAGGACTACACGATCCTTCTGGCGGGCCTCGACAAGGTCGATGTGCAGATCGGCCAGTTCGTGATGATGGGAGAACCCGTCGGCTCTATGGGATCACAGACAATTGGCCGTACCGTCGCGACCAGTGCTGGTGTCTCCCGTCCGACCCTCTATATTGAAATGCGAAAGAACAACGAGCCTGTCGACCCCACAGGATGGTGGTCGGTGGCTTCTGTTCCAACCCAGAGTGGATAGAATTTGATGCGCTTGACGCCCCTCCGCATTGTTGCCTCGATGGCTGCCGTGTTCACGCTCGGTCTCGCCTGTGCGCCGCTGATTGCGCAGGAACAGACGCCGGCAACCGACGCCGCCGCACCGGCCAGCGCGCCGCGCAGCGCCGACGAGGTCTATTCCGATCTCGACCTGTTCGGCGAAGTGTTCGACCGCATCCGCGCCGAGTACGTCGAAGCCCCCGATGAGCGGAAGCTCATCCACGCGGCGCTGCAGGGCATGCTGACCTCGCTCGATCCGCACTCCGGCTACATGGAGCCGGTCGAGTATTCCGACGTGCAGGAGGATACCTCCGGCCAGTTCGGCGGGCTGGGCATCGAAGTCCAGATGGAAGACGGCGTCATCAAGGTGGTCTCGCCCATCGATGACACCCCGGCCGCCAAGGCCGGTATCCTTGCCAACGACTTCATCGTCGAGCTCGACGGCACCCAGGTGCAGGGCATGACCCTCGACCAGGCGGTCGAGCGGATGCGCGGCCAGGTCGGCTCCAAGATCACCGTCACCGTGGTGCGCGAAGGTGTGACCGAGCCGCTGAAGTTCGAGCTGACCCGCGATATCATCGCCACCCGTGCGGCCCGCATGACCATGGAAGGCGATGTCGGCGTCATCCGCCTCGCCCGCTTCTCCGAGCAGGCCTTCGTCGGCATCCAGAAGGCCATCGACGACATCTACAAGGCCGGCAACGGCAAGGCCCCCAAGGGCATCATCCTCGACCTCCGCAACAACCCGGGCGGCCTCGTCGACCAGGCGGTGTTCGTCTCCGACGCCTTCCTCAAGCAGGGCGCCGTGGTGCTGACCCGCGGCCGTATCGAGCAGGAAAGCGCCCGCTACGACGCCAAGCCCGACGCCCTCGACGAAAAGCTCGCCGACGTGCCGATGGTGGTGCTGATCAATGGCGGCTCCGCCTCGGCTGCCGAAATCGTTGCCGGTGCGTTGCAGGATCACAAGCGCGCCACCGTCGTCGGCACCCGCTCGTTCGGCAAGGGCTCGGTGCAGTCGATCATCCCGCTCGGCGCCGATGGCGCCATGCGGCTGACCACCGCGCGCTACTACACCCCGAACAACCGCTCGATCCAGGCCTCCGGCATCCAGCCCGACATCCTCATCACCCAGGATGTCCCCGAGGAGTTCAAGGGCCGCGACGAGATCATCGGCGAAGCGGCGCTGCCGGGCGAAATCGGTGGCGGCACCGAGGAGAAGGCCACCGTCGGCTCTTCCGTCTACGTCCCCGCCGAGAAGGACAAGGACAATCAGCTGCAATACGCCATCAAGCTGATCGACGGCCTCGAGACCAACGCCGCGTTCCCGCCCAAGGACGCCGGTTAACGAGACGTCAAGCGGCAGGGTTAACGCTTCCTTACCCTTTGCCGATCACACAATGAGCCTGATGCGGGGTGGCGATTCGCCGCCCCGTTCGATTCCTGCCGGGGATGAAGGCCAGAGCCCGATGACCGATCTCAGCGCGCCGCTCGTTCGCCGCAAGGCCCGGCAGGCCAAGGCCGCCGAGGCCGGCGGCGCTCCGCTGCGCCGCCACATCCCGGTCGCCCGCATCGCGTTGGGCCTCGTCGCGCTGATCGCCATCGGCGTCACCGCCCGCATCATGCTGGTCGATGACCCCGAAGGCGGCCGCCCGAGCGCCACCGTCGACATCGCCAGCGCCAGCCACGCCAACAGCGTCGCCGGCGCCGTTTCGGTGCCGCCGGGCGAAGTCACCATCACCGCCGACCCCGAGATGTTCCCGGTAGCGCCTGACGAGGCCGTACCGGAGCCGGCCGACACCGCGCTGATCGACCCCGCGGCGCACGACCCCGAAATGCTCGAGGAAACCGAGTTCGGCGCCATCCCGCGCATCTCTGGCACCGGCATCCGGCCGTTCGACGTCTACTCGCGCCCCTCCGATACGCCCGCCACCTCCGGCGGCAAGCCGCTGGTCGCCATCGTCGTCTCCGGGCTCGGCCTGAACACCGAAGGCACGCTCGACGCCATCAGCAAGCTGCCCGAGGAGGTGACGCTCGCCTTCGCCCCTTACGGCAAGACCCTCGATCGCACCGTCGGCGCCGCCCGTGCCGAGGGCCACGAACTGTTCCTCGAGGTCCCGCTCGAGCCGTTCGACTACCCCGAAAACGACCCCGGCCCGGACACCCTCCTCACCGGTCAGGCACCTCGCGACAATCTCAGCAAACTCTTCAAGGTAATGAGTAGCTTCCCCGGCTATGTCGGGCTGATCAACAACATGGGCGCCCGCTTCACTGCCTCCGGCGCCGACTTCGGCCCGATGATGGAGGAACTTGGCGCGCGCGGCCTCGGCTACCTCGACGACGGTTCATCCAACCGCTCGCTCGCCCCGCAGCTCGCCCGCGCCAACCGCGTCCCATTCGGCCGGGTCAATGCCATGATCGACGCCAATCCGGCCCGCGGCCCTATCCTCGCCGCCCTCGACGATCTCGAAAAGCAGGCCCGCGAGAAGGGCTACGCCATCGGCATCATCTCCGCCTTGCCGGTCTCGGTGGAAGCGGTTACCGAGTGGACCAAGGGCCTTGCCGAGCGCGGTATCGAGATCGTGCCGGCCAGCGCCCTGATGGCCGGAGAACAGAGCTGATGCCCAAGCGCGAAGAACTGCCCTACCGCGATTGCGCCGGCGTTGCCGTGTTCAACGCCGAGGGCCTGGTGTTCATTGGCCGCCGCATGCCCGACGGGTCCGCCGACCGCACCGAGGTCAACGCCCCCTGGCAGATGCCGCAGGGCGGCATCGACAAGGGCGAGACGCCGATCGAGGCCGCCTGGCGCGAACTGTTCGAGGAAACCTCGATCCGCAGCGCCGAGCTGATCGCGGAAGCCCCCGAGTGGATTTACTACGACCTGCCCGACGAGGCCCTCGGCATCGCGCTCAAGGGCAAGTATCGCGGCCAGCGCCAGCGCTGGTTCGCCTTCCGCTTCACCGGCAAGGACAGTGACATCGACGTCACCAACCCGGGCGACGGCCACCCCGCCGAGTTCGACAAGTGGCGCTGGGAAAAGCTCGAAACCCTCCCCGACCTCATCGTCCCGTTCAAGCGCGACGCCTACCTGAAGATCGTCGAAGCCTTCAGGGACGTCCCCGCCGGCCTGCGCGGCTGATCCCGATTATCGCCTGCTTCAGTAGATGATGAAGCAGCCTGCATCGGTCGCCTTGTCGATCAGCTTCTGCGTGTTGCGATCAGCCTTGCGCGCTTCCTTCTCCTTGCCGGCCTGTAACGCCGCCAGGGCTGCGTCGGCCCACGAGTTGATCGCCTTCTCGAGCTTGGCGCATTCGTCCTTGCCGGCCGGACCGTCACCGGTCGGAGCAGCCTGGATATCGCGTCCCAGGGTCGGCGTTACGGGGCTGAGAGTGAGCGTGGCGGCGAGCAGTGCGGCCAGCACGGGGTTGATCTTGAGCGTGAACATTCCGTCCTCCCTCGCATAGATCAGCCGCCATCTTACGCCTCTTGCCCCGCCGCGCCATCCGCGTCATCTGTTGCCGATGAAAACCATCGGCCTCATTGGCGGCATGAGCTGGGAATCCACCGCTCACTACTACGCCATCCTCAACCGCGAGACGGCGGCCCGGCTGGGCGGCCTCCACTCCGCCCCGGTCATCGTCCACTCGGTGGATTTCGCTCCGATCGAAGCCATGCAGCGCGCCGGCAACTGGGACGGCGCCGGCGAGGTCCTCGCCGGCATCGCCAGGTCGCTCGAAGCGCAGGGCGCCGGCGTCATCGGCCTCGCGACCAACACCATGCACATCTGCGCCCCGCAGATCGTCGCGGCACTGACCGTGCCCTTCGTCCACATCGCCGCCCCCACCGCCGACGCGCTGCTGGCCGACGGCATCGGCAAGGTCGGCCTGCTCGGTACCCGCTTCACCATGGAGAAGCGCTTCTACATCGAGGGGCTGGAGCAGCGCGGCCTCGAGGTACTGGTGCCCGATGTCGGCATCACCAACCTCAACGGCATCATCTACGAGGAGCTGTGCCTCGGCATCGTCCGCGACGAGTCCCGCCGCACCTACGTCGACGCCATCACTCGGCTGCAAGCCCGCGGCGCCGAAGCCGTGATCCTCGGCTGCACCGAAATCTGCATGCTGATCGACGACAGCGTCAGCCCGCTGCCGACCTACGACACGACGGATTTGCACGCCCGGGCATTGGTGGCTGCGGCGCTGGGCTGAGCCGATTGGTGGGCGACGCAACTCTCGCCCACCGGGTCACCGATCACGCAGCCCGCCGCATCCCGCTGTCCTCGGCGACATGGAACACCTCGACGATGCGGTCGAGTTTGGTCGCCTGCGCCTCGGTCTGCTCGATCGCAGCGTTGGTTTCCTCGACCAGCGCCGCATTGTGCTGCGTCATCTCGTCGAGCATCCGCACCGCCATGTTGACCTCCTCGATGGAGGACGCCTGGGCCCGGCTTTCGCTGGCGATGCCCTGCAGCAGCTCGTAGTTGGAGCGGGCGCCGTCCAGCATGGCCTTCAGCTTGTCCGCAGCCGAGGCGACCAGCCTCGAGCCACCCGCGACCTCGGTGCCCGATTGATCGACCAGCGCCTTCACCTCGGCCGAGGCACTGGCCGCCGATTGCGCCAGCCGCCGCACTTCCACGGCGACCACGGCGAAGCCCTTGCCGGCGTCGCCGGCCCGCGCCGCCTCCACTGAAGCGTTGAGCGCCAGAAGGTTGGTCTGGAACGCGATGTCGTCGATCAGCCCGATGATGTTGGAGATCTTGCCCGAGGACGCGGTGATCCGCTCCATCGCCGCAGTCGCCGCGGCCATCACCTGGCCGCCTTCCTCGGCGGTGCGCGACACGTCGGCAGCGTTGGCGCTCGCCGATTCCGCCCGCTTGGCGTTCTCCACCACCGTTGTCGCCAGCTGCCCCATGGCTGCCGAGGTCTCCTCGATGGTCGCTGCCTGCTTGGTGGTGCGTTCGCTGAGGTCGTTGGCCCCGGAGAGGATTTCGCCGGTCGCCGTCTTCAGCGAACTCGAAGTCTGGCGCAGCTGGCCCACGACGTCGGTAAGCTTGTCGGCAACGGCGTTGATGTCGGACTTGAGCCTTGCGAAAGCGCCGTCATAGTCGCCGTCCATCCGTTCGGTCAGGTCTGTGTTGGCGAGAGCGCCCAGCACGTGGGCAATCTCGGTGACGCCGCGATTGAAGGTGCCGACCAGGTTGTTGACGCCCTCCGCGAGCCCGTTGAGCTCCGGATCGGGAAACTCCGCCGTCACCTGGCGGCTGAAGTCACCGGCTACGGCGGCATCAACCACTTCGCCGAAGGCGGAGCGCAGGTCGCCCATCATCTTGCGCCGATTCTCTTCGTCGGTAACGATGCGCGCGGCTTCCGCCTCGGTCATCTGGCTGACCCGCAGCCCGTTCTGGCGGAACACCTCCACCGCGCGCGCCATGGCCCCGACTTCGTTGCCTCGCGCGATGTAGGGTACCTCGGTCTCGAAATTGCCCTCGGCGATTGCCTCCATCGAGCCGGCCAGCCGCGGGATCGGCCTCGTGATGACCCGCGAGAGCACGAAGCCCACGAGGCCCAGCGCCAGCGTCACCGCGCCGCCCACTATCAGGATCAGTCCCACCATGCTGTTGGCGGCCTCCTCGACATTGGCCAGCGGCGTGCCCACGAAGATGGCGCCCATCGCCTCGCCGTTCATCTTCTCGATCGGCTGCAGGGCAGCATAGTAGTTGACGCCGTTGATCGGCAGCGCCCCGACGAACGTCTCTCCGGCGACGACCGCGGCATGGGCGGGGCTGGCGGTGTCAAGCTGCAGGTCGGCGACGCGCGTGCCGTCGGCGGCGGCGATGCTCGTGGTCTTGCCCACCAGGCTCTGCGTGCTCTCATCGATCAGGTAGATCGAGGCGTCCTGTTTGGTGACACGCGTGACTGAGTCGATGATTTCGGTGTCGTAGAATGGCGGCACCCCCCAGCTCTGGAAAGCATCGATCTGGCCATCCTCAGTCCAGGCCAGTACCGATCCAGAAATCCGCCGCTCCAGGATAGTTGCAGCAACAGCCAGGTTGGTCTCCTGCTGCACCTGGCTGTCGGCGATCTCCTGTGAATGCAGATTAATGTAGATCGCGCCCGATACGGCGGCGATTGATCCAATAATAACCGCGACCACCAGCCCCGATATGGCAGCCGTCATCTTGATGTTACCGAAGATAGCGAACAACTGGCGCATTACGTAATCTCCCTCATGCACGCCAGATTCGGTGAGACTTTTCCGAATCGGACGCATCTGTATTGAGTAAGTTACAGTTCGGCAGTTAATCTAACGTGCGCATGATGCATAAGCACAAATGTCGCCGCGGACCAGGGGACCGTGGCGACATTTGTGATGTCGGTACTACGCCGGAAGCCGGCTCTCTTAGCCGGAGTCGCCGGCTACATCGCCGGTGCGGCTAGGCTGCCCGCCGCAGCCCGCCGTGCCCCTGCTCGGTCACGTGGAACACCTCGACGATCCGGTCGAGCTCGCTTGCCTGCGCCTCGGTCTGCTCGATCGCCGCGTTGGTCTCCTCGACCAGCGCCGCGTTGTGCTGGGTCATCTCGTCCATCTGCCGGACGGCAGTGTTGACCTCTTCGATCGCCGACGCCTGCTCGTGGCTGTCGCGGGCGATCTTTTCCATCAACTGGTTCGACGAGCGTGCCGCGACAAGGATCGCCTCGAGCTTCTCGGCGGCTTCCGCCACCAGCCGCGAACCGGCCTTCACTTCGCCACCCGATTGCTCGATCAGCGCTTTCACCTCACTCGAGGCGCCGGCTGCCGATTGCGCCAGCCGCCGCACTTCCACCGCGACCACCGCAAAGCCCTTGCCGGCGTCACCGGCCCGCGCCGCTTCCACCGAGGCGTTGAGCGCCAACAGGTTGGTCTGGAACGCGATGTCGTCGATCATGCCGATGATGTTGGAAATCTTGCCCGACGAGGTGGTGATCCGCTCCATCGCCGCGTTGGCCTCCTGCATCACGCCGCCGCCCTGCTCGGCCGCCAGCGTCACCCGGCCCGAAGCCTCGCTCGCCTGCTGCGCGTTCTGTGCATTCGCCGTGACGGTCGATGCCAGCTGCTCCATCGCCGCCGACGTCTCCTCGATCGTCGCTGCCTGCTTGGTGGTGCGCTCCGAGAGGTCATTGGCGCCCGACAGGATTTCGCCCGTCGCCGTCTTCAGCGAGCGCGAGGTGCCCTTCAGCTGCCCGACGATCTCGGTCAGCCGTTCCGCCACCGCGTTGGTGTCGTTCTTCAGCCGCGCGAACGCCCCGCCATACTGACCGTGCACCCGCTGTGTCAGGTCAGTCTGCGCCAGCGCCGACAGCACTTCGCCGGTCTCGCTCAGGCCGCGATCCACCGTCTCGACCAGCGAGTTGACGCTGCCAGCCAGGGCGTTGAGCTCGGCATCGGGGAATTCCGCCGCGACGCGCTTCGAAAAATCGCCATCGATCGCCGCGTCGACCACGCCACCGAAGGCGTGCTGCAGCTCGGCCATCATCTTCACCCGCTCTTCCTGGTCGCGGATGATGCGGACGGCTTCGGCTTCGGTCATTTCGGCGACCTTCTTGCCGTTCTCGCGGAACACTTCGACGGCGCGGGCAAGCGTGCCCACTTCGTCGACCCGGCCGGTGCCCGGCACCGTCACGGAGTAGTCGCCCTCCGCCATCACCTTCACGGTGCGGCCCATCGCCCCCAGCGGCCCGCCCACCAGCTGGCGGATCAGCCCGAACAGGATCGCACACGCGGCCAGCACGCAGATCGCCGAGAGCACGATGATCGTGGTGCGGCCTTCGTTCACCGCTGCCTGCAGCGTTGCGAGCGGCACGCTCGTCACCACCACCCAGCGGTCCTCGGTTCCGCCGACGCTGAACGGCACCGCCGTCTGCCGCACGGCCACGCCGTCGGCGCCGGCATTGTCGGCTTCCTGGGCGGCATTGTCGGCCAGCGCCGCGGCAACCATGCCGCTCATCGGGTCGGCCGCGTCGAGCGTCTTGCCGATCAGCTCGGGGTTGGGATGCGCGACGACGATGCCCTTGGCCGACACCACCGCGACATTGCCGGTGCCGAACGGCTTCAGCTCCGCCATCCGCGTATTGATGTCGTTCAGCGACAGGTCGACGCCGCCGGTGCCCATATAGGTCGCGCCGTCCATGATCGGCGCGCCGAACGACATGATCAGCATGTCCTTGCCGGCAACGGTATAGTTGTAGGGCTCGATCGCCACGGCGCGCCCCAGCGCCTTGGGCTGCAGGTAATAGTCGCCGGCGCCCGGCTGGTCGTAGCCCGTAAGCGGCTCCAGCACCACCGAGCCCGAACCACGGTTCCAGTACGGGATATAGCGGCCGGTCGCATCGTGCCCGGGCTTGCCTACCGAGGCGGCGTCATTGCCGTCGAGCGCGTTGGGCTCCCAGCCCGACCATGCGCCGAGCAGCCCCGGGTTGCGCTCGAGGAACTGCCGGATGGTCGCGTCGTACACCGCGCGATCCTTCACTCCCGCGGTGTGCAACCCCTGCAGGGCGGTGACGATCCCCTCGGCCGCCCGCTCGCCGCGCAGCAGGTCGGTCGAGACCTGAGCTGCGATCCCCTGGGTGGTTTCCGCCTGCAGCTGGCGCGTCTGCGCCTCCATCGTGCCGCCGACCTGCTGCACCAGCAGCGTCATGCCGATGGCGAACACGGCTGTAAGGGCCGCGCCACCGAGCAGCGCAACCTTGAGGGAGAGAGAACGGATACGCATGCGGGAACGGCTCCTGCCGAAGAGTGCTTTCCCGTACATTCAGCGCAGTCCGCCGTTAAAGAACGGTCAACCACGATGCCACGCCTGCCAATATTTTGGGCAGGGCCGCTCGCCCCAAAAGCGAACCCCGGCCGCACTGGCGACCGGGGTTCACAACTCAGCGCTGCGAGGGGGGTGTCAGAACTCCGCCCAGTCCTGCGCCACCGCGGCGTTGCCGTTGTTGAGGTAGTTGCGCGCCGCCGTCTTCACCTTCTGCTGCAACGCCTTGACGCTGCCGGGGCGCGGTTCGGCCGGCATCGACATCGACGATCCGCCCTCGTCGATCGAGAACACGTCGACGATCTTGTCGAGCTCGGTCGCCTGGCCCTCGGTCTGTTCGATCGCCGCATTGGTCTGTTCGACCAGCGCCGCGTTCTGCTGCGTCATCTCGTCGAGCACCCGCACCGCCGAGCTCACCTCCTCGATGGCCCCCGCCTGCTCGCGGCTCGCCGTGGCGATGCCCTCGATCAGGTTCGAGCTCTCGCGCGCCGTCTCCAGCATGGCGACCAGCTTCTGCGCGGCTTCCGCCACCAGCTTTGAGCCACCCGCCACCTCAGCGCCGGACTGCTCGATCAGCGCCTTCACTTCGCTCGAGGCACTCGCCGCCGACTGCGCCAGTCGCCGCACTTCCACCGCCACCACCGCGAAGCCCTTGCCCGCATCGCCGGCCCGGGCCGCTTCGACCGAAGCGTTGAGCGCCAGCAGGTTGGTCTGGAACGCGATGTCGTCGATCATCCCGATGATGTTCGAGATCTTGCCCGACGACGTGGTGATCCGCTCCATCGCCGCGGTCGCCTTCTCCATCACCGCGCCGCCCTCGGTCGCCGTCTTGCTGACGTCCTGCGCCTTGATCGAGGCATCGGCCGCCCGCTTGGCGTTCTCCGTCACCGTCGAGGCCAACTGCTCCATCGAGGCCGAGGTCTCCTCGATAGTCGCCGCCTGCTTGGTGGTGCGTTCGCTGAGGTCATTGGCGCCCGAGAGGATTTCGCCGGTCGCTGTCTTCAGCGCCCGCGAGGTCGTCTGCAGCGAGGTCACGATCTCGGTGATCCGCTCCAGCGAGGCGTTGAACGCCGTCCTGAGCCCCTCGTACTGCCCGGTGAACTGGGTATCCACCCGCCCGCCCAGGTCGCCATCGGCCATCCGCGCCAGCGAGTTCTTGAGCAGCTCGATGATCGCCTCGGATTTCTTCCGCTCGGTGATGTCGGAGGCGAACTTCACCACCTTCATCGGCTTGCCGGCCGCGTCGAACACCGGGTTGTAGGAAGCCATGATCCAGACCTCCTTGCCGCCCTTGCCGAAGCGCTTGAACTCCGACGAGATGAACTCGCCGCCGCGCAGCCGGGCCCAGAACTGCTCATACTCCGGGCTCGCGCCGTAGCTCGGTTCGACGAACATCCGATGGTGCCGGCCCTGGATTTCCTCCAGCCGGTACCCCAGCGTCGAGAGGAAGTTCTCGTTGGCCACGATGATCGTGCCATCGAGCTTGAACTCGATCACCGCCTGCGACCGGCTGATCGCCGCCACCTGCCCCGCCATGTCGGCGGAGCGGTTCTTCTGCTCGGTGATGTCGGAAGCGAACTTGATCACCTTGATCGGCTTGCCCGCCTTGTCGAGGATCGGGTTGTAGCTCGCCTGCAGCCAGATCTCGCGGCCGCCCTTGCCGAAGCGGCGATACTCGCCCGACTGGAACTGCCCCGCCCCCAGCGACCGCCAGAACTCGGCATATTCCGGGCCCTGCGCCTGCGCCGGATCGACAAACATCCGGTGGTGTTTACCCTGCACCTCCTCGAGCGAGTACCCCGTCGCGCCGAGGAAATTAGCGTTTGCCGTGATGATGGTGCCGTCGAGCTTGAACTCGATCACCGCCTGGCTACGCATGATCGCCTCGACCTTACTGCGGTCATCCGAATGAGAAGAGCCGGAAAACCCAGCGAAAATAGACTGACCCATGACTTCTGCCCCCAAAAACCGCTTCTGCGGAACCGTCGCGATTTCAGCGCTGATCCGCTTGAAGAACCTCCAAGCCGGTCATCCGTATTAACGCGAGGTACGTACACCACGCTGCGCTGTCACAGGTCCGTGAGCAGTTAATGCTCACGTAGGTAATGTTACGTATTTCGGCGGGATTTCTGACACCGTTCCGTCCATGGAACGGAAAAGGGCGCCAACTGGCGCCCTTTCGCTGATCATCGTAACAGTCGGCCGTTGGGCTAGAATTCGTTCCAGTCCGTGCTGATCGCCGCGTTGCCCTGGCTGAGATAGACCTGCCGCGCCGTGCTCCGCGACGCCACCGGCGCCGCGCCCCCCGCCTCGGCGACAGTGAAGATGTCGACGATCCGGTCCAGTTCGCCCGCCTGCGATTCCGTCTGCTCGATCGCCGCGTTGGTCTGTTCCACCAGCGCCGCGTTGTGCTGCGTCATCTCGTCGAGCGTCCGCACCGCGACATTCACTTCCTCGATCGAGGAGGCCTGCGCCCGGCTCTCGCCGGCGATCCCCTGCAGCAGCTCGTAGTTGGTGCGCGCCCCCTCGAGCATCACCCCGAGCTTGCTCGCCGCTTCCGCCACCAGCTTCGAACCACCGGCCACTTCCGTGCCCGATTGCTCGATCAGCGCCTTCACCTCGGACGAAGCGCTCGCCGCCGATTGCGCCAGCCGCCGGACTTCCACCGCGACCACGGCAAAACCCTTGCCCGCGTCGCCGGCGCGCGCCGCCTCAACCGAGGCGTTCAGCGCCAGCAGGTTCGTCTGGAAGGCGATGTCGTCGATCAGCCCGATGATGTTGGAGATCTTCGACGACGACTGCGTGATCCGCTCCATCGCCGCCTCGGCCTGCCGCATCACCTCGCCGCCCTGCTCCGCCGTGCGCGACACGTCCGCCGCATTGCTGCTCGCCGACTCCGCGCGCTTGGCGTTCTCCAGCACCGTCACCGCCAGCTGCTCCATCGCCGCCGAAGTCTCCTCGATCGTCGCTGCCTGCTTGGTGGTGCGCTCTGAGAGATCATTGGCACCCGACAGGATCTCGCCCGTCGCCACCTTCAGCGACCGCGAGGTCGAGCGGAGATTGGTCACCACTTCGGTCAGCCGGTCGCCGACCGCGTTGGTGTCGTCCATCAGCTTCTTCAGCGATCCCGAATAGCTGCCTTCCATGCGTCGCGTCAGGTCGGCCTGCGCCAGCGCACCCAGCACCTGTGCGGTCTCGTTGATCGAGGCGTCGACCGTTCCGACCAGCTGGTTGACGCTGTCAGCCAGCACCCTCAGGTCCTGGTCGGCGAAATCGGCGCCGACCCGGCGGCTGAAATCGCCTTCCAGCGCCGCCCCCACCACGTCGCCGATTTCATGGTTGAGTGCCGCTGCCGCATCGGCCCGCGCCACCGTCACCTTTGCCGTCGCCGCCGCCTCGCCGGCCAGCACATCACGGTTGCGCAGCGCCTCGCGGAACACCCCCAGCACCTTGCCGAGCCCGTTGACCTCAGCGACCCGATGGCTCGCATCCACGCTCACCTCGAGGTCGCCCTCCGACAGTCGGCGGAAGCCATCGGTCATGTTGGCCAGCGGCTTCGCCACGAACCGCTGCGCCAGCAGCATCGTCGCCAGTGCCAGCCCGAGGATCAGCGCCAGCCCGCCCCAGGTCGCGATATCGGAGAACAGCGCGTTGCGGCCAGCGGCGCGCAGTTGCGCCACATTGGCGGCTTCGATCGCGTCGGACACCGCCGACATCTCGCCTTCCAGCGTCTCGAAACTCTTGTCGAATGCGGCGAGGTCAGCCATGCCCCCAGCGATATCGAGCTTGTTGATCTTGCCGACCAGCGCCGTCGCCGAGTTGATATAGGCGTCGAGCGGCCCCTTCACCCCATCGAGCGCCGTGCGCACTGTCTCGGGCAGCGTCAGCTCGTCCTGCGCCGCGATGGCCGCCCGGAACGAGGCGCCGTACTGCATCACCTCGGCATAGGTGTCCTTGACCATCTCGAAGTCGCCGGAGATGCCAGCGTAGAGTCCGCGGAACACGATGCCGCGCATGCTGTCGTGCAACATGTCGGCGGTCATGTGGTCCCGCATCGAGCTCATCATGGTCTCGGAGTTCTTCCCCGATTGCTTGAACTCGGAGGAGACATAGAGGCTGGCCGCGGCCACCACGAGGCCGATCAAAACCAGCACGGCCGATAGCCCGAACACGAGAGTCCTGAGCCGGACCCCGTTTGCCGACGATCCCGCGCCGGCGGTACCCTTGTTCTTCATTCTGAAGTTCCGTCGGCCGACGCCACCGCCTCCTGGCGGCCCCGTGAGACGCACGCGGCCGGGCGCGCGTCTCTCATGAGCAAAGGGTGCTCTCTGATGGTTAATGCGTAGTTGAAAACCCCATCCGGGGCTAAAATTCTGCCCAGTCGTCGGCCTTGATCGCGGTGTTGCCGCGGCTCAAGTATGTCTTCGCCGCCGCCTTCACCCGCTGCTCCAGCGCCTTGATACCGCGCTGCGGCGCGAGTTCCACCACCGGCGCCACCGCCTCGGCCTTGCCGTCGACTGTGAACACCGCAACGATCCGGTCGAGCTCCGACGCTTGCGCCTCGGTCTGCTCGATCGCCGCGTTGGTCTCCTCGACCAGCGCCGCGTTGTGCTGGGTCATTTCGTCCATCTGCCGAACCGCAGTGTTGACCTCCTCGATCGCCGATGCCTGCTCGCGGCTGTCCCGCGCGATGCCTTCCAAGAGCTCGCGATTGCCGCGCACCGCCACCAGCATCTGCTCGAGCTTGGCGGCCGCTTCCGCCACCAGCTTCGAGCCGCCCTGCACTTCGTTGGCCGATTGCTCGATCAGCGCCTTCACTTCTGCCGAGGCGCTCGCCGCCGACTGGGCGAGGCGCCGCACTTCCACGGCAACGACGGCAAAGCCCTTGCCTGCGTCGCCGGCCCGCGCTGCTTCCACCGAAGCGTTGAGCGCCAGGAGGTTGGTCTGGAACGCGATGTCGTCGATCAGCCCGATAATGTTGGAGATCTTCGCCGAGCTCTCGGTGATCCGCCCCATCGCCGCATTGGCGCTGAGCATCACCGCCCCGCCGGCTTCCGCCGTCGTCGTCACCTGCCCGGCATTCTCCGAGGCACCGGCGGCACGCTGCGCATTGGCCAGCACCGTGGTTGCCAGCTGCTCCATCGCCGCCGAGGTCTCCTCGATCGTCGCCGCCTGCTTGGTCGTGCGTTCGCTGAGGTCGTTGGCGCCCGAGAGGATTTCGCCCGTCGCCGTCTTCAGGTCGAACGAGGTCTTCTTCAGCTGCGTCACGATATCGGTCAGCTTCTCGGCCACCGTGTTGGTGTTGTTCTTCAGCCGCGCGAACTCGCCCTCGTAGCTGCCGTCCATGCGCCGCGTCAGGTCTGCCTCGGCCAGCGCCTCGAGCACGTCGCCGGCCTCGTTCAGCCCGCTCGCCACCGTATCCATCAGCCCGTTGAAGTTGCTGGCGATGCGCTCGATGTCCGCGTCGGCGAAATGCGCGTCGATGCGCTGCGACAGGTCGCCCTTCAGCGTCGCCGCCACCACGCCGTCAAAGGCGTTCTGGAAGCTCAGCATCATCGCCGCGCGCTCGGCCGCCTTCTCGTGCCTGGTGCGCTCGTCCTCGTTCATCTCGGCGACGCGGATGCCGTTCTCCTTGAACACCTGCACCGCGGCCGCCATCTGGCCGACTTCGTTCTTTTCGCCGGCATAGGGCACCTCGGCGCTGAGGTCGCCCTGCGCCAGCCGCACCATCGTCTCGGTGACCCGGTTCAGCGGCCGCGACACGTAGCGCGTCGCCACATAGCCCGCCCCCAGCACGCCGGCGAGCAGACCCAGCAGCGTTGCGCCGGCAACGACCGGCACCACCAGCGCCTCGAAGCCGTGCAGTGAGTCACGGATCGCGTTGAACTGCTGCTGGTCGTGCTCGACCACCGCATCGATCTCGGCCTGGTAGGCCTTGCGGTTGGCACGGTTGGCTTCGTTGTTGCCCTGCGCGTTGGCCTGGGCCGGATCGATCATCCCCAACCGCGCCGTCTCGGCGCGGAACGTCCGGAACTCGGCCGATCGCGCCACCATCTGGTCGAATGCCGGCAGCCCATCCGCTGGCACGATCTCGCGCCATGCCGTCAGGTGCGCGTCGATCTTGTCGAGCGACTTCATCAGCCCCTCGGCGAACGGCGTCGCCTTTTCCACATCGGGCGCTGCGTAGATGCCGCGCGCGTCCATCACCACCGCCGTCACCAGCCGGTTCAGGTGCTCGCCGTTGAAGGCCCGCTCCGATGCCGCCTCGAGCTGCTGCGCCTGGTGCGAGAACGACACCGTCACGAAGATGGCGAGCCCGCCCACCGCCGAGACGATCAGTCCCATGACGGCGGCGATAAGGAAAAGTCGGGTGCGGATCTTCATTCTGCTGTGCTCGCTCTGCTTCTGGAGTGGCCGACGTTGAGGCATGACTGGGCGCGTCCGGAATGGCTTCCGGCCAACGGCACCGTGCTGTTGGAGGTCAATTGGGCGCAGCTCCTCAACTGCCGCGGCTGTCCTGCCCCGGCGCGGTTAGTCTTGCTGCATTCCCGATTGTGACAATTACGTAGATTGCCTTAAGGGATCACTAATTGCTTCGGGTCCCGGATTTAGCTCCCCAAAAGCAAAACGGGCGCCCCGAAGGACGCCCGTTTCAAATCAGTCCGCTCCCGCTCAGTGCGCGGTGCTGGTCCCCACCGAAGCGTCGAGCAGCAGGTTCCGCCAGCCGTCAATCTCGGCCTGGAGCCGCATCTCTTCGTCGGCGGTGTTCGCAGCCTGCTGGGCGGTGAGCCCGGCGGCGATCAGCCCTTCGATCTTGGCGCGGTCGAATTCGGCGATGTCCTGCGCCTCTTCGGCGAGGATGGTCAGACCCTCGGGCGACACGTCGGCAAAGCCGCCGCGCACGTAGTAGACGTGGCTGATCCCGTCATTGCGCACCACCGTCACGAAGCCCGGCTTCAGCGTGGTCATCAGCGGCGCGTGGTCGCCCAGCACGGTGAAATAGCCATCGGCGCCCGGCACGGTCACCGACTTCACGGTCTCCGACAGCAGCAGCCGCTCGGGCGAGACGATTTCGAGTTTGGTGCCTTCGGCCATGGTCCTGCCTTTGGGTTGAGCTGGGTCCGCCCGAAGGCGAACCCGAGTTCGTCACTTGAAGCTTAGGCCGCGGCCGCGAGCTTCTGGGCCTTCTTGACCGCATCTTCCATGGTACCGACCATGTAGAAGGCGGCTTCCGGCAGGTGGTCGTACTTACCTTCGACGAGGTCCTTGAACCCCTTGATGGTGTCTTCGAGCTGCACGAACACGCCCGGAGCGCCGGTGAAGGCTTCGGCCACGTGGAACGGCTGGCTCATGAAGCGCTCGACCTTACGGGCGCGCGCCACGGTCAGCTTGTCCTCTTCGGAAAGCTCGTCCATGCCCAGGATCGCGATGATGTCCTGGAGCGCCTTGTAGCGCTGCAGGATCTGCTGCACCTGGCGCGCGGTGTTGTAGTGCTCTTCGCCGACGATGTTGGCCGAGAGCATGCGCGAGGTGGAGTCCAGCGGATCCACGGCCGGGTAGATGCCCTTCTCGGAGATGGCGCGGTTCAGCGTCGTCGTCGAGTCAAGGTGCGCGAACGAGGTCGCCGGCGCCGGGTCGGTCAAGTCGTCGGCCGGCACGTAAATCGCCTGCACCGAAGTGATCGAGCCCTTGTTGGTGGTGGTGATGCGCTCCTGCAGCGCGCCCATGTCGGTCGCGA
>JAESFN010000665.1_pt1 | contig 25512 bp, 27 predicted proteins | sample 9269411 | NCBI WGS metagenome assembly JAESFN01 (sample SAMN14505399, study PRJNA617100) | algae metagenome | isolation source: Iphinoe sp. HA4291-MV1 and co-occurring heterotrophs from trail next to... | place: USA: Maunawili Falls, Hawaii | collected 2009-07-25
GGGTGATGCACGATGGCACCCACCGCATGCGCTACAAGGGCCAGGGCCTCAACCAGATGGCGCGCATCGGCACCTTCTCGGAATACGTGGTGTGCCCGGCCGAGCAACTGGTCGTGGTACGCAAGGACCTGCCGTGGACGCATGCCGCGATCATCGGCTGCTGCGTGGCGACCGGCGTCGGTGCAGTGACGCGGCACGCCAAGGTGGAAGCCGGCTCGTCGGTGATGGTGGTGGGCTGCGGCGGCGTCGGCCTCAACGTGGTGCAGGGCGCGCGGCTGGCGGGTGCGCGGGTCGTCATCGCCGTCGATCTCAAGGACAACAAGCTCGACTACGCGCGCGAGTTCGGCGCGACGCACACGATCAACGCCAAGTCCGAGGACGTGGTGAAGCGGGTGCGCGAGATCACCGGCGGCCTTGGCGCCGACTACGCGTTCGACGCGATCGGCACCGAGACGACGGCGGTGCAGGTGGTCGATGCGGTGGCGCCGGGCGGGCACGCGGTCTACGTCGGCATTCCAGCGATGACGGTGCGGGCGCCGATCTCGCCACTGCAGATGGTGTGGGGCGAAAAGCAAATCACCGGCACCTACTACGGCTCGGTGCGGCCGGCCATCGACTTCGGCCTGCTCGCCGACCTGACGATGGAGAAGCGGCTCAACCTCGACGGGCTGATCAGCCGGACGTATGCGTTCGACGAGATCAACGAGGGTTTCCAGCAGCTCCTCGCGGGCAACGTCGCGCGCGGCGTGGTGGTGTTCGACTGACCTGAGGAAGCATCTACGCACGTGAGGCCGCGGCGGCGAGCAGCCCGATGACGGTGCTCTCGTCGACCTGCTCAAAGTGCCGATAGAACTGGCTGATCGCGTGGAACGGCTCGGGGGCCTCCAGGCAGACGACCCGGTCGGCATGGTGCGCCATCATCGCCAGCGTCTCACGCGCGGCAACCGGCACGGCGACGACGATGGTTGCGGGCTTACGGCGGCGCACGCCCTGAACCGCGGCGCGCATGGTGGCACCGGTCGCAAGGCCGTCATCGACGATGATCGCGGTCCTGCCCTCGCAGGAGACACGTGGACGCTCGGCGGCGTAGCGCCGGCGGCGGTCCTGGATCTCGGCGCGCGCGGTCGCGATAGCATGATCGATGTACGACTGCGGGAGAGCGAGGGCGGTCACTACATCCTCGTTGAGGACAATGTCCGGCGTGTCGCCATCGACCATGGCGCCGACGGCAAGCTCGGGCTGATGCGGGGCGCCCAGCTTGCGGACGAGGACGACGTCGAGCGGCGCGTCCAGGCGCCGGGCAATCGCCGCGGCGACCGGCGTACCGCCTCGGGGCAGCGCGAGGACGACCGGATCGGCAAGCCCGAGCGCAGCGATCTCCTCGGCCAGCCGCCGGCCGGCCGCCTCGCGATTCTTGAACATCGCCCGGCTCATGAGGGCATCGTATCACGAGACCGGGCACCTGCGGACCGCCGACCGCGGCGCTTTAGCCGAGCGTGATGGTGTCGATCTCGGCCAGCTCCTCCGCCGACAACACCCAGCTCGCCGCCTTGACGTTGGCTGAGACCTGCTCGGGCGACATCGCGCCGGCGATCACGCTGGCGACCGGTGCGCGGGCGGCGAGCCAACTGAAGGCCAGCTCGACGAGGCTCTTGCCGCGCTTTTCGGCGAAGGCGGCGAGCCCTCCGACGCGGCGCCAGTTGGCGTCGGTGAAATACTGGTCGGCGCGGCGCTGCATGTCCTTGCGGGCAAGACGAGAGTCGGCCGGCAAGGCGGCGCCTTTCTTGTACTTGCCGGTGAGCAGGCCGCAGGCGAGCGGGAAATAAGGCAGCAAGCCGAGGCCGTTGGCCTTGAGCGCCGGGATCAGCTCGCGGTCGGCGTCGCGTGCCAGCAGGCTGTACTCGTCCTGCGCCGAGACGAAGGCATTGAGGCCGGCCGCCTTCGCCGTCCACTGCGCGGCGACGACCTGCCAGGAGGGCAGATTGGAGCACCCGATGTAGCGGACCTTGCCCTGGCGCACCAGATCGTCGAGCGCGCGCAGCGTTTCCTCGATGGGCGTCGCGGGATCGGGCTGATGGAGCTGGTAGAGATCGATCCAGTCGGTCTTGAGGCGCTTCAAGCTCGCCTCGGCTGCGGACACGATGTAGCGCCGCGAGGCGCCGGTCAGCCCGCGCTCGGCATCCATCGGCATGCCGAACTTGGTGGCCAGCACGATGTCCTTGCGGCGGGCGCCGAGGACCTCGCCGAGGCAGGTCTCGGAGCCACCCTGGCCGCCGTAGATGTCGGCGGTGTCGAACAGAGTGATGCCCGCCGCGATCGCCGCGTCGACGACCTTGCGGGTGCCCGCGAGATCGAGCCGCGCACCGAAATTGTTGCAGCCGAGGCCGACCAGCGACACGCGCAGGCCGGAGGTTCCGAGGTTACGGTGGTTCACGGGCGAAATCCTTCGTGTGTGATGGGGCGCCGGCGCGAGGGCGCCGTGGCCGGAGAGCATGTCGCAAAGCGCATGGGCGGGCAAGTCGAGGTCCGATGCCTCTGCGCGAGGGCACCGCACCTAACGCGCAACAAAACGGTTGCGCGTTGCAACGTGGCGCCCTATATCAATCGGCAACCAGGAGGTTGCATATGAGCGATCGCATCGAGAAGACCATCGAGCTCAAGGCGCCGGTGTCCCGTGTCTGGCGCGCGCTGACGGATCACACCGAGTTCGGGACGTGGTTCCGGGTGCGTTTGGACGGGCCCTTCGTGCCGGGGCAGGTGTCGCGCGGAAACATCCTCTATCCCGGCTACGAGCACATCCGATGGGAGGCGGTGATCCAGAAGATGGAGCCCGAGCGGCTGTTCTCGTTCACATGGCACCCTTACGCGATCGATCCGAACGAGGACTACTCGAATGAGCCGCCGACGCTCGTCGAGTTCACGCTGGAGAAGACGGCGACCGGCACGCTGCTCCGCGTGGTCGAGTCGGGCTTCGACAAGATCCCAGCCAAGCGCCGCGCGGAAGCGTTCCGCATGAACGACGGCGGCTGGGCGGAGCAGATGCGGAACATCGCGCGGCACGTCGGACATGCGGTATAGCCGGATCAACGCGCTGCGTCAGCGCGCCTCGGTGTTCGCGGCACTCGGGGACGAGACGCGGCTGTCGGTGCTGGCCAAGCTCAGCAACGGACAGCCACAATCGATCTCCCGCCTGACGGCGGGCACCGAGCTGACGCGGCAGGCGGTGACGAAGCACCTGCGAGTACTGGCGGACGCCGGCGTCGTGCGCAACATCCGGGTCGGGCGCGAGAACCTGTTCGCGCTGGAGCTGCGTCCGATCGAGGAGGTCCGCGACTACCTCGATCAAGTCTCTCGGCAGTGGGACGATGCGCTGGCGCGGCTCAAGGCGCATGTCGAAGGGTAGCGCGCGACGGCGGCTTGGCTCGTTTCCGTTACGGTCGACGATGGTGCGCCGCCCAGTCCGCAACATGCCCAAGCGCCATGGCGGCGTGCCGCTCGTCGCCGGACAGCACCGCCAGCTCGTGGAGCCGATGCACGCCGGTCAGCAGATCGATGCGGTGGCGGTCGAGCGCGCGCCCGGTCTGGGCCTCATAGGCGGTGATGATCCGGGCGGTCAGATCCGGCGCGATGAAGTTGGAGTAGATGAACTCCTGGTGGAGCGCGCCGAACCCCGAGTCGCCGAAATCGTAGATGCCATTGAGCGTCCGGGTAGCGTGATCGAACGCCATGTTCCAGCCGTGCCCATCGAAGAAGCCGTAGGTGATTCCGTGGGGGTCCTCCGGTAAGTCCCGCCACGCAGCGATGGTGCGCTCGGCATAAGCACGCAGGTCCGGCGGCAGAACGGCGCGGGTTCTCTCGAGGATGACACCGGGGGTCAGCCACGCCTCGATCGGCTCTGCACCGGCGGCTGCCATCGTATCCCTGCCGAGGGCGTGGAGCTCGGCGTAGAAGCGCGCCATGTCGGCGGCGAGCCTCTGGCGGGCATCGTCGGTGAGCTGCTCGTACTGAGCACTTACCAGGTGGTCGCCGGGGAGCTTGGCGTGCCGCGAGAACACCGGCGGGCCGGGATGGAGGGTCAAGTCCGGCACCGGCAGGGTCGCGGCCGGACGGATGACGCGCAAGAGGCTGGCCTCGGCGGCGAGTGCCTTCTCGGCGTCGGCATCGCGCGGAAATTTATAGATCAGCCGGTCATCGACATCGACGGCGACGCAATCCCACCCCGCCGTCAGCAGCGTGAAGCGAGACGCTGCGTGCGCGGGGAAGGCCGCGAGGATAGCGGCGCGGTAGGCCTCGAGAGATGCTGCAGGCGTCATCGAACCTCGTGCGCAGGAGCCTGCGGCACGACATAGCGCACAATCACGGCCCGGGACGATGATTCGGCGGATCAGCCTTGATCAGCATCTTTGCCGCTTCGGCCGCCGCCGCCGCATAACTGCGATCACCGTGTACGAGGATCAACGAGATGGCGCCTTCGGACAGCAGCCAGATCTGACGAGCGCGCTCACGCGGAGACGCAACGCCAGTCTCCGCGAGGAGGTCGGCGAGATGGCGCTCGAGCATGGCCTTGTGCCGGCGCGCGATGACGCGCGCGGGATGTCCGCGAAGATCGGCGAGCTCGATGACAAGGCGGGTAAAGCCGGAGCCTGCCCAGCGCGGGGTGTCCGACCAGACGGCGAGGTCCTTGAACAGGGTATCGACGATGGCCTCCGGCGACCCGCCGAGACGATCGCCGAAGGTGCGAAAAGCTGCAAGGGCCAGATCATGCTGCGCTTCGAGGACCGCGGCCAGGAGCATGTCCTTGCTCTTGAAGTGATAGTAGAGCGAGCGTTTGGTGACCCTGGTCGCAGCCGCAATCTCGTCCATGCTGACGCGGGTGAAGCCTTTGCGCCGAAAGAGGGCATAAGCGGCATCGAGGATGCGCTGGCGGGTGGCTTTCACGGGCCTTGTCATCGTGTCACCTCACGAGCGCGTGCGCGCGGCCCGTATGTATACCGTGCAGTGAATTTACATCGCCGGGCGGCCGGCCGTCTATTCGGGGCACGCTTGCTGTCCGCAAGAAGGCGCCCGCGATGCCACAAGAACCGCTGCCATCATCGAAACGCAGGCCGCCGAACTCTGCCGATGCCGTGCCGGGATCGACATTCGACGCCAGCGTTCTCGTAACCTGCAATCCGTGTCTTGGCCTGCCGCCGATGGTGATCCCATCACCCGGCCGGTATGTCGCCACGCAGGTGCTCGTGGGCGTTGCGGCCGTGACCTTCACGCTGCTGTTCGGAGGACGCCCATGATCCTCGAGAAGCTCACGTTCCGCTCCGTCACGGCGCGGCCGGTGCTGGTGCCACTGCGCCGACCGGTGGTCTCCAAAGTCGGCCTATTCGATGCGTGGCCGATCATCCTGATCGATGTCGAGACGGAAGAAGGCATCACCGGCCGCAGCTACCTAGAGCCCTATCTCAAGCATGCGGCCCGCGCGATCGTGCCGGTCATCCATGATCTGGCGACCGCGCGCCGGGGCAAGCCAATCCGGCCTGTCGAGGATTTCCAGCAGGGGCTGAAATCGCTGAACCTGATCGGCGACGGCGTCGCGATGATCGCGGTATCGGGGCTCGATATGGCCGCCTGGGATGCGTTGGCCAAGGCGGCGCACATGCCGCTTGCCGTGCTCCTCGGCGGCTCGATCGGAGCGGTGCCGGCCTACAATAGCAACGGGCTGTGGCTGACGGACGTCGCGGCGCTCGCGGACGACGCGCGAGCGCTGGTCGCGGAAGGCGGCTTCAAGGGCCTCAAGCTGCGGCTGGGGAGGGACCGCCTTTCCGACGACATCGCCGCAATAGACATCGTACGCCGCGCGGCGGGCGAGCACATCAAGCTGATGGTGGACTTCAATCAGGGGCTGAGCCTCGGCGACGCTCTGCACCGATGCCACGCGCTCGACGACCAAGGCCTTTATTGGCTGGAGGAGCCGATCGCCTACACCAATCTCGCCGGCTATGCGCAGCTCGCCCGAGAGTTGCAGACGCCGGTGCAGCTCGGCGAGAACTTCTATGGGCCCCGTGCGCTGCACCAGGCGCTGCAAGTGGGGGCTGGGGACTATGTGATGCCCGATCTCATGCGCATCGGCGGCGTGACGGGCTGGCTGCGCGCCGCGGCGATCGCCGGGGCCGCAGGCATCGAGATGTCCACCCATCTCTATCCCGAATTTTCGGCGCACCTCATGCGGGTCACCGAAAGTGCGCACTGGCTCGAATGGCAGGACTGGGCCAATCCGATCCTGGATGCGCCATTCGAAGTCGCCGACGGCCGGCTCGCGATTCCAAACCGGCCCGGCGCCGGCATCGCCTGGAACGAGGAGGCGGTGCGGCGCTACCAGTACGACGCGTAAGCCCGGGCGCGTGGCGCTATCGCCTCCGCCCGATCAGAAAGGCGGCGATCGCCAGCGCCTGGACGAACGCGGCGCCGGCGAACAGGACCGGTGCGGCGCCCGCCGATGTGGCTGCTGCATGTGGAGCCAGCTCGCGGACCAGCCCGAAGGCGGCGGGCGCGAACGCATAGAAGCCCTGCGCGACGGCGACGATCAAGGCCACCACGCGCGGCACGTCGTCCTTGACGAACTCGACCTGGGCGATGAGCGGTGGCAGCGACGTCGCGTTGCCGATGCCCGCTCCGAACAGGATGACGCCGGCTAGCAGCAGCGGCACGTGAGTGCCGCCGGCCACCAGCAGGGCGATCGATCCGGCGATCTGGACCGCGAGGCTGAGGCACGCGATCAGGCGGCGATCGGCATCGACCGGCATCAGCCAACCGACCAGGGTGCGGCCGGCGATGGCGGCCGCGGTCGCGCCGCCCATCGCGAGGCCCGCCCACTGGGCGCCGAGCGCCGGCGCCAGCAGCGAGAACAGATGGGCGATGAGACCGATCTGCGCGAACAGCGCCAAGGCCATCCCGATGGCGAGGGTGAGGAAGGCGGCGTCTCGCCACAGCGACGCGCCAGGAAGCGGACGGGCGCGGGCCGAGGTGACGGCGCGTCCGGGAGCGCCCGGTGCGTCACCGTCGGGCGTCTGGCCCATCTGCTGTGGCGACTGGGAGAAAACAAGGCTGGCGAGCAGCCAGACGACCGCCACCATCGCGATGCCGACCGCGACGGCGGCGAGGGGGAAGCCGGCGAGCTTGATCGCGGCAACCCACAGCGGCGAGAACACGATGCCGCCGACGCTGGCACCGTTGTAGGCCATCGCGAGCGCGGACGGCCTGGTGCGCACGAACCACGGCGCGATGATCGCATTGACCGCGGCTGCGCCCATGGCGACCCAGCCGGCGCCGCTGAGCAGCGTCGCCGCAAAGAGCTGCCAGGGCGCTTGCGCTGCCGCCCAGCCGATCACCCCAGCAGCCAGCGACAACGCGCCGGCGCTGGTGATCGTGGGCACGCCGAAACGGCGGTAGAGGGCGGGCAGATTGGCGACGACGACCGCCCCGACCAGGAAGTGGACGGTGACGGCCGCCGAGACCAGCGCCAACGGCCATCCCCGCGCTTCGCGGACGGCGTGCAGGAAGACCGGCGGGCCGTAGAAGCCCACGCCCCAGCCGAAAATCGCGAGGACGAAGGCCGCGGCAACGATACGCCAGCCGTAGAAGACGATCGGTTGTGCTGCGACGGTCATTTCGTCCTCGATCGGCTCGTGCTCCGTGACATGCGGCGCAAGGTGCCTATCGCGCGGACGAAATGTTACTGTGCCGGCCGAAGCATCGGGCTGGGCGCCCCTGCTCACCTAAATCGACAACTTGCCTAACACGGAGATCTGATGCCGACCTCGGCCACCGTTCGGTTTGTCCGTCGCAGCGATTTCGATCAGTGGCTGCCGCTGTGGGAGGGCTATAACGCGTTCTATGGCCGGTCAGGGGCGACAGCGCTGAGCACCGAGATCACAAAGACGACGTGGTCGCGATTTTTCGATTCCTACGAGCCCGTGCATGCGCTGGTTGCCGAGAGCGATGGCGAGTTGATCGGCCTGGTGCACTACATCTTCCATCGCAACACCACCATGCTCGGACCGACGTGCTACCTGCAGGATCTGTTCACCAATGAAAAGTTGCGCGGCAAGGGCATCGGCCGCGCGTTGATCGAGGGCGTCTACGAGCAAGCAAGGCTTGCCGGGTCGTCGCGCGTCTACTGGCACACGCACGAGACCAACAGCACCGCGATGCGGCTCTATGATCAGGTGGCGGAGCGATCCGGCTTCGTGATGTATCGCAAGTCGCTCTGATGGGTTACGCGGACTCGACGGACGCGAGCGCGTCGCATCGGGCGGCGGCACCGGGTCGCAGGGCTTCCGGCACGAGCGAAAACCATGTTCGCAGCACGGATTTGCCGATAATGCTGCACCGCAGCTATTGATATGGCGACCGGCGTGCCCGCCGGCCCAACTTTTCGCGAACGATGATCCAACGCCTCCGCCACGCTCACGACCACATCCTGCATGCGTTGGGGCGCCACCATCCCGAGCTCGGGGGCGCGGCGGCCTTCCGCCGCTTTTGCACGCCAAGCCTGTCGCGGCATCGTAGTCGCGATCACGACCAGCTCGTCGCGCGCGCCCGGTTTCATCTGCGACAGGCGAACCTCGTGCGGGTGGCGACCAGCGTCGGCCAGGCTCAGGCCTATGTGCTCGACCCCGAGGGCGCGGCCAACGGCGATAGCGTGCTGCTGGTTCACGGCTGGACCGGCGAGGCGGCATTCATGAGCGCGTTCGCGGAGCATTTCCGCCGGCGCGGCTATCGTATCGTCCTGTTCGACCTTCCGGCGCATGGGTTGAGCGACGGGCGGCGGACAAGCCTCTTCGATTGCGCGCACGCGGTACGCGAGGTCGCCGAGGCGCTCGGGCCGATCCGCCTCGTGGTCGCGCATTCGTTGGGCGGCCTGGCCGCGCTGGTCGCCGGCGGCGGCCGGGCGCCGATGCCGCGCGCCTATCCATTCGAGCACTATGTACTGGTTTCGATGCCCAACCGCTTCTCCGAGGTGACGCGCAAGTTCGGCGCCGAGCTGGGGCTGTCCGCAGCCGCGCAGCGCGCCTACGAGCGCCGCCTGGAACGGCTCGCGCACCGCGGCATCGACGACTTCACCGGCAGCCTGCTGTTGGCCGAAACGGGCCGTCCGGCCCTGCTGCTGCACGCGCGCGACGATGCAGAAGTGCCTTTTGCCAACGCCGAGCAGATCGCCGCGGCGGTGGGGCGGAGTGCCGAGCTTCACGCCTTCGACGACCTCGGTCATCGCAAGATTCTCTATGCTCCGCCGGTGGTGCGGGCGGCGTCCGCGTACGTCGCGCGCCAGACCCAATCGCCGGAGCCGCGGCAACGGCAGAACGCCTGATGAGCGCCCGCGAGCACCCGTGCCGTGACGGCGGCCGCAATATCGAGTATCGAGTGTCGACGACGAGATGGCTGCCGGCGGAGGCGCGACGTGAGCTACTTTCCTGAGACCCTGGCGGACCGCTACCGCCGCTTCAAGTTCCGTCACTTCACACCCAACCAGGACCACTACGAGCAGCTCGGCAATTTCGGGCAGAACCCGGACGTGATGGTGGTGTCGTGCTGCGACAGCCGGGTCGACCCCGAGACGATCTTCTCGGCGATGCCGGGGGAGCTATTCGTGGTCCGCAACGTGGCGAACCTGGTGCCGCCGTTCGAGACGACCGGCACGTTCCACGGCGTCAGCGCGGCGCTCGAGTTCGCGGCGCTCAACCTGCGCGTCAAGCACATCATGGTGCTCGGGCATTCGGGGTGCGGCGGCGTGCGCGCCTGCCTGGAAGAGGACGCGGCCCGGCAGACCGAGGCGCAGTTCATCCGCAACTGGATGTCGATGCTCAGCGAGGACCGCGACGCGGTGCTCAGCAATACGGCGCTGAAGCCGGGGCGCGAGCAGCGGCAGGCGCTGGAGCAGGCCGGGATCAAGACATCGCTGGCCAACCTGCGCACGTTCCCGTGCATCCAGATCCTGGAAGGCAAGGGCCGCGTCGCGCTGCACGGGGCCTACTTCGACATCGCGACCGGTACCCTGTCGGTGCTCAACGACGCCGCCGGCACCTTCGTGCCGGTCTGAGACGACCCACCGCTGCGCGGGCTCGCATCCGCGCCACTCAACAACAACGGAACCAGACCATGATGATCAAGCGTAGCGCCCCCTACGACGGTATTCTGCATGAGGTGGTGGCGTACAACGGCGTGCTTTATTTCGGCGGGGTGGTATCCGACGACCTGTCGCTCGACATGACCGGGCAGACGGAGGACGTGCTGGCGCAGGTGGACCGTCTGCTCGCCCTGCACGGCTCCGACCGCAGCCGCATTCTCCAGGTGACGATCTTCGTGCCCGACCTGTCGCTCCGGCCGGCCTTCAACGCGGTGTGGAAAAAATACTTCCCGGCCGAGCACCTGCCGGCGCGGGCGATGATCGGCGTCGCCGACCTCGGCCCCAAGGTGCTGCTCGAGATCGTCCTCACGGCGGCGGCCGGCGCAAAGTAACGCCTGCTTGTTTGCCTTGTCGTGCTTCTTGCCCGAAAACCAGCTCCCACCTTTCCGGAAGCACTCTAGCGCCGGACGGCGGGCGTCTCGACGGCGAGGCCCTGGCCGCGCCAGGCGAGGAACAGCTCGAGCGCGGTGAATTCCGGGCTGCCCGGCGGATACGGCTCGGCGCGGACGCCCTGGAAGCAGACCCGCAGACGGCGATGCAGCGAGCCGACGCCCTGCCACTCGAGCCGATAGGCCGGGTAGCCATTGGCGTGGCCCTGGCTGATGCGCTCGGCGCGCAGGTGTTTGCCCCAGCTCTGCTCGTGGCACTGGGCGCATGACAGATTGAGCTGGCCCTGGCGCTCGTAGTAGAGCGTGCGGCCCTGCTCGAAGACGGGGCGTGCCGGGCCGTCGATGCTGACGTGTACCGGAAGACCACGCGACTGATGCGCGACCACGGCAGTGAGCGCCAACAGCTCGTCGGATTCGTAGGCCAAGGCCGGCGCGCGCTGGTGCTCGCTGCGGCATGACTGAATGCGGGCTTCGAGGTTCAAGACGCGCCGGTCGCCGACGTCGTAGGCCGGATAGCGCACGGCGACGCCGGTCATGGCGCTGACGGGGCCGTGGCAGGAGGCACAGGATTTCGCCGACGGCCCCGCTGGGCTGTTCCACAGCACCGCCCCGCGCTCCACCCACAGCATGCCGGGGTTGGCCGCGAGGTCATCCTGCTGAGCTTTCATCTGCGGCGACAGAAACTCGCGGCCGGATCGCATGCTCTCGGCACCGAGAACGCGGGCCGGCTCGTCATCTGCGCCGGCCCCGACGGCCGCCCAGATCACGAGCGGCACCAGGGCCGTGGCGATGCCCGCAAGCGCTCTCACGCGACGATCAGCCTGCGGCGCTCGACGTGGGTGGCGCCCGCTTGGTCGGTCCACGTGAACACGAGCTCGGCCGTTTGAATTGCGACCGTCGAGAAGGCGCAGAACGGGTTGGCGGCAGTGCCGGTAAACATGTCCATGGCGAACACCTCGACCCCGCCGTAGGTGACGGTCAGCTTGGTAATGAGGTCGCGCGGGATGGCCTGGCCCATATGATCGCGCCGAAATCCTGTTTCCATCGGATGGGCGATCAGCGTCTTGATCTCGATAGCTTCACCCCGACGAGCCTTGTCGGGCATGACGACGCGAGCCGTGCGCATCTCCGCCATGTGCTCAGCCCTCCTCGAGGCACGCTGCGAGCGTGACGACGACCGCCACCTGATCGGACCAGAGCGACCCGTCGCTCATCCTCGCAATCGCCGTGATAGTCTGTGAGTCCGCCAGCCGAATGCTCGTTTGGACTTTGGCTTGGCCCGCGCGCGCACCAAGATGAAAGCGGGCGACGTTGGGCAGCGGGTTCTTCTCGGAAAAGACGTAGATCGCCTTGACGTGGTCGGCCTCGGTCATAGGACTGTCGACCTCGATCGTCATCAGGACGGAGTTGCCGTTCTCGGCGAGCGGAGGAAGATCGAGCTTCACACGACCACGGGTTACCTTGGCGTCACCGACAATCTCTGCCATGGCGGCCTTCATCGTGTCGGGGCTCGCTCGGGCCGATGGCACACGCCAAGGAACGATCGCGCCAGCGGCACCGATGATCAGCAGGTGCCGGCGGGTGACCGCCGCGCCGGCATTCCCGCCGCGCTTGCCGGAGCCCGATCGCGGGGTGGCTTCAACGCTCATCGGCTGCTCCGCAGTGTCAAAAGATAGGCCACGACATCCTCGATCTCCTGAGCCTCGAGCACGGGGCGGTCGCGAAAGGCGCTGCCGACCCGATTCAGTCGTTCGACGCGATAGTACGATGGCATGATCGTGTCCGCGTTCATGGATCGACTGTCGATCATGCGCAGCCGCAGCTCGCCTTCGCTCAAGCGGTCGGCCACACCGTCGAGGCTCGGTCCGAGGTCGCCGTGAAACCGCGTCTCGGGTGGAATGGCGTGGCAGATCGTGCAGTTGCCACGCAGCGGATCGAAGGCTATCGCGCGCCCTTGCTCGGCATCCCCCCGCCGTCCGGCGAGCGGCTGCGGCACGACCCCACCGACCACCTCGAAGGTAGCCAGTGGGGACGGTGCGGCCCCGGCCGCCGCAGGGGCACCCACGCAAACGAGAATCAGAGTGCCCGACATCACCGTCTTCGAAAAGGCCCGCATGATCGCCCGTGCCTGGCGCGACAGCCGAACCACTATGAGCGCAGCTTCGCATTTTTTAGAGGAAGATCGCGCACACGCTTGCCGGTCGCCGCAAAGATCGCGTTCAGCACGGCCGGCGCCGCGACGGCGATGGTCGGCTCGCCGACACCACCCCAGAACCCGCCCGACGGCACGATGACGGTTTCGACCTTGGGCATCTCGTCCATGCGCAGCACCGGGTAGGTATCGAAGTTCTCCTGCTCGACCCGGCCACCGGCGATGGTGCACTCGCCATACAGGCACGCCGACAGCCCGTAGACGAACGATCCTTCCACTTGGGCCGCGATCTGGTCGGGGTTGACGGCATAACCGCAATCGGTCGCCGCAACGATGCGATGGATCTTCAGAACGCCGCTACCGGCTACCGAGACCTCGGCAGCAGCGGCGACGTAGCTGCCGAAACCCATGATCTGGGCGAGCCCTCTGGAAATGCCGTCAGCCGGCTTCTGGTCCCAGCCGATCTTCTGCGCCGCGGCATTAAGCACGGCCAGATGCTTGGGCGCGTTGCGCAGAAGCTTCTGGCGGAACGCAAGCGGATCAACGCCGGCAGCCTGCGCCAGCTCGTCCATGAAGCATTCCACATATATGGCGTTGTGATTGAGATTGACCCCACGCCAGAAGCCTGGCGGCACGGGCGGGTTGCGCATGGCGTGATCGATCAGCAGGTTCGGAACGGCATAGCCGAACACGCCCTCGGCGCCGCTCGGGTTGAGGCCCTGGAACACCACGTTGTCGCGGCCATTCTGGAGCATCTGCGGGTTCACGCCCGCCAGAATCGATTGGCCGGAGATGCGCATATGCAGCCCGACCACGTCACCCTTGTCGTCCAGCGCGCCGACCATCCTGCACTGTGTGATCGGATGGTAGCGTCCATGCAGCATGTCCTCCTCGCGCGACCACAACAGCTTGACGGGCGTGCCCGGCATCTGTTTCGCGATCGCCACGGCTTGGCGAACGTAGTCCGTCATGCCCCGCCGGCCGAAGCCTCCTCCGAGGTGCACCTTGTGGACCTCGCATTTGGGAGCGGGATGGCCCGAGGCCTCCATGGTTGCCGCAAATGCCGCCTCACCGTTCTGCGTCGGACACCACACCTCGCACTTGTCGGCCGTCCATAGCGCCGTAGCATTCATCGGCTCCATGCAGGCATGGTTCTGATAGGGATAGGAGTAGACGGCCTCGACCTTCTTCGACGCCTTGCCGATCGCGCCCTTGGCGTCTCCCGCCTGATTGCCCACGAATGCCTGCTCGGCGTCGAGGCCTTCCTTCAACATTGCCGCGATCGCAGCGCTGTCAGCGTTGGCGTTCGGGCCTTCATCCCAGACGACCGGCAAGGCCTCGAGCGCGGTCTTGGCCTGCCACCACGTATCCGCGACAACCGCCACGGCGGTTTCGCCGACGGGCACGACCTTCTTCACCCCGGACATGCCGGCGACCTTGGCCGCGTCGAAGCTCTTCACCTTGCCCCCGAACACAGGGCAATCCTTGATCGCAGCGTTGAGCATGCCCGGCAGCCGGATGTCGGCCCCATAAACCTGCTTGCCGTTGAGCTTGTCGGCCGTGTCGAGGCGCTTCAGCGGCTTGCCGACGATGGCCCAATCCTTGGGATCCTTGAGCGCGGGCTTGTCCGGCGCCTGAAGTTGCGCCGCGGCCGCTGCGACCTTGCCGTAGGTAGTCGAACGCCCCGACCCGGCGTGGGTAATGACCCCCTTGGCCACCTTGCATTCGCTCGCCGGAACGCCCCAGCCGTTGGCGGCCGCCTGCACCAGCATCATGCGAGCGGCGGCGCCGCCCTGCCGCACGTACTCGTGCGACTCGCGAATGCCGCGGCTGCCTCCGGTCGAGAAATTGCGCCACACGCGCTCGCGCCTCAGGTTCTCACCGGGCGTGGGATACTCCCAGGACACCTTGCTCCAGTCGCACTCCAGCTCCTCGGCGACAAGCTGGGCGAGACCGGTCAGAGTACCCTGACCCATCTCGGAACGGGCAATGCGAATGACCACGGTTTCGTCGGGCTTGACCACAACCCAGGCGTTGACCTCCGGCGATCCGGCGCTCTGTGCCAAAGCCTCGCGCACCGGGATGGAAAAACCGAAGGTGAAGGCGCCAACGACGGTGCCAGCGCCCGTGACGAAGGTGCGGCGAGAAAGATCGAGCTGAGCCGTCATGGAGATCCCCTCAATCAACCGTTGCTGACGCCAGCCGCGAGCTTGATGGCAGCGCGCACGCGGTTGTAGGTCCCGCAGCGACAGATGTTGGTCATCTCCGCATTGATGTCCTCGTCGGTAGGCTTCGGCTTCGCCGCGAGCAGAGCCGCGGCAGCCATGATCATGCCGGACTGGCAGTAACCGCACTGCGGTACGTCGAGCGCGAGCCACGCCTTCTGGATCGGGTGGCTGCGATCGGGGGAGAGGCCTTCGATGGTGGTGATCTTGGCGGCGCCGACATCCTTGACCGGAAGCATGCAGGAGCGCTGCGGCGTGCCATCGATGTGCACGGTGCACGCGCCGCACTGGGCGATGCCGCAGCCGTACTTGGTGCCGGTGAGGCCGATCGTGTCGCGCAAGACCCACAGCAGCGGCGTGTCGGGATCAACGTTGACCTCGTGCGTCTTGCCGTTGACGGTCAGGCTGATGGCCATGGCAGTCCTCCAGGAGAGTCGATGCTGTTGGTGATCGGCCGGCGCGGCGCCGACATCGCGATGCTCTCAGGCACCTTAGCGAAGTCTAGGTTCCAATGTTGGCGGCATTCAACCAGGAACGGCTCAAACCGCGTCCTTCTCACGCCGTTGTGAGATTTCGTCAGCGCGCCGTGCTCGCGGACGCAGCGCCAGCATCAGTGTCACGCCCGACACGACCGCGCCGGCCGCGGTCACGGCAAACGCCGCGGGGTAGCCGAAGCTGCGCGCGGCAAGGCCGAACAGCGGCGGGATCACCATGTAGGTGAAGAACACGAAGAACGTCGTCGCCGCGGTCGCCTCGCTCACCGCATCCTTTGGAGCGAGGATGGCCACCTCCGCCAGATAGAGGCCATTCCATGTGGCGATGGAGAACCCAACGAAGGCGGCGATCGGGACCGTCACGTAGGGCGGCAGCCCCGGCGACAGTGTCGCCAGCAACAGCACCGACGCGGCGGAGAGGACGGCGAGCGCCTTCATCACCGGACGCGGGGAGCCGACGCGGTCTGCCACGGCGCCGAGGATGACCCGGCCGGCGACGCTGCTGATCTGCATGACGGCGAACAGCGATCCTGCCTCCGCGAGGCCGTAGCCGAGGTCGGTGTTGAGATACGTGACGAAGAACGCAAACGTCGCGCCCTGGACGACCGCGAAGCCCGCGCAGGCGATGGCGATCCGCATCAGCCCGTCGATCTCCCACACGGCGCGGAACGGACGGCGCACGTTGCGAATGTCGAAGATTGGAAGCAGACGGAAGGGCGGGCGCGGGCGGCTTTCATTGAAGGCGCGGGGCGCGAACACCAGCAGGCTGACGAGGACCGCCATGACGAGGACGATGACGACGACGGCAGGCCGCCATCCGTAGCGGGTGCTGACCCAGGCGCCCAGGGTGCCGGCGATCACGCCGCCCATAGGCACGCCGGCCTGACGGATCGAGAACAGCGTCGCCCACGCAGTGCGCGGGGCATGGTCGGCCAGGATCTGGCTGCCGGCCGGGGTCGACGTCGCATAGCCGAAACCGATGAGGACGCCGCCCAGCAGCATCAGCGGCCATACCGCTGTCAGCATGAGCCCCGCGCCTGCAGCCAGAATGACGCCGCCGAGCAGTAGCGTATGCACCGGGCCGAGCGGGAGCGTGATCGTGTGGTTGGCGACGTAGAACCACACGGAGCCCACGCCGATGGCGCCGCCGATCCAGCCGTACGCCTCGGGGGACACACCAGCGGCGGCGGTCAGCAGCGGCGCCAGAACGGGCAGCCCCAGATACAGCGTGGCCGCGCCGATCAGCGGCACCAGCGCCGCCAGGAGCGGCCCGAGCATTCCCGACATCCGTTTCCTTCCCGCGCGTCCGCGCCCTCGGGCTCTTGCGTGCCTGCGGCGCCTTTCGGCAACGCGGCGGTCCTATGTAGCGGGACGCGAGGCCGGCGTGAACGAAAAGGTGGCCCTGCGCCTCCAGCTAGGTTCCAGCTCGCAGGAAGGCCGCCATGTGGAAGGCGGTGTGGTCCGGCGCATAGCGGTAGTCGGGGCCGACCGGGCACGCGAGGCGGGCCGCGCAGCCCACGGTCGCGCACGGCGCGGTCGGCAACGCCACATAGCCGCGGCAGCCCGCGGCGTCGTAACCGTCGGTGGTGAAGGCGCCGATGGGACAGCCTGTCAGGCAGGGGCGCGCGGGGCACGTCGCGCACGGGCTCTCGCCAGTCTCCGCCGCAGCCGTTGGCAGGTCCGGGGTCGGGTCGATCAGAAGGGCCGCGCGAAAGGCATGCCAGAGCCCGTAGACCGGATGGACGGTCAGACCCAGCGGCGAGGTGTGAAACGCACCCGTGCGCCGTGCCCATTGCTGGAACGGCGGCCATGGCGGCCCATCGAAGGAATAGACCGCCGTCGCGCCGAGCCGCCGCGCGATCGGACCGACCCGCGCGCGCGTCCAGGCGTCGAGCACGTGGCGCGGCCCGGCGCCGGGCGCGTCCCAGCCCCACTCCTTCACGTCGGCGCAAAACGGCTGCCAGATCGCCGAGCCGGCGTTGCCGATGAGCAGCAGGGTTGCCGGGCGGCGCGCACCGGTCCACGGCGCGGCCTCGTCCGCTTCCAGAGCAATGCCGCCGAAGCACAGCAGCCCTGCTTCCGCGAGGGCGTTGTCCAGCTCGGAACGCACGCGAGACCTCTCTCTAAGTCCCCACGAGATCGACTGCCATGCTCTGCCTCTTTGGGGGGGGGCTTCCGGTGTGGATTGTGCCCGTTCGCGCCGGCGAACGCCAACCCTCGTGCCGCACACGCACCGGACCGGGTGCCCTTGACGGGCCGGGCCGCCGACCGCACGCTCGGAGCGTCGCAACCCGATACGAGGAGACAGCGCGATGCGGGTTCTGGTCGCGATGATGAAGCACGAGACCAACACGTTCTCGCCTGTTCCGACCGATCTCGCCCGCTTCGAGGCGTGGGGGCTGCAGCGCGGCGCCGACGTGCTCGCGGCCTACCGCGGGACGGGAATGCCGCTCGCCGCCTACATCGATCTCGCCGAGGCGCGCGGCTGCGAGATCGTGTCGCCACTGGCGGCGGAGGCGATGCCGAGCGGCCTCGTCGCGCGCGAAGCCTACGAGACGATGGCCGACTGGATCCTCGAACCGATCCGTGCCGGCGGCATCGACGCGATTTTCCTCGACCTGCACGGTGCGATGACCGCCGAGCGCGAGCCGGACGGCGAGGGCGCGTTGCTCGAGCGCATCCGCGCGATCGCACCCGAGGTGCCGATCGCCGTGACCTGGGACATGCACGGCAACATGACCGAGAAGACGATCGCCAACTGCGACGTGCTGATCGGCTACAAGACCTATCCGCACGTCGACATGTACGCCGTCGGCCGGCAGATCGCCGAGATCCTGTGGGCCAAGATCGAGGGTCGCGCCCATCCGGTGATGGTGTGGGGACGCGTGCCGGTGCTCGCGCAGACACTGCGCATGGGTACGTCCGACGAGCCGATGCGCTCGCTGCAGGAGATGACGCGGCACGAGGAACGGGCACCCGGTCTGCTCGCCGCTACCGTGTTCGGCGGCTTTCCGATGGCCGATGTCGCGCACGCCGGCGTCTCGGCGGTGGTGGTGGCGGACGGCGACCGGGCGCAGGCGGAGGCCTCCCGCGACCGTCTGCTTGCGGCTCTCTGGGAGGCACGCGCAGAGCTCGCCTATCGGCATGTGCCGATCCGCCAGCAGATCGCCACCGCACGCGGCCTCAACGCGGCGCCGATCGTGCTGCTCGATCATGCCGATAATGTCGGCTCGGGCGGTACGTCCGACGTCATGGGCGTCATCGCCGAGGTGCTGGACGCGGGGCTGGACAACGTCGCGATGGCGGCGGTGTGGGACCCCGCGGCCGTGCGCGCCATGCACAAGGCGGGCAAGGGCGCGAGCGTGACGCTCGACCTCGGCGGCAAGACCGTCATGCCGTCGCTCGGCCTCAAGCCGAAGCCGCTCAGGGTATCGGGGCGCGTCGCGCACGTCTCGGACGGGCGTTGGACGGTGAGGGGACCGATGTACACCGGCGTCCAGGTCAACACCGGACCCACCGCGGTGCTCGAAACGGGCGGCATGAAGATCGTGGTGACCTCGCGCCATCACGAGCCGTGGGATGCCGGCATCCTGTCCAACAACGGCATCGATCCGAAAACGTGCCGGTTCATCCTGCTGAAATCGCGCATCCACTATCGGGCCGGATTTGCGCCGATCGCCAAGGCGCACTTCACCCTCGACGGCGAGGGCGTCACGACATCGGACAATCGCGTGCTGACCTATGCCCACGTCGCACGGCCGATCTATCCGCTCGATCCGGATGTGCGCTGGCCCTGACGGCGCCGCCCGTCAAGTCGTGTGCTCGAGGCGAGCTTGCTCGAGGCAGCCCCATACGTAGGCCGCGAAAGAGCGCGCGACGTCGATCCGAAATTGCTCCGGGCCGCGGCGCCAGAGCACGATCTCGGCCTTGCCGAGCAGCGTGCGCGTGCACATGCCGACGGGACAGGCCGGGGCGTCGAGGTCGAGCGCGACGAAGGCGTTCAAGACGTCCGCAGCTTTGGCGCCGGTGACGTCGATCGCCGTGCTGCGATGGGAGACATCGACCAAGCTGTGCGGGAGACCGGCCAGTGCGCCTGCGAGTGCGTCGCGCACTACCGCGGTCTCCGCCTCCGGCGCCAGGATCAGCCACTCGTCGGGACCGAGCCAGAGAGCGGCACGCCCGCCGTTCTCGGCGGCGCGACAGGCCTGCGCCGGTAGGGCAAATCCGAGGGCCGGCGCGGCGGCCGCGCCCACGGCCTCACCTCCACGCAGCAGCAGCCGGGTCATCGGCGGCATCGCGACGAGGGTTACGGCGGCGGCCGCAGGGCTCATCGCCGCCTGGCGCTCGAGCGGGTGGGTGCGCACGGGATCAGGCATTCAGGCGCGCTCCGCTCGGGTCGTAGAAGACGGGCTCGGCAACCGTGACGGGGATGGTGCGTCCGGGCATCGGAACGTAGAGCGTCCGGCCGTGCAGAGCGCGACCGCCTTCGATCATCGCCAACGCGATCGACCGGCCGAGCACCGCGCTCCAGTAGGACGACGTGACGTGGCCGATCATGCGCATGGGGATGGCCTGCCGCGGATCAGCGACGACCTGAGCCCCTTCCTCCAGCACAATCTGGGGATCCTCGGTCAGGAGCCCGACGAGCTGCTTGCGGTCGGGACGCACCATGTCGGGCCGCGACAGGGAGCGCTTGCCGACGAAATCCGGCTTGGCCTTGGCGATCATGCGATCGAGGCCGAGATCGGACGGGATCATCGTACCGTCGGTCTCCTGGCCGACGATGACATAGCCCTTCTCGGCGCGCATCACATGCATCGCCTCGGTGCCGTAGGCGATGATGCCGTGCGCCTGGCCGGCGGCCCACACTGCCTCCCACACCGCGCGGCCGTAGTCGGCCGGCACGTTGATCTCGTAGCCGAGCTCGCCGGTGAAACTGACGCGGAACAGGCGGGCGTCGGTGCCACACACGCGCGCCGCCGCAACGCTCATGTGGGGGAGGGCGGCGTTGGCCAGGTCGAGACCGGACACCAGCGGCGCGACGACGTCGCGCGCCTTCGGGCCCTGCACGGCGATGACCGCCCACTGCTCGGTGACAGAGGTGAGCCAGACCTTCAGCTCCGGGAACTCGGTCTGGAGGTAGTCTTCCATGTGGTGGAGCACCCGCGCGGCGCCGCCGGTGGTCGTGGTGACGTGGAAGCGGTCGGGCGCGAGGCGGCCGACAACGCCGTCGTCCATGACGAAACCGGCCTCGGTGAGTATCAAACCGTAGCGGCAACGGCCGACGGCGAGGGTGTCCCAGCGGCCGGTGTAGATGCGGTTCAGGAACTCGGCGGCATCGGGGCCGACCACCTCGATCTTGCCGAGCGTGGACGCGTCGAACGCGCCGACGCCGGTGCGCACCGCCTTGCACTCGCGCGCGACAGCAGCCTCCTGGTCCTCGCCCGATTGCGGGAAATAGTGCGCGCGCTTCCACTGGCCGACGTCCTCGAAACGGGCGCCGTTCGCGGTGGCCCAGTCGTGGGTCGACGTCGTGCGCACGGGATCGAACAGGGCGCCGCGGGCGGTGCCGGCGAGGGTCCCGAAGGTGACCGGCGTGTAGGGATTGCGGAAGGTGGTGAGACCAACGGCCGGCAGTGCCGTGCCGAGTGTGCCGGCGATGATCGACAGCGCGCTCATGTTGGAGGTCTTACCCTGGTCGGTCGCCATGCCGGTGGTGGTGTAGCGCTTGACGTGCTCGATCGAGCGATAGCCCTCGCGAGCGGCGAGCGCGATGTCCTTGGCGGTGACGTCGTTCTGGAAATCGACGAACGCCTTGCCGGACCCAGCCGGCACCTCAGCGGCAACACCACCGCCGCCCACGACGGTGGCGCCCACCACGGAAAAGGTGCGGGCCGCGGCCGGCCTGCCGCGGAGCGCGCGCGCGGCTGCTTCCCCAGCGGCGTAGCCCTGCTCCAGGCAGGCGGCGAGATCGTAGCCGCCGTTGCAAGCGCCGGCCGAGCGCTCGCGCGCCGCCGAGGTGCCCGGCACGAACGCCTGCAAGCGCTCGTCGTAGCGCAGCTTGCCGCGCGACTGGGAGAACAGGTGGACGGATGGCGTCCAGCCGCCTGACATCAGCAGCAGATCGCAGGCCATTGGCCGGCCGTCGATGGTGGTCTCGTCGGTGAAGCGAAGGGAGGAGACGCGCAGGCGGCCCGACGTCGCGAGGATCCGGCGGCCGGTCGAGACGGGAATGCCGGCCCGCCGGGCCGTCTCGGCGGCGGCGCCCGCGGGGCGCATGTCGAGGATGCGGACAACCTCGACGCCGCCGGCCTTGAGATCGAGCGCGGCGTCGTAGGCGGAATCGTCCGCAGTCAGCAGAACCGCGCGCCGTCCGGCCTGGACCCCGTAGCGGTTGACGTAGGTGCGGGCGGCGTCCGCCAGCATCACGCCCGGGCGGTCGTTGACGGGAAACACCAGCGGGCGCTCGATGGCCCCGGTCGCCAGCACCACCTCCTTGGCGCGCACCTGCCACAGGCGCTCGCGCGGCACCTTCAGCGGCGGATGCGCCATGTGATAGGTGAGGCGCTCGGCGAGGCCGACGAAGTTGTCCGGGAAGTAGCCGAACGCGGTGGTGCGTGGCAGCAGGCGGACGTTGCCGAGGGCCTCCAGCGCGTGCACGGTGTCGTCGCGCCATTGCGCGGCCGGGACGCCATCGATCGTCGCGCGCCGCTCGGCCAGCAGCGCGCCACCCAGCTCCGACTGCTCGTCCGCAACGATGACGCGGGCGCCGGTCGCACCCGCGGCAAGGGCGGCGGCGAGCCCGGCGGGGCCGGCGCCGACGACCAGAACGTCGCAATGGGCATAGCGGTGGAGGTAACGGTCGGGATCGGCGACCTTTGGCGCGCGGCCAAGCCCTGCCGCACGGCGGATCAGCGGCTCATAGACCGCCTTCCAGAACCGGGGTGGCCACATGAAGGTCTTGTAGTAGAAGCCGGCCGGAAACAGCGGCGAGAGCGCGTCGTTGATGGCGCCGGCATCGAAGGCGAGCGAGGGCCACCGGTTCTGGCTCCACGCGCTCATGCCCTCGTAGAGCTCGAGCGTGGTCGCGCGCAGGTTGGGCGTCTGGCGCCCGCCGCCGCGATCCACCGTGACCAGCGCGTTGGGCTCCTCGGCGCCGGCCGACAGGATGCCGCGCGGCCGGTGATACTTGAACGAGCGGCCGACGAGATGCACGCCGTTGGCGAGCAACGCGGAGGCGAGCGTGTCACCCTTGAGGCCGCGATAGGGATTGCCGTCGAAGCTGAAGTAGATGGGGGAGCGGCGATCGACGCGCCCACCCTCCGGGGTGCGGAGGGTGATCATGCGCCGGCCTCCCGTGCCTCGAAGGCGCGCACGAGCTGATCGACGTCGGGCCTGGGCTCGCCCGCCTTGTAGGTGGCGATGATGCGATCGGTGACGGTGTGGCGCACGCAATTGAAGAAGCGGCCGCAGCCGTGGGCGTGGCGCCAGCGCTCGACGTGCACGCCCTTCGGGTTGTCACGCATGTAGAGGAAGTCGGCCCAGGCGGCGTCATCCACGCTGGCGGAATCGGTCGGGCGAGAGATGTGGGCCTCGCCGCCGTGGCGGAACTCGATCTCGGGGCGGGGGCCGCAAAAGGGGCACGGGATCAGGAGCATCGGTGCACGTGGTCCTCGTCAGTGGGCGACGGCCGCCGCGGCCGCCTCGTCGATCAGACGGCCGGTGCGGAAGCGGTCGAGCGTGAAGGGGGCGGCCAGCGGGTGCGGCTCGCCGCGCGCGAGCGTGGCGGCGAAGACGTGGCCGGAGCCGGGCGTGGCCTTGAAGCCGCCGGTCCCCCAACCGCAGTTGACGAAGAGGCCCGGCACCGGTGTCTTGCCGATGATCGGCGAGCGGTCGGGGGTGACGTCCACGATGCCGCCCCAGTTGCGCAGCATGCGCAGGCGGCGGAACATCGGGAACAGCTCACAGATCGCATCGAGCGTGTGAGAGGCGATGTGCAGCGCGCCGGTCTGGCTGTAGGAGGTATAGGCGTCGGTACCGGCGCCGATGACGAGCTCGCCCTTGTCGGACTGGGAAATGTAGGCGTGGATGGTGTTGGACATCACAACGCAGGGAAAGACGGGCTTGATCGGCTCAGAGACGAGGGCTTGCAGCGGGAAGCTCTCGAGCGGCATGCGGACGCCCGCCATCGCCATCAGCACCGAGGTGTGGCCGGCCGCGACGACGCCGATCCGCTTCGCCCGGATGGAGCCGCGGGTGGTCTCGACGCCCTCCGCCGCGCCGCCCGGTCCCCGACGGATGCCGGTGACCTCGCAGTTCTGGATGATGTCGACGCCGAGCGCATCGGCGGCCCGCGCATAGCCCCAGGCCACGGCATCGTGACGGGCGACGCCGCCGCGCCGCTGCAGAGCCGCGCCGATGACGGGATAACGCATGCTCCCCGAGATGTTCAGCGGCGGACAGAACGCCTTGGCCTCGGCCACGCTCAACCACTCGTTGTCGATGCCGTTCAAGCGGTTGGAATGCACGTGGCGCTTGAGCACCTGGATGTCGTGCAGGGTGTGGGCGAGCATCATGACGCCGCGCGGGGAGTACATGACGTTGAAGTTCAGCTCCTCGGAGAGCGTCTCCCACAACTTCAGGGCGTGCTCGTAGAGGTGGGCGCTCTCGTCCCACAGGTAGTTGGAGCGGATGACGGTGGTGTTGCGCCCGGTGTTGCCGCCGCCGAGCCAGCCCTTCTCCAGCACGGCGATGTCGCGGACGCCATGCTCCTTGGCGAGGTAGTAGGCGGTGGCGAGGCCATGACCACCGGCGCCGACGATGATGACATCGTAGGCAGCCTTCGGCTCAGGATCGCGCCAATGGCGCGTCCAGCCGCTGTGGCCGTTGAAGGCTTCCCGGACAATCGCGCCCAAGGAAAATCGGCGCATCGGTCCCCCTCGTTCCCAGAGCCGCACTATGCCCTGCGCCCGGCCCGCCACCAAGGGGGTGCGGCCCTATTCGGCGCTGCCGCCACGACCGACCCTAGCGGCCAGGGATACCGTTGGTCGCCACGTAGATGGCATAGAGGCTGGTGGTCGCGGTGATGAACAGCCGGTTGAGCCGGGGACCGCCGAAGGTGAGGTTTGACACCACCTCGGGGATGCGAATCCGGCCCAGCAGCTCGCCGGTCGGGGCGTAGCAGTGAACGCCGCCGCCGCCGCTGGTCCATACGTTGCCATCGACGTCGAGGCGGAAGCCGTCGGGGACGCCGGCGGCGATGTCGACGAAGGTCGCCGGCTTGGTCAGGCGGCGGCCGCCGGCGACAGTGAACACGCGGATGCGACGCGGCGCGGCCTCGTCGTGGGAGGCGGCGCTGTCGGAGACGTACAGGCGGCTCTCGTCGGGCGAGAAGGCCAGGCCATTGGGGCGCACCATGTCGTCGCAAACGACGTCGAGCGCCCCCGACTGCGGATCAAAGCGCCACACGAAGCAGCCGCCGACCTCGCTCGCGGCCTTGTGGCCTTCGTAGTCGGACATGATGCCGTAGGGCGGATCGGTGAACCAGATAGTGCCGTCCGACTTCACGACCACGTCGTTGGGCGAGTTGAAGCGCTTATCCTGCCAGCGGTCGGCGAGCACCGTGATGCGGCCGTCGTGCTCGGTGCGGGTGACGCGGCGGGCCCCGTGCTCGCAGGTGATCAGCCGCCCCTCGCGGTCCCGCGTGTTGCCGTTGGAGAAGTTGGAGGGCGCGCGGAAGACGCGGGTGCCCGCGCCCTCGACCCACTGCATCATGCGATTGTTGGGGATGTCGCTCCACAGCACGGTGTCGGTGAGCGGAAAGTAGACCGGGCCTTCGGTCCAGCGCCCACCGTCCCATAGCCGGTCGAGACGGGTGACGGGCAGCGCCAGGGTGCGGAAGGCGGGAGTGAGGATCTCAAAGGCGCTTTCCATTCAAGCCTCGTGGTTGCAGTCCCGGCCACTTGAAGGGGCACGCGCACGCCGACAAGGTGACAGGCCGCCCACCATGCCTGCGGGCGGAGCGTCTGGCCATGGCGGCCAGGTCCCGCGCGCGATGCTTGAAGGGCATAAAGTT
>JAESFN010000666.1_pt1 | contig 25484 bp, 19 predicted proteins | sample 9269411 | NCBI WGS metagenome assembly JAESFN01 (sample SAMN14505399, study PRJNA617100) | algae metagenome | isolation source: Iphinoe sp. HA4291-MV1 and co-occurring heterotrophs from trail next to... | place: USA: Maunawili Falls, Hawaii | collected 2009-07-25
TGGGAGAAACGGGGCCCGCGACGATGGTGATGAAGGCGACCGAAGGATCGACCGCCGCCTGATTAGAGAAGTCGTGCCGCCGGCTCACCACCGGGGAGTGGTCGCCGGCTCCCTGAGAGCAACAAGGGGCCGTCGTCGCCTCGTCATGCGGCCGGTAGAATTGGTCCGCGTCGCCACCTGCAACTTTTCAAGGCCCGCGTTGCCATGTCTTTGTTTGCCGCCGCCGAGGCTGAAAACCGCCGTCAGGCTCAGCCGCTCGCTGCCCGCATGCGGCCGCGTTCGCTCGACGAGTTCGTCGGCCAGCAGCACTTTCTGGGCGAAGGCAAACTGCTCCGCCGGCTGCTCAAGGCCGATCGCCTCGGCTCGCTCGTTCTCTACGGCCCGCCCGGCACCGGCAAGACGACCCTCGCGCACCTGCTCGCCCAGGAGAGCAAAAGCCGCTTCCGCGAGCTGAGCGCCGTGGCCAGCGGAGTGAAGGAGCTGCGCGAAGCGCTGGATGAAGCCCGCGGAAGGGTGGAAACTTCGGGCCAAAAAACGTTGCTCTTCGTCGACGAGATCCACCGCTTCAACAAGGCGCAGCAAGATGTGATGCTGCCCGACGTAGAGCAAGGCGTGGTGATCCTTGTTGGCGCGACGACGCAGAACCCGTTCTTCGCGCTCACGAGCGCGCTAGTGAGCCGCAGCCGGATCTTCGAGTATCAGGCCCTCACGCCGGATGATATCAAAACGCTGCTCCGCCGCGCATCGGCCGACAAGGAGCGCGGACTTGGCAAATACGACGTCCGGCTCCATGACGACGCGCTCGACTTTTTGGCCGAGGTCTGCGATGGCGATGCCCGACGTGCACTCGGCGCTCTCGAGGTAGGCGTGCTTTCGAGCGAAACCCGTCCCGTGGAGTTCACGCGGGTACTCGCCGCCGAGAGCGTGCAGCGCAAGGCGATCGAATACTCCCGCGATGGCGACTCGCACTACGACGCCGCGAGCGCGCTGATCAAGAGCATCCGCGGCAGCGACCCCGACGCCGGACTCTATTGGCTCGCGCGGATGCTCGAAGGGGGCGAAGACGTGCGCTTCCTCACTCGCCGGCTGATCATCTTGGCGAGCGAAGACATCGGCAACGCCGACCCGCAGGCACTGCCGCTCGCCGTCGCGGCCATGCAGGCCTGCGAGTTCATCGGCCTGCCGGAATGCCAACTGACGCTGTCGCAAACCGTGGCTTATCTGGCGTGCGCGCCCAAGTCGAACGCGGCCACGGTAGCGATCGGCGAAGCCCGCAGCGACGTGCGCGAAGGGCGGCTGTTGCCGGTGCCTGTGCATCTCAAGGACCGGCATTACTCCGGCGCGAAGCGACTCGGCCACGGCGCAGGCTACGAGTACGCCCACAACGCACCGGAGGGGGTAGCCTCGCAAGACTACTTGGGCGTCGAACGCGAGTACTACCGGCCCGTCGACCGCGGCTTCGAACAGGAGCTAGCGTCGCGGCTCGTGGAGATTCGCGAGCGACTGAAAGCCACCAAAGAAACCCCGTAACGCCGATCACGTAGGTTATGCTTCAGCATAACAACAACCCCCGCAACCCTGTGTTCGACGTGGCAGGTCGTCAGACCCAGACGGTGCGGGTCGAGCAGGTTTTCCGAGGTTGAATGCAGGCACAAAACAGCGGGGTTTGGCGCTCCTTTGTTATGCTAAAGCATAACCTACGGGGGCGAATGTGGGCGGGGGCTGAGTTTGACAAAGTGCTGATGCAGGGCCAAGATAGGCGCTGCTAGGCTTGTCTCGGGGGCACTTTTGGGGCGCTGCGGGGAACTTTCCCCAAATGGGCCGCGTCCTACATTTCGGAGCGGTTGTGGTAGCAGACGACGCCCAACTCATCGATCGCGCCCTGGCTGGCCAGTCGGCTGCCTTTGGCGAGTTGGTGCTGCGCTACCAGGACCGGCTCTACAACACGTTGGCCAGTACGCTCGGTTGTGCCGAGGAAGCACGCGACGTGGCCCAGGAAGCGTTCGTTCAGGCGTATCTGAAGCTCGAAACCTTCCAGCGGACCGCCGCGTTTTACACCTGGCTCTACCGCATTGCCTTCAACGTGTCGGTCAGCCGGCGCCGCCGGCAGCGTCCGACGCAGAGTGTGGAAGCCGTGCGCGAGCAAGCTGGCGAAGAACCGCTCGACCGCGCCGGGGCCCCCGCCGATCGACTCGAACAGCAGGAGAGGGCAGCTCAAGTTCAGGCCGCACTCGCTCAGTTGAGCGAGGATCATCGCACTGTGCTGGTGTTGCGGGAAATTGAAGGCTTCTGCTACGAGACCATTGCCGAAACGCTCGATGTTCCCGTGGGAACCGTGCGCAGCCGCCTGCGCCGTGCCCGCTTGCAGCTCAAAGAACACCTTCGCGAGGTTTTGCAGGAAGACGTGAAATAGCGGCCGTGGAAGGCCGCCATCAAGCTACGAACCTTCGAACATTTCGCGTCTGCCCAGGAAAGGGAGGCGCGGACCGACCGACCATGAACGAACATCCTCTCGACGACCTGATCAGCGCTTACGTCGACGGCGAGCTCTCGCCGGCCGAAACGGCCGAGGTCGAGAAGCTGCTGGCCGACAGCGCCGAAGCGCGCCAGTTGCTCGAGGAGTTCCGTGCGCTAGGCGCGAGCTTGCGGGCGTTGCCCAAGCTGCAACTCGGACCCGACTTTCAGGAACGCGTGCTCCGGCAGGCCGAACGCGCCGCGCTCGCGGGAGACGCCCTCTCCCCGCCGGCGGCCGATTTGCCGACCGTGGCTGCCAGCGAAACGATCTCCCGCTTTCCCCGCTCATGGCAATCGTGGAAATGGGCCAGCCTGGCCACGGCGGCCGCGTTGATGATCTGGGTGGTCGGCCGCGGCGGACTGGAAGACAAACGCCAAGTGGCGATCGCGCCGGCCTCGAAACCGGTCCCTGCCACTCCGCTCCCCGAAGCGAGCTTCAAGGCGATCAAGACGAAGGAAGCGGAAACGGCGCCGGCGGACAACCTGGCTGATTCAGAGGCGCCGGCGGTTCATTCCGACATGCTCGAGGCCACCGAGCCGGCGCGCGACGAGGCCGGCGCCGTGCCTGAACGTTTGGGCCGAGGCGTGCCCATGCTAGGGCAAACGTTTAACGAGGCGCCTTCCGCGGCCGCCGCCTCGGACCTGGCTGACAGTTCCCCAGCGAATACTCAGAAGCCTGTCGAGTTGGGCATCGACGTGAGCCCTGCAGCGGACGCCGCGCAGCTCCTCACGGACGAGGCCAAAGACACGAGCCCTCAACCGCCGCCGGCCGAGCCAGCGCCTGCGGCTGCCCGCTTCGTACAATCCGCCCCCATGGCCGCGGAAGCCAGCGCCGTTGCCAATGAGCCAGCGACCCCGGTCGCCCCGCCCTCTGAGGTCGTGACGATTGATGTGGTCGCCGCTCGACCGGAGTCGGCTTCGGTGGCGCTCGGCGAAGCGCTGCTGAGGAACTCGATCGTGCTCGAGACGCAGCCCGGGGAAATGAGCGTAAGCAATTCGGCACGTGGCGGCGCAGGGCTGAATAGCGTCAGCGGCGCCGAGTTTGCCGAACCACGGACCCTGGCGGCCGGCGCTCCGCTGGCCGCGAATGGCGCGGCCGCGGCAACTCAGCTCGGCGTCGATCCGAGTCAGTCGCAACTTTATGCGGCCCTGCCGGCGGACGCAGGCAAAGGCCAAGAAGTCTGGCTGTATTACGTCGAAGCCAGCGAAGGCCAGTTGCAGAAAACGATCGAGGACTTGCGCTCTCAGCCGCAAACTTTCTTCAGCGTGTTGCCGGTCGAAGTGCCCGCCGACCAGCGTGCCCAGCAAGAGGCGCTCGTCGCCGCTGTGCAGGCCGCCGACGTGAAGAAATCCGACGCGGACGCGGTTCAGGAAATGCGCGAACTCGATCGGGTGGCCACGCCTGAGAAGAGTGAGTCGCTGGCTGGCGATCAACCGGCTGTCGATTCGTTTGACGCGAATGCTCAGATGCGGTTGCGAGAAAGCTCGGTCGCTGGCGCTGGCGGAGCCGAAGGCAGCGCAGGCGTTGCCGGCGCCGTGGAGCTGAAGGTTGGAACTCCGGTCGATGCTCGCCAACTGAGCGAGCCGGTCATTCCGCAACAGCAAGGGCTCGGCCGTGATCAGAAGGCCCAAGCGGTTCAGACGCCCTCGCTGCAGCCCTACGGCGGCCAGCAAGGCCGCGCCTACCGCGTGGGCGTTGGCCAATCTCAAGCCGAACCAGGCCCGCGCGGAGACACCCCCGGGTACGGCATGCGCGACTTCAGCTACGGTCGCCAGCGGATGCGCTACGGATATGGCGCGCAGCAGAGCAACCCACGAGGCGGGGCAGGCTATGGGCAGCCAGCGCAAGCGGCAACGCCGTTGCGCCGCAAACAGATGGCCGATGAACAAGCCCAGGCCGCGCGAGGCCCGGAGGCCCCGGCAGCGACTGAACCGCCGCTCGCCAAGGCAGACGGTGCTGCCGATCCCCAGCGCACGGTTCGAGCGCTCATCCTCTTGCGGTCGGCCGATCCTGCTGGCGAAGCAGTAGCCGTGCCAGCGGCTGCAGCGCCGCAGCCAGAAGCAGCGCGGCAGCCGGCCGCCGAGCCTCTCAAGGCAGCCGCTCCTCAGTAGCTGCCACCCTGACCATCCGCTCAGCTCACGAGCGAGCGAGCTATTTCTCGTGCGACAGCGGCCGCACGTCGACCGATACGGTCATCGCGTGATGTCCGCCCCCCACGAAAACTCCCTTGATCGGGCAGACGTCGTGGTAGTCGCGGCCCCAAGAGAGCGTGATGTGCTCGAGCGACGGCATCAGGTTGTTCGTCGGATCGAAATCGACCCACCCTTCGCCGGGGCAGTAGACCGAAATCCACGCGTGTGAAGCGTCGGCGCCCACCAGCCGAGGTTTTCCGGGCGGCGGGGTGTTGAGCAAGTAGCCGCTGACGTACCGCGCCGCTAAGCCGGCCGAGCGCACGCAGGCCAGCGCCACGTGGGCAAAGTCCTGGCACACGCCGCGGCGATCGCGAAAGACCTCTTCGAGCGGCGTGTTCACCGTCGTGGCGGTCGTGTCGTAGCGGAAATCCTTGAAGATCCGCGTAGTCAACTCGCGGACCGCTTCGAGAATCGGCCGGCCGGGTTGAAAGGTGCTTTGTCCATAGCCGACGAAGGTCGACGAGCGCCGCACGAAGGGTGAGTCGAACGTGAACTGGTACACGTCGAGCCCTTCGGCCGAGCGATCGGCGCGGATCGCGTCGCGCACCTGCTCCCACGGCATGCTCGCAGCTAGATTCCGCTCCGGCGCCGAGCGCACCCGTACGCGGCTCACGGCGGTCACGCTCAGCCGATGGTGCCCCTCGTGAATCGAGAAGTGCTGGAGCGTGTTGCCGAAAAAGTCGGTCCGCTTCTCCATCCAGGCCGGCTCGGGCCGAATCAGCAACCGGTGCTGCTTGCACCGCTGATAGCCGCTCTCACGCGGCGTCAGATGCAATTCGTTATGGCAGACGGGCACGACGTCGGAATACAAGTACGTCGTGTTGTGGGTCACTTTGTAGAGCATTTCTTCTCCCGTTCCCGGAGCATACTCCCCAAAAAGGGGCGGCCGCTAGGGGGTTCCCCCGTGCCCAGGGGGCCGCGCTCGCGCAATTCGTCGCAAACTCGCTACGACTGCAACGAGCGACTTACACTGCCCCGGCAGATCCCCAGCGAAATCACGAGGTACGGCGTAGAGTTGCCTTCGCAGGGGCAACTGTGACCAACCTACTCTGAGCGACACCGCGCCCTGTCAATGCTGCGCGAATTCTGCCATTCGCTGATCCCGCTTGCGGCCTGCCGCGACCCCGAGGCGCTGCGTCGCAGCAACCGACTGATCGGCCTTGCGCTGGCGATGTTGATTTGGGCGCCGGTCTTTACCGGCGTCTACGTGCTGCTGCGTGCTCCTACCTCGGCCGCAGTGCTGGTGGTGACGGGCGCGCTCACCGTCGGTCTGCTCGCGCTACTGAAACGCACCAACCGACCCGACTTGTGCGGGCAGTTGATGGTAGCGCTCGCCTGGTCGACCTACTCCATCCTGGCGCTGCTCAACGGCGGCTTTGACGCCCCGGCGCTGGCCTGGTACACGACCGTGCCGGTCCTCGCGATTACGCTCGCCGGCCCGCGCGCTGGGTTATGGTGGTCGCTGCTCTGCGGAGCGACAATTTTGGCCTTCTACGCCTGGCCGACTCCGCGTCATTTCAATGAGCTCACCCCGCTCGCTGCGCACATTCTCGAAGGCCTGAGTCTGCTGGGCTTGCTGACGTGCCTGCACGTTCTGACGCTCGTGTACCGGCGCATGGAGCTTTGGTCACGGCAGTCGGTCGATCGCGCGCTCGAGGCGGCGCGGGTCGCCGACCGGTCGAAGAGCGAGTTCCTGGCGAACATGAGCCACGAGATTCGCACGCCCATGACCTCGATCCTCGGCTATGCAGAATTGCTGCAGCAGGGCGAGCTCGAAGGCCCGATGGCGAACGAAGCCTTGCTCACGATCCGCCGCAACGGCGAGCATCTACTCACGATCATCAACGACATTCTCGACGTTTCGAAGATCGAGGCCGGCAAGCTCGTCATCGAGCTGCGCCCCTGCAGTCCGCGGCAGGTGTTGGAAGAGGTGGTGCAGCTCATGCAAGGCCGTGCCGACACGAAGGACCTGCCGCTCACGCTGTCTCTAGAAGACTCGTTGCCCGAGTCGATTCTGACCGACGCCACGCGGTTCCGGCAGATTCTGATCAACCTGCTCGGCAACGCAATCAAGTTCACCGAAGATGGGTCGGTCGGCGTGACGGCCTGGGGCGATAGGCAGGGGGAGTTGGCGAGCTGTCTCTACGTGTCGGTGCGAGACACGGGGATTGGGATGAACGCAGCGCAGGCAACGCGCGTCTTCGAGCCGTTTCAGCAGGCCGATAGCTCCACGACCCGCCGTTTCGGGGGAACGGGGCTCGGGTTGGCGATCAGCCGTCGGCTGGCGGAAATGCTCGGGGGCGGGATTGAAGTGACCAGCCAGCAAGACATCGGCACGACCTTTACCCTGACGATCGCGGCGCCCCTTGCCATCGAGGTCGAAGCCGGCGAGCTCGTCGCGGCTCGCTAGTTGGTCTGGCGGCTCACCGGCTGGAGCGAAATCGGGTACGCTGAGACACTTTGATCTCCGCACGCCCTCTTTTCGTTCGTTCTCCATGGCTGCTCTTGAAGGCAACCCGCTTGCGCCGCAACTCGAGATCTTCGCCGGCCGCACAAGCCCGGCGGCGGCCTCTCTCTATATTCGTGCACCGGGCCTTGGCTCAGAGTGCCGGCTGAGCGGCCGAATCACCGGGCCCGACTGTCTGCATGCTGCCACGCTGCAGGCGGATTTCGCGCTGCAAGATTTGGGCAGCGATCCACGGCCGCTCGCGCGGGCTACGATCACCGAGCCATGCTTTTGGACTCCGCGCACGCCGTACGTGTATCACGCGCATGTCGATGTCGTGCGTCAAGGCCAGGTCATCGAGCACTCTGCCCGCTTGTGTGCTGCGCGGCCTTGGGGAGCGAGCGGCCGCAACCTAGTGCTCGCCGGCAAACGCTGGGTGCCGCGCGGCGTTTGGCGCGATGAGCTGCGGCCAGAGGAAATTGGGCAATGGATCGAGGCGGCGGCCGTGGCGTGTGTGCCGAGTCCCAGCGACGCGGTCTGCAGCGAAGCCAGTGTGCGCGGGTTGGGCATCGCGGCACGTGTTGAAGGAATCGCCGAGAGCATTCGAGCTGAGTTGGCGCGGTTGGCGCAGTGGCCGGCCGTGTTGCTCGCGGTATTGCCGGCCAATACGCCCGCGGCGGCCTTCGATCACTTGCCCCCCGGACTGCTCTTAGGGCAACTGCCGACGGATGAAGAGCCCTATGTCTTGCGTCCCTGGGCGCAAGTTCTGCTGGCCACGGCCGAGGGACCAGCGGGCCACGCAGAGCGCCTAGCGAGTTTAGACGTGCCGGTGATCGCGGTCGGCAAGTCGACGGACGAGACGATCCACGGTGCGCGGCTCCATTGCGATGATCTTCAGGCGACACTTGCCCCTGTCGCGGATTTCGCCGGATATTTGGTTTGACGATGGCGTTCCAGTCGCCGACCATGAACCCGCCTCTGCTCTCCCCGCGCCGTTTTGCACGGAATGATTGATGTCGACCTCCGATCCCTCAAACGATCAACGGGCGTTTCTGGCTGCAGCCAAAGCGGCGCACCAGGCGTTTCACTCCGACGACGCCCGAGCGGTCGAGCGGCTGTTGAATGAGCATCCTGCGCTCAAGGCACGCATCAACGATCCGACGGGCGACTTCGGTTCGCCGCCGATCGTGAATGTCCGCAGCCGGGCGATGCTCGACGTGCTCCTCGCCGCCGGAGCCGACATCAATGCTCGCAGCAACTGGTGGGCGGGCGGCTTCGGACTGCTCGATACGGCGGAGCCTGACTTGGCGAAGTATGCGCTCGAGCTGGGCGCCACGCTCACGATCCATGCCGCGGCCCGCCTGGGGATGGTCGACGAGCTCCGCCAGCTTCTCGCTCACGATGTGCAACTCGTGCATGCTCGCGGCGGCGACGGCCAAGCTCCATTGCACGTTGCTGCGAACGTCGAGATCGCTGAGATCCTGCTCGACGCCGGCGCCGACATCGACGCGCGCGATGTCGATCACGAATCGACCGCCGCTCAGTACCTGTTGCGCTCGCGCCCCGGCGTGGCGCGGTTCTTGGTCAGCCGTGGTTGTTACACCGATCTGTTGATGGCGGCCGCGCTCGGTGACCTCGTGCTCGCCGAACGTTTGCTGCGGGCCGACCCCGAGTGCATTCGGCTGCGCGTGAGCGACGATTTCTTCCCCATGGTCGGCTCGCACTGCGGCGGCACGATCTACCAGTGGGTGCTCGGCTGGTACGTTTCGAGCGCCCAGGTCGCGAAGGACTTTGGCCACCCTGCGATGCTCGAACTCTTGAAGCGGCACGCGCCGCCGGAAGAGCAATTGCTCGATGCCTGTTGGTTGCACGACGAGGCGGCGGTGTCGGGCTTGCTGTCGCAGAAACCTGATTTGGTGGCCGCGCTGCCGGCGGCGGGCCGCAGGCACCTGGCTCATGCTGCGCGGAACAACGACACCGCGGCAGCTCGGCTGATGCTTTCAGCCGGTTGGCCTGTCGACACCTACAGCCAACATCACGCTACGCCGCTGCACTGGGCCGCCTGGCACGGCAACGCCGAGCTCGTGCGGCTGTTGCTCGAACATGCGCCGGACCTCGAAAACAACGACAACGAGTATCAAGGCACGCCGCTCCGGTGGGCCATCCACGGTTCCGAAAACGGCTGGGAGCGGGACCGCGGCGATTACCCGACCACGGTTTCCCTACTCCTGGACGCCGGCGCGAAACCGCCCACCGAACTAAGTGGATCTGCGGAAGTGCAAGCCATGCTGCGAAAGCATGGAGTTACTTGAGCTATTCGCGACCCAATTGGTCCGCACAGCGGACCCTACGTAGGGTCCGCTGTGCGGACCAATTTCAACCGACGGGCATTAGCTACGCCAACCGTTCCCAACTCGCTTTGAGGCAGACTATGCTTCGTGCCTTCAAACCTGCGGTTGCGGTGCTCATTGCAATCGGTGCATTAAACCCGGCGGTTCTGCAGGCTGCCGACGAATTCAAAGTCTCCGAAGACGGCGATCGCATCCGCATTCAGAGTTCCGCCCTTGAGGCCGCGGTCCGCAAGCACGGCTACGTCTCAGGCATCGAGGGCCAATCGCTGCTCGACCGCAAAACGGGCTTTCGCGATGCCGGCTTCGGGCTCGACATCGTCGACTGGATCATGGAGCCCGGCAGCGACGAAACCTATCGCGACCAGTTGCCCGGCGACCTGCCGTACGTGTTCAACAACGCGCATCATGGCCGCCGCGCGAAACGCAGCATCGAAGGTCCGCAGATCTGCACGCAGGCGGGCCAACTCGAACCACGGGTCATTCGAGGTCGCGGTGCTGACTCACAGGCCTTCGTCGCGATCCGGCAGGATTACACCTACCACCTGGCGGCTCCCGGCAAGCAGAAGGGCTCTCGCTGGGAGCAAACGATCGTCTTCCCGGCGGGCAAGCGTTACTTCCTGTCGAGCGATTTGATCACGGCGGTCAACTCGAGCGAGGCCATGTTCCTGCGGCTCGACATGCCGGGGCACATCAAACACACCGCCGGCGACACATTCAGCGAGATTTACCTGAGCTATCACGGCCGCATTCCGGCGAATGAGTTCGCAGCCGACTTCGCTCCGGACGACCGCTTTCTCTACGTGCGCGACGACGCTGGTTTGCAAAAAGACGAACAGCGGACCAAACGCATGATCCGTGCCTATCACCTCCGCGATCCGCAAACCGGTCGCGATGGCCCCTGGCTGGCCGGGATGACGCTCGATCCGTGGGCGGTGAGCGAAGCCTGGTGCCACCAGCGCGGCTACGTCTGCATGATCGAAGAGATTGGCGGCCGCCCGATCAAGCCCGGTGAGCAATTCGGCGCCGCGTTCGCCGTGGGCTTCTTCGATTCGATCGAGGAGATGCACACCCTTTACGACGAACTCGCGGGAAACAACCGCCTCGAGGTCGCGCCAGACGGAAGCGGCTGGCGGCTCTTCAAGCAGTAGGAACGAAAAAAGCCCGCAGCGCGAGTTCTTCGCGCTGCGGGCTCGTGTTTCGTTCTCGCAGGCAGCTTATTCGCCGCCGTAGGCCGTGGTGCTCTCTTCCTTGGTCACAGGCTGCTTCATCTCGGCGGTGACCACTTGCACCCGCAGCCGCAGATCGCCTGGAACGGCCGCTCGCACGCGGACCTTATAGGTCGCTTCCGCCTTGGGAGCGAGCGCCTTGAGCGGTTCGAACTCCACGTTCTGGCCCTTAGCTCCGTGTCGGGCGGGGCCACTGGCATTCACCAGCGTCATGCCGCCATCGAGCATGGCGACCAGTTGCACTTGCGTCGCGGCCTTCGAGCCCTGGTTGATTACGCGGATTTCGTAGGTCGTTTCGCCGCCCACTTCGATCGGATCTTCCAGATCGGCGACCTGGAACATGATCGCGGCCAGGCCTTCGACCAAGACGGTTTCTTCAACCTGATCGGTCAGCCCTTGCTGAGCGCGGCCTTCGACGCGCAGCTTGTGCTCGCCTTGTTCCACCGGCTCAGCCACGAGCGTCACGTCACCCGTTTCGCTCGCCGGCAACTCGACCAGGTTCCACTGCACGGCGTGCTTCACGGCGTCGTACTGCCCCGAGTTGTTCGCCTGCAGGAACTTGAGGCCCTTGGGCAGATACGTGACCACTTCCACGTTCTTGGCCGAAGCGGTGCCGGGGTTCGACACGCTCACGGTGTAGGTGGCCTTGGTTTCCAGGAACCGCTTCTTTGGGCCATCTACGGCCAACTTCAAGTCGGGCGCCAAGACCTGCAGATCCATTTCCTTGTTCACTTTGAGACCGCCATCGGCCTCGAGCTCGATCAGATTCTTCGCAATACCGGCTTTGGACGCCGCCAATTGCAGCTCAACGGTTTGCGTTTGGCCCGGCTTGAGCGTGCCCAGGGCCAGCTCGAGTTCCTTGCCGGCAGGATGCGTGAACTGTTCTGGGATCGACTCGCCCAGCACCACGTTCGTAGCGGCGCCGGTGCCGGTGTTGGTGATCTTCATGGTGAGCGTGACCTGCTCGCCGATCATGACCTCGCTCGGGCCATCGACCTCGACGACCAGCGCCGGCTGAGTGGCTTTCGACCGGCTCGAGGCGCGGCCTTCGAACACGACGGTGGCCACGCTGCCCAACTCACCCTCGGCCAAAGCCAAGAGCGAGATCTTGACGATCTTCTCCTCGTTGGGCGCGAGCGTATCGAATTGCCAGAGCAACTCGCCCCGCGGACCGCGCGAGGCCGAGGGGCTTGTGTTCACCAGGCGAGCCCCCTTGGGCACTTCGTCGCGCAGTTCGAGATTGTGAACCGCAACGACGCCGTTGTTCCGCACGCGAATGGAGAATTCGGTTTCCTTACCGACCTGCACTTCGGGAGGAGCAATCTTCTCGATCGAGATGCTCGGCGCCTGCAGGCCTTCCATCTCCCGGGCGCCGGGCTCGCCGGTGCCTTCGTCGAACGACGGACTGGCCGGCATGGCCGAGGCCAAGGGGCGGTGGGTCGGAGCGTGTTCTTGAATTTCGGCCGGAGCGGCCGTCGCCGGCACGCTCGACTCGTAGCCGCCGAAGGCGTCGCCTGCGGGGGCAGCAGTCTGCTGCGCTGGCGGTGCATAGGCATCGGCCGGAGCGCCCGCGTCTTCCGGTTCTCCAGCGGCCGGCTCTTCTTCGAATTGCTCCGCGCTCGCAGGCACGACGGGCTTGCGAGAACCTTGCTGGCGTCCGCCTGCTTGCTGGGCAGCGGGGCCAGCGAGCGGCTTCGGACGGCGCGGTGAAGTTGCTAGCGGCGATTGCTTGGCTTGCTCGGCGATGCTGGGCTCCGACTCGATGGCCGGAGCCGGTTCTTCAAACGCATCACGCGATGCCGGATAAGCTTCGCGTGCGGTCGCAGAATACGTGGCCTCGGAGGCAGGTTCGTCTGCCGCATCATCGGCGGCGTCGTCTGTCGCATCGATCGGAGCAGCCGACGCGTCTTGGCTAAAGGCGTCGGTCTGGTCGAAGGCCTCGCGCGAGGCGCCCGCGCCGCCGTTCCAGCTACCGCCAAAAGCGTCGGTCTCGGCGGGCTCGGCCGCCGTCTCGGAAACGCGGGGCTGGCGAGCATCGTTGCGCTCAGCGCGTGGGCCCTGGCCCACTTCGGCGGCTACGGCCGGTTGAGCGCCGCGTTGGTCGTAAGCAATCGCGATCAAGCCTGCCGCGACTACGATCGTAACGGCCAAAGCCGGAATCCAGACTCGACGCATGCCGACGTCTCCCCGCATCAAATATTCGGTGAACGACCACGTACGGTCCGCCTGACGAGGCGAACGCGCAGCCATTCTGGCGCGGGCGCGGTCCATCGCGCCTGCGAAGGCGGGGTAGTTACCAAATCCGGCGGGCGCCGCAAATACCAGTTCGGCCGGCGAAGGCCGGTTTAGCTGGCGAGTGCGGTCGTAGGGGCGTTCGGGCAAGCAGACAGTCAATCTGGGGGAGGGCTCGTTTGACGCAGTCCTTTGCGCGACCGACCTTTTTGCGGCGGATCGCCTAGTGGAACGGCTGGGTGATTCGATTTCCGCCCACTCAAATCATGCGAATAGGTGCTCTTAGTGATGACCCCCTCTCCCATTTCGACCCGTGCTGGTTTTAGCCGCTTTGGTCTGATGTTCGCCCTGGCGGCCACGGTCGCCTGCGGCGCTTGCTGGCTGGTGACTGCAAACGCCAGCGACACGCCCGACGCCACGCTCAAGGTTGCCACGGTGCCGAGCGAGCGCGAGCCGATTCCGGCCGACGAAATCATGGCCCGCTTCCCCATCGAGAAGCACCAAGAGTTCATGCGCCGCGCCATTGCCAACTCGCGCAAGGCCGGTGTGCAGTACAAGACGGGCGGCGCCTTCGGCGCGGTGATCGTCACCAAGGACGGCGAGGTGATCGCCGACGGCGTCAATCACGTGGTCGCCGAGAACGATCCGACCTGGCACGGCGAGATGCACGCGATTCGCCAAGCCTGCAATCTGCTCAAGAAGCCGAAGCTCGAGGGCTGCATCATGTACACCTCGTCGGAGCCGTGCCCGATGTGCCTGGCGACCTCGTACTGGGCGGGGCTCGATGGCATTCTCTACGGCGCGACGGTGGCCGACTCGAAGGAGTATGGCAACTTCGACGACGAGTTCATCTACGAGCAGTTCGCCAAGCCGGCGACCGAGCGCGCCATCTCGCAGCAGTCGCTGCTCCGCCCCGAGGCGGTCAAGGTGTGGCAGGAATATCACGCTCGCAAGGACAAGATCGACTACTAAGCGATTCGATCGCTCGGTAAGCGTTGGCCGACCGCAGTTGGCCTGCTGCTGATCTCTGAGCGGCCCTTGTCCGCATGCCGGGCAAGGGCCGCTTTTTTTGCGCCATCATAGTTTGCCCAATCCGCGTCTCGCGTAGGCAAGCCCCCGGGCGACAACGAACAAACGTTCGCCGCCCGATTTCGAGTAGCCCATTCGGTGGGGGCCCGACGATGGCAAGCATACGGATGAATGTGCGTTGAGCGATCCCGGAGCGACGGCAGGCGCCGGCGGGCGGAATGGATGCTGCGCTGCGACGAGTGGTGGCCGGCGGCCTAGTGGTCGTCCTTGCGATGATCGCTCGCGCCGCGCCCGCCCAATCAGGCGATGTCGTCTATAGCGAGGCCGAGAGCCAGCTCACGGCCGGAACGGAAGCGGCAGCGCAGTTCGACGAGCCGCGCACGAACACTCCGGCCGGGGATGTCGGCGCGATCAGCGGCAACGCCGCGGTGAACATCGTCACGGGCACCGGTCGCCTGGGCGACCTGCTCGGCGTCAATCACGATGGCTGGCGACTCGGTGGGCTCGCCATCAACGACGCCAATGGTTTGCTCTCCGGCGGGCTCGGCCCCGGCAAATGGGTCGGCCAAAGCCTCACGGTCGTCGATCTGTCGTACGACACGGAGAAGGCCGGCCATTGGGAGGGCGGCTCCTTCGGCACGCAGTTCCTTTATTACACGGGCTACGGCGCCGGGCCCGTGGTCAACGGGATCGAGCAGCATCAAGGATCGCCCAACGCGCTCGCCGGCACGGTGATGGGCTTCAACTCGCTCGACGGCGCCCCGCCGATCCATCGCGCCGAACTTTATCAGGCGTGGTATCGGCAGACCTTGTTCGACGACTTAGTTCAGATGCGCATCGGCAAGTCGGTGCCGACCTACGACTTCAACAACGTGACGCGCCCCGTCGCCACGGCCGATGAGGCCTACCAGGTGCCGTCGGTCTCTGGCGCGATCCTGACGCCCGTCTACGTGAACCCCACGATGCTGGGGGTGATCCCGGGATACTACAACTCCGCGACGGGCGTGATCACGTCGGTCACGCCGACCGAGCACTTCTACGCGCAATACGGCTTCTACGACGGCAGTCTGGCCACGGGGCGGCAGACGGGCCTCGAAGGGCCGCACTTCACGGGGCACTATTTGCACCTGGCCGAAGTCGGCGCGACCTGGTTCTTTGGCCCCGATCGGCTGCCAGGCTCGTTCGGCATCGGCGGCTGGGCGCAAACTGGCGCGCTGCGCGGCTTCAGCGGGCAAACGATCCACGGCGCGCAGGGGATGTATCTGTTTGGTTCGCAGCGGCTTTATTTCGAAGATCCAGGCCGCACGCACGACGGGCTGAGCTTCTTCTATCAGTTTGGCGCGACCGACGCCGACATCGTGATGACGCACCGCTACTTCGGCTGCGGCCTCACCTACTTCGGTCCGCTGCCCAACCGCAGCGGCGACTCGCTAGGCTTTGCGCTGGCGCTCGGCAAGATGAACTCCGACCCGAACGCGGGCAAGGTGTTCTATGCGGGCTACGGCCCCGGCCCCGCGCCGCTCGGCTCGCAAGAACTGATGATGACCTGGTACTACCAGATCGACTTAGAGAAGGGACGCTTCCTGCAGCCGAACCTGAGCTACATCCCCGATCCGGCCCGCATCCCCGGCACGCCTGCGGCACTCGCGCTCACGATCCAGGCCGTGATGCTGTTTTGAGCCGAAATAATTGGTCCGCACAGCGGACCCTACGTAGGGTCCGCTGTGCGGACCAATGTGAACGCGGATACTCAGCCCAGCTTCTTGAGCTCGGCTTCAGCCGCTGCGATGTCCTTCTCCAAGCGGCGCACCTCTTCGACATCGTCCATCTGCTTCTTCGCGCCGGACAGTTGTTGCCGCAGCTTCGTGAGGCGTTGATGCAGCACGTCGGACTTCTTCTTGGCTTTCTTGTCCATCGCAGCCTTTAAGTGATCAAGAGGTGGCTTCGGCCGCGGCGGGCAGCTTGGGCAGATTGGGATTGGGCGCGTTGTGGGTCATCCGCAGCACGCCGGAAATGCAGATCACCAGAATGCCGAGCACCAAGTTCACCGTCAGCCAGGTCTTGGCGTTCTCGCGAAACTTGGCCGTGGCGGCCGAGCGGCCCGCTAGGCTGCTGGCGATATAGAAGATGCCGAGCGCCAGCAAGAACTTGACGCCGAACAGCGGGTGATAGAGCGGCGGAATCTTCAGGCCCGCCGCTTTGAAGCTGGCGTTGATCGTGAGAAAGTTCCACAGCCCGCTGACGATCAGAAACAGAATGGCCGCCATGACGACCTTCGACCAGCGGCGGCGAATCGCCTCGGACAGCGCCTTGCGTGTCTCCTCAGGCAGGTCGGCCACAGAGGGCACGAGCGCTACGCGCATGAAGATGACGCCGCCGATTGCGGCCACCGCGGCCAGGATGTGCAGCCAGCGAAGCACGAGCGCCAACCAGTCGATTTCCATGGGCCGAAGCTACTCCCAAATTTCGCAGTGATAGCTGCTGATCGCCAAGACCGCCCGATGGTAGGCCGACCCACCTCAAATGTCCAGTCGCGGCAAGGTTTTCCGTTTGACCAGAGGCCGTCTGCCCAAGTTGGACTTGCCGGCATTTTGCGAAGCACGGTAACACATGCATGTGAACCGCTGCGGCGAAAGACTTGCCCGCGGCAACCCCGCATGCTGGAAGGAGCCAGGCCATGAATCCGCTGACCTCAGGCAGGACCCGTCGAATCTCCCCGCAGCGGGCATTGGTCCTCGATCTACTGCACTTCGCGAAAGGCCTGCCGATCGTTCCCTGCGACCGACAGTTTTGCTGCGCAGAACTGGCGGATCTGCGGGCCAACGTCCGCCCGCGCATTTCTTGGCCGGCGTTGTTTCTGCGGGCCTACGGCATCGTCTCCGCGGAAACGCCGCTCTTGCGCACGAGCTACCTGCGTTGGCCTTGGCCACGGTTCTATGAGCACGCGGCCGCGGTGGGCATGATCAGCGTGCAACGGACGCATAACGATGAAGACCGGCTGTGCTGGGGGCGATTCATTCAGCCGGAACTGCAGACGCTGCCGGAGATCCAAGCGGCGCTCGACGACTATCAGCGGCAGCCGGTGGCCGAAGCCTTCAAGTCGCAGGTGCAACTCAGTCAGTTGCCTGGGCCGCTGCGCCGCCTGATTTGGTGGACGAACCTGAACCTGCTGCCCCGCAAGCGCGCCAAACGCGTAGGTACGTTCGGCATGTCGGTCTTGGCGGGACAGGGCGCTTTCAATCGACAGCACCCGAGCTTTCTGACGACCAGCCTGAGCTATGGTCCGCTCGACGAGCGCGGGCGAATGCTGGTGACCCTGCTCTACGATCACCGCGTCTTCGATGGGTCGACCGCGGCCGCCGCCCTCGAGCGTCTTGAAGAGACGCTGCAGGGCGAGATCGCCCGCGAGCTGCGCGGCTTAACGTCGCGAACGCGAGCCGCGTAGCCAAAACAATCGGTCCGCACAGCGGACCCTACGTAGGGTCCGCTGTGCGGACCAATTCGAGCGCCGAATGAAGCTTGTATTCGGGTTTACTTAGACGGCGACCGTACGATCGGCGTTGTGCGTGAGCGTGTAAACGAGCGCTCCCTCGATCACTTCGCGAGCGATCAAGCAGTAGCAGTCGTTGGCGTTCTCGAGCGACTCCAGAGCCCGCAACGACGGGCCGGTGATCGACCAGCCGATCGACAACGTTTTACAGTCGCTGGCGTAGGTCCACGCCAACTCCTCCGGCGTGCTCGCCGCGCCCACAGACGGACGGTAACCGTCTGCAAACTCATACGTTCCGTCCATGCTGCCGCCGCGAATGACGACCTTGATCTTCATGACACCGCTTCCGCGCAAACTGTGTGAGGGTTATCCCGACAAGGCTACGGTTTCGGCGGAATCGCGTCAAGCAATTATTGGCAGTTCACGGCTAGGCTTTGGGATGTTTGGGCAACGGGTAACGTCCTGCCGGAAGTAATCGGTCGCAGGCTAATGATTGGCGCGCCCAACAAGCCCGAAAACAGCAGAATTCCGACCGCGAAGAGCACTCCCCCGGGGGGCTCAGGCACGGCCACGGTCCCCGCCGTGTGGCCAAAATTCGCCTTCAAAAGTCCGAAGTCGTCGAGGTCGACATCGCGGTCGAGATCGAAGTCTCCTTGCGACAGCAGATTTCCCTCGCCGAAGTGGGCCTTCAGCGCGCCGAAATCGTTGAGATCAACCCGGCCATCCAGATTGGCGTCTCCCTCGAGAAACGGCGAATCAGGCAGGCTCCAGGCTAGGCCAAAGGCGTCGGCGCCCAATTGCGAGTGATCCGCTTTGAAGTTCACCGCCAGGGCGTAGAACGCGGTGTCAGGCACTTCGAAGCGATGAATATGCTCGACGTTGTCGACCGCGCTATTGCTCTGCGTGACCAGTGATTTCGGCGCGACGCATCGGTTTCCCAGAGCTCGAGATCCAGGTTGTCGAGGGCGTAAGCGCTTCCCGTGGCGCTGAACTCGCGAAACCAGTTGAGCGTGGCCGTGAGCGTGGCGCCCGCATGGACTGGCCGCTCGAAGAAGTACCACTGCGTCGTTCCTGACGCCAGGCCCGGCTCGAAGTCCCAGCCGACGCGGGCCACATTTGCATTCGGCGCTTGCTCAGGATTCGAGAAGTATTGCCATTCGGCTCGCGGCAACGAGATCTCGCCGGCGCCCTGGTTGATGTCGAGCGGCTGCGTGGTGTTGGTGGGCGACCAGCCGCTCCAGGTAAGTTGCCCCAAGGTCTTGTCGGTCCAAGCGAGTTCCTGACTCACCTCTTGAGCGGAGTTGAGCAAGATCGCCTTGATCGTGAGCGGATCGGAGTTCCAGCCGCGATCGTCCGCTTCTTCCATGAGCCGGGCAGCGACGCCCGCCACATAGGGCGCGGCGAAGCTCGTGCCGGCGACCAGCTTGGTCGCGTCGTTGACGAAAGGATCAGTCGGATCGAAATTCGCCAGCGTCAAATACGAGCCGGGAGCAATCAGATCCGGCTTGGTGCGACCATCGCTCGTGGGACCGCGCGAACTGTAGCCCGCGATGTAGCTGTCCGGCGCCAAGCCTCGAAACGGGTCGGCGTCGGGCGTTGCTTCTTGGGGGCCTGACGCGCCGATCACCAGCGCGTTGTATACTCCCGCCGGGTCAACGAGCGTGGTCGGCGCCGGACCGTAGTTGTGCGCAACCTGGGTCACGAGCTGCCGAGTGTTGTAGGCCATGCGATCGAAAGCGAGCGCGCGGCCCTCATTGCCGGTCGTGCTCGAAACGTAGCCGGCGCTATGATTCACGATGCGGGCGCCTTGGCCGAGTTCTTCGAGACCCTGATCGAAGTACGAGGTTGTCTGCAGTTGATACGACCACAGGCTCCAGCGATCTCGACTGGCATGCCCCCCGTCAATCGGCGTTGCCGACTTCCCGTTGTCTGGGAAGATTCGGCTCGCTACGGCGGTGGGATGGAATTCGGGGTTGGCCTGGGGCGACTCGATATGGCTGACCTTGATGTCGATGTCGGTGAAGGCCGCATGCCCGGTGAAGATGTTGCCCGGAATCGGTTCGACGATCGCAATCACATTGGGCGGCGTAGCCCATGCCAGAGAGCTGGCGGCCAATACGGCCGCACAGACGAGGTAGCGCGCAAACGTCGGGAGCGGTGGCCCAAACTTTGGTCCCGCAGTCAGCCAGGGGGGTCTTCGGTCGGGTCGCATGGTTTCACGATAGTTGCAGCCCCCCAAGCCAGGCAAATTGCGGCCGCTCGGACAGGGGAGACCGGGGCGACGAGACCACGCTCACGTTCCGTCGGAGGAACTCGGACGCTAGATTACCGGCATGAAATCATCACAACCGCCGAACTCCGCTGCGCTCGTCGAACTTTTGCGCCGCAGCGGTCAGGAACACTTGCTTGGGCGACTTGCTGCTTCCGACGCAGAAACCTTGGCCGAGCAGCTTGCGGCGCTCGACTTCGAGTTGATCGACAAGCTGTATCGAGAGAGCAAGAACCCACACGAGAGCGACCACGCGGCGCTGGCTGCCCGCGCGGAGCCGCCGCCGGCCATTCGCTTGCGAGAGGGGCACAATCGCTACTCGGCCGACGAAGCGCGTCGCCGCGGAAACGAACTGCTGGCCGCTGGCAAGGTTGGCGCCGTACTGGTCGCCGGCGGGCAGGGAACCCGCCTGGGGTTCCCTCATCCGAAAGGCATGTTCCCAATCGGGCCCCTCTCGAACGCCACACTGTTCGAGATTCTATGCCAAAAACTGTTGGCGGTCTCGAAGCGTGCTCAGCGGTCGGCGCCGCTCTATATCATGACCAGCAGCGCGACGACTGCCGAAACGCGGGCCTTCTTCGCGGAACACAATCAGTTTGGCCTGCCAGATGTGTTCTTCTTCGAGCAGGGAACGATGCCGGCGGTCGATGCGGCCACTGGGCGGCTGCTGCTCGATGAGCAGGGCGACCTGTGTCTGAGCCCTGATGGCCATGGCGGCATGCTGGCCGCGCTCGACCGGAGCGGCGGTCTGGACGACATGCGGCGGCGGGGCCTTGAGTACCTGTTCTACTTTCAGGTCGACAATCCGCTGGTCGAAATGTGCGCGCCCGAGTTTCTTGGCTACCACGCCTTATCCGAGTCGGAGCTTTCCACGCAGGTCATCGCCAAGCAGTTTCCCGCCGAACGGCTGGGCAACGTGGTGTTGGTCGACGGCCGGGTGCGAATCATCGAATACAGCGACTTGCCCCCGGCCGCCGGAGAACGGCGAAACCCCGACGGTGGGCTGACCCTCTGGGCGGGCAACACGGCGGCCCACGTTTTCAACGTGGGCTTTCTCGAGCGGCTCGCGCACACCGCCGACGCACTGCCGTTTCATATCGCTCGAAAGAAGGTGCCGTATTTGGGCGAGCATGGCCGCCTGGTGGAACCTCAGCAGCCCAATGCGCTCAAGTTCGAGCGGTTCATCTTCGACCTGCTGCCGGCCGCCGAGCGGTCGATCGTGGTCGAGGTGGATGCAGCGGAGTGCTTTGCGCCGGTAAAGAACGCCTCGGGCGAGCCCCGCGACACTCCGGAGACCGTGCGGCAGCAAATGAGCAAGCTGCATCGACAGTGGTTGGAGGGGGCCGGTGCGAAGGTGGCCGAGGGCGCCGTGGTGGAAATCACGCCGGTCTTTGCACTCGATGCCGAGCAAGTGCGAGAGCGCGTACAGTCCGGAACGGAAGTGCATGGCAACACGCTGTTTACAGAGAGCAGGCGCTAGCCGCAGGGGCTGCCTTGGCGGTCGCCAATCGCCGGACCGAACGGCAGGCAAAATAAGGGGACTTTCTGGATCGCAAACACGTTTCGCCATTACCTTTCCAACGTGTTTTGGGCTGGCTAGACTGAAGAGTCGACCCTCGCGGCTCTTCTCTTCTTATAACTAGCTCCGCTGCGGAGCTTGGACCGGTCGTTCGCGCCGGTGCAGCATGGCAAGTCCCTGCCTTCCGCGAATGGCTTTGATCGCAACCTTGGCGGCAGCGCTCGCCTACGCGCAGGGCGCGAGTAGCCAGGAACTCGCCCCCGTTCCGGCAAACGGCGCTACGGCCCCCATTGCGACCCCTGCGGCCACGCCTAGCGCGCCGCCCGCCCGAGTTCCCTCTACCTCGCTGTGGGAGTTATCGCCCCGTGAGGACGGCGAGCCGACCGCGCGCGATGAAGTCGTCCCGGAGGTGATCTACCTGCCTGACGAGCAGGGGCGACCGACACGGTTGCTCGGCTGGCGCATGGACGACTTTCTCCGCGCTTGGCGGTGGATGCAGGCAGGGCTGTCGCAGCCTCCGGTGAACTGGGAAATCACCTCGATTTCCTTGAGCGGCGTCGAGCAGTCGGGCTGCGTGGAATTCGAGGCCCGCGTTGAACTGCGTGTTCACGGTCAGGGCTGGCATGCCGTGCCGATCGACCTCCGGGAGGGAATCTTGCGCACGCCACTCGACGAACTGAAGTTCTCGGGAGGGCGCGAGCATCGATTGGAGATTGCCCCTGAGGGCGGCGGATACCGTTGGCACGTCTTGGCCGACGGCGACGCTGACTGCGCGCTCGCGTTTCGCTTTGCGGTCGCACTTTCCCGGCAAGGACAGGAACACCGCTGCGCCCTGCATCTGCCGGCGGCGGCGATTTCGAAGATCCAACTCGTGCCGACAGGCAAGATCGGCGCAACGTCCGCCGTGCCGGGCGTCTTTCTTGCTCCGCCGGAAAGCCTGGCTGATGGGACCACGCGGCTGACGGTCGAGGGCGCTCGGGGAGATTTCTGGCTGTCTTGGCAAGAGGCATTGCCGGTGGCGGCAGTGGCGGCTCTCGAGGCCGAAACGCGCTACCGCGTGAAGGTCGATGGCCCTCTTGCGCAGGTCGAGGCCGATCTCTCCATCCGCGGCGTCGGGGGAACGGTTAGCCCTTTCATCCTGCGAGCGCCCGCGGCTTGGCGGTTGCTCAGTAGCTTGCGAACCGAGGAGGCCGCGCTCGCGCCACTCACGGACGACAAGGGGGGGACCGGCCAAAATGCCTGGCAAGTCACCCCGCTTGCGACAGATCGTGCGCGATTGCGCCTGCCGCTCCAGTTCAGTCTGCCGCTCGACGCCGCAGGGGAAGAGCGTAGCTTACGCATCGAAGGGCTCGAGGCGGCTGGCGCCTTGCGTCATACGGCGCTGGTGAGTGTGGAGATCCCCGACGACTGGCAGGCCGATTGGCAGTCGCTGACGCATGCGCAGCGCACCACCACGCTGCCCATCGACGAGTTGGTCCCCCAGGCAGGAGATTACTTCTTCGAAGCCTACCGGCAACCGTTTGCTCTCGAAGCGCGGTTGTCGAGGGCGGCCGCTCGGGTGTCGGTAGAACCGCGCTACGAAATCGACGTCGATGCCATGGGCGCACGAGTCCGGGCCACATTCCGTTTGTCGCCGCAAGTAGGCCGCTTGACCGCACTCGAGATCGAGCGGCAAGGATGGATCGTCGACCGTATTGAACCGGCGGAGACCTTCGCGATCGATCCGACCGCGAGTACGGGCGACGTGCTGGCCGCGACGTTGCGAACCGCGTCGGCGGAACCGCTCGAGTTGACGCTGCTTGGGCATCGGAGTTGGAACGAGGCTCCGCGCATGCTGTCGGTGGCGCTGCCCTGCGTGCGATCCGAATCGCAATCCGCTGCGCGCGTCGTAGTGCGGCCCAAAGAGAATGTGCTGCTGGCGCCCCTCGCCGGCCAAACCGAGTCGTTGTTGCGAGAACCCTCGACGGCCGCCGATCCCGACCGAGCCTTGGTCTTTCGAGGCTCAGCATCGAGCGCGCGGCTCGCCTGCGAGATGCAGGTGCTGCCGCAACGTGTGACGGTGCGCGGTCAATCGCAAGTGCAATTAGACGCCGGCCGGGCGCGCATCGACCAGGAGTTTGCCTATCGCGTCGATTTCGAGCCGCTCGACTTGATCGAGCTCGAACTGCCGTCGGCGCTGTGGAACGCGGCCCTGTCGGTAACGGTCGGCGGAGTCGAGTTGGCCGGCGCCGCCGATGCAATGCGCTCGCGCGACGCTCCGCTGCAACTCGTCCGCTATCGCCTCCCTCAGGCACAACTCGGCGCGTTTCAAGTTCGTTTAAGCGCCACGCTCGACCTGCCGGCCGCCGGCGACGAGATGCGCATTCCCTTGGCGGCGCCGACGGACGGCAAACTCGAGACCCATCTGCTCTCCGCAAAATCGAATGTTGCGGGGGACCTAGTCAGCAATGCTGGGCCGTGGCGTCCCGTACCCGGTGACCCGCGTGAACCCACGTCGGCCTTGCTGCTGCAAACCAGCGAACGCTCGACAGAGGTGACCTTGCGTCAGAGCAGCGCTGGCAGGAGCGGCACATCAACGATCGTCGAGCGGGCGTGGCTTCAATCATGGTACTTGGCCGGGACACGGCAAGAGCGCGTCGTGTTTCGCTTGCGGAGTGGGGGCCAGCGGTTCGAGTGTTGGTTGCCTGAAGAGGCCGAGGTCGGCGGCCTGACCGTTTCGCTGCGTAACGAGGTGGGCGGGCAATCCATCGATCTCGATCCCGCGACCGTGCTCAGCGCCGATCGCCGGATCTCGGCGCCCCTCCCCAAGGCCAATGACCGCGACGCCCGGTTCGTTCTCGAGTTGCGCTATCCGTGCAGTCTGCCGGCCACGGGAGGGAGCCGCACGCTCCATCCGCCGCGGCTGCCCGACGGCGTTTGGGTGCAGCAGGTTTGTTGGCAATTGTTGTTGCCCCCGGATGAGCACGTCGTCTCGAGGCCAGATGGTTTCAGCCATGAGTTCCAGTGGGCCTGGCAAAGGCTCTATTGGGGGCGCCAGCCGGTCATCGAGCAAAGCGAACTCGAAGCTTGGAGCGGCGGTGAGCCAAGCGGCTTTGCCCCGGGCGACGCCAGCCGATATGTCTTCAATTCGGCCGGCGCTTTGCGACCTCTCACGTTTTCCACGGCCCGCCGCTCCGAGCTGGTGCTCGGAGCGTCTTTGGTCGCGTTCGTGGCGGCCGTCGCCTTGCGTCGCACGGCAAGCGCCTGGCGGCCGCTGGCTCTCACGGGCACCTTGGGAGCTATCGCCGCCATTGCCTTGTGGCGGCCCGATGCGGCGGCCCTCGGCGGCCAAGCAGCCGCATTGGGTTTGTTGTTGGGAGTAATCTCTCTCTGGCTCGAGCGACGCTGGACGGCAGGACACTTCACGCCGCGGCCAGCGCCGTCGACTGCCTGGCCGGTGCAGCGCGGCTCCAGCCTCACCCGGTCGTTGCCGACAACTCCCTCCGTGGCCTCGACCTCGAGTGCGCCGGCCTTGCCTCCTTCCGCTCACGAGAACGGAAGCAGCCTGCAATGATGCGGTCCGCGTTCCTTGTCGCACTTGCCTGCGCTTTTGCGGCGGCGTTGCCTGGGCGATTGCTGGCCGCCGAGGCAACCGACTCTCCGGTAAGAACTCAGCGCGTACTCGTGCCGGCCGACGCGCGGGATCGCTGGGACACCGCAAGCGAACGCTACTTGCCCATCGATGCCCAGCGTTTCGAACGCTGGCTCCAAGCGCGAAGCGGCGTCCAGGCTGCGCCCAGTCGTCGGGGCTTCGTCAAGTCTGCGGTTTACCGCGCACGACTCGACGAACAGCAGCGAATGGTCGGCACAACAGACTGGGAGATCGCTGGCGGAGGCCCCTGGCCCGCCCTGCTGCCCTTGGCCCCGCAAGATGCTCAATTCCTGCGCGCGATTTGGCTGCCTACCGCTGGCGAAGCCGAGCGTGCGGCCCAAATCGGGCTGAGCGGCGACCGCCAACCCGCCTTGCTCGTCGAGCAACCCGGACAGGTCCAGATCGCGTGGATGTTGGCGCCACAGCAAACCGAGTATGAACGCCGCTACCGATTTCGCCTGGCCAACTGTCTTGATGCTCGGCTGGAATTGACACTGGCCGAAGACCTCGAGGTAAGCGTCGACCGGGGGTTGGTGGAACGGTCCGGCGCGCCCGAGCAGGGCTGGCAGCGGTGGACGATTCGG
>JAESFN010000667.1_pt1 | contig 25442 bp, 25 predicted proteins | sample 9269411 | NCBI WGS metagenome assembly JAESFN01 (sample SAMN14505399, study PRJNA617100) | algae metagenome | isolation source: Iphinoe sp. HA4291-MV1 and co-occurring heterotrophs from trail next to... | place: USA: Maunawili Falls, Hawaii | collected 2009-07-25
GTCGCCCTCCGTCATTTCTGATGGCTGCTATCGTGCCTCCAATCAATTCAGTAGTATTCGGCGCGGTCAAGTGCATCGCGTGATCTACGTGATCTCCAATCGGACATACACGGTCGACGTTTGACGCCGTGGCAGTTTTTCACTGCTAAGCTGCTGGGCGGACCAACAATACGATCGCTCGAGAGCAGAGCACCCAGCTTATGGGCCGCGCGACTCTATCGCGACGGGGTCGTCTAAGAACCAGGAGGAGTGGGGTGGCAGCGGTAGAAGAACTTCAGCTCTCGCCCCGGCTTTGCCGACCGGGCACATCCTGACGACGCGCCGAACCGAAGTGAAAACCCCGGCCTCCTGTGATGGAGACCGGGGCGAACTGAAGTAGCGGTGGGTTTAGAAGCGCCAGTTCAGGCCGACGCTGACCTGATGTGTGTGCAACGCTACGTCGCTGGTCGGCACCACGTCGTACGACTGGCTGCCGTAGTCCGAATACCTATACAGGAGGTCGACGGACAGGTTGTCCGCAACGGCGAACTCCACGCCGGCGCCGGCCGTCCAGCCGATATGCACGGCAGTATCGGTCGCGACGCCGGTGTTCACGGCCTCGGCACCAGCAACCGCCAAACCGGCCGTCAGGTAGGGAAGGAACGCTCCGCCGTCAAAGCCCAAGCGCCCGCGAAGCGAGCCGACCCAGTCGACGTTGAACTCGTCACCGCCGAAGTCCGCCGGGTCATTGGCGATGTTGGACCAGGCAATATCGCCCACAACGCCGGCGACTACCCCATCCGCGACGGTAAAGTTGGCGCCCAGAGCAACGCCAGCGAGCCAGCCGCTGATGTCGTGCTCGATACCTCCCGGAGGAGTATTCTCAAAAGCGCCGGCACCGTACCCTGCAAAGACACCGAGATAGACGCCGTCCCAGTTACCGCCAACGTCCACGACGCCGGGCTCAACCGGGGTATCGATGATAAGATCGGCCGCCTGAACAGAAGTCGCAGCCAGAACCGCGAGCGATACACTCGCAGCGAGAAGACCAACAGACCGAGTCATTATTGTTACTCCCAGTGGGAGCACATCATTGCCACATGTCACGCCAAAGGGCTGTGGCAGTTGAGCAACCGGCTAGATATTATTTCGGGTTTCGCCCGGCGTGCCGATCGGTGGTCACCGAACGACTTGGGGCAGAGCGCATCGGCGCCTCGGCTAGGAGCAGGTGGCAGGGGCAGAAGGACTTGAACCCTCGACCCTCGGTTTTGGAGACCGATGCTCTACCAACTGAGCTATACCCCTAAACCTGCGGCCCTCCCTCTACTGAAAAGCCTCGGGCCGCGCAAGTGGCAAGGGGGCAACCTTCGCGTGAAGATTGCGCGCCGCCGCGATGCGGGATTAGGCTCCCTGCCGCGCAGGCCTTTGGGGGCCGCGCCTTTGAGGTAACCAGGGGAAATAGATGAAGAGACTCGTTCTCGTCGCCGCGCTCGTCGCGTCCAGTTTCGCCGTGCCTGTCCTGCCTGCCGCTGCCGCTCCGATGGTTTCGGATTCGGAAGTGAACTGCCTGATCTTCCCGCTCCTGAAGAAGGAATGCTGGGACAAGGGCGCCGAGATGATGAAGGTTGCGCCGAAGACGGTCGCTGCGGCGACCGAAACCACGGCGACCAAGCTCAAGCTGCCGATGCTGTGGAACTGCACCGCCGCACCCAAGGGTTCGGGCCACCTGCTCCACTGCTGATCAAGACTCCGCGCACAAACAGAAGGCCCGGCAGCAGTGCCGGGCCTTTCTCATGCTCCGTTGCGGAAGCGCCGCAGTTCGTCACGGGTGGTGAAAAGGATAGTGCGAGTCGTTGGCGCCGATATCGGTGCGCAGGTACGAGCTCAGCTCGCGGATGTCGGCCACGGGATGGGCACGGCGCGGCAGGATGGCGTGCTTCACCCAGCCGAACAGGCGGGCAGCGCGGGACTTGGGGGCCTGGTAGAGCATTTCGATCACCGTCAGCTTTGATGCCTGTGAAGGATAGATGCGCCTCCAGAGCTTTGATTTCCAACCAAAGGTCGAGTATCATGCATAAGGAGGCCTTATGTCAGATCACCTACCGCCACTCGCTGCGATCCGTGTCTTCGAGGCTGCCGCCCGGCACCTGAGTTTTACCCGCGCCGCCCAGGAGCTGGGGATGACGCAGGCGGCGGTGAGCTACCAGATCAAGGTGCTCGAGGAGCGGGTCGGCTCGCCGCTATTCCTGAGGCGGCCGCGCGAGGTGGCGCTGACCGAAGCGGGCGAGCGGCTGGCGCCGGAGGTGAGCCGCTCGTTCGACATCCTGCGCGAGGCGTTCATGGATTTCGGGGCGCGCGAGCACGGGACGCTCATCGTCAACACCATGCACACCTTCGCCGCGCAGTGGCTGGCGCCGCGGCTCGGTATCTTCCAGCTCCGGCATCCGGAGATCGCGGTGCGGCTCGAGACCACCGACCGGCTGGTGGATTTCGGTCGCGAGCAAGTCGATGTCGTGGTGCGCGCCGGCATGGGCAAATGGCCGGGGCTCAGCGCCGTCAAGCTGATCGACGTCCGCTACACGCCGATGCTGTCGCCGGCTTTGGCAGAGAGTATCGGCGGGGTGCACGAGCCGGCGGACATCCTGAAGCTGCCGCTGCTCGACTCGGAGGACCCGTGGTGGATCCGCTGGCTCGACGCCTACGGCCTGCCGCACGACGTGCTGAAGGAGCAACGAACGCCGTCGATGAACATGCAAACCTTCGATGCCATCGCCGCGATGGCGGGCCAGGGCGTCACGCTCCTCACCCCCGAGTACTTCCAGCGCGAACTGGCCGAGGGGCGGTTGATCCAGCCGTTCGAACGGGTGATCGACGAAGGCACCAGCTACTGGCTCGCCTACCCCGAGGGGCGCCGGAACGTCGCCAAGATCAAGGCATTCCGCGACTGGGTGGTCGAGGAAGCGAAGAAGCCGATCAACTGAGGTGAAGATGGGGGTCGCTGCCACGAAACGGGCGGCTGGAGCGGGTGAAGGGAATCGAACCCTCGTCATAAGCTTGGAAGGCTTCTGCTCTACCATTGAGCTACACCCGCGCCGGAGCGCCAGCGCTTCTTAGTGGCTGAGGCGCGATGCTGGCAAGCCTCTTCGATCCCGGCATTGTGCGTTGCCCGCGGACCGGATCGGAGTCAGCGTAGAGCATGCGTGCCGCGATCGCCCTTGTGCTGCTGCCGTTGCTGGCGGCCCCTGCCCCGGTTCAGGCCGAGGATGCCCGGTTCATGCTGTGCGAGGCCCTGCCCCACCTGACCTGCGTGTGGTCCGGCGACAGCTTCTACCTGCGCGGCAAGATCGTCCGCCTCGCCGACGCCGTCAGCCCGGAGCGCTACACCTCGGAATGCCCCAAGGCGAGCCAGCTGTCATGGCGCTCGGCGCTGCGGTTGCGTGACCTGCTGAACGCCGGGACGTTCGAGATCGGGGCAGCCGACGGGCCGGAACTGGCGGTGGTGTCGCGCGATGGACGATCGCTGGGCGAACAGATGATCACCGAGGGGCTGGCCCGGGCGAGAACGCCCGCACCGCCGAGCTGGTGCGGCTAACCCTGCCCCGCGAGCCGAACGTCTGATTGACTCCACGGCCTAGCGCCGGATGGATGCCGCGTCTCGAGGAGGACGTGATGCGGCTTGGTATGAGCGGGTGTTTCTTGCCCGCTGACATGAATGATCTCACCCCAGATATGTGCCGACGGGTCCGCGCTGCCGGCTTTTCCGGTATCTTTACCCGGTTTCGCGACAACGACCCGCTGACGGCGTCGCGTGAGGATGCGACGCGGCTCAAGGAGTTGCTGGCCGACGAAGGCGTGGCGCTGTTCCAGACCACTGGCTACTGGCAGAACCTCGTGACCTCCGACGAAGCGGCGCGGGCGCAGTCGGTGCGTGTGGTCCAGGCGGCGCTGAAACTCGCGGGCTGGCTGGGATCGCGGGGCATCGATACCGGCCCCGGCTCGATGAACCCCGATGGCCCATGGTTCCCGCATCCCGACAACTGGACCGCCAGGGCCGAGAACCAATTAATCCGCTCGCTCCGGGAGTGCGCCAAGGCGGCGGAGGACGCCGGCGTGTTCCTCAGCCTCGAATCGCACTCGCTGGTGACGCCGCGTACCCCCGAGATCGCCGCCCGCATCCTCGATGCGGTGGATTCGCCGTGGGTGCGCTGCGACTACGATTCCGCCAACTGGATCACGCTCGAGACGATCTACGACACCGGCGGCGCACTCAACGCGCATTTCGACCTGCTCGGCCGCCACATCTGCAGCGCCCACGCCAAGGACATCTGGGTGGAGAACCGCCTCGCCATCCATCTGCAGGATGGTTGCCCCGGCAAGGGCCTGATGGATTTTGCGACGCTGTTCGACCGGCTCCAGGCGCTTGACCCGGACTATCCGCTGATCGCCGAGGGCAACTCGAGCGAGGAACTGCCAGAGGTCGGGGCACTGTTCCACCGGATCGCCGGCGAGCGCGGCATCCGCATCCTCGATGTCGGCGATAAGCCGGAGGCGGCACGATGAAGCTGCTGCTCGTCGGTGGCGCCGGACATGTCGGCCAGCTGATCACGCCCTATCTCAAGGCCCGGCATACCCTCCGGGTGCTCGACCTCGCGGCGCCCGCCGATCCCGAGGTCCAGCACGTGAAGGCCTCGGTGCTCGATCCCGAGGCGATCCGCGAGGCGCTCGAGGGCGTTGACGGCTTTGTTTGGCTCGCCATGCGCAGCGCCCAGGGTGGCATGGTGACCGACCAGGATATCGAGACCATCGTCAACAATTATGACTTGAACACCAAGGCGTTGCACCTATTCCTTTACCTGGCACAGGAAGCCGGAGTGAAGCGTGGCGTCTACACCAGTTCGATGAGCGTCCACTATCGTGGCCGCCCCACCTACCCCGGCGAAGACCTGGTGCCGCTGGATTCGCCCTCGGTCTATGGCCTCAGCAAGGGGCTCGGCGAGGAGATCTGCGCCTATTTCGCCCGCTGGTTCGGCATGAACATCATCGGGCTCAGGATCAGCGGGCCGCGCAAGCGCGCCGACTACCTGGCGCAGCGCCGCGACCCAAAACGCGCCGGCGACGGCAGCTATGTCTACCCGCTCGACGAGGAGGACATGGCCAACGCCTATCTCGGCGCTATCGAGGCTGTCACGCCGGCCTCGGCGGGCGGCTACGAGTCGGTGTTCATTGTCGGCGATGAGACCGGCACCGAGCACGACCTGTCGAAGGCCGCGCGGCTGATCGGCTGGCAGCCCCGTTCGCACCGGCTGCTCGACGAATAACTGCCCGACGCGAAGATTTCTCCCGGACGCCCCGGAACCAACGTGCGGCCTTGCCGTTCAACGGCGGGTGTCTGGGGGACTACATGCAATCCGAACGAGAGAACCTCGACGAGGGTGAGCGCATCATTGAGGCGCGGCTCGCCGCGATCATCGATTCATCCTTCGATGCGGTGATTGCCAAGGACCTCAACAGCGTCATCACGCACTGGAACCCGGCGGCCGAGCGCATGTTCGGCTACACCGCCGAGGAAGCCATCGGCCGGTCGATCACCATGCTGATCCCGGCGCACCTGCAGAGCGAGGAAACCGACATCATCCGCCGCATCCGCGCCAACGAGCGGATCGAAAGCTACGAGACCGTCCGCGTGCGCAAGGACGGCAGCACGGTGTTCGTCTCGCTGACGGTGTCGCCGATCCGCAACCAGCGCGGCGAAGTGGTCGGTGCCTCCAAGATCGCCCGCGACATCACCCAGACCAAGGAGAGCGAGCGGCGCATCCGCGTGCTGCTGCGCGAAATCAACCACCGGGTGAAGAACCAGTACGCGGTGATCCTGTCGCTGATCCGCGAGACCGGGCTGAGCTCGGTGTCGATCGAGGAGTTCCAGGCCAAGATTCGCACCCGCATTGCCAGCCTCGCCGCCTCGCACGACCTGCTGGTGCGCTCGGAATGGACCGGCTCGACACTGGCCGAGTTGGTCAAGGCGCAACTGGCGCCGTTCGGGCACGAGAGCCTCGTCACCATCTCCGGTCCGCTCGTCTCGATCTCGCCCAACGCGGTGCAGAACCTCGGCATGGCCTTCCACGAGCTCGGCACCAACTCCGCCAAGTACGGCGTATTGGCCGGCCGGGACGGCGCGGTCACCATCTCATGGTCGCTGACCCGTGGGCCGGCACCGGTGCTGACGGTGAGGTGGGACGAAGCCTTCGACGAGCCGATGCCGCCACCGGAACAGTCCGGACGCGGCTTCGGGACCGTCGTGCTCGAACGCGTGACGCCCGTCGCCCTCAACGGCCGGGCGCACACGGAGAGAACCGCCTCACGCATCACCTGGACGCTTGAAGCCCCGGCAAGCGCGGTGTTGGTGGCAGAAGGTGGTGACGACGCCTGATGGCGCGCCGCATCGACCTCAATGCCCGTGGAACTGCCTCAACGTCGCCAGCACGCGCTCATGCACCGGAGGTTGCGGCAGCGGCGGCACGAAGGCGGTTCCGGTGATCCGCTGGTAGGCCTCAACATAGGTCAGCGCGGTTTTCCAGATCAGCTCCTGAGGGATCTCCGGGATAGCATCGCGGTACGGATCGCAGCACGAGGCGACCCACTCACGGATCACGTCCTTGTCGAAGCTGTGCGGGCGTTCGCCGGCGGCGAACCGCTGCGGGTAGGTGTCGGCGCGCCAGTAGCGGCTGGAATCGGGCGTATGGATCTCGTCAGCGAGGTAGAGGTTTCCTTCGCGATCCAGCCCGAACTCATACTTGGTGTCGGCGAGGATCAGGCCGCGCTCGGCGGCCAGCGCCTGGCCCCGGGCGAACAGCGCCAGCGCCGTCTCGCTTACCTGCCGCCACAGCGTTTCGCTGAGCAGGCCGCGCGCCAGAATCTCGTCTGCCGTCAACGGCTCGTCATGCGCGCCGTCCGCCGCCTTGCTGGTCGGGGTGATGATCGGTGTCGCGAGCGCCTGGTTGTCGGCGAGGCCATCGGGCAGCGTCTGCCCGTACATCTGCCGGCGGCCGGTCCGGTACATGGTCAGGATCGAGGTGCTGGTGGTGCCCGCGAGATAGCCGCGCACCACGATCTCGACCGGCAGGATGTTCAGCCGCCGTCCGACGACGATGTTCGGGTCGGGATAGTCCAGCACATGGTTGGGGCAGATGTCCGCGGTCTGTTCAAACGCCCAGCGCGCGATGCCGTTCAGTACCTGCCCCTTGAACGGGACCAGGCACAGCACCCGATCGAAGGCCGACAGGCGGTCGGAGGTGACGAGGATGCGCCGTCCGTCCGGCAGGTCGTAGTTGTCGCGCACCTTGCCACGGTAGAGACCCGGGAGTTGCGGATCGATCGCGTCCTTGAGCACCTGATGACGGCTGGCCGCAAGCCTTGCTTCGTCGATAATGGACATGGTGGCTCCGCCTTTTCGCCCTGCCCCAGCGCAGCGCTTTGCGGACCTGTTCAGCCACAGCTTTTGCCGAGCCGCAATAGCGGCTCGCACTCACGAGCGGCTGCCCGGGCTCTGAATACACAACCATGTCAGGGGGTGGTGGAGGGGACTGGATTCGAACCAGTGTACGCTAAGCGAGCAGATTTACAGTCTGCCGGATTTAACCACTCTCCCACCCCTCCATTCAGAGCCGGAGAAACGAACGGCGCCCGTCCCCGGGCGCGTCGTCGGGGCGGTTTATGTCGGGGCGGTGAACGCCTGTCAACACCCAATCCGCCCTTTGCCCATTGCGGTGCTCGCCTTGCTGTCCTGCATCAAAACCGCTAGGGCATCCCTATGAGCCGCAACAAATTCCCGCCCAAGCCCAAGTACGACCCGGATACCGGGCCGGTCTACCTCTATGGGCTGCATACCGTGCGGGCGGCGCTCGACAATCCCTTGCGTGAACGACGCAACCTCCTAGTCACCCCCAATGCGCTGATGCGCCTCAGGGAGACCGGTCCGGTGGAGATGCGATTCACCGAAACGACGCCCAAGGACCTCGACAAGCTGCTGGGCGCGGATGCCGTCCACCAGGGCGTGGCGCTCGAAGTCGAGGCGGTCAGCCGCTTCGGGCTCAACGACGTGCCGAATCCCCGGCTGGTGGTGATCCTCGACCAGCTGACCGACCCGCATAATGTGGGCGCCATCCTTCGCACCGCGTGTGCGTTCGGCGCCGATGCGGTGATCACCACGGCCCGCCACTCGCCGCGCGAGACCGGCGTGATGGCCAAGGCCGCCTCCGGCGCGCTCGACATGGTGCCGATGATCGAGGTCAGGAACCTCGGCGACGCCATCGAGAAGCTCAAGGAGCGCGGCGTGACGGTGATCGGCTTTGATTCGGAGGCCCCTGCCCCGATCCGCCCGCGCACCGACGACACGCCGATGGCCATCGTGCTCGGCGCCGAAGGCAAGGGCCTGCGGCAACGGACGCGCGAGCTCTGCGACGAGATGGTCCGGCTCGATATGCCCGGCCCGATCAAGTCGCTCAACGTCTCCAACGCGGCGGCGATCGCGCTGTTCGCGGTGACCGCCGGCCGCGCCGGCAAGTAAGGGCCGCGGGCTGATCCCGCGACCCTCAATTTCACACCATTACGGCGTCGTGCAGCGCACCAGATCGGTGCCGTTGACGTTCAGCACGTCGGTACCGGCCTGGGCGATCTCGATCGTCTTGTCGCCGGCCTTGAGGCTCGCCTTGCCGTTGGTGGCCGGCACGGCGTCGACCAGCGTGATCTCGCTGCCCTGCCGCACGCTGATCTTGGTGATCACCACGTAGCCGGTGCTGCCGGCCTGATCGACCGTGCCGCAGGCGGCATAGTCCGGCGCCCAGACGCCGAGATAGCCGATCTGGCTGCGGTCGGCATTGGCGGCAAGCCGCGTATCCGGCTTCAGGCCAGTGGCCGGCAGGATGCCCATCGCCGGGGTGGTCATCACCGGCGTCTCCGCCGCTGCAACGGCAGCAGCCGCGTCGGCAGCGCCCTTGGCCTCGGCCGAGGCAGGAGCGCTGGCAGCCGGCGTGGCAGCGGAGGCCGCCACAGCAGCTTCGGCATCGGCTTTGCCCTTGGCGGCCGCGGCAGCAACAGTCGCCTGCTTGTCCGCCTCGGCCTTGGCCGCAGCCGCCGCTTCGGCAGCCTTCTTCTCCTCAGCCGCCTTCGCGTCAGCCGCAGCCTTATCGGCAGCTGCCTTATCTGCGGCCGCCTTGTCCGCAGCTGCCTTGTCTGCTGCTGCCTTATCCGCCGCCGCCTTATCTGCCGCAGCCTTGTCCGCTGCAGCCTTGTCCGCTGCAGCCTTATCCGCTGCAGCCTTATCCGCTGCAGCCTTATCCGCTGCAGCCTTATCCGCCGCCGCCTTATCTGCCGCTGCCTTATCCGCTGCAGCCTTATCCGCCGCCGCCTTATCCGCCGCTGCCTTATCTGCCGCTGCCTTATCCGCCGCTGCCTTATCTGCCGCTGCCTTATCTGCAGCCGCCTTATCCGCGACCGCCTTGTCCGCAGCCGCCTTGTCGGCAGCTGCCTTGTCCGCAGCCGCCTTTTCCTCGGCGGCCTTGGCTTCGGCAGCTGCCTTGTCCGCATCGGCGGTGGCAGCCGGGGCCTCGGCGGCGGGCTTCTCCGGCGGCGGCGCCGAGTTGTTGTTGCCGCAGGCGGCAAGCAGCAGACCCAGTGATAGGGCGACCGGCAGGGCCAAAAGGTGGGTTCGTTTCATGGTCGGTTTCCTCTCCGAAATGCTGCGCTCGGGTTCTTGCCCACCGCGCGTGATTTGTCTGCCTGGGACGCCCGGCGCCCAGCCTCATCCGCCAGCAACCGTCACGATGACGTTGACCGTCGCCGCGACGATGACCGTGTTGAAAAAGAACGCGACGACACCGTGCAGCGTCACCAGCCGGCGCATGGCGCGTGACGTTACCGCGACGTCGGCCACCTGTGCCGTCATCCCCAGCACATAGGAGAAATAGAGGAAGGCGGCGCCGTCCGGCGGCTCGTCGCCGGGGAAGGCGAGGCCTGCAAGCACGCTGCCCTTTTCGCCCGGCGCGTCGCGATAGTACTCGCGCGCGTAATGCAGAGCCGCCATGGTGTGGACCGTGAACCAGCCGAGTAGCACCGAGACGACGCTGGCGGCGATCTCGAACGGATCCGTCCTTCCCTCCCCGCCGTTGAGCGCGAGGAACAGGAAGATCATCGCGACGATCGCCACCAGCAAGGTGACGAGGAAGATCGCCGCTACTGGGGAATCGGCGTCGTCGGGCCGCTGCTGCAGGAACTCGGCGGTGAGGCTCGGAAACTCGATGGCGACCAGCCCCAGGTAGGTAACGAACATGGCGTTGGCAGCCACCGCGACCGCGTATTTGGGCGACAGCAGCAGGCACGCGACGAAGCTCGCCACCCCCACGCCGACGCCCCAGTAGAAGGCGGCGTGCCGGGGCAGGATGCGGGCCGGAACCGATGCGCTTCGTCTGCCTCCCACGGCGGTCCTCTGCCAGTGAATCACCAACCAGCCGGATAATTGCACGTCGAGGATGCCACATCTAAGACAAGCCGTCGCCGCCCGGCGTGACGCTGTCGATCGTGATCGTCGCCGTGCAGGGACTATTTGCGCCGCGTCGAGTGCCAGGCCTTGAAGGCCTCGTAGGATCGAACGCCGTGGTCCATGACGGCTTCGTACACCAGGGCGCTCGGGATCTTCGCTTCGCCCGGGTCGCCTCGCGCCAGCACCTGCTTGATCTTGAGGATCACCAGCCGGAGGTCATCTGTCAGCCGCGGCAGCAGCGTCCTGAGGTGGGCCAGGTCCGGCTGCCGCTCGGGCTGATCGACCAGCCAGATGTCGAACGTCCAGTCTCTGCCGTCTGCCGCCCGGACCGAGAGCCCCAGATAGAGCCCATCCGGATACCTGCCGGGTTCGGCGTTCCATGCTTTGCTGTCGTTGCGGAACCGCACCGCGGCAACCTGCTCTGCCCGCTGCATGAGTCGCGTTGCCAGTTGGGCGAACGCCGCCAGCGCCTGGTCGTCCAGCTTGGCGCAGCTCACGGTGATGTCGACGTCGCGGCGCACCATCAGCCCCAGCGCGGAGCTCCCGACCCGGGTGGCTTCGCCGAGCCTAGCAAGCTCCTCTGCAAGTCCCAGGGCGCGAACCACCCCGTCGGCCTCACGTTGCAGCTGCTCCTGGGCAACCAACAGCTCGTCCATGATAGACTTTGCTCCGCGGGACATGCGCCCCGGCGCGCCTTGCGCCATGCGGCGGCCGGTGTTATCGACCGCGTCGCGCCGGTATAGCTCAGTTGGTAGAGCAACTGATTTGTAATCAGTGGGTCGCGGGTTCAAATCCTGCTGCCGGCACCACCCTCAAATCGCTGCAGGTTCAGGCTGGCAGCCCGTCCGGCCACAGAGCCCCGTATCTGAGATCGTACTCCTCCGGCAGGCGGACAAATCCCGAGCTCGGATAGAAGGTGACCTCGCCGAAGCGCGGACGGCCGTCGATCTCGTAGAGGTCGACCCGTGCGAAGGGGAAACCCGACGCCAGCTCCCGCGCGCCGCGGACCATCTCGGGATAGCTCGCCGGTGGCGGCGGAACGTCGGGGCCGTGGTCGGGCTCAACACCATTGGCCATCACGAACGGGAGCCGGTTCCAGTCGCCGTCATAGACCGCCCGCTTCTGGCCGCTGAAGAAGTTCCAGTTCACCGAGATCATCTCGACGCGTCCGTTGAACACGAACAGCCGGTAGTCGACCGGGGGCTCGGTGCCGCCGATATAGGGCTCCACCAGCAGCTGCGGGCGCATAGCGCGGTAGACCCACTCGCCCATCGAGCGGCCGTAGGTCTTGGAACGCCAGCGCTCAACCCGAGGCTCGATCTCGTCCCAATCCGGCTCGCCGGTAACGAAATAGTTACCGCCGCTCCAGTTGTTGGCCTTGATCACGTACGGAACCGGCCAGTTGCGCTCGCTGCGCGGCGGCAGCGTCGGGCCGGCATAGAGCGTCGGAGTCACCCATTCGGGCCCCAGGCGGGCGGCGACTATCCGCTTGGCCAGCACCTTGTCGGCCAGCGCCACCATGCGCGGCGACCGCCAGCGGAGCTTTGCGACCTGAATCTTTTCGCTGAAGCGGGTCGGCCGCAACAGGTTGGGGTAGCGGCCAAGGTCGCGCCGGTAGTGCCGCAGCACACGCACGTAATCGATGAGAGTCTGCATGCCGCCCAAAAGCCCCGCGGTTCGGTAGCCATCAAGCCGAGAACGCGAGTTCGGTCAAGCGGTTAGGCTTCGCCGCGTTTCTTCCACTTCTTCAGCACCATGTCGCGCTTCAAGCGGGACAGGCGTTCGAGGAAGAACGTGCCGTTCATCTGCTCGATCTCGTGCTGGGCGATGCGGGCCGGCAGGCCCTCGAAGCGGCGCTGCTGGCGGGTGCCGGCATCATCGTCCCAGGCGATCTCGGCGGCGTAGGGTCGGATGATCTCTACCTCGACGCCGGGCATCGACACCGAGCCCTCGGGGCCGGGGATGGTGGGACCGTCGGTCGAGACGACTTCGGGATTGTAGAGCACCAGGTAGTCGCGCTTCGACGGGTCCTCGTCAGCGCTCATCACCACCACCGGGGCAACCGCGCCGATGTGCACGGCGGCGAGGCCATAAGCGTTGGCTGCGCGCGTCGCTTCGAGCAGGCGGTTGCCGATGGCCCGCAGGCCGTCGTCCGGCGGCCGCGGCTCAGCCTTCTTGGTGAGCCGCGGATCGGGGTAGCCGACGATCATCGGCTAGAACAGCCCGCCGCGGCCCAGCGTCATGTCGGTGGCAGCCGGATCCTGGCCCGACTGGATGGCCTGGAAGGCGTTGGAGTCGACCCCGATCACCGAGGTGACGAGGTTCGGGCCGGTGCCCGGCTTGAACGCTTCGTAGATCGCCTGGTCGCCGCCATTGGCCTTCACGCCGGTGCCCGGATCGATCCAGACCTGCGCCATGCCGCCGGGCATGTTGAACGGCGTCGGCGGCTTGCCCTTCAAGGCCTTGGCGACGAACTGGGTGAAGATCGGGACCGCCATTTCGCCGCCCGTCGATTGCTTGCCCATGTTGCGCGGCGTGTCGAAGCCGACATAGACGCCGACCGCCAGCTCCGGGGTGAAGCCGATGAACCAGGCGTCTTTGTAGTCGTTCGAGGTACCGGTCTTGCCGGCGACCGGACGTCCCAGGCTCTTGGCGCCGGTGCCGGTGCCGCGCTGCACCACGCCTTCCATCATCGAGGTGATCTGGTAGGCGGTCATCGGGTCGAGCACCTGCTCGCGGTTGTCGATGATCAGCGGCTCGCCCTGCTGGTTCCAGCTTTGGGCGGCGCAGCCGTCGCAGACGCGCTCGTCGTGCTTGTAGATGGTCTTGCCGTAGCGATCCTGGATGCGGTCGATCAGCGTCGGCACAATCTTCCGGCCACCGTTGGCGATGGTGGCGTAGGCCGAGGTCATGCGCATGTCGGTGGTTTCGCCGGCGCCGAGCGCCATGGCCAGCACCGGGTTGAGCTCGTCGTAGATGCCGAACATCTTGGCGTAGTCGGAAATCAGCGGCATGCCGAGATCCTGGGCCAACCGCACCGTCATGACGTTACGCGAGCGCTCGATGCCGCGGCGCAGCGTCTGCGGACCGTAGAATTCCTGCGCGTAGTTTTCCGGCCGCCAGACCGAGCCGTCGCCGTTGACCACCTCGATCGGCGCGTCCAGCACCACCGAGGCCGGGGTGTAGCCGTTGTCGAGCGCCGCCGAGTAGACGATCGGCTTGAACGAGGAACCGGGCTGGCGCATCGCCTGGGTGGCGCGGTTGAACTCGGACTCGGCGTAAGAGAAGCCGCCGACCATGGCGAGCACGCGCCCGGTGCGCGGGTCCATGGCGACCAGCGCGCCTTCGAGCTCGGGCACCTGCTCGAGCGCGTAGGCGCCCTCGCGGTCGGCGATCCTGGAGACGTAGATCACGTCGCCCGGCTTCAGGATCGAGCCGAGCTTCTTGCTCACCCACTTGATGTCGGGGCCGGCGATGGTGCCGGTGATACGGTCAGCCGACACCTTGCCGTCGACATCGGTTGGCGGACGCAGCCCGATGCGGCCCTCGTTGTCGCCCATCTCGAGCACCACGGCGAGCGACCATTCCGGCACGTCGCTGAGCGGCTTGACCGCATTGACCGCGACACCCCAGTCGGTGGCGATGTCGACGCTGGCGATCGGGCCGCGGAACCCTTCGCCGTGATCGTAATGGATCAGGCCGTCCATCAGGGCGCGGCGGGCATATTCCTGCAGGTGCGGGTCGAGCGTGGTGCGCACGCTGAGGCCGCCACCATAGAGTTCAGCCTCGCCATAGAGCTTGCCGAGTTGGCGGCGCACTTCTTCGGTGAAGTACTCCGCCGAGAACAACTGGCTGCCCGAACTGCGCGGCTTGACGTTGAGCGGCTCTTGCTTGGACCGGGCGGCCTCCTCGGCGGTCACGTAGCCATTCTCGACCATGCGGTCGAGCACCCAGTTGCGCCGTTCGATGGCCTGCTTGGGATAGCGGAACGGGTTGTAGTTGTTCGGGCCCTTGGGCAGCGCCGCCAGGTAGGCCGCTTCGCTGAGCGTCAGCTCGTAGAGCGCCTTGTCGAAATAGTTCAGCGCCGCGGCGGCAACGCCGTAGGAGTTGAGGCCGAGGAAGATCTCGTTGAGGTAGAGTTCGAGGATCTTGTTCTTGGAGAAGGTCGACTCGATCCTGAGCGACAGGATCGCTTCCTGGATTTTGCGGTCCCAGGTCTGCTCGCGGGTGAGCAGGAAGTTCTTGGCCACCTGCTGGGTGATGGTCGAGCCGCCGCCCTGGATCGAGTTGTTGCCGTCGATGCGCGCCATGATGTTGTCGCGCAGTGCGCGGATCACGCCGTCCACGGCGATACCCGAGTGGGTGTAGAAGTCCTTGTCTTCCGCCGAAATGAAGGCGTTGATGACCAGCGGCGGGATGGTTTCGACCGGCTGGAACAGCCGCCGCTCCCGCGCGTACTCGGCGAGCAGCGTACCGTCGGCGGCATGGACGCGCGTCGTCACCGGTGGCTGATAGTCCTTCAGCACGGTGTAGTCGGGCAGCGTCGAATTCAGCTGGTTGAGATAGACGGCGCCAACCGCGACGGCACCCAGGGCGCAGAACACGCCGAAACCGAAGAGCCAGCCGAGAAGTCTGAGCATCAGATCGTGAACCTTGGAGCGGGCGCCACCGGTTCGATCGGATGGGGCGCGGAATATTGCGGAATCATACCAGACAAGGGCGGAAATGTGGACGCGCCCGCCATATCAAGAACTTGCGAGCCGCGCAGTGGCGAAATCGTCACTGCGTCGCCGCCGCGGCCTTCTGCGTGCTGTCGAAATAGTCGGCAATGCCACGCGCCAGGGCGTTGACCACCCGGTCGCGCCAGTCGGACTGCTGCAGGTTGGCAATATCGGAGGCATTGGACAGGAAGCCGAGCTCGACCAGCACCGAGGGCACATCGGGCGCCTGCAGCACGAAAAAGTCGGCCTGCCGCACCGGGAAGCGGCGCAGTGCGACGCTCGGCTCGAGCTGGTGGACGATCGCCTCGGCCGCGAGATAGCTGGATTTCCGCATCTCGCGCCGCATCAGGTCGACAAGGATATCCATCACTGCCGGGGTCGCCTGCGGCACGGCGAAGCCGGCGACGATGTCGTAGCGGTTCTCGCCGTCGGCCAGCACCTTGTCGAGCACGTCGGTGGCGTTCTCGTCGCGGGTGTAGACGCTGGCGCCGCGGATGTCGGGCTGCTGGAAACTGTCTGCGTGGAGCGAAATGAAGATGTCGGCCTTGTTCTGCCGGGCGAGGTCGACGCGCTCGTTGAGCGACAGGTAGGTGTCGTCCTCGCGGGTCAGCGCCACATCGAAGCGGCCGGAATCGATCAGTACCTTCTGCAGCTGCAACGCAAAGGTAAGGGTGATGTCCTTCTCATGCACCCCGTTGGGGGCGCTGGCGCCATTGTCGACGCCGCCGTGACCGGGGTCGAGCACGACGAGCGGACGGGTGGCAGTGATCGGTGCATGGGTGCCGGGGTCGGTCGGGGTGGTCACCGGAGCTGTACCCTGGTTGGCCGCCGACGCCGCGAGATCGGCCGCGACCTTGGTCGAGAACTCTTCCGGGGTAGCCGCAATGATGTCGACGACGAGGCGCGCCGGCTGATCGGCGACGGCATCGAGGATATAGGCCTGCTGCACCTGCGCCGGCTCGGCCAGCGTCAGCAGGGTACGCGCCCTGCCCTTTTCGGCCATCTCCACCGTATAGCCGGTGACGATCCCCTTCCCCGCCACGTCGGCCGGGGCGAGGATCTTCAGTTCGAACGCCTTCACGTCGATGGCGATGCGGTTGGGCTTGTCGAGCGAAACGATGGCGAACTCGGTAGGGCCAGAGAGATCGATGATCAGCCGGGCCCGCTGCGGCGTCGCGGTGACGCGCGCGTCGATTACGTCGGGATAATCTTCGATCGATTCGAGCTGAGCGAAGGCCGGGTGCGCCGCGAACAGGCTGGCCAGAAGCACCAGCACAATCGCCGCAAACCCAGCAAATCCGCCGGTATGGCCGCCGGAGCCGGCAGATTTCAACAAGACAGCATCGCTCCCCTAAAGGTGGTGCAAGACGCCAGAGCACTCGGGCGATTCTGCGGCGTTACGCACCGCGCGTCGACAATGCAATAATGTGATCGATCTGGAAGCCGCCAGTACCCGTGGGTTTTGAGTTTCCTGTTGCCAATTTGCGGCAACAACCCTAAAGCCATCTTGAGGCGGCCTGCTGCCGCCACCATATGCCGGAGCGGCGCAATCGGCGCCCCTGGCCCCATGTGGTCGGCAGCGGCGGATCGGAAATCACCAGAGGTGAGACCGGTCCGAAGTGCGGCACATTTGGCGCCTCGCGATAGAATCTCGATCCCTCGGGGTCGAAGAACAGGCGGTTAGATTATCGCTGGCCTGTTCTCAAGGAAGAGGTCTGATGGCCATCGGGCAGACAAAGAGTGACGCGATCCCGAACAGCGGTTGCGCTTTTGTCGTCGAAGTCCCGGCTGCCTTCGCTCTCCAGTCTCGTGGCGGCGCGCGCGCCGTTGCTTTTACCGGCGCCTATGGCGCTTCCCCTCTAGAACCAATCGCCTCGCATGGCGCCACGCCAGGAGGACCGGCTCGCCGGTCGATCGGTGTCGGCGCGCGACGGCGCGGAGACTTAGTTTATGGCTACAAAGCGCATGCTGGTGGATGCCATCCACCCGGAAGAAACACGGATCGTCGTCACTAACGGGAACCGGCTCGAAGAGTTCGATTTCGAATCCGCCCAGCGGCGGCAGCTCAGGGGTAACATCTACCTCGCCAAGGTGACGCGCGTGGAGCCTTCGCTCCAGGCTGCATTCATCGAGTATGGCGGCAATCGCCACGGCTTCCTCGCCTTCTCGGAAATCCACCCCGACTACTACCAGATTCCCATCGCCGACCGCGAAGCGCTGCTGCGCGACGAGGCGCATGACGACGATGACCACGAGCACGAGCACGCCGCTGCCCAGGCGAGCGCGCCGGCCGAGGTTTCGGCTGAGCATGACGACGCCGAGGGCGACGAAGAGCACAGCCACATCGAGCAGGCGCCGACCAGCAACGAGCCGGTCGAGAGCGTCGGCGGTTCGGATGCCCTCGAGGACGTGCAGGAGCGCCGCCGTCCGTCACAGCGCCGCCACCAGTACAAGATCCAGGAAGTGATCAAGCGCCGGCAGGTGATGCTGGTCCAGGTGGTCAAGGAAGAGCGCGGCAACAAGGGCGCGGCTCTCACCACCTACCTGTCGCTCGCCGGCCGTTACTCGGTGCTGATGCCCAACACTGCTCGTGGCGGTGGCATCTCGCGCAAGATCACCAATGCCGCAGACCGTAAGCGTCTCAAGGACATCGTCGGGGATCTTGAAGTGCCGCAGGGCCAGGGGATCATCCTGCGCACTGCCGGCGCCTCGCGCACCAAGGCAGAAGTGAAGCGCGACTTCGAGTACCTGCAGCGCCTGTGGGAGAACGTCCGCTCGTTGACGCTCAAGTCGCAGGCCCCCTGCCTCGTCTACGAGGAAGGCTCGCTGATCAAGCGGACCATCCGCGACCTCTACAACAAGGAAGTCGACGAGCTGTTCGTGGCAGGCGATGACGCCTACCGCGAAGCCAAAGACTTCATGCGCATGATCATGCCGAGCCACGCCAAGAACGTGCAGCTCTACAAGGATGACGCGCCGCTGTTCTCGAAGTTCAACGTCGAAGGCCAGCTCGACCAGATGTTCTCGCCGACGGTGACGCTGCCGTCGGGCGGCTACATCGTCATCAACCCGACCGAGGCGCTGGTCTCGATCGACGTGAACTCCGGCCGCGCCACCAAAGAGCACAATATCGAGGACACGGCGCTGCAGACCAACCTCGAGGCGGCGGAGGAAGTTTCCCGCCAGCTGAGGTTGCGCGATCTCGCCGGCCTGATCGTCATCGACTTCATCGACATGGTCGAGAACCGCTCGAACCGGGCGGTGGAGCGCAAGCTCAAGGAATGCCTGAAGAACGATCGCGCCCGCATCCAGGTGGGTCGCATCAGCCACTTCGGACTGCTCGAGATGAGCCGGCAGCGTATCCGCTTCGGCGTCGTCGAGAGCTCGACCCACAAGTGCCCGACCTGCCAGGGCACCGGCCTCGTCCGCTCGGTTGAGAGCTTGGCGCTAATGGTGATGCGCAACGTGGAAGACCACGTGCTGCGCAAGCCCGGCCAGTCCATCAATGTGCGCGTCCCGACCGACGTGGCGCTCTACATCCTCAACACCAAGCGCGGCACGCTGAACAATCTCGAGGCCAAGTACGGCCTCTCGATCACCATCGTCGCCGATGACCATGTCGGCCCCTCGCACTTCGCCATCGAGCGCGGCGAAACCCGCGTGCTCGACCGCAGCGAGAGCGCCGGCACGCATGTGCGCGTCGACACCACCACGATCATCGACGCGGAAGCAGAAGCCGCCGATGCGCTGATCGAAGATGAGGACGACGACGAAGAAGAGGCCGCCGCCGGTGGTGGTGAGCGCCAGGCTCGTTCGGAAGAAGGTGGCGAGCGCTCCGGCCGTCGCCGTCGTCGCCGCCGTCGCGGTGGTGACCGTGAGGATCGCCCGCAGGGCGGCCAGCCGCAGCAGCAGCGCCAGCCTGCCGAAGCCGCCTCGGACGACGAGTCCGAGGACGGTGAAGGCGACGAGGCGCCGCGCCAGGCCGGTGAAGGTGCTGTCGGTGAAGATGGCGAGCCGCGTCGCCGCCGTCGCCGTGGTCGCCGTGGTGGCCGCCGCAACCGCCGCGATGGCGAGGGTGGCGAGCAGCGCGATGGCGTGACCGAGCCGGCTACGGAAGACGCCGTCGCCGCAGCCGACGCGCCTGCCGTGGCCGTCGTTGCCGAGGCGCCGGTCGTCGAAGCTGCTCCGGCGGCTGCCGAGGACGCACCGGCCGAGAAGCCGAAGCGCGGTCGCCGCAAGAAGGCCGAGCCGATCGCTGAGGAGGTCGCTCCGGTCGTTGCCGAGAAGCCCGCTCGTGGCCGCGCCAAGAAGCCTGCTGCCGAAGTCGTCGAAGCCGGACCGGCTCCCGAGCCGGAAGCCGTGACCGAGGAGGCCCCGAAGGCCAAGAAGCCGCGCGCTCGTAAGCCGAAGGCCGCCCCGGCCGAGGCAGTGGCCGCAGAGGCTGCACCGGTGGAAGTGGTTGCCGAGGCTGCTCCCGCGCCGGAGCCCGAGGCTGCGCCGCGTCGCCGCGCCAAGAAGGTCATTCCGGAAGGCGAGATCGTCGTGAGCTCGACCGCTCCGGCCGAGGCTGAGGACAAGCCGGCGGAAGACGCCAAGCCGAAGAAGGCCGGCTGGTGGCAGCGCCGCCTGGGCCTCGGCGGCTAAGCAACAGCACAACCATTGAATCAAGAAGGGCGGGAGATGATCCCGCCCTTTCTGTTTTCAGCTGAGCGTCGCGTCAGGCGGCGCGACGGTGGGCGTTGGACTCGCGCAGCCGGTGTGCCAGCACGCGGATCACCGCGAGGGCGAAGGTCGGCGCGTACTCGACCATGGCGAGGAACTGCTTCTCGCTGATCGGCACGATCTCGCAGTCGGTCTCGGCGATCACGGTGGCGCTGCGCGGCTTGGCCTCGACCAGCGCCATCTCGCCAAAGATCTCGGACTCGCCGAGCCGTTCGACGATCGTCCCCCGGACCTCGATGGCAACCGTCCCGGCACGCACGACGAACAGCTCGTCGCCAGGCTCGCCGCTGCGGAAGATCACGTCGCCGGCATTGTAGTGGCGCCGCTCGCCGCCGAGCCGGCTCAGGACCTGGAAGTCGATACTCGTGGGCTTCACGACCGCCTCCGTTCAATTGGGCACGGCAACCTGCCGTTGCTGCCAGGGCAAGTCAAAGCCCGGAGATGAACTGTACTAACTCAATCTAAAGTCCCGGCCGGCTCAGGCGGCCTGCGGCACGGCCAGCACCCGCCGCTCGCCGCGCAGCACCACGACGCCCAGCACCAGCGTCCACACCGCCCACAGCGTGTAGCTAATGGCGTTGATGGTACCGGCCTGCGGCACACCGAACGGCTCGCCCATGCCGGCGACAACGCCGAGCGCGATGATCCCACCGGCGACCGCGATGTAGCGGTGCTGGCGGATGATCAAGGCTGCAACCAATAGGGTCCAGGCGGCGGTGAACAGATAACCAAGATGCTCGCCGACACCCATGCCGAGGTAGCGGTTGGCGGCATCGAACAGGGCGACCTCCACCTGCTGCTGCGCCTCGGTGGCGCCGGGTGCGACATAGCTGGCCGCGAGACCGGGCACGAGGATCACCCAGCGCAGCAGCCCGAGCGCCTGGACGAGGCCGGCCAGCACCCCTGCCCCGATCGACATTGCCGCGAGGTGGCGGTCCCGCTCCCACAGATGCAGACCAAGCCCGATCGCCGCCGGGATCATCGCCAGCGCCGCCGCCATCATGGCGTACCAGTAGAAGTGGAGGTCCGCGCCGGCACCAGCGAAGCGGGTCAGCACCTCGCCGGCCGGATGGCGCAGGATGTCGGGATACTCGAAGGTCAGCTGCAGGCCGGTGAACCCGGCGGTGAAGACGAGCGGTACGCCGATCAACAGGAGGCCGGTGGTACGCAAAGTGGTGGTCATGTCGAATCTCCTTTCAGGTGTGGGGCAATGAGGCGCCGGAACAGCCGGACGCCCTGTTCGGTGTCGGATGGCGCAAACGGCGTGCCGCCGGTGTCGCGGAACACCAGCCAGAAGTCGCCGACCAGCCAGAGCAGTTGCGCCAGATCGTCCCGCGCCACGTCGTCGGCGAGCGGCGCCAGCACACCGACGCCTTCGAACAGCCCGATCAACTCGCGGGTGTTGGCGATTCCGGCCTCGCGGTTCTGTCGATAGGCCGCGGCAAGCTCCGGGTCGGCGTTGAGCAGCAGCGTCAGGTCGCGGAAGAAGAAGCGGTACCGCGCCTGGATGGCGAAGTTGCCCGCCACCATCCGCTCGACCATGGCGAGATCCGGCACCACGCTGGCCGGTACGGCGTAGTTCTCAGCCCAGGCCGCGGTGATCCGGGCGAACAGCCCGCGCACGATCTCGGCCTTGTTGCGATAGTGGTAGTAGAGATTGCCGGGGCTCATCGCGAGAGCCTCGGCAATATGGTTGGTGGTGACCGGCGCGGTGCCCTGCTCGTTGAACAGGTCCAGCGCAGCGTCGAGGATGCGGGTTTTGGTGTCGGTCATCTTCATGGCTAGAGTATTTGCTCTAACTGCCGCATTAGAGTTTTTGCTCTACGCCGTCAAGCGCTCTCGCGCTGCTGCGGAATCCGCTACGCTGGTGCCATGTCCCGCACCGAACGCCTGCTCGACCTGATCCAGCTGTTGCGCCGCCATCGTGCGCCGGTGAGTGGCCCTGCCCTCGCCGACGAGCTCGGCATCTCGATCCGCACGCTTTACCGGGATATCGCGACGCTGCAGGCGCAGGGCGCCGATATCCAGGGCGAGCCGGGGCTCGGCTACATCCTGCGGCCGGGCTTCACGCTGCCGCCGCTGATGTTCTCGGCCGATGAGATCGAGGCGCTGGTGCTCGGCTCGCGCTGGGTGGCACGTCGTGCCGAGGACCCGCGGCTCGGCGACGCGGCGGCCAATGCGCTGAGCAAGATCACCGCCGTGCTGCCCGACGAGCTGCGCGACAGTGTCGACGGCTCGAACCTCCTGGTCGGTGGCGGCGAGGTGATCCCCGCCACGGTCGACCTCTCAGCCATCCGTCTCGCCATCCGCGAGCAAAGGAAGCTGGTGATCGCCTACCGCAATGCCGGCGGCACCGCGACCGAGCGGACCATCTGGCCCTTCGCCATCGGCTTCTTCGACCGGGTGCGCGTGGTGATCGGCTGGTGCGAGCTCAGGGTCGACTACCGGAACTTCCGGCTCGATCGCATCGACCGGATGGAGGTGCTGCCCGAGCGCTATCCGCGCCGGCGCGCCGTCATGCTGAAGGAGTGGCGCGAGCGCGAGGGCATTCCAACGCGCTGACCACTGCCGGAAACTGTCAGTCCCCCGCGCTACCCCGTCTCCATCAACAACGGAGACACCCATGCGCACCCTCAACTACCTGCTCCTCGCCGTCCGCGACCCGCTGAAGAGCGCCGAGCTCTATACGAAGCTCCTTGGACGCGAACCGGTCGAGAAGGCCCCGACCTTCGTGCTCTACGTGCTGCCCAGCGGCCTCAAAATAGGCCTGTGGCTGGCCGACGAGATGGAGCCCAAGCCGAACGCCGCCGGCGGCATCGAGATCTCGTTCAGCGAGGACAGCAAGGACGCGGTCCGCGCCACCTACGCCGAGTGGTCCAAGCTGGGGGTCAAGGTGGTGCAGGAACCAACCGAGATGGATTTCGGCTTCACCTTCGTCGTCGAAGATGCCGACGGCCACCGGCTGCGCCCGTTCGTGCTCGCGGACAACCCGCGCTAGTCCAATCGAGCGGTCGGCGACGACCGCTCACTTCCCCCGGAGGAAATCCCCAATTCGGTTCAGGCTCTCGTCGATCGTCGCCCGCGTTCCCGCATAAGAGAACCGTACGAAGCGGTTGCCGTTGAGGCGATCGAAGTCGATGCCGGGGGTCGCCGCCACCGCGACCTCGTCGAGCATCTGCATGCAGAAGCTCAGCGAGTCGTTGGTGTAGCGCGAGAAATCGACATAGGCGTAGAATGCGCCGTCACCCTCGCTCGCCGCTGCCAGCCCGAACTGCGCCAGCCCCTCGGCCAGCACGTGCCGGTTCACCGCGTACTGCGCCTTCTGCTCCTCGGAATATTCCCGCTCGCCCAGCGCGACGCGGCCGGCAATCTGGCTCAGCGTCGGCGCGGCAATGAACAGGTTCTGCTGCAGGATGTTGGTGCGGCGGGTCAGCCGCTCCGGCAGCACCATCCAGCCGATGCGCCAGCCAGTCATGCAATAGTACTTCGAAAAGCTGTTGATGATGATGGCGTCGTCAGTGAACTCGAGCGCCGACACCGACGGCGCCCGGTAGTCGAGCCCGTGATAAATCTCGTCGGAGATGAACTGTACGCCGAGCCTGGCGCAGACCTCGACGATCTCCTTCAGTGCCTCGCGCGTCACCGCGGCGCCGGTCGGATTGGCCGGCGAGGCGAACAGCAGGCCGTCGAACTTTTCCCTGGCATAGGCGGCTTCGACATCGGCGGCAGTCAGCCGCCAGCCGGCAGCTGCGGTCACCGGGATTTCGACCGCGTGCATGCCGAGCCCATCGAGCGTGTTGAGATAGGCGGGGTAGCCCGGCCGCGTCACCGCAATCTTGGCACCGGCCCCGAACGCGCCGAGGAACGCCAGGATGAAGCCGGACGACGAACCCATCGTCACCACGATGCTCTCGGGGTCGACCGTCGCGCCGTGCTGCTCGCGATAGTAGTCCACCAGCGCGCGGCGCAGTTCGATCTGGCCGGCCGAATGGGTGTAGTGCTGCGGCAGGTCGAGCGCCGCAGCCACCGCCTGCCGCACCCGTGGCGCTGGCGGCGCGCCGGGCTCGCCCGATTCCATGTGCGTCACGTGGCGCCCGCTCGCCTCGACGAGCTTTGAGCGCGCGGTGACTTCCATCACGTAGAACGGCCTGAGGCCGGTGAGCTTTTCGGTGCCTTGCATGGCGCCTTGGCTACGGGAATTGCCGCGCCGCCTCAACTAGAATTGAAGCCGCGGCGTTCGGTCCGGGCCGCCCGGCATGGCATATTCGGCGCGGTCTGCTAGACAGGACCGCAACAGGGCCGTTCCGGAGTTCGCATGTCTCGCCTCACCACCATTCTCGTTCTTGCCGTTGGTGTGCTGGCGGGCGGCCTCGGCGCGACGTTGCTGTCGGCGCCGAAGCTCGATGAAGCGGCAGTCACGGCCATCGCCGAGAATGTGGTGGCGAAAGCGAAGCCGGAGCCGGGTCTCACCGCCTCGGCGGTAGAGACCATCGTCGCCGACCTGATCGCCCGGCAGCCCAAGCAGGACGTCCCAGAGCCGGTTGCGGCGCTCGACCAGTCGACGATCGATCCGATGATCGAAAAGTACCTGCTCGGCAATCCGCGCATCCTGCAGAAGGTCTCGGCTGCCCTCGACGCCGAACTGACGGCCGAGCGCACCGCCGCGACGCGCACCGCGATGATCGAGCTGAAGCCCGCGATCTTCGAGTCCGAGAACGGCATCGTGCTCGGCAACCCCAATGGCGACGTCACGCTGGTCGAGATGTTCGACTACAATTGCGGCTACTGCCGGCAGGCCCTGCCCGATCTCGCGGCGCTGCTCGCGAGCGACAAGAACCTCAAGGTGATCCTCAAGGAGTTCCCGATCCTGTCGCAGGGCTCCGTCGACGCGGCGCGCATCGCCGCGCAGGTCGCCGATGCCGATGTCGACTACTGGGCCTTCCACCAGGCGCTGTTCACCAGCCGCGGCCAGGTCGACAAGGACGTGGCACTGAAGGCTGCGACCGACCTCGGGCTCAACCCGATCACCCTCGAGATGGGCATGAAGACGCCCAGGGTCGACCAGGTAATCGAGGAGAGCTACCGCATCGCCGACCGGCTGAAGATCACCGGCACGCCGACCTTCATCATCGGCGACGAGATCATCCCCGGTGCGATCGGCCTTGATGCACTCAAGCAGCGCATCGCCAACATGCGGGCCTGCGGTGCGACGGTCTGCACCGCGACCGATCAGCCGGGCTGATCGGTCCGGCTCTGCCGCCGCAAATCCGCCCTTTTTCGTGCATTACTCCGCGCCACGCTTGCGCCCGCTGGGGGGCCAGTGCAAAAGGCACGAACCATGGCTCACCGCGTCCTTGTCCTCAACGGCCCGAACCTCAACATGCTCGGGACCCGCGAGCCCCAGACCTACGGCACGCAGACGCTTGCCGACATCGAGAAGATGGCGATTGCCGAAGGCAAGACGCTTGGCCTCGAGGTCACCTGCA
>JAESFN010000668.1_pt1 | contig 25422 bp, 30 predicted proteins | sample 9269411 | NCBI WGS metagenome assembly JAESFN01 (sample SAMN14505399, study PRJNA617100) | algae metagenome | isolation source: Iphinoe sp. HA4291-MV1 and co-occurring heterotrophs from trail next to... | place: USA: Maunawili Falls, Hawaii | collected 2009-07-25
CGTCTCCATGTTGCTGAACGCGGTCAGCATCATCTTGATCTCGGTCGGCTTGAACACGCGGCCATATTTGTCGTGGTAGCAATCCTGCACCTCGACATCGGCCTGGGTGAAGAAGCGGAAGATCTGGGTGAGCAGGTTGCGCTCGTGATCGGTGAGCTTCTGCGCCCAGTCACGGCAATCCTCGCCGAGCGGCACCTCCTCCGGCATCCAGTGGATCTGCTGCTGACGCTTCCAGAACTCGAACGCCCAGGGATATTCGAAGGGCTTGTACTGCTTGGAGGCTTGAAGGAGGGGCATTGGGGTTACTCCGGGTAGATACGTTCAAACAGACCGAACGGCGCGGTCAGGACGGGAAGCCAGAAAACGGCGAAAAAGAGATATCCTTTGGGGAAGCTCCCCAGCAGCTCGAGAGACCCGCGCCATATCCCTCCGCCCCAAAGGGCGATCATCAGGACCACCGGCAGGACGATCAGCACCCAGGTGCAGAGCAGCACCAGATACCAGGACTTCGCCTGCAACCGGTACGGGAAGGATTGGCGCATTCCCATTCGTCATCTTCCGTACAGGTCGATGGTCTCGATCCCGTCGATCGGGCCGAACAGGCCGAAGGCGAGGCTGACGAGTACGAGGAAGGGGGGGATGGCGGTGGCGATCATGAACTGGCCGGCGAGGCGGGACTGGCCCGTGCCGGGGCCGGCCGGGCGGCGCAGCAGGAACAGGCCGGCGCTGACCTCCAGCGCGGCGAGCAGCACCGCGATGGCGACGAGGAGCCAACCCGACATGCGCTAGACCTCGATCAGGCCGAGGCCGGTGGCGAGGAAGAAGGCGCCGCCGGCGAGCGAGATCGCCGCCGCCTGGCGGCGCTGGTTGAAGCCCTTCGTGCCGCGGCTGACGACCAGCATGCCGATCCCGAGCAGCACGAACAGGATGCCGATGAAGAAGCGCAGGGGATCGGCGAAGGTCATGGCCTTACTGGCACGCCAGACATTCGTCGTAATCGGTCGACTGCAGCTGGATCTCCTTGAGATCGGGCGTGTTGTCCGCCTCGACGCCGCCCGCGAAGCCGGCGCGCTGGACGCTCTTGGAGCGCAGGTAATAGAGCGACTTCAGGCCCAGTTCCCAGGCGCGATAGTGGAGCATCAGCAGGTCCCACTTGTCGACGTCGGCCGGGATGAAGAGGTTCAGGCTCGTCGCCTGGTCGATATAGGGGGTGCGATCGGCGGCGAGCTCGATCAGCCAGCGCTGGTCGATCTCGAAGCTGGTCTTGAACGTGTCCTTCTCGTCCGGCGTCAGGAAATCGAGATGCTGGACGCTGCCCCCGCGCTCCAGGATCGTATTCCACACCGTCTCGCTGTTCTTGGACTTGTCCTTGAGCAGGGCCTCCAGATGCGGGTTGCGGATCGAGAAGGAGCCGCTGAGCGTCTTGTGGGTGTAGATGTTGGCCGGGATCGGCTCGATGCAGGCCGAGGTGCCGCCGGCGATGATCGAGATGGACGCGGTCGGGGCGATCGCCATCTTGCAGCTGAACCGCTCCATCACGCCCTGATCGGCAGCGTCCGGGCACGGGCCGCGCTCCGTGGCGAGCAGCATCGAGGCCTCGTCGACCTGGGCGCGGATATGCTTGAAGATCTTGAGGTTCCAGCTCTTGGCCATGGCGCCTTCGAAGGGCAGGCCACGCGCCTGCAGGAAGGAGTGGAAACCCATCACGCCGAGGCCGACGCTGCGCTCGCGCTCGGCGCTGTACCTGGCGCGAGCCATCTCCTCGGGGGCGCGGTCGATATAGTCGGTGAGGACGTTGTCGAGGAAGCGCATCACGTCCTCGATGAACTGCTTGTCGCCGTTCCACTCGTCCCAGGTCTCGAGGTTGAGCGACGAGAGGCAGCAGACGGCTGTGCGGTCGACGCCGTGCTGGTCGCGGCCGGTCGGGAGGGTGATCTCCGAGCACAGGTTCGAGGTCGAGACCTTGAGGCCAACGTCGCGCTGATGCTTGGGCATCGAGCGGTTCACCTGATCGATGAAGATGATGTAGGGCTCGCCGGTCGCGAGGCGGGTCTCGACCAGCTTCTGGAACAGGGCGCGGGCATCGACGGTCGAGCGGGCCGAGCCGTCCTTCGGGCTCTGCAGCGTCCATTCGGCGCCGTCGCGCACGGCCTCCATGAAGGCGTCGCTGATGAGGACGCCGTGGTGGAGATTGAGCGCCTTGCGGTTAAAGTCGCCCGACGGTTTGCGGATCTCCAGGAACTCCTCGATCTCCGGGTGCGAGATATCGAGATAGCAGGCGGCCGAGCCGCGGCGCAGCGAGCCCTGCGAGATGGCCAGCGTCAGCGAATCCATGACGCGGACGAAGGGGATGATGCCGCTGGTCTTGCCGTTGAGGCCGACCGCCTCGCCGATGCCGCGGACATTGCCCCAATAGGTGCCGATGCCGCCGCCGCGCGCCGCGAGCCAGACATTCTCGTTCCAGGTGCCGACGATGCCTTCGAGACTGTCCGACACGGAATTGAGATAGCAGGAGATGGGCAGGCCCCGGCCGGTGCCGCCGTTCGACAGCACCGGCGTCGCCGGCATGAACCAGAGCTTCGAGATATAGTCGTAGAGCCGCTGGGCGTGCGGCGCGTCATCCGCGTAGGCCGAGGCGACGCGGACGAACAGGTCCTGATAGGATTCGCCGGGGAGCAGGTAACGGTCGCGGAGCGTATCCTTGCCGAACTCGGTCAGCAGCGAATCGCGGCCGCGATCGACCTCGACCTCGTAGAGGATCGGTTTCACCGATTTCGAATCGGCTGCGGCCGCTTGCGCAGCAGCCTTCGCCTTCTTCGGCGGTGCCATGGTGGCGGTGTCGGTCACGTCGCTCGCGCCCACGTCGTTGCTGCCGGACAGATCCATCACTCTACCTCTTGTTCCCAAAACGTTCCAGTGGGCGTTACGCCCCATCCTAGGCGCTTGATATAGGGATCGGAGGCCGAATTTGCGCCTATCCCCGATATCCACAGGGACGCACAGGTCCGTAACGGCAGACTTCGCCTGCCGAAGGACGCTTCCACAACCTCTTGCGGCTCCCCCTATGAAGCGCCACTAGCTATTGTGCCTGATCTGGATTCACACGCAAGAGGCTAAATGTAAATTCACCGTCATTTCCCACGGCAATGGCGGTTTCGCAGAGCTTGTTACGGATGCGAATCAATCTGTTGCGAGCCTGCCCGACCCCGCCGCAATTTTCCCCATGCGCCGCCCGGTCGTCGCGGCTAGGCCCCAGGGCGGAACAGGCGACGGGAGGTGGGAGCATGGCGACGCCTGAGAGATTGGGTCGAATCCTGCTGATCCTGTTCGGGATCGGATTCATGGCGCTGGGCAGCCGCTATTTCGCCGACCCCCATGCGCTCACCGCCGAGACGGATGTCGGCGTGCCGACCGGCAAGGCGGTGATGGAGGTGCGGACCGTCTATGGCGGCATGTTCTTCGGGCTCGGCCTGGCCGTTCTGGTGATGGGCCTGAAGCGGAGCCTGCTCGCGGCAGGGCTCTGGGTGCTGATTCTCGTTGCCGGTAGCGTCGCCGCCGCGCGGATGCTGGCGATCGCGCTGGGCCAGGCGCCCGATCCGATGTTCGCGACCCTGCTCGGCATCGAGATCATTGGTGTCGCGCTCGCGGCATTCGCGTTGCGGAGGCTTGACCCCTAGGCGCCAGCACTTTCGGCGACAGCCGCCAGATAGGCCTCCTGCAGCCGTTCGGACACACTGGGCCCCGGCTTCGGCGGCGCGCCGAGATGGGTGGTGCGCAGTTCGTCCATGAAATCGCTCCAGAGCGCCGGCCCGCCCTCCTCCAGCAGCTCGGAGCGAACCGAGAGCTCGCGGGTCACCGGCAGGTGACGGCTCCCCCACGCGGCCATGTGCGCGAGCAGCGGGACGAGCTGGATGGCGGGTTCGGTCAGGCTGTAGATCGCCTTCTGCTTGTGGGTCGGATCCTCGACTTTCGACAGGAGCCCGGACGCCACCAGCCGCTTCAGCCGGTCCGCGAGGATGTTCGACGCGATGCGCTCGTCCGATTCGTTCAGCAGCACGCGAAAATGGCGCCGATTGCCGAACATCACGTCGCGGATGACGATCAGGCTCCAGCGGTCGCCGAGCGTTTCGAGCGTGAGGTTGATCGGGCAGCCGGAACGCTGGTCTGTCATGACGTCCAAGATAGTCGCAAGAAAACCGCTTGCAATATAAAATCAGTTAGCCTAGCTCGCAGCAACTGGTTGCAAATTACAAGCAGTTAGATTCGCCAAGGAGGCGCGCCGTGAAATTTCTCTGCCTTTGCCATTACGATCTTTCCGCCTTCGCAACGTTCGGACCGGCCGAGTTCGAGGAGATGGGCCGCGTCTGCGCCCCGCATGACGCTGCGCTGAAGGCGAGTGGCAAGGCCCGCCTGATCGGCTCGTTCGGCACGCCGGACCAGTTCCGCACGATACGCGCCGACATGGACGGCGTGACGGTGAGGGACGGCCCCTATGCCGAGACCAATGAGCCGTTCGGCGCGTTCTTCATCATCGAGGCGGACTCGCTGGACGAAGCGACCGAGATCGCCCGGCTGCATCCCGGCACCCATCTCGGCCATCTCTGCCGCGGCGGGATCGAGATCCGGCCGATCGAGCAGCTCGAGCAGCTGTAGGGCACCCAACGAGGAGAGAAGACATGTCGAAGCTCAAGGTCAGTGCCTTCACCGTCTCGATCGACGGCTTCGGCGCAGGGCCGGACCAGACCCTCGAAGACCCGCTGGGCCGCGGCACGGAGCACCTGCACGACTGGATGAGGCCGACCCGGACGTTCCAGCGCCTCTACGGCAAGGACGGCAGCACCGGCATCGACGACGATTTTGCGCAGCGCAGCTTCGAAAATCTCGGCGCCTGGATCATGGGCCGCAACATGTTCGGGCCCGTCCGCGGGCCGTGGCCGGACGAGAGCTGGCGCGGCTGGTGGGGCGAGAACCCGCCTTATCATGTGCCGACATTCGTCCTGACCCACCATCCGCGTCCGCCGCTCGAAATGGAGGGCGACAATGTCTTCCACTTCGTCACCGGCGGCGTTCACGAGGCGCTGGACCGGGCGCGGGCGGCGGCGGGCGACAAGGACATCAGGATCGGCGGCGGCGCGTCGACGGTTCGCCAGTATCTGGAGCTCGACCTGATCGACGAGATGCATCTCGTCGTGTCGCCGGTCCTGCTCGGCCGGGGCGAGCCGCTGTTCGCCGGCATCGACCTGCTCGCCAAAGGCTTTACCGTGACCGGGCAGGTGGCGAGCGAACGCGCCCTGCACGTCGTGCTGACCAAGGGAGATTGAACCGTGGCCCTGACACTCTATGCCCACCCGCTCTCCTCCTATTGCTGGAAGGTGCTGATCGCGCTCTACGAGAACGACACGCCGTTCAGCTGGCGCCAGCTCGATTTCGACAATGAGGAGGCCGGCCGCGAGTTCGCCGCCCTGTGGCCGGTCGCGAAGATGCCGATCCTCGTCGACCATGGCCGGACGATCGTCGAATCCTCGGTCATCATCGAGTATCTCGGCCTGCACCATCGCGGGGCGACCAGCTTCGTGCCCCATCACGCCGATCCGGACGCGGCGCTCAGGGTGCGCGAAATGGACCGTGTCTTCGATTTCTATGTGATGACGCCGATGCAGAATGTGGTGTTCGATCGTATCCGCCCCGCCGGTTCACGCGACCCGTTCGGTGTCGGTGTGTCGCGCGCCCTGCTCGACAAGGCCTATGGCTGGCTGGAGAGCGAGCTCACGGCGAGGACCTGGGCGGCGGGCGAGGATTTCAGCCTGGCCGACTGCGCCGCCGCGCCGTCACTCCACTATGCGGAAAAGGTCCATCCGTTCCGCGACCGCTTTCCGGCGCTGGCCGCCTATCTCGACCGGCTGGAGGCGCGGCCGAGCTTCGCGCGGGTGCTGAAGGAAGCCGTGCCCTACGCGCACATGTTCCCGCAGGAACCGGCCTGAAAACACCTGACCGAAAACGCCGCCTGAGAAACGGTTGAGGCCGGCATGTCGCAGGACATGCCGGCCTCTCCCTCGATACGCGACGAGAGGGACTCTGGGAGGAACCGGAGAAAGGTGCGGATACGCTGCGCCCGTCCCGTCGCCTGAATGGGCCGGCGCGGTTGAAATCGTCCTGAATGGGGTTGTTATCCGCGGTTAATCACTCCCGCGTCGCAGGCTGCGGCAAGTTTCAACCAAATGCGTCATCTCGGCCCGGCGCAAATTGACATCGGCTGGGCGCCAGACCATTGTCAACTGAATAGGTAGAGTATTTTCTGCCCGCTCAGTAACCGCGAGTCGCTACCCTCCACGCAGGAGACTGCCGATGTCCGAACTCACCCGCGCCCTCCCCTCCGCCACCGCGCCGGAGGAAGCCCTGGCGGCGATTCGCGACTGTCTTCAGAGAATCCGTTTCGGTTCGATCGCGGTCACCATCCACGAAGGCCGCATCGTCCAGCTGGACGTGACCGAGAAGCGCCGGCTGGCGAAGTAACCGCCGCCGGGCCGCTCCGGCCTTCGCGATCCACCGGAAGGATTCCCGCATGCCCGATCTCACCGGGATCGACGTCACCAGCCTGTTCGTCTTCATCGCCGCCGGCTTCGCCGCGCAGTTGATCGACGGCGCGCTCGGCATGGCGTTCGGGGTCATCTCGACCTCGATCCTGCTCGGCCTCGGCGTCCCGCCCGCGGCGGCGTCGGCCGGCGTACACACGGTCGAGACCTTCACCGCCGGCGCCTCCGGGATCAGCCATGCGATCCACAAAAACATCGACTGGCGGCTGTTCGCGCGGATCGCCGTTCCGGGGATGATCGGCGGCGCACTGGGCGCCTATGTGCTGACCCAGATCCATGCCGATGCCGCCCGGCCGATCGTGCTCGGCTATCTCGCGTTCATCGGCGTCTACCTGATCTGGCGCGGCTTCCACCACCCGCCGCACCACAAGCCGCCCAAAGTGGTCGAACCGCTCGGCCTGGTCGGCGGCTTTCTCGACGCCGCGGGCGGCGGCGGCTGGGGACCCGTGGTGACCGGCAACCTGCTCGTCCAGGGCGCCGAGCCGCGCCGCACGATCGGCAGCGTCAACACCGCCGAATTCTTCGTCACGGCCACCATCTCGGCGACGTTCATCACCCAATTGGGTTGGGCCGCCTTCACCACCGCCACCGTCGGCCTGCTGATCGGCGGCGTGGCGGCGGCACCGCTCGGCGCGCTCTTCGCCAAGAAGGCCCGGCCCAAGGTGCTGCTGCTGCTCGTCGGAACGCTGCTGACCCTCACCAGCCTCTACGGAGTCTATCGCGCCCTTTCGGGCTGAACCCGGGGCCGTCGCGCCCGCCTCGCAACGCTGCCGACCGGACGACCGGAGGCGAGCATGATCTCTTCAGGAGCCGATCATGATCGCACGTCTCGTCCTTCTCTCGTCCACCGCCTCGGCGCTCGCGCTCGGCAGCGCACCCGCCTTCGCCTGGAGCCAGGAGCCATCCCTCGCGCCGCCCGCGGCCAGCGGCGAGCTCCCGGCCGACAGCGACATCATCATCACCGCGCGGCGGCGCAACGAATCGCTGCAGAACGTGCCGCTCGCGGTCTCGGTGGTCGGCGACCAGCAGCTCGACGCGACCGGCAGCTCGAACGTGCTGCGGCTCACCCAGATCCAGCCGAGCCTGCAATATTATTCGTCGAACCCGCGCAACTCCGCCGCCAACATCCGCGGCCTCGGCGCGCCGTTCGGGCTCACCAATGACGGCATCGAGCAGGGCGTCGGCTTCTATGTCGACCAGGTCTATTACGCCCGCTCGGGCTCGACGACACTCGACTTCATCGACGTCGACCGGATCGAGGTGCTGCGCGGGCCGCAGGGCACGCTCTACGGCAAGAACACCACCGCCGGCGCGATCAACGTGATCTCGCGCCCGCCGAGCTTCACTCCCGAGGGGCGGGCCGAGCTGACCATCGGCAATCTCGGCTATGTCCAGGCGCGCGCCTCGCTCTCCGGCCCGATCGTCGACGACGTGCTGGCGATCCGCGTCGCCGGCTCGGCGACCCGCCGCCGCGGCACGATCTACAATGTGACCAGCGGCACCTACGTCAACGAGCTCGACAGCACCGGCGTGCGCGGCCAGCTGCTGTGGCGGCCCGCGTCGAACCTCGACATCACCCTGTCGGGCGACTTCAACCTGCAGAATCCCGAATGCTGCGCCCAGATCTACGTGCGCACCGGCGCGACGCAACGGCCGCTGGCGCGCCAGTTCGCCGGCCTCGCCGCCGCCTTCGGCTATGCGCCGCCGAGCACAAATCCGTTCGACCGGCTGACCGACCTCGACGCGGACCTGAGGGCACGCCAGGAGGTCGGCGGCGTCTCGCTGCGGGTGGAATGGGACATCGGGCCGGGCCGGCTCACCTCGATCTCCGCCTGGCGCTACTGGGACTGGCTGCCGTCCAACGACCGCGACTTCACCGGCCTGCCGATCACCACCCGTTCGGAGAATCCGTCACAGCAGGAACAATGGTCGCAGGAGGTGCGCTATGCCGGCACGCTCGGCCGGTTCGACTTCGTCGTCGGCGCCTTCGCGTTCAACCAGACCATCTCCACCCAGGGCGTGCAGGAGCAGGGCGCCGCGGCGAGCCGCTGGCTGCTCAATCCCGGCAACCCGCCCTTCGGCGCCAATGGCTGCGCGTCACCCGGCGCCAATGCCTGCAACCCGGCGGTGCTGAACGGGCTGCGCGCCGACAACGACATCAATTTCGACAATACCAGCCTGGCGCTGTTCGGCCAGCTGACCTGGCGGATCACCGACCGGCTGAGCCTCCAGCCGGGCGTGCGGCTCAACTATGACGACAAGGACGGATCCTATGTCTCGACGGTGAGGACCGGGGCCGGCAACCCCACGCTCAACAACGACCAGCGCGGCGTACTCGCCCCCCAGAGCTACCGCGCGACGTTCAGCGACTGGAACTTCTCCTGGGACCTCACCTTGTCCTACGACCTCGCCGACGACGTGCTCGCCTATGCGACCTATGCGCGGACGTTCAAATCGGGCGGGATCAACCTGTCGGGCGTGCCGCTCGACGCCGCCAACAATCCGATCCTGGCGGCGGCGACGGTGCGGCCGGAGACGGTCAACCATTACGAGATCGGCCTCAAGACCCGGTGGTTCGACCGGCGGCTGACCGTCAATCTCGCCGCCTTCCGGACCGCCATCGACGATTATCAGGCGACCGTCACCAACGGCCAGCTCGGCGTGATCCGCGGCTATCTCGCCAATGCGGAGAGCGTGCGCGTCCAGGGCGTGGAGCTGGAGATCGCGGCGCGGCCGGTGAACGGTCTCAGCCTCTACGCGAACGGCGCGTTCACCGACGGCACCTATCGGAGCTTTCCCGACGCGCCATGCCCGCCCGAGCTCGCGGGTGGGTCGGCCGGCCCGGTGCCGAGCGCGCCCGGCACGCCCGGCGGCGTCAGCCCGGCGAGCTGCGACATTTCCGGCCAGTGGCTGCCGGGCATCTCGCGCTGGGCAGCGTCCTACGGCATCGAATATGCCCTGCCGCAGCGGCTGTTCGGCCTCGAGGGCGAGGTCGTGTTCGGCTATGACGGCAGCTTCCGCACCAAATTCTCGTCCAATCCGTCGCGCTCGCTCTACACCGACATCGGCGGCTATTCGCTGTCCAACTTCCGGCTGGGATTCCGGGCGGAGAATGGCTGGGAGGTGACCGGCTGGGTCCGCAACGCATTCGACGCGGACTATTTCGAGCTGCTCGCCACCCAATCGGGCAGCACCGGCCTGGTCGTCGGCCAGCCGGCCGACCCCCGGACGTGGGGCGTAACCGTCCGGACGCAATTCTGACAGGTGGGGGGCGGGGCGATTTGACTCCGCCTCCTCAGCCATGAAGGATTTGTTTCGTTAGGGGCCGCTCGCCGCGAGTCGCGTTTTTGGGGGCGATCGGACGGTCAAGGGAGACTGACGATGGTCAGCTACGCCGTTCAGCTTGCGACACGTTACGACGGGATGGTGATCGCCACCTTTCCGGACCTGCCGGGCGTCACCGCGCTCGGCTCCGACCATGACGAGGCGCTGCACGAGGCCGGCCGCGCGCTCGACGAGGCGCTGGCCGGCTATACCGCGGACGGCGTGGCGCCGCCGGCGCCGGTGGCACGGAGCGGCACGATGGTCGACGCGAAACCGGTCATCCCGGCCTGAGGGGGCGCGTCGTTCCGGAGAAGGATGAGGAGGCGGCCGCGGAGGCCCTGCGCGCGGCCCAGATCGCGCGGATCGCGCTGATCGTGTCGGCCATGGCCTTCGCCCTTGCGGTGCTCGGCCTGTTCCTGCCGATCCGCTAGACGAACCGGCAGGCATCGTGGGCTTGGCTCAGCGATCGTTGGCGAGCCAGGCGACGAGGATGTAGGCGACGATCGCCAACGGCCCCAGGGCAAACAGGGTGGCGAGCACCACGCCGATCCGGATCACGACGGGATCCCAGCCGGTGGTCCGCGCAAGGCCCGCGCACACACCGAGCACCTTGCCGTTGCTTCTGTCGAGGGCGTAACCGCTGTTCATTGTCCTGGTCCTGTATCCTGAGCTTGTGAAATCTTGGGTTGTGACGTTTGGGGTGAGCCGGCCGGTTAGATGAGTGTGACCGGGCCCGCCGCGGCGGTGAGGAAGAGGCTGCTGGCAACCAGCGCACCGACGACCGAGAGAGCGATGCTCTGCAGGCTGGCATAAGAGAGTGTCATTTCAGGCTCCTGTTGTTCCGACCCCGGACCATCCGGCGGTCATGCCAACAGTTCTGCAGAGGCCGTGCCAAACATCGAAAATGGCGGAAAACTGAGGATTTTAGCTCTAGCCTTGCTTTCGCGCGGATGAACGAATGCCAACAGACGGCGGATTTTCCCAACTCTTGGCCGTCCGATTGCGAACAACTGCCCGGTTTCGGGCATCAACCGGAGCCGGCGTCAAAGAGGCGGGCTAGCGCGCTCGCGGCTCGGTGGCGACGCCGGCGCGGTCGAGCTCCGGCCCGAGGCGGCCGGTGAGCCAGAGGGCCCACATGCGGAAGTCGCCAGCGAGCGACCAGAGCGGATAGGTGAAGGTCGCGGGGCGGTTGCGCTCGACCAGGAAATGCGCCGCCCAGGCAAAGCCGTAGCCGGCGACCGGGAGCGCGGCGAGCAGCCACCAGAGCCGGGTGGCGAGCGCCGCGACGGCGAGCGTCACGACCAGGCTGGTGCCGATATAGTGGAGCGCCCGGGTCCGCGGGCGCGCATGTTCGCGCAGGTAGAAGGGCCAGAATTCGGCGAAGCTGTTACAGGTCCGCATCGGCCGGGGCCTCTTTGGGCACGACAGGATCGGCCCCGAGATGGCGGGCGATCAGGCCGCCGATCAACGGCGCGGCGAGGGTCGCGAACCAGGTCCAGGCCGGCAGCGGATAGGCGAAGACGATGACGAGCGCCATCAGCACCATCAGCCCGGCCGGTACCCAGACCGTCCAGCCCTGCGCCGAGATGCGCCGCGCCAGCCAGCCGCCGAGCAGGGCGGCGAGGAAATAGCCGGCGACATTGATCAGCAGCGCCCCTGTCGGCCGATCGGCGAAGGCCTGGGCCACCTGATCGCGGTTGAACATGTCACTGATGCCGGTCGGATAGAGGGTGTTGCCGAGGAAATCGGAGCAGGCCTGCACGACCAGAGCGACCACCAGCCCGACGAGAATCCCGAAAACAATCCGCACGCTGCCCCTCCTGTCCGTTGACGCACAGCCTAACCCAAGACGCGGGGAGGCGGAAGCGGGCTTCGAAACAACCGCCCCGCCGCCGCTCTGATCGAACGGGACGGCCTCTTGGTCGAAAGGACGTTCCTCCTTCGGTTCGGCGCGCGCAGGGGCGCCACCATGTGTTTCGCCGATGTAAAGCACCTGTCTGCCGAACGATCGTTTCGTGAGCGTATCCGTTAGGCTGGCGTTCATGTTCACCTGCGTTATGCCACATATGTAGCGGGCCGGGTCGGCCTGCGGGAGGGACTTCGAAAATGCTGATGATGCGGCCGCGCGCGACTTCGCCGGGACGCCCGATGTTCGTGCTGGCGCTGCTGGGCTCCGCCGCACCGGCCTTCGCCCAGGAGGCGGAGGAGACAGTGGCCGGCGCCGCCGCACCACCGGCGGCCGAGGCCGCGGCACCGCAGGGCACCTCGACGAACGGCACCCGCACCTATGCGCCCGCGGACTTCGCCCGCTTCGCGCCGCGCAACGCGCTCGACATGCTGAACAACGTCCCCGGCTTCGCGATCGACGAGGGCGACACCGACCGGCGCGGCCTGGGTCAGGCGACCGGCAATGTGCTGATCAACGGCGAACGGTTCAATTCGAAGTCGACCGACATCCTGACCGAGCTCGGCCGGATCAGCACCGCCAATGTCGCGCGGATCGAGATCGTCGACGGCGCGACGCTCAACATTTCGGGCCTGACGGGCCAGGTGGCCAACGTCGTCACCCTGTCCCGGGGCCTGTCCGGCAATTTCGTCTGGCGGCCGCAGATACGCGCCCGGCGCACCCCGCCCCGCCTGCTCGACGGCGAGATCTCGGTCAACGGCGCGATCGGCGGCACCCAGTTTACGCTCAGCCTCAACAATCAGAGCCGGCGCAACGGCAATGCCGGGCCGGAGATCGTGACGACGCCGGCCGGCGCGGTGCTCGACCGGCGCGACGAGGAGCTGTTCATCAGCGAGGAGGCACCGCGGCTTGCCGGCACGATCCGGCGCACCTTCGGCGACGGATCGATCCTCAACGCCAATGCCGCCTTCGCCCTGTTCAGCATCGATCTCGGCGAGAATTCCTTCCGGTCCGGGCCCGGCCAGCCCGACCGCGACCGGCGCCTCAGGGAGCGCGAGCGCGAGTATAATTACGAGCTGGGCGGCGACTATGAATTCGGTCTCGGCGGCGGGCGGCTGAAGCTGATCGGCCTCAGGCGTTTCGAGCACAGCCCGTTCCGCCAGACGCTGACAACCGCTTTCGCCGACGGCCGGCCGACGCAGGGCGAGCGCTTCACCCAGACCGCCGACGAGACCGAAACGATCGTGCGCAGCGAATATCGCTGGCGCGGCGGACCCAATGACTGGCAGGTGAGCCTCGAGGGCGCGATCAACAAGCTCGATGTCGAGAACGGCCTGTTCAGACTCGATCCGGCGGGCGACTTCGTGCCGGTGCCCTTCCCGAACGCGGTCGCCACCGTCGAGGAGCGGCGCGCCGAGGCGATCCTGACCTACGGCCGCCAGCTCGCGCCCAACCTGACGCTGCAATTGTCGCTCGGCGGGGAATATTCGAATCTCGTCCAGGACGGGGCGAACGGGCTGGACCGCACCTTCTACCGGCCCAAGGGCTTCCTCAACCTCGCCTGGCGGCCGGCCGACGGCTGGGACGTCAGTGCAAGACTGGAACGGGCGGTCGACCAGCTCAACTTCTTCGACTTCGTCGCTTCGGCCAATGTCAGTGGCGGCACCCAGAATGCCGGGAACGCCAACCTGGTCCCGCCGCAAAGCTGGAATGCGCAAGTGCAGGCGACACGCAATCTCGGCCCCTGGGGCACCGCGACAGCGCGGGTCTACGGACGGCTGGTCACCGATGTCGTCGATATCATCCCGATCGGCCAGACCGGCCAGGCACCCGGCAATCTGGAGGGCATGGCGCGGCGCTATGGCCTGCAATGGACGAGCACGTTCAACTTCGATCCGCTGGGCTGGCAGGGCGCCAAGGTGGACATGAACATCGAACTGGAGCGGACGTCGCTGCGCGATCCGCTCACCGGCCAGCGGCGGCCATTCAACGAGGTGCAGACGCGCGAGATCGAGATCAACTTCCGCCACGATGTGCCACGGACCGACTGGGCCTGGGGGGCGACATTCGAGCAATATCGCCAGTCGGCCGGTTTCCGGCTCGACCAGCGTTTCCGCTTCCTCGACAAGCCGGGCAGCCTCGGCCTGTTCGTCGAGCACAAGGACGTGATGGGGCTGACCGTGCGGGCAAGCGTCGACAATCTGCTCGACACCAACGAGTCCTTCAGCCGCACCTTTTTCGACGGGCGGCGCAACGCGACCAACAGCAACGTCCTGTTCACCGAGGATCGCGACCGTTTCTACGGCCCGGTGTTCATGCTCTCGATCAGCGGGACGATCTGAACCAGGCGGACGCGGCATAATGCGCGCGTCCGGCCGGAAGACGGCCGCCGTCGGGCCGCAGCACATCGCGACCGCGCAGCGGCTGGACCGCGGCGGCGGCCCGGCGGCATTCGGCGACGAGGTTCGGCCAGGCGTCGGCGCGGCGCAGCAGCTGATCTTCGGTCGCCGCGAGGCAGGCGGCCTCGCTCCGGTAACGGGTCTCGACGATCGCGAGCTGGCGGCAGGAGGCATCGCCTTCGCCGCAGCCCAGGATCGCCATCACGAACATCAGGGGTTCCATTCACCCGCTCCTTCATGAGGCGAAATCCGCGGCCCTTGCGCCCGGTTCCCCATGTTGCGGATGCGTTACTTTGGAATCCGCGGACGATGCGCCTATCTAGCGACGAAGATGGCGAGCGACGCGACCGAGACGACAAGGATACCGGACGAAGCGGGGTGGAAGACGCTTCGCCGCTTCCTGCCCTATCTCTGGCCGCGCCACAGCCTGGGGCTGCGCGTCCGCCTGATCGTGACCCTGATCCTGGTGCTCGCCGCCAAGGCGATCACCCTCCTGATGCCCTTTGCGTACAAGGGTGTGATCGACGGGATGTCGCCTGGTCTCGAACCGGCGGTGACGCTCGCGATCGCCCTGGTCATGGCCTATGCCGGCGCGCGCTTCGGCGGTGTGCTGTTCGACAATGTGCGCAACGGCATCTTCGAGAGCGTCGGACAGGACGCGGCGCGGCGCCTTTCCGTCAATGTCTTCCGCCATCTCCACGCGCTGTCGCTGCGCTTCCATCTCGAGCGCCGCACCGGCGCGCTGACCCGGATCGTCGAGCGCGGGACGAAGAGCATCGATTCGATGCTCTATTTCCTCGTCTTCAACATCGGCCCGACGGTGATCGAGCTCGCAGCGGTCTGCATCATCTTCTTCGTCAAGTTCGGCTGGGGGCTGGTGGCGGCGACCCTGACGATGGTTGCGGTCTATGTCGCCTTCACCCGGCGTCTCACCGAATGGCGTCTCAAGGTCCGCAAGCAATGGACCGAATATGACCAGCGTTCGACCCAGCGCGCGGTCGATTCACTGCTCAATTACGAGACGATCAAATATTTCAACGCCGAGGAGCTCGAGCGGCGGCGCTACGACGAGGCGATCGAGCGGCTGACCCGCACGACGATCAAGGTCGAGACCTCGCTCGCCGCCCTCAATATCGGCCAGTCGCTGATCACCAATGTGATGATGGCCGGCGCGATGGGCTACACCGTCTGGGGCTGGAGCCGGGGCCTGTTCACCGCCGGTGACGTCGTGCTGGTCAACACGCTCCTCATCCAGCTGTTCCGGCCGCTCGACATGCTCGGCTTCGTCTATCGCGAAGTGCGCCAGGGGCTGATCGACATGGCGGCGATGTTCAACCTGCTCGACACGCCGGCCGAGATCGCCGACCGGCCGGGCGCCACCGACCTCGTCGTCACCCAGGGTCACGTCCGCTTCGAGGGCGTCCATTTCGGCTATGAGCCCGCGCGCGAAATCCTGAAGGGCATCGACCTCGATGTGGCGCCCGGCACCACCGTCGCGATCGTCGGGCCATCGGGCGCGGGCAAATCGACGCTGTCGCGGCTGCTCTACCGTTTCTACGACCCGACGGCGGGGCGGATCCTGATCGACGGGCAGGATATTTCAGATGTGAAACAATCGTCGCTGCGCGCCGCGATCGGCATCGTTCCGCAGGACACGGTGCTGTTCAACGACACGATCGGCTACAATATCGGCTATGGGCGGGAGGGCGCGGACCAGGCCGAGATCGAGGCGGCGGCGCGGGGGGCGGCGATCCATGCATTCATCGCCAGCCTGCCCGACGGCTATGAGTCCACGGTCGGCGAGCGCGGCCTCAAGCTTTCCGGCGGCGAAAAGCAGCGGGTGGCGATCGCGCGCACCCTGCTCAAGAACCCGCCCATCCTGATCCTCGACGAGGCGACAAGCGCGCTCGACAGCCGCACCGAGGCGGCGATCCAGGAAACGCTGAGCGGCGTCGCCGCGCGCCGCACCGCGATCGTCATCGCGCACCGGCTGTCCACGGTGGTCGACGCAGACCAGATCATCGTCCTGGACCAGGGCCGGGTCGCCGAGCGCGGCACCCATGCCGAGCTGATGCGCCGGGACGGCCTCTATGCCGAGATGTGGGCCCGCCAGCAAAGCGAGCGCGAGGCGGAGACCGAGGCGGAGGCCGCGGAATAGCCCGTCTTTGCGGACAAATAATCCGCTACCTGTTTACGGTCTCGTAACGCCCCTTCCCCCATGAGGCCGGTGCCCCGTGTTCCTGGGGTGACCTGTTTGCGATTGAGGAGGTGGGCCTTGATCGACGTCGCGTTGTGTATCGCCGTCGAACACGATCCCTGGCTGGTGGCGCTCGCCGTCGCCATATGCTGCGTGGGCGCGTTCGCGATCGTACAGATGTTCGAGCGCGCGCGCAGCACGCCGGGGCTGCAGCGGCTTGGCTGGGCCTTCCTGACCTCGGTCGCCGCCGGCGCCACCATCTGGTGCACCCATTTCGTCGCAATGGTCGCGTTCGAGGCGCACGCACCCGTGACGCTCGATCCGGTGTTGACGATCGTCTCGCTGATGGTCGCGGTGACCGGATCCTTCATCGGCATCGGCCTGGCCGCCTGGGGAAACCGGGACATATACGGCACGATCGGCGGCATGCTGTTCGGCGGCGCGATCTCCGCCATGCACTATACCGGCATGGCCGCCTATCGCGTCGACGGCATTGTGACGTGGGACGCCCGCTACGTGGCCGCCTCCATCATCTGCGCAGCCATCTTCGGCGGCGCGGCAATGACCGCACTTCGGCCCGACAAGGTCGCACGGCACCGGGTGGCGCTCGGAACCGTGATGATCGTGCTCGCGATCGCGACGCTGCACTTCGTTGCGATGACCGCCATGCACATCACCCCGCTCGCTCTGGACGAGTCGCCGCTGCGCCCCGAGGAACTGCGCGCGCTCGCACTGGCGACCGCGATGGTCGGCGGGATCGTGATCGCGGCCGGCGTCTTCGCCGCCTTGCTCGACCGCCAGACCCGTTCCGACGCGATGCGCGAACTCACCTACATGGCAATGAACGACACGCTGACCGGGCTGCCCAACCGGGTCGGGTTCCAGGGCGAACTGGAACGGCGGATCGAGGCCTCGCGCGGCACCGGGGCCCAGATCGGGCTGTGCGCGATCGACCTCGACCGGTTCAAGGAAATCAACGACCTGCACGGCCACAAGGCCGGCGACGACGTGCTCGTCCTGCTTGCCGAGCGCATGCGCGGGGCGCTCGGCCCCAGCGAGATCGTGGCGCGGCTTGGCGGCGACGAGTTCGTCGCCCTCACCCGGTTCACCGACCGTGCGCAGCTGACCGCCTTCGCCGACCGGCTCGACGCGGAGCTGAAGGCGCCGCTCGCGGTCGGCCATTTCGAGGCCCGGCTGGGGGCGAGCATCGGCGTCGCCGTATTCCCCCAGGATGCGCACACCGCCGAGGCGCTGGCCAACAATGCCGATCTCGCCATGTATCGCGCCAAGACCGAAGGCGCGCCGGGGCCCTGCTATTACGATTCGGAGCTCGACGAAGCGATCCGCGACCGGCGCGAGCTGGCCAACGACCTGCGCCGGGCGATCGACAACAACGAGCTCGACGTCCACTATCAGGTGCAGACCTCGGTCGCGACCGGCGCCGTCACCGGCTACGAGGCGCTGCTGCGCTGGACGCACCCGGTGCGCGGCGCGATTCCGCCGTCGGTGTTCATCCCGATCGCCGAGGAGAACGGCTTCATCCTGACGCTGGGCGAATGGGTGCTGCGCCGCGCCTGCTCCGACGCGGCGCGCTGGGAGCATGATTCGAAGGTGGCGGTGAACGTGTCGCCGCTTCAGCTCGTCCATGCCGACCTGCCCCGCCTGTTCCACAAGGTCATGATCGAGACCGGCCTGCCGCCGCGCCGGCTCGAGATCGAGCTCACCGAAACCGCGATCATGGCCGACCGCGAACGCGCGCTCCACGTGCTGCGGCAGATCAAGGCGCTCGGCGTCGGCGTTGCGCTCGACGATTTCGGCACCGGCTATTCGTCGCTGGAGACGCTGCGCGCGTTCCCGTTCGACAAGATCAAGCTCGACCGCTTCTTCGCTGCCGAGCTGGAGGGGAGCCCGCAGGCGACCGCGATCCTGCGCGCCGTGCTGGCGCTCGGCAAGAGCCTGTCGATCCCGATTCTGGCAGAGGGAATCGAGACGGCCGAGCAGCTCGATGTGCTGCTGCGCGAAGGCTGCGACGAGGTCCAGGGCTTCCTGCTCGGCTACCCGGAGGCATCCGCGACCCCTGCGTTGCGCCCGGAGACCGGCGGGATGCCCCTGACCTCGACCGGCGTCGGAAAGGCCGCCTGAGCCTCGGCGAACTCGCCGGGGGCGGCTTCATCGGGAGCGGGCCGAGACGATCGGATACCGCGCCTCGTGCCCGCCGGCTTGCGCCGACCGCTACGTGATCGAGATTCGATTCATTTCCTGTGTTCTTTATATGTTCTGATATGAAGTGCGGGTAGTGTCTCAGTTTCAAAATTAGCGAGAGGCCATCATGCCTTGGGCTATCGCGCGGCCGTACTCATCATCTGTGTAGCCGGGGCACCGCGTGCGCAATTCGGCAATTGCCGCAGTATCGTTCACCCGATTTATGGCGTCGCTCCAACGAGGATCGTCGCGCATTTCTAGGCAGAGATCATAGGCAGCGGAAGAAAGTCGGTCATCCATGACCGTACCCTATCAGGCCGCCCGCTTCTTGTAAGGGCCACGCGGCTTCGGAGCCGGCGCCATCTCGTCGATCTTCGCGACGATATCCTCAAGCGACCACAGGCGGTCAGTGATCCCCGCCGCCATCGCGGGCGACATGCGCAGCGTCTTATGGATGCGGCAGAAATTGTAGAAGGCGAAGTACAGCGCCAGCGCGTGGACGTGGTTGTCGAACTTCTTCGAGAAGGCGTTGGTGAGCCGGGTGAAGCGCCGCATGGACATGCGCATCGTAAGGTTCTGACGCTCGACGTAGCTGGTCGAAACGTGATCCGGGTTCGGAAGGCCGATGCGGGTCTTTCGGCGCGCTCCGATGCATGCGGGCGGGCTATAGCGACCAGCGGTGCCAGCAGGGCCATACAGCTTCACAAGTTGCGCATAGTCGACCCGGTTGCCGAACGCGCCTTCGACCGCGTCCAGATAGGCGCGATGGCCGTCAGAAGTGAGCTGGACCCGGTTAGAGAGGCGGTCGACCAGATCGTGCATGAATTCGGCTGCGTAGGCGGCATCACGGCCGCCCGCGAGGTATGAGACAATCAGCTTGCTATCGGCATCGATAGCAGTCCAGGTCCACACGTCTCCGGCTTCCTCAGGAGCCGCCTTGGCCGTCGCCACGGTGCGCTGCTTCGAATAGCAGAACGACCAAATCTCGTCGCACTGGACCCGCTTGGACGGGACGTTCCGGACAACCTCATCATGGATCGCAAGGGCTGCTTCGCCAGCGTCTGCCAGCAATTTGGTAACGGTGTTGATCGACACGTCCGTGATGCGGCTGATCGAACGCATGGATGAACCCTCACAAAGCATCGCGAGTATCTGCGTTCGCTTGGCAAGGGACAGCTTGTTCATGCGTGTGTGGCATCACGCACACCAATTATGTCGAGCAATAAGTTCAGTTTAAAGCTTGGGAAATGACGTGCGATAGCCTTCCCAACTCAAGGGAATCTGACCTCTCAGCTTGACAAAGCTGCCAAAATGTCTGATTAAAAGCTAGGCCGGCCAACCGGGGCATCACCCCCGGAAGGCCCTCAGCCTAGGGTGGCTATATTATCATGTACCACCCCCCGGCACCGGGTCCACGGGCCTCAAACTGTCGGGTTCTCCTGCTGGTGATGCAGGACTCGAATTGGAGGCCTCAGGCGCCGACCGAGCAAGTAGGTCGCCTGAGGCCTCTGACGTTTCGGAGGCGAGAGTCCATCCTGCCCGTCCGTGGGATACGAACTCGGTCGAGTTGGACAACATCGCCGATAGATTGTTCTTCGGCGCATTTCCGGGGATTTCGACGTCTGGACTGATCGCGTCAAAGATATCTGAAGTTGGGGTCGGTTGCGTGCGGCCCCGGATCGCCTCTTTGGCGGCATCGAGTATTTTCTGCCGCTCGGGAGAGGGCATGCGCCTCTTCGCGACAGGGATCACACGCTTCTCGATACGCAGAGATAGGCTTTGCTCCTGAGCGCCGTAGAGAGCCCGGACGCGTTCCAGTTCGCGGAGTTTCAGGAAGCGCGGGTCAGCTTCCAACTCGTCTTGCAAGCTGGCAATCTCGGCCTCAAGGGCGCTGACGAAAAAAGACATCCTGCGCGACTCCAGTTGTGGATGTCGCCATTATGCCCCAAGTCAAGGAAGCTTGCAAGGAATCAATCTGTGGGAGATTTCCCACGCCAGCGTTTTGCCGCTCCTGCTCGCGCTATCTCAGAGCGCCGTTCTGGCGACAGAGCTGCGGCTCGATTCTTGCCCCCAAGTTTTCCACCAGCAGCACGCGCAGAAGTCTGGGGAGTCTCTTCCTCTTCACCCGTGGCTATGCGTGCGACGCGGACGGCTGCCCCTATCACGTCGCTGGGGCGCTTCTCTCCGTTTGGACCCTTAGGCATCGGGGCGCTCTACATAGAGAACGTCAATCGGATGCTGCATGGCCCACCTGATACCCGCCGCCTCTGCCTCGCTGTCACTCCCCAGCTTATTCTCTGAGATCATGTAGACGCCGGCCGGACGGGCTTCGCGCGTTGCAGTAATGCCGCTGACGCCATGTTTTCCGCTTGGAAGCGAATGGATCATGATCCGGTCGCTGCCGTCCGGGGCGTGCTGGCCGGGCTCTAACCGAATGATCTTCACACAACCTCCATGCTTTCCGCCAAGCATATAGGAACCGGTCGACGAGCGTCAAAATTCAAACTGAGACACTACCGAAGTGCGAATGCGACTCGACTTTTCCCTCGGGCATGACTTTGGGAAACCGGTGACGACGCCGCATGACATTCTCCACCGGGTTTTCGGGTTCCAGGATTTTCGCGGCGTCCAGGAAGGCGTGATCGGACGCGTCATGGCCGGGCAGCATACGCTGGCCGTGATGCCGACCGGGGCGGGCAAGTCGCTCTGCTATCAGGTGCCGGCGCTGGCGCGGGCCGGCACCGCGCTGGTGATCTCGCCGCTGATCGCCCTGATGCACGACCAGATTCGCGCTGCCGAGGGCTTCGGAATCCGCGCCGCCGCGCTCACCTCCGCCGATACCAATCGCGCCGAGACGATCGAGAGATTGAAGCGCGGCGAGCTCGACCTGCTCTACGCCGCGCCGGAGCGCGCCACCGGCAGCAGCTTTCGCGACCTGGTTGCGCGCGTGCCGCTGGCGCTGATCGCGATCGACGAAGCGCATTGCGTGTCCGAATGGGGGCATGATTTCCGGCCCGACTACCGGCTGCTGCTGCCGCTCCTCGACGCTTTCCCGGACGTGCCGCGGCTCGCGCTCACCGCGACGGCGGACAGGCGCACGCGCGCCGACATCCTCGTCCAGCTCGGCATTCCGGACGGCGGGCTGATCGTCGCCGGCTTCGACCGGCCCAACATCCGCTACCATGTCCGGCCGCGCGACGGGATGACGACGCAGTTGAAGACGCTGCTCGGCCAGCAGCCCGGGCCTGGCATCATCTACGCGACCAGCCGCGACAGGACCGAACAGATCGCCGAGCAGCTCGGCGCCGCCGGGCGGCCGATCCTGCCCTATCATGCCGGACTGGAGCCGCCGGTCCGTGCGCGCAACCAGGCTGCGTTCGTCCAGTCCGAAGAGATGGTGATGGCCGCGACCATCGCCTTCGGCATGGGGATCGACAAGCCGGACGTCCGGTTCGTGGGCCATGCCGGCCTGCCGAAATCGATCGAGGCCTATTATCAGGAGACCGGACGCGCCGGACGCGACGGCGAGCCGGCCGAAGCCTGGCTGTTCTGGGGCGCCGAGGATTTCGCCCGCGCGCGGCGGCGGATCGAGACCGAAGTCGAGGAAAGCCGCCGTCCGCAAGAGCGCGAGCGACTGAATGCCCTGGCGGCGCTCGTCGAGACGGCCGGCTGCCGGCGGGCGATTCTCCTCCGGCATTTCGGCGAGGACCCGCCGGAGCGCTGCGGCAATTGCGACAATTGCCTGGAGCCACCCGAAGCGGTGGATGCGACAACCACCGCCCAGAAGCTGCTCTCCGCCGCCTTCCGCACCGAGATGCGCTTCGGGCTCGGGCACCTGACCGACGTGCTGGCCGGCAAGGAAACCGACAAGGTCCACAATTTCGCCCATCATCGGCTGAGCGTGTTCGGCATTGCCGATGCCGAGGAACTGGCGCTGGTGAAGCCCGTGGCGCGGGCATTGCTGGCGCGCGATGCCCTGAGAGCCGACGAATTCGGCGGCCTGTCGTTCGGGCCGGGCGCGAAGCCCATCCTCAAGGGCGAGACACGGCTGGAGATCGTCGTGCCGCCGAAACGGGCGGGCCGGCGCGCGCGCAAGGGCGCACAGGACTATCCGCACGATCCGCTGTTCGAGGCGCTGAGGGCGCGGCGGCGCGATCTCGCCCAGGACTCAGGCGTGCCGCCCTACGTCATCTTCCACGACAGCACGCTGCGCGAGATGGCCGAGCTGAAGCCGAGGACGCTGCAGGCCCTGTCCGGTATATCGGGCGTCGGCGCGGCCAAGCTGGAACGCTATGGCGCGGCGTTCGTCGAGGTGATCGCAGCGATGGAGGCGGCATGATGACGACGGCGATCCTGATCGCGTTGGTCCTGGCGGCCGACAACCCGCAGGAGCAATCCGGACCGCTCGACGAGGCGGCGCTGCGGATCTACCCCGACGCGCGCGGCATGCCGGCGGACGTTCAGCAATTCATCGTGCAGTGGTCTGACTGCGCCCACTGGCTGGGCGAGGGGCCGTCCGACCATCCCGGACGGCAGCGGCAGATCGATGCGGCCGTGGCGGACGTCTGCCCCGGCGTCGACGCGCGCGCCACGGAGCTGCGGGCACGCCATGCCGGCCATGCCGAGGTGCTGGCGCGGATCGCCCGCTACGAGGCGCTCGGCCAGTGATCGCGCTCGACGACCGGACCTTCGTCGCCGGGCAGGTCGAGGCCGCCGACCTTGCCGCCATCGCCGCGGCCGGCGTGACCCTGATCGTCAACAACCGGCCGGACGGCGAGGCGATCGGGCAACCGGCGGGCGACGAGATCGAGGCGGCGGCGCGCGCCCTGGGCCTCGACTATCGCCACATTCCGGTCGCAGGCGGCGTTTCGCCCGACCAGGTCGCCATGATGGCCGAAGCGCTGGACGGCGCGACCGGCAAGGTCCTCGCGTTCTGCAAGTCGGGCACCCGTTCGACCTGGTTGTGGGCACTGGCCCGCGCCGGACAGGGCGCCGACGGCGCAGTCCTGTTCGAGCAGGCCGCCGCGGCAGGCTACGACCTCAGTCCGCTTCGGGCGTACCTGCTGCGCTGAGGATCCGCTGCGCCTCGGCGAGATCGTCCTCGTCGATCATCAGCCGCACCGGGATCAGGAAGCCGACGCCTTCCAGTGTCATGTTGAAGTCGAACATGAAGCAGTCGATGCCGGCCGCCTCGAGCCGGCCCTGAACGATGCCTGCCTCCAGGCTGTTATAGTATCTGCCGAGCTCGACCAGCGCCATCGCGTCACCAGGGAAAGACGTCGCCGGCCGCGACCTCCATCGCGGTGGGCTTGCGGCCGAGGGCGGCGTTGCGGTGCGGGAAGCGGCCGAACCGCTCGATGACGTCATGGTGCTTGCGGGCATAGTGGAGCATCTCGGCGTCGCCCAAGGCGGTGAACAGGAGCAGCGACTGCAGCTGATCCTTCATATCCTCGCTGTGCTCGAACGGCATGTAGAGGAAGGTGCGCTGGTCCTTGTCCATGTCATGGTCATAGTCGAGCTCGATCGCGTTCTTGGCGATGGCGAGCGCCATGTGATCGGTCGCGAACTGGTCGGCATGGCCCCGGAACATGTTGCGCGGGAACTGGTCGAACAGGATGACGGCGGCAAGCGCCTCCTCTTCGGAATAGAGGAAGTCGATCACCTGCCGGGCGGCTTCGCTCCGCCAGAGCGGCAGAAAGCGCTCGCGAATCTCCGCGTCGAATTCGGCCGTGCCTTGCCACCAGTCGCCCGGATGGCCGAACCAGAAGTCCAGAACCTCACGCGCCCAGGGGAGACTCATGCGCGCTCCGCCGGATCCCCGGGCAAGGCCGTCTTCGACACCCGATATTCGCTCTTCACCAGGCCGCTGGGATAGGCTTGAGTGCCGACGTGGTCGAGCCGCACGTCGTTCGGCAATTCGCCGAACAGGGCGATTCCCTCGCCGATCAGCACGGGCACGCGCGTGATGATGAGGCGGTCGATCAATCCGGCGCGCAGGAAACGCTGAATGGTGAGCCCGCCGTCAATATAGAGACTGTGGGCACCGGAGGCGGCGAGGGCCGAAACGATGTCCGCCGGCGCGCCCGTCATTTGCTCGACCATGCCACCGACAACGAGAGACAGGTCGACCGGGCGGCTGCTCAGCACCACGACACGCTTGCTGCCATAGGGCCATGTCTCGAAAGCGAGAACGGTCTCGAACGTGTGCCGGCCGATCACCAGCGCATCGATGGATGCGAAAAACTCGTCATAGCCGTGCGGCTCGCCGCCGCCCGGCGGCAGGAAGTCGAATGCGCCGTTCCGGCGGGCGATGAACCCGTCGAGGCTGGTCCCGATAAACACCGATACGGTCATGCGGTTTCCCCTTCTGACGCCTGCCGTAACCCTAGGCGGCAGTGCCGCCGACGGTGAGCCCCTCGATCAGCAGGGTCGGCTGGCCGACACCGGCGGGGACGGACTGGCCACCCTTGCCGCAAATGCCGATGCCCTCGTCCAGCGCCATGTCGTTGCCGATCGCCGCGACCCTGGTGAGTACGGTCGGGCCGTCGCCGATCAGCGTCGCGCCCTTGACCGGCGCGCCGAGCCGGCCATTCTCGATCCGGTAGGCCTCGGTGCAGGAGAAGACGAACTTGCCTGAGGTGATATCGACCTGCCCGCCGCCGAAGCTCCTGGCGTAGATGCCGTTCTTCGCGCGGGCGAGAATCTCGCCCGGATCGTCCCGGCCGCCAAGCATGAAGGTGTTGGTCATGCGCGGCATCGGCGCATGGGCGAAGCTTTCGCGGCGGCCGTTGCCGGTCGGTG